>Ga0209269_1001696_pt1 | contig 10975 bp, 7 predicted proteins | sample MTBAKMMethaMetaG_FD_187455 | JGI IMG/M metagenome (GOLD analysis project Ga0209269, IMG submission 187455) | Enrichment culture microbial communities from Arthur Kill intertidal strait, New Jersey, USA, that are MTBE-degrading - MTBE-AKM (Arthur... | ecosystem: Environmental > Aquatic > Marine >... | reverse complement strand
GACCTCTTTGCCCACGATACCCTCTAGTCCCGGCATGTTCTCCCAGGGCGATTACGGTCTTGAACGATATAAATCCTATCTATCGGTAAAGGTGTATTATTTTCAACTTAGATAATTCATAAATCACTTTCTTATACCAGATAACCTCTGCTTTTCCCGGGTGGGATACAACATGCCCTTGACATCTGCGTCGGATCGTATCAAGGTGTTAGTATTGGACGACGAGTCCGATTTTCTGGAGCTCTGTCACGATCACTTCGTTAACGAAACCGATATTCAGGCGGATTTCGTGACCTCTCCGGTCCAGGCTTTGGAACTGGTGGAGGAGGGGGGATATCGCGTAGTGGTCTCGGACCATACACTTTCGGGCATGGACGGACTGCAGTTTCTGAGAGCCCTTCGTTCGCTTCATAAAAGGATGCCCTTCATCCTCATCACTGGATGGGGAAGAGAGGAATTGGCAATAGATGCGGTTCAGAACGGTGCGGACTTCTACATGGAGAAGGCCGGTGATCCCAGGTCGATGTTCTCACAGCTGCTCCGTGCCATAAGGGCCTTGGCAGGAAACGGCGCCAAGGCGTGCGAGTGCCTCTCCGAACCGTTCCAGGTGTTCTCTAAAGGAGGGGTGTGCCTGGTGAGCAACGGCGGAGAGCGGGTCATGGCAGCCGCAAGTCGTTAGCGCACCACGGTACGGCTCTGCTGCCTCATGTACTGGACCAGGTACATGTCTGTCCCGCTTCCCAGACCGGTGGACCCGCTGCCCTTCCAGCCCCCGAAGGGCTGGGCGCCGACCATGGCCCCGGTCGTCGCTCCCCTGGCCCGGTTGGCGTAGCTGACCCCGGCCTCTATGTTCTCGAAGAAGTATCTGACCTCCTCGTCGTCCTTTGAGTAGATGCCGGACGTGAGACCGTAGTCCACATCGTTGGCCCGCCTGACCGCGTCCTTCAGGTCGGTGAAGCGTTGCACGCACAGGAACGGCAGGAACAGCTCGTTCTTGATGAGGAAGTGGTCCTCGGGCAGACCGGTGACGACGGTGGGGGCGACGTAATGTCCTCTGGACAGATTGCCCTTGATCTCCTCCCCCCCGGCGTGCACCACCCCGTCCTTCCTGGCCATCGCTGAATGGGTGAGATAGTCGTCCACCGCCTTTCGGTGAATTACCGGCCCCAGGTAGGTCCCCTTCTCCCGTGGGTCTCCCACCTTGAGTCGGGAGACGTGGTTCAGCAGGGTGACCATGAACTCGTCGTACACCAGCTCGTGGACGTATGCCCGGGAGCAGGCACTGCACTTCTGTCCGGAATAACCGAAGGCCGCGGAGGCGACCCCCGCCACCGCCTTGGCCAGGTCCGCCTTGTCCGTCACTATGGCAGGGTTCTTACCTCCCAGCTCGGTGATCACAGGGATCGGATATCGGCGCAGCGAGGACGACAGCAGCTTGTAGCCCACCTCCTTCGAACCGGTGAAGGCGATGCCGTCCACCTTGTCGCTGGAGACCAGGGCCTCCCCGGCGGTGGAACCGCTGCCGGACAGGAGGTTTATGACCCCTGGTGGCACCCCGGCCCTCTCATACACCTCGTACAGCATGTGCACGGCCAGCGGAGCAGGGGTGGAGGGTTTGAGCACCGCGGTGTTCCCGGTGATGATGGCACCGGTGAGCATCCCCGTCGATATTGCGATGGGGAAGTTGAAGGGGCATACCACCGCCCAGACCCCGTATGGGCGCATGACGCTGACCGGGCTCTCGTCCCCGAAAGCCGGAGGCTTCTCCTCCCGGAACCCGTCGTGGACCTCCATCTGCTCCGTGTAATATGAGATGAAGTCAATGGCCTCGTCCACCTCACCTACCGCCTCATAGCGGTTCTTACCGTTGTCGAACGTCACCGCCGCAGCGATCTCGAAAAGGTCACGGCGCATGATCTCTGCAGCCTTGCGGAATATGGCCAAACGCTTGTCCAGGTCCATCACCGACCAGGTCTGGAAGGCCCGTCGAGCGGACTCCAGCGCCAATGAGGCCTCGTTCCTCCCACCTGCGGAGAACTCTCCCATGACCAGGCCGGTGTCGATGGGACTGACGTCAGTGAAGTATTTTCCGGTGCTGACGGGCTTCCCGTCCACCATGCTCTCGTACCTGCTCCCGACCTCCAGAGACTGGGCGAACCTTTCCACAGCCCTATCATAGCGGTTGTGGAAGGCCGCCTCCTCGCCCGCCTCGACCATGACCTCGTAGGTGTTCTGGTTCCTGAACCTCACTTCTTCCACCTTCGTGTATTGAATATGAAGAGGACGTCTAATAAGTGCATCGAAGGCGTGCTTCGTATCTTCATGCTAGTTCTCGCGGCATAATTTATATCGGCTGTAACTTGTTGGTCCTTCACGATTGAAGGAGCTGTTCCCTTGTCCTCTCCGTCCATTGCACCGATCAAGTTGACATCTGGCGATATACTCACGCGATCGAGGTCGGAGCGAGAGCGCCTCCTTTCGGTCTTGGGAGGGACCGGCGGAGAAGGTGCTGCTGCGATCGTACGGCAGGTGATGGACCTGTTGTCCGTCCCCGACCTTTGGAGGTCCGATCTAGGTACCTGCCTGGACCTTGCTAACCGGGACCTGGCCAAGGCCGTGGGGGTAGAGCCGCTTGCGGTGAAGGAGAGACGGGGCTGGGAGCACGCCGGCCTGTTGGCCCCTATGGACGTCGTGCCGAAGGGAGAGGTGTACGATCTCTTGCTGGCCTGCAGGGAGGCCTTGGCCTGCACGATCCTGGAATGGTGCCATGACGTGCTGGAGGCCAATTACTCGGCTGAATTCCCCGTCTCTCTGGCTGCGGACATGAAGGAGGGAATGGTGAGAGGGGCCCTCCTTGAAGAGGGCGGCCAATGGGTGTTCCGGGAGCTTGACAGCGGTAAGACCCTTGCGGAGGGGGGCAGATGCCTCGCGCTCGGAACCTTCCGGAAGGCCAGACGGGAGCTGTCCAGGGAGCTTGGTGCTGGATTCGCCCATCTGCCGCTGGGAACCAAGACCGGGGACCTGACACTTGCCCTGGCGGAGACGTTGATGGGGGGCGCGGTGGTCTTGGACGGTCACGCCCTCGACGATGTGCCTAGAGCATTCATGGAGAACGTGGTGAGGGACATTTTCGGCGGATGCGTCATCGCGGAGGAGGACCTGTCGAGGGAGATGGAGAGAAGGAGGTGGATGAGCGGTATGCCCCATCGGTACAACCCTCCTTCCCCAGCACACGCCAGCAACGCACAGGTCATCGACATGGGATTCCTGGGGGCAGAGATCCTCGTATCCCTGGCCAGAACAGCGGCGATGGCCGCCCTGAGCCGCCGGGGGGACGTTCCTGTGGAGTATCCGGAGACGGCCTATGCCCTGCCGTGCATCCTGGGCTGGGACGGGGCTGAGGTCACCTCTCTGCAGGGATTGATGGACGCCATCGAGCGGCATTCCGTTCTCCCGGAGGAGCGAGGTCTGGGACAGGCCTTGGAGGCGGGGAAATCAGCAATGGTGGCGGCCGAGTGCCTGGAGGCATTGAGATATTTGGACGGGGACCCGTACGCCGGCACTTCCGACGTGGGATTCGTCCCGGACAAGGTCCTACGGGAGCTGGGGCTGTCCTTCGTTGATGACACCATACCCGGAGCGGCCGTCCTCATGGGCATACCGGAGGACCGCAGGCAGCTGATATCCACGGTCCGCGAGCTACAGGCAAGGGGAATGTTGATCATGGCCGTGGACGAGGTGATCAGGGTGTTGCAGGAGAACGAGGTGCAGATGGGGCTGGGCCTGATGTTATATCCCCTAGGCTCCTTCACCCAGCTGGTCCATGCCCTGGACTTTCTCACCAGGGCGGCACTCTCCTTTGGCGGGGTTCAGAACGGGGACGCCGAACGCCTCTCCGCCTATCTGGCCAAGCGTCCCAAGGCCTTCGTTCTGCATTACGGGCCTCTGGACCCCTGCCGGGCCGCTCTGGCCCTGGGGGCGCTCACGCACCATGTCCCGATCGTGACCGACCAGCTGGTGGAGGGGGTTCCGGACCTGCTTTTCCATAAGGAGCCTGCCGACATGCTGCAGGGAGGATTGGAGGCCAGGGACATTCGCGTGGCGGTCACAGTGGTCGATGTTCCGGTACCCTTCGGACCGGCCTTCGAGGGGGAGACCGTGCGGCGGCCGGACACATACATGGAGGCGGGAGGGGGGCGCACGCCCTCCTTCGAACTTCTGCGTATGCGTTCGGAGGATGAGGTACGGGACGGCCATGTCGCTGTCATCGGCCCTGATACGGACACCATGCCGGAGGGTTCGCAGTCTCCCTTAGCCATACTCATCGAAGTTTACGGGAAGCGCATGCAGGAGGACTTCGAGTCTGTGATGGAGAGGAGGATACACCTCTACCTGAACTTCGCCGAGGGAGTTTGGCACACCGGGCAGCGCAACATGAACTGGCTGAGGCTGAGCAAGAAGGCCTTCAAGGCCGGATTCCGCCTGGAGCATCTGGGACGGATACTGGTGACCAAGCTCAAGGAGGAGTTCGGCAACATCGTGTCCCGGGTGCAAGTGACCATCGTCACGGATGAGGGGGAGATGGAGAGAAGATTACCGGAAGCGCTGCGCTCGTACCAGCGGAGGGAGGAGCGCATGGCCGGGCTTACAGACGAGAGCGTGGACACCTACTACTCCTGCCTGATGTGCCAGTCTTTCGCTCCGGACCATGTGTGCATCATCACCCCGGAACGGCTCGGTCTGTGCGGGGCCATAAACTGGCTTGATGCCAAGACGGGGAAGGAGATCATGCCCGCCGGTCCCAACCAGCCCATCGAGAAGGGGGAGGTGGAGGACGCTGAGAAGGGCTCCTGGAAAGGAGTGAACGAGGCGGTGTCCGCCCTGACCCATGGCAAGATAGGTAGATTCTGCGCCTACAGCATGATGGAGGACCCCATGACCTCCTGCGGATGCTTCGAATGCATCGTGGCGATGAGCCCGGACATGCAGTCCGTGATCGTAGTGAACCGGGAGTTCTCGGAGATGACCCCGGTGGGCATGAAGTTCTCGACCTTGGCCGGTAGCATAGGAGGGGGAAAGCAGACCCCCGGTTTCATTGGGGTGGGAAGGCGGTATCTGGTGAGCAGGAAGTTCATCAGTGGTGACGGCGGCTTTCTGCGGATATCCTGGATGCCCTCCCAGCTGAAGGAGAGCATGAGGGAAGAGCTTATTAATAGGGCCAGGGAATTGGGAACGCCAGATTTCCTGGACCAGATCGCGGACGAGACGGTGGTCACGGACGCGGAGGGTCTAATGAACTGGATGATCAAGGTGGGCCATCCCGCCCTGGGAATGTCCCCGATGCTTTGAGGTGCGAAAGATGGAAGTGCCGGTGCCGAAGGAGAAATGGACTGGGTCTATAGGAGTGATGGAGCTAGGTAAGGCCGGAGGCGATGGCTCCATGCGATTGGGAGGGAACAAGGGGCTTCCCTTCCTCTCCTTCGAGGACGGCACGCGCCGCAAGGTAGCCCTGGCCGGATGGATGGCCGATTCCTTGGAAGATGTGCCTCAACCCGTGCAGGATGCCTTCGGGGAACACATCAAGGACCCTGTCTCCTGGGCCCGGGCCTGGACCGAACAGGGGGCTGACATGCTATGCATTCATCTCACCTCCACCAATCCAGAGGAGGGCGACGCTGCTCCGCAACAGGCCGCGGAGACCGTCATGGCGGTGCTGGAGGCGAGCGGGCTCCCCCTGGTCGTCTACGGCAGCGGTCACGAGGAGAAGGACGCCAAGGTGATGGAGAAGGTGGGCGAGCTGGCCAAGGGTCACAGGCTGCTTCTCGGACAGGCGGAGGAGGGCTCCTACAAATCGGTGGCCGCCGCGGCCCTGGCCAACGGCCATGCCGTGGTGGGGTTCTCGAATCTTGACATCAACCTTGCCAAGCAGATAGTGATACTTCTGACCGACTTCGGCGTTGAGCGAAAGGACGTGGTCATCGATCCGCTCATGGCCGCCCTGGGCATGGGGTTGGAATATTCCTACTCGGTGAACGAGCGAATACGGATCTCCGCTCTGGCCGGGGACGCGATGCTGCAGGTGCCCATGATATGCGACTGCACCTCGGCGTGGAAGGCCCGGGAGGCCACCGAGGACGTACCCCACGGCGGGGACACCTTGGAGAGGGGGATATGGTGGGAGGCCACCACCGCCCTGGCCGCCTTGCTGTCCGGTGCAGACATCCTGGTGCTCGGTCATCCGGAGGCCATGGACATCGCCCGCCACTCAATCAAGGAACTGGGAGGCGATGCCTGATGCCCACGGCCATAGAGATATTCAAGCACCTTCCCAAGAAGAACTGCGGGGAGTGCAAGTACCCCACCTGCCTGGCGTTCGCCATGCAGCTGGCCAACAACAAGGCCAAGCTGGAGGACTGCCCATACCTGAGCGATGCGGGCAAGAGCGCCCTGGCCAGCTCGTCCGCGCCGCCCATCCGCATGGTGCGTATCGGAACGGGTCATAACGCCATCGACATGGGTGACGAGACCGAGCTGTACCGGCATGACAAGCGGTTCTTCCACCCTGCGGCCTTCGCTCTGCGGGTCTCAGACGATCTTGGTGATGAAGAGCTGGCAAAGAGGATCGAGCACGCCCGCTCTCTGAGGTTCGAGAGGGTTGGTCAGGTGCTCAGAATGGACGCTGTGGAGGTCGAGTACCGCTCAGGGGACCCCCATCGCTTCACCTCCTTCGTAAAGAAGGTGGCCACGGACATCGACTGGCCTCTGGTGCTGCGCTGCCATGACCCGGCCGCCATGTCATCGGCCGCCACCCAGGTGAAGGACGGACGACCGTTGCTTCACGGCGCGGACGCTGGCAACCTCAAGGACATGGCCGCAGTGGCCAAGGCGAACGGATGCCCTCTGGCGCTCTGCGCCGATGACATCGGCAAGCTGGCCGATCTGGTGGAGGGCGCCCGGAAGGAGGGGGTGGAGGACCTTGTCCTGGACCCGCTCCCCTTAAGCATGAAGGAACTGCTGGAAAGGTGCACAGTGATCAGGCGCAGCGCCATACGCAAGACGTTCCGGGGGCTCGGTTATCCCATCTATCTTTCCATTCCGGCCGGACGCGACGGTGTGCTCATGGCCTCTACCGCGGTCATGAAGTACGGCAGCATTCTGGCGTTCGAGGACCTCCCCGCGGCGAACGCTCTTCCGTTGATGGTCCTGAGGCAGAACATCTACACCGATCCCCAGGTGCCCATCCAGGTCAAGCCGGACCTGTATCCGGTGAACAATCCCGGGCCGGACGCGCCCATACTGATGACCACCAACTTCTCGCTCACCTACTTCACCGTCCTCTCGGACATAGAGAAGAGCAAGATCCCGGCCTGGCTGCAGGTGGTGGACACGGAAGGGCTTTCGGTCCTTACCGCCTACGCTGCCGGAAAGCTGACCGCGGACTCGGTGAACAACGCTCTGATGGCCAGCGGGGCCAAGGACCGGTCGTCCGCTGGAGTGCTGGTCATCCCCGGAATGGTGGCCAGGATGAGCGTCAAACTGAACGAGGCCACGGGATTGAAGGTGGTCGTTGGTCCGAAGGAGTCCTCCGGCCTTCCCAAGTTCCTGCGTTCCATTGTTTGAACGGCACTTATACCATAAGGCCAGCGAACCATTATAACCGCATGAGAGGATTCCGCCCCCAAATTTATTTTCAGGGTGGAATCATATGCAACAAGGACCATACGACCCGAACCAGCGTGGCCCTCCTCAATATCAGGGCCAGCAGCAGGGGCCTCAACAATGGCCCCAGCAAAACCCGCCGAACCAATACCCACAACAACCGCCGCAGTACCCGCCTAACCAGTATCAGCAGTACACACCGCCTCCGAAGAAGAAGCGGAACACCGTGCTGATCGTGGGAGCGATGGCCGTCGTGGCCATACTTCTCATCGCCTCGATGGCGGTGCTTTTCTGGCCCGGTGGGGAGGATGGAGATGACGATATCATACACGACATCGTGCCTAAGATCCTTGACACGGGAGCCTTCATCGATGCCGCCACCGGGACCATCGGCTCGATCGGTGGCATGATATCCATAAACGATCCCTCCAACTTACTGGACGGGCTAAGAATAGAGGTGCCCCAGGGAGCCCTGGACACATCAGTGGATTTCGATATCAGCAGTGCGTTGATCACCGACGCCGAAGGTCTTCCGGACACCGGTGAGGTCGTTAGCAGGATGATCTCCATCGAAACCGACGGAACTGACGACTGGAACATCTTCAAGATGTTCGATCAGGTGCTTACCGTAACCCTTCCTTACGACGGGTCCCTGGTGACCGATGAGGAGGGTGTGCGTTTCTACCAATATGACGCGGTCAACGAGCGTCTGGAGCCTACCGGGTTCGTCTCTCAGGACGTCGCCGCGGACACCATAACGTTCAACTGCGCCACCTTCTCCAAGTTCGTGGCCGTGGAACTGGCCATGAGCATATTCGAGAGCATGAACTCCAGTTTTGCCGTGGACACCGGCTTCCGTCCCAAGAACGACGGATGGTTCATACCCAACTATGGCAGCTATCTGGAGAACGGCGGACTGTGCCTGGGCATGGTCTCCTATGCCAAATGGTACTATACCTACCAGAAGGGCGAGGGGGACGGGCTGTACAACATGTACCGCCAGGGAGATGACGATGAATGGCGGGACGACAGCACCGCCATCGAACTGGCCACCCGCGTCCAGATGGGAGTGCAGGGGATATGGGGTTCGCTCACCGCAGAGGAGAGGGCCAACACCTCGGCCAAGGAGACCGGCCTTAGCATAATACACGGAATGCTGGTCTCCGGGGAACCACAGTTGGTGGGCCTGAAGACCAGGTACGCCAATGGCAACTGGGGAGCGGGCGGGCATGCCATACTCGCCTACAAGTACGAGAACGGCCGCTTTTACATGTACGATCCGAACAACCCGGGAAGCTCGACGGACAGCGCCCAGCAGCAGATGCCCTTCACCTACACGAACGGCTTCACCCAAATATTCAAGTCCGGACTGAACGCGGCCAACCCGCTGCAGTTCAACGTGTTCTATCACGCCAGCGCCAAGGTCTTCAGTCCGCTGAACGCCTACACCGGCCTGTACCAGAGCGCACAGGACGACTTCGATGATGATTCGGTGTTCCCCGATATCGAACTGACGGACGAGGACACCACGCCCTATGGTTATACGCCGGTGGACACCGATGATGATGACGTTAGGGACACCTCGGAGAGCAAGTGCTACATCACCGGTACCATCACCGGAGGCCAGCAGGCCGTGAGCACCACCCTGGTGTTCGTGGGCGGGCAAAAGTACGAGACCGCGGTGGTGGATGGGGAGTTCGAGATCGAGGTCCCGTTGAAGCAAGGCACCAACGACGTGGTCATCCTGGCCACTGACAGCAACACCTTCACCAACTGGGCCGGGTTCTATCGTACGGAGATCGAGAGCACGGCCGCCCGCGGCGCGCTTACAGTCACCCTCAGCTGGGGACAGGACAACAGCGATGTGGACCTGCACGTGCTGGAGCCCTACGGAAGGCACATCTATTACAGCAACAAGATGCCTGACGCCGACGGACCGTACCTGGACTTCGACAACACATATGGTTACGGGCCGGAGCACTACTACGCCACCGATGACATGGCGATGTACGACGACTACGGCGTGCAGCAGAGCACCGACCTGTATGGTACGTATCAGATAGCCGTCCACTACTACGCGGACCACGACAACGACTATGAGAACGACCAGCCCATAACCTGGCACATCACCATCTCCTACCTTGCCCTTTACATCGAGGCCACCGGGCAGGAGATATGGGAAGAGGTGAGCTACAACGGATACCTGGGAGACGCCTATTCCAGCAGCGCCAGCTCGTTCGGTTCAGGAGCGGGGTGGTCGGAGATAATGGTCTTCGAATGCTACGAAGTGGACCTCGACGACTACAATGTGCCGGACCCCGAGGACGTGGTCTTCGGTTAAACCCCTTCTCAAACCTTTCTTTTCCTTTTCCTCAGAAAGGATTTTCTTCCAATGGACCGATGGACGTCCGTGAAAAGAGCTTTCGTCCTTCTGTTTCTCGCGATCATCGCCATAGCGTTCATTCCGGTCGTGGCGGCGGACGAGCTACCGGAAGCGCCGAACGACCTCAGTGCCGAGCGCGACGGTTCCCGGATATTTCTTTCATGGGAACCTCCATCGGGGAACCAGACGGTGCTTCACTACAACGTCTACCGGGGCACGGAACCGGGGAACCTCACGTTCTACGACTCCGTGGACGCCAACTACACCGCCGGTTACGACTCGGAGGTGGTACGCAGCTGGACGTACTATTACGCCATAAGCGCGAACACCACTCAGGGCGAGGGGGCGCTAAGCGACGTAGTGATCGTTTCACCGCCCTCGGACGACTATCCGGTGATGGTCATGGGCATCGTGTTGTCGGTGATTACGGGCACGCTCATCTTTGCCTACTGGAAGGGAAGAGCCGGGGCATGATCCCGCGCAGCTCTTCCGCCAATATCCCATCGCCCCCTACTGGAATTCCGATGGAGGCGGCCTCGCGCACCCCGTCGTCCTCGTGAAGCATGAAGAACTCCAGGCCGGAAGAGGCGCCCAATTTCTCGGCCACACCCTCCTTTCCTCCTCGGACACCGTTGATGAGAAGCACCTTCCGGTCAACCTTGAGACCCAGTTCCTCCGCCAGGTCCGATAGGCGCTTGGCGGTGGTGACCCCTACGGCGGTGGGATCGGTCACCAGCAGCAGGAGGTCCATGCCCCGGGCGGTGCGCCGGGAGAGATGTTCCATGCCGGCCTCGTTGTCAATTATGACGTGATCGTATCCGTTCATCAACTGATCGACGAAGACGCGCAGCAGGTTGTTGACGTAGCAGTAGCAGCCGGGACCTTCCGGCCTCCCCATGGTCAACAGGTCGAAGGTGTCCCCTTCCGCCAATA
>Ga0209269_1001683_pt1 | contig 11077 bp, 13 predicted proteins | sample MTBAKMMethaMetaG_FD_187455 | JGI IMG/M metagenome (GOLD analysis project Ga0209269, IMG submission 187455) | Enrichment culture microbial communities from Arthur Kill intertidal strait, New Jersey, USA, that are MTBE-degrading - MTBE-AKM (Arthur... | ecosystem: Environmental > Aquatic > Marine >... | reverse complement strand
ATGGTGTCATGAGCTACTCCGAAGTGAAACGCCACGGGGATTTTGGTATTGCAACCTTTGATGGTCTCGATGGTGAAATGGTGGCAGTGGACGGGGAGTTCTTCCAGGTTACGGCCGATGGCAGGGTTCACCCAGTTGCGGATAGTATGACCACCCCTTTTGCAACGGTGACCTTCTTCTCCCCGGACGTCACGTTTTCTGTCCCTTATGCAAAAAATTTCACTGAATTCTCAACGATAGCCGTCTCTTAGCTCCCTTCCGGAAATCTTTTCTATGCGGTACGGATTACAGGGAAGATTCCCTATGTCAAAGCCCGCAGCATACCGCAGCAGGAGAAACCCTATCCCCGGCTGGTGGATGCCGTAGCCTGCCAGTCAGTCTTTGAGTTCCGGAACATGACCGGTACGATCGCCGGATTCTATACGCCTGAGATGATGGACGGACTGAATGCACCGGGGGTCCATCTTCATAGTATTTCCGCGGACAGGGCACACGGTGGGCACGTCCTTGATCTCATTCTGGAAAACGCAACGGTCGAACTTGACATCACAACAGGATTCAGGATGGATCTTCCCACCAGCGGAGATTTTGTGAGGATAGACCTCTCGGGGAGCTCTCCGGGGAGCTTGCGGTTGTAGAGCAGGGAACGGAGTGATCCAGCCTGAGCATCTCCGGAGGAATCTGCAACCCTGATCGAAAACTATTTTGCGGATACGGGGAAACGACGAGATCTGGACAGATTTGGACAGTTGAGCAGGATGAAAGGGAAAAAACAGGCAAATAAGCCTGTTTTTTTCAATTTCGGAATCCTGCCAGCGGCCCTGCGCCTGGGGGTATGCCATGATCACCATTTACCGCAGCATGCAGAACGGTCTCGAAATCATTGAAGGATACGAGAGCGGAGCATGGGTTCACGTCGTCGGCCCCACCCCCGAGGAGATCGAGGCCCTGGTTGCGCGCTTTACCATACCTCCCGATTTTCTCACCGATCCGCTGGATGTGGATGAGCGGGCCCGGGTGGAGCGGGAGGAGGGAAACACCCTCATCCTCCTTCGTACTCCCCGCAGGGAAGCGGATGAAGCCGATATTCCCTTCACCACCCTCCCGGTCGGCATCATACTGACCCAGGGGCTGATTATCACTGTATCGCTCATGGAGGCAGACGTTGTGCATGAGATCCGCACCGGCCGGGTGCGGAACCTCTCGACTGAGAACAGGACACGGTTTGTGCTCACCCTCTTCGTACGGACTTCGCTGCTCTTTCTCCGCTACCTCAGGGATATTAACCGGATGACCGGGAATATCGAGAAGGATCTCCACAAGGCCCTGAAAAATATCCAGCTGATCCGGCTCCTGAACATGGAAAAGAGCCTCGTCTTCTTCATCACCTCGCTTCGCTCAAATGCCCTGATGCTGGAGAAATTCAATACCTCGGGTTGTATGCGGATGGATGAGGATGACCGCGATATCTTCGAGGAAGTGGTGATCGAGAACAAGCAGGCAATCGAGATGGCAAATATCTATACGAGCATCCTCTCCGGCACCATGGACGCCTATGCCTCGATCATCTCCAATAACCTGAATGTGGTCATCAAGCTCCTCACCACAGTCACTATCATCCTGATGATCCCGACCCTCGTGGCAAGCATCTACGGGATGAACGTGGAGCTGCCCTTCCAGCATGATCCCTTTGCCTTCCTTATCATCGTGGCTATTTCGGCCCTCCTCTCGGCCTTCGGCATCGGTATCTTCTGGAGAAAACAGTTCTTCTGAATAACCGGACATGAACGATAATACTGTCTGCTCTCCCAAATGTTGATAGACAAAGAACTCCAAGATTTCCCAGATTCATATGGCAGGAAATATTGGAGATCTCCTTCTCAGACCTGACGCCTTTTTTCGCAGGCTTGTCGAGGAGCCAGAGAGCCTGAAGATCCCGGCCCTGATCGTCATCGCTGGCGGGCTCATCGCCGCTGCAGCCGCCTACATCATTTCCGGCACCTACGCAAAGATGTTCGAAGCGGCAGCCGGTGCGGGGATGGCCACATTCATTGGATTGTTCGGGGCAATTTCGGCATTTATTGGGTTTGTCCTTATCTGGTGGATTATCTTCGCCGGAGTTTTTACCGTCATCTCGATGGTATTCAAGGGTAGCGGCAGTTTCAAGCGTACGCTCCAGTGCACCGGATACGGACTCCTCCCCGTGGTCATCGGGTCGGTCATCTCCCTCCTCGTGGCACTCTACTATGTTCCCATGATCCAGGCCCCGGTACTCACCAGCTTTTCTGACCCGGCCGCCATTCAGGGAGCTATGGAGGGAATGCTCCAGGATCCGGCATTCCGTGAATTCACCCTGATTTCTACGGTCATCTCGGTTATTTTCCTTGCATGGAGCGCAAATCTCTGGATATTCGGGATGCAGCATGCCCGCAGTCTCCCTCTAAAGCAGGCGGCCGTCACCGTCCTCGTCCCGGTGGTTATCTACGTCGTATATGTCCTCTTCATGGCCTTGAACGGAATCCGGCTGCTCGGGGGTTCATAATGCGAGGGGTTGTACCCGCGCTCTGTGTGGCCGTTGCGCTCGTCCTGCTGATGCCCGCAGCTGCCGCCCAGGATCCCGGTGCAGATGCAGCAGCACAGGTGACGGTCACCAGCATCTCCATTGAGCCCGGGATTTTCTTTGAGGACGACACCGGTATCATCACCATCGAGATCACCAACAACGGGTTTGAGAGTGTTGCCATACGGCGGGCAACCATGTATGATGCCGACATCTCTGTCCTTTCAAGTTCATACGACACCACCACCACGGTAGGTGCCGGGAACAGCATGCAGTTCTCCTTCACGGTCAAGGCCGATGTTTTACCCGGCATATACTATCCCAAATTCTCCCTCGATTTCCGCGATGCCGGGTATCTCCGCTACCCGGTCCAGATCAGGGTTGAGAACGACCCTCTCGAGATCTCCATCCTGGACAAGCCCGATACCTTCGGTGCAGGGAGGAAAGACCGGATCGATATCCTTGTCGGAAACCCCAGGGACAATCCGGCAAGCGGGGTTGTGGTGCATGTCAGCGGTGAGGGAATCGAAGCCACTCCTTCGAGTTACTTCATCGGCAACCTGAATCCCGACCAGGCGCAGCGGGTCTCGTTCAATATCACTCCCAAACAGCCATCAGTGCTCGAATTCAGGGCCGATTACAAGAACGGGGTCAACCCCCATGCCACGTCCGTGAAAGTGCCGGTCGAGTTCGGGGTATCAAAGACCGAGGCTAACCCTCTCCTCTCAAATATCCTTGTGGAATACCAGGACGGTAAATATGTGCTCACCGGAGATATCTACAATGCAGGGCTTGAGGTGGCAAACTCCGTTATTCTGGCTGCCGGAGGGGGGGCGGTTCCGGTGGATCCCTACCAGAGCTACGTCGTGGGATCACTCGAGCCCGATGACTTCTCGAGTTTCGAGATCACCTTCACTGCCGGAAATCTCACCACGGTTCCGGTTGTGGTGAGCTACCGGGACGTGGATGGCAATCCCTTTGAGAAGACCTACCCGGTCAGCATCCCGGCGCAAACTTCCGGGAGCACAAAGGAGCCCGGGATCGCCCTTCCCATCATCGGTGTTGTTATCGCCTCCCTAGCAGTGATCGGTGGAGCCATCTGGTATTCATGGAAGAAGAGATAAACGCGATCTGCAGCAACGGGTCCATTATCCGGTTCCATGAGGTCACCAAGCACTACCCACTCCCCGGAGAGGATGTGGTCGCCCTTGACGGCGTGAACCTCGATCTCGCTCCCGGAGACTTTGTTGCCATCATGGGGCCGTCAGGATCAGGGAAATCGACCCTGCTCAACCTGATGGGCTGCCTGGACACCCCGACATCCGGAGAACTCTGCATCAAGGGGAGGAACATCAGGGGAATGAGCGATGAGGAGCTCACGGTACTCAGGAGAGATCATATCGGGTTCATTTTCCAGGTATTCAATCTCCTCCCTCTCCTCACCGCCCTTGAGAACGTGCAGTATCCCCTCATCCTGAAAACCGGGAACCGGGAATGCCAGGACCGGTGCCTGGCGGTACTGGCCGCCATGGAACTCGATGAAAGCCTCTATTCCCATAAACCCAGCGAGCTCTCAGGCGGTCAGCAGCAGCGGGTGGCAATCGCCCGGGCGCTGGTCAATGACCCCGAGATCCTTCTTGCCGATGAGCCGACCGGCAACCTCGACTCAAAGACCGGGACGGCCATCATGGAACTGCTCGCCGACCTCAACCGGAACCAGGGCAAGACGATCGTCATGGTAACCCATGACCCGGCCATCGCCCGGTATGCCCGCCGCATCATCCGGATCGTGGACGGGAAGATTACCGATACGGAGGGATGAGCGATGCACTCGCGCATGTTCTTTGATTTTGCCCGGCGAAATGTCCGCCTTCACTGGCTGCGATCCCTGCTCGCGATACTCGGCATCATCATTGGCGTGGTGACCATTGTCTCCATCGGAATCCTCGGCAACAGCCTGGTGCTGGCCATCTCAGACAGCCTCTCTACCGTCGGTGACAGCATTATCGTGAGCCCGCATGCGGGCGGTATGGGATTCGGGGGAGGAGGGAGCGCTCCGGAACTCATCTCGGATCGGGACGTCGAACAAATCCGGCGTGCGGTAGCACCCCACATCACCATCCCTGTCTATTCCGGGGGTTCCCGGATGAAGATCGGTACCGAGGATACGGTGGGGGTGGTCTATGGTCTCAAATCAGACGATATTCCCATCCTCCTCGAGCTCGCGGAAGGGACCTACCTTCGGGGCTCTTCCTCGGCCATGGCGGGAGCGCGGTTTGCCGAACAGAACGACATAAAGGTCGGGTCCCGTATCACCGTGGGAGACAAGGGATCACTGCGGGTTGTCGGGATCCTCGAGGAACGGGGGATGGGCTTTGATATCAACCCCGACTACGGCATTGTAGTTGATAGCCGGTGGTTTGAAGACGCCTACGGCCCGGACGGCTACAATCTGGTCATCGTCAAGGTGAAGGACCTCAGCCAGATTGGGGAGGTGAAAGAAGAGATCGAGCGGCAGCTGAACCGGCGGGAAACGGTGGTGGACGTCATCGATACCCGGGCCATCCTCGACACCATCCTCACCGCCTTCGGGCAGATTTCAACGTTCACCACGGCTATCGGAGGTATCTCGCTGATCGTTGCCGGGGTGAGCATCCTGAACATCATGCTGATGTCGGTCACGGAGCGAATCAAGGAGATCGGGGTGCTCAGGAGCATCGGGACAAAGCGGCAGGAGATACGCAGGATGTTTCTCTACGAGGCCCTCATCCTTGGTCTGATCGGAAGTGGAATTGGCGGGGTGCTCTCGATCTTCGGCGGGTATGCCGTCAGCCTGGTGATGCTGCAGACCACCGAGTATCTTTTTGTCCCCTCGAGCCTGATCTATATTGCCTATGGCTTTGCGTTCGGGATCGGGACCAGCCTGCTCTCGGGGCTCTATCCGGCATGGAAGGCATCGAACCTCAACCCTATCGAGGCGCTGAGACATGAATAGGGGAGAGATTTCTGATTTCAGGGAGAACCGGGTGATTGTGTGGTAGTATGGCATCATTCCTGATCCTGATCATTCTTGAATTCTTTCTCATTCTCTTCCTCGCCCTCGGGTACCTGATCCGGTTCCGGGGAAGGGTGGATATCATCGCAGGCTACAGGGAAGGAAGGATCAAAGACCCTGCAGCCCTTTCCCGGCTCATCGGCAACAACCTCCTGCTGCTCGGGATTCTTGCTTCCATCTCATTTCTGCTGGTGCTGGTATTCCCGGAGCATGAGGTGGTATTCTTTCTGGCGTTCACGGTTATCGTGGTGCCGGTGATCGGTATCGGTTCTGCCATCATGAGCAGGCGCTACCTGAAGAAGTGACCCGGCCCGGAGGTTCTCCTTTTAATTCCTGATCCCGGATAAGAGGTCTTCCGGACTGCACCCCTCCTCCAGGGCAACGAACCAGATTCCCGGTTCTTTGACGATGAAGAGGGCAACGGGAGTGACCGACCCGACCACTCCCGTTTCTGTACTCCCGCAGAATTGCCTGACCACCGGGAGGATGGTGAACCCCCGGCACTCGACCGTCACTCCGAGCCTGAGCTCCGGGAAGGTCATACTCCGGCCCCCTGCCGGTCCGGGCGGGCGAAGCTTACCAGGTGCCAGGACCGGGGATTGAGAAACAGACGAATGACCAGGGCAGGAACAACCAGCGGGCGGTCCACCCGGAGGTCACACCTGCAGGATCCCTCGAGCAGTTCACGGTCGAAGACCGGGGATGCAGAGAGTGATACCCTCCCATCCTGCATGACCAGCGGCCGAATCGCAGTATAGCAGCCAAAGATCATTCCCGTCACGGCCGGGCGTGAGAGACCGAACCGGATTTCACAGGCAAGTTTCCTGATACGGGTGTGGCGGAAAAAGGCCCTGATTATCCGAAACACACCCGGTTTGAGTATCAGAATTTCCCGGAAGAGATCCGCAGCGGTCCGGTAATCCCAGGGCTCGGGCGGTTTACCGGCCCGGACCAGGGGTTCGATTGAGCGTGTCCAGACCGTCTTTCCACCGAGCAGGAGGTTAATACAACCTGTGCCGTTCCGGTAGTTCACTCCGAGTGAGAAGATGCACCAGGAGGCGCTGGCATACAGTGTTGTGACCGTGGTCTGACGCTCGAGAATAAGGGAAATATTGAGCGGAATGAGGTACATAAGAGAGATGGCGGCAACGATGATCAGCACGAGAAGGAGGGGGATGAGAACATCAGCTGCCATGAACGCCCGTGGAAAAAAGATGGTTATTTCTCCTCTTTCTTTCCGCTCATCTCCTTTACGGCTGAGAGAACCTGCGGGGCGAGCGATTCTGCGATGGTTGAAATCACCCTGACAACGGCGCTCTCTTTCCGGAGCGACATTACCTGGATTCCCTCGATCCCCCTGATATCCTTGTGCACGACGACCAGTGCCACCGGTGAGATTCCCCCGCCGCCTCCAGCGCCTGAACCACTGCCTTTCTTTTCGGCACCCTCTCCACTGCCGGCACCAAAGCCGAAACCGAATTCAGCGATGGGAATGACCGACCTGTCACCAAGGTCGAGAGGTGTACCGATGATATGGGCGGGCGAGAGGAGCCGTTCGAGTTCCTCAGTCGTCATCTTCAGCATCTCTTCTCCTGACATAAATTCTTCCTCGGGCAAGCGTAGGTGGAGGGATCATAATAATATTACTCATACTGAGAGATTCCTGTCATTCAGAGGGTATGCCGCACCTACCGGTTCCCCTCGGCTGAAGATATGTACGGGCATTTTCGGCAGCGACCTGGGGAAAAGACCATCGGCCGGAAGAGGTGATACAGTAGTACCTGGCTGCCGCCGCTTACCCAGGATCAGGTTTGTTCGTTGTTCCTGCTAGTTCTCCCAATGCAGGGTTGGTAGGACGGAAGGAGAGGGTGGGGCGGGTCCTCACCAGCTGATAAAGAGAGACTTGGTCCGCGTGTAGCTCCGGAAGGCCTGGAGCCCGTTCTCCCGTCCAAGACCGCTCTCCTTGACACCGCCGAAAGGAATTTCAGGGGGGAGGGTAAGGTGCCTGTTCACCCAGACGACACCGGCCGCCACCCGTGAGAATACCTCATGGGCAACGGCCAGATCCCGGGTCCAGACCGACGCCCCGAGCCCGTACCGGGTCTCATTTGCCCGGCAAATACCCTCATCGAGATCCCGGATCTCTGAAATGGGAAGCACAGGGCCGAACACTTCACTGGTCATGAGCGGGCAGTCGGGATCCGGATCCCTCACCAGGGTCGGAGGATAGAAGAACCCCCCCTCATACCCGGGTCCTGACAGGGGCGATCCCCCGGTGAGAATCGTCCCCTGACTCTTTTCCTTTACATTCTCCACCACCGAGACGATTCGTTCGAGCTGGCCCCTTCCCGAGAGCGGCCCCATCTCGACCGAAGGATCTGAGCCGTTGCCAACGACCAGAGACTCAACCTTTTCCTGAAGGCGTGTAGTGAAACTGCGGGCAATCTCCTCGTGAACAAAGAGTCTTTTAACAGCGGTGCAGGTCTGGCCGGCATTGTAGAAACGCCCCCTGACTGCCCCGTCCACCGCTTTCCCGATATCGGCATCCTTCCAGACAATCATCGGATCTGAACCGCCGAGCTCGAGGTGAATTTCCGTGAGCCGGGACCCGGCCAGCTCCCGGACCCGGTCTCCGGTCTCCATGTCACCCGTGAAGGAGATCTTCATGATCCCCGGGTGCTTCACCAGCCCCTCTCCCACAACATCACCCCTTCCGGTGACCACATTCAGGACTCCGGGGGGGAGGCCGGCCTCTTCCATGAGAGCGGTTATCGAGAGGCTGGTCAGGGGAGTGGCTGAGGCCGGTTTGAAGACCAGCGTATTTCCAGCCAGAAGGGCAGGCCCGACCTTCCATCCCATGAGGATGACCGGCATGTTCCAGGGAACGATCGCTCCGCAGACGCCAAGCGGCTCATGCCGCACAAGGCAGTCCCCGGCAGAACCAAGGCCGATATATTCGCCGTGCATGGCCCCGGCAATCCCGGCATAGAATTCGAGGATATTGGCAAAGCCACGGACCTCATCAACGGCATCGCGGACAGGTTTCCCCTGCTCAGCGGTGAGCAGTGAGGCGAGATGATGGGAGTGCTCCCGCACGCTCGCTGCTGTCCGGAACAGTATCATCCCCCTGTCCCGAACCGTCCGTCCGGACCATGCGTCGAAAGCAGTTTCGGCAGCATGCACCGCCTCATCAACCTCGTAGATGGTTCCCTCCGGCACCCGGCCGATCTCGATGCCGCTTGCCGGGTTGATGACCGGCATCCAGCCATCATCTGCCGAAGAGAGGTCTTTGCCACCAATCCTCATCTGCATGGAGAGGGAGTCGGCATGCATGGACTTAACCGCTCCGGAGATCAAAGAGGGGAATCTGCTGCTCCCGTCATGCCACCGCAGGTCGTGCGTCGTGCAATTTTCATTGTGCATCAGGACCGGGAATCCTTAATGAGCTCTTCACACAGACTGAATGTCCGGGGTTGGCATGGCAGAGGTGTTTGTGCTCAAAACGACCGACCGCACAGGGGGAATCCCCCTGGTGTTCGAATCGGTCGGACCGGATATCTCCGGAAAAGCGGTGGTGCTCAAGGCAAATTATAATAGTGCCGATCCGTATCCGGCCTCAACACACCCGGATACACTTCAGACACTCGCCAACGAGATCATCAACAGGAACCCGGAATCCCTCTCACTGCTTGAGCGGAGCGGTATGGGATCCACGCGCCGGGTTCTCGAACGGTGCCGGGTTTATGAAAACCTCGCTCCGCTCAGGGTGGATATCGTCGTGCTGGATGAACTGCCCTCATCCGGCTGGAGCCATATATCCCGTGAGGGAACACACTGGAGAACAGGTTTTTTTCTCCCGGAACAGCTGCTCTCTCCCGGAGCGGTTGTCCAGACCTGTTGTCTCAAAACCCATCGGTTCGGGGGGCATTTTACCCTGTCGCTGAAAAATTCGGTCGGCCTGGTGGCAAAGACCCTGCCCGGCAGCGACTATGACTATATGTGCGAGCTCCACAGTTCCCCGTTTCAACGGCAGATGATCGCGGAGATCAACCGGGCTTATCCGGTGGATGTGGTTGTCATGGATGCCCTGGAGGGATTTGTCAGCGGGGGTCCTGAAGACGGGAAGCGGATTGCCCCAGGTCTCCTGCTTGGAAGCCGGGACCGGGTAGCCATCGATGCAGCGGGAGTAGCGCTCCTGCGGTCATACGGCTCCACGCCCGAAGTGATGAACGGTCGGATATTCTCCCTGGATCAGATAGCACGGGCAGCCGAGCTGGGGGTGGGTTGTGCAGATCCCCGGGAGATTGAACTGATCCCTCTCACCGATGAGAGTCGGCAGGATGCAGACAGGATTGCGAAGATCCTCATGGAGGGAGAATGAGCGCCGGAATCTTTTTTTTGGATCATTCCCTATTCGGGCGCAGAGGCGGACGTGCATGAGAATCGGAATTCTCGGGGACACCCATGATCACCTGCCCAATATCAGACACGCTGTGGACCTCCTGAACCGTGAGGCGGAGGCCCTCTTTCTCCACACCGGCGATTTCATCTCGCCTTTTGTAGTTCCGGCCCTCGCCGGACTTGAGGGGACGGTGATCGGGGTCTATGGGAATAATGATGGTGACAGGGATCTCCTGAGAACCCGGTGCGGGGAGAGCGGAAACGTCCGGATAGAGGGAAATTTTTACGAAATGGATTGTGACGGACTTCGCATTGCACTGCTCCACGGGCACGAGAAGGCCCTGCTTGCAGACCTGATCGAGAGCGGCCTCTTCGACCTGGTGGTATACGGGCATACCCACCGGGCATCAATCTCTTCCCGGGGGAAAACACTGGTGATAAATCCTGGTGAGGTGTGCGGATACCTTACCGGGACCCCTACCTGCGCCTTCTACGACACCCGAAGCCGGGAAGCGGTTATCCTCCCCCTTTTTAGCGAATAAAAATCGCGAGATTCATACCAGATAACATCCCATTATTAGCCTTATGCAGAAATCGATCGGTGTCATGGCGGGAGTACTGGTGTTTGTCGCAATATCCCTGCTTCCCGTTGATCCCGTTTCGATTCCTCCGGAAGCAAAGTATGCTGCTGCAGTCACCGGCCTGATGGTTGTCTGGTGGCTGACCGAGGCTATCCCTATTTATGCGACGGCGCTGGTCCCGCTGGTCCTCTTTCCAATGATGGGAATCCTGACACCCAAAGAGGCGGCGGTCTCCTATGCGGATCAGACCGTCTTCCTCTTCATGGGCGGGTTCTTTATCGCTGCCGCCATGATGCGCTGGCACCTCCACAAGCGAATAGCGCTCCATGTAATCGAGCTCTTTGGTAGCGGGCCGCGGAAACTGATACTCGGGTTCATGGCCGCTACCGCCTTCCTCTCTATGTGGATCTCCAATACCGCCACGGCTATGATGATGATCCCTATTGCGATGGCCCTGGTTGCAACGCTCATGCCTGAAGC
>Ga0209269_1001682_pt1 | contig 11080 bp, 8 predicted proteins | sample MTBAKMMethaMetaG_FD_187455 | JGI IMG/M metagenome (GOLD analysis project Ga0209269, IMG submission 187455) | Enrichment culture microbial communities from Arthur Kill intertidal strait, New Jersey, USA, that are MTBE-degrading - MTBE-AKM (Arthur... | ecosystem: Environmental > Aquatic > Marine >... | reverse complement strand
TGCATCACCTGATTCGGTTCATCTGGTGAAATGGAAGGGGGGATATTGCGAGGATCAATTCTTTCTAAGAAACGCATTAAGCTAAACCCTCCCTTTCAACCATACTACTTTCTGTATTGGAGTCGGATGGCTGCGAAAGCTGGATAAACACTTCTTCAACTGAAGAAATTTGCCCAAGTTCTTTAACAGCAATCTGCAGTATGTCTTCAATTCGGGGTGCTTTTGCCAATTCAGCGGAAAATGAATTCACCTTTTCTTGGTGGGCAGCCTGACGTTGCGTCTCTTCCAGGAGGCGAGCGTTTTCTAATGATAAAGACATTTGCGAAAGTATTGTATCGATGAACTCCAAATCTTCCTGGCTTGAACTGTTAAACCCAGATATCGATAATGCGCCAATTGTTTGTCCGCGAAGGAGAATTGGTCTTTGAATCATAGAATTCAATGATTTGGTGTTCGGGAGAATAGAAGGATTTTTGTAATGGTATTGCAGCTTTCCATGGATTGCCAGCTGTTCATTCCAGGTTGATTGAATGAAGTTTCTATTCAAACGAGAAATCTCTTGGATATCTTTACGAGATTTTTCAATCAGATTCGCGTTATCGATCGCAACGCCAATCGAATCCGCAATACTCTGCAGAATCGATAAGTCTGTTTGGTCGAATGCTTCCGGGAATATTGATTGAATTGACATGGCGCCCAAAATGCTGGTTGGACTCATAATTGGCAAAGCCAGTTCGGATTGAGTGTCAGGTAAATAGGGATTGATATAACGGTTTGATTCAAGGTTTACATTAAGAGCAATTCTTGCCTGCTGACCGGCGACACATCCACCAATCATCGAGAGCCCGCCGATCGCTAATCGATGCCCATTCGCCATCATTTTTCGTCCAGCAGTTCCTGACCCGGCCTTGAGAACCGCGAATTGCCTGGATGTATCAATCATGAAAATTCCAACATAATACAAATCAAGAGATTGTGCGATTAAATCAGCAAATGATTGCAGCGAGTGAGAATTGTAATGATTTGTTGAAATCGTATGGTTAATTTCTGAAACTACTTTGATTTGGGTAAGACGACGGTTCAGATCAATAGAACGGGCTTCAAAATCTCTTTCGAGCTGATAATGCTTCTCTTGGGTCTCCTTATATAAAGTTTCACGTTCTTTAATATTGAGCAGCAAGCCAGATTGAATTACAGAAAAACCGGTCATCAAAAGACCCGCCAGGGCGAGATAATGAACGCCAAAATTTGCCCATAAAACGGGATTGGAAAGATCAGTAATTCCAAGTGAAATATGAGGAGAGAGTATTCCGAAGACAATAGCGGATTCAAATCCAATCAGAGTCAAAATGCTCGCTCCCAATCCAATTACCCCCCCGCGCTGTCCAAGCAATAGACCTGAATAAACTGAAAAAGTAAGCAAGAAAAGAAGAGAGGAGCCAGTGATGCCGACACTTATAATTAACAGGCATCCTGCAACATAAAGCAAAGCCAAAAGATATATCGAACGAAGCAGAAGCGACGTCCGCCGGAGGATAGTGACGATTAATGAAGTGAATAATCCAAATCCAAGTTGCCAAATACCAATTGGATTAAATTCTGGAACACCAGTCACAATATAGAATAGGATTAAAAGTAGCGTGACGCCATCCAGGACCAGAATCGAAGTCTGGAATACTCTTTCTCGGATTTTAAAGACAACATCCTGATCCGAAAATTTTTCAGGTTGATTTTGAGGTAGGATTTCTTTCCAGAAGTTCATTTGTGATGCTCCTCTTCTGGATTCGGGTTTTCGTTTGAAATCAAAAAATCATTATTAAGATATTGCGGATCAATTTCAATCTTTGCCTGCCATGCACCAAGCGTTTGGCAGATTTCAATGGTGGTTGTTTCTAGAATGGTTTGGATATCTAATGATTGGCGTATAGAATCCGAAACCTGATTGATCTTTTTCTGCCGATCAACCTGTTGACGAATTTGTTGTACCAATTGAGAATTTGAAATAATCGCAGATAAATTGTATGACCAAGTTTCCAATATTTCTTGAATTTCTTCTGATATCGTTCCAGGTTCTTTCCCTTCCAGAACGATCAAGCCCCGGATTTCCCTACCATAAGATAAAGGTATTACTAACATCGATCTAACTTCATCTTTAAAATATGAGATGTCAGAAACCGCCAATGTGTCCTTTACTAATTCTGGTTTTCCAGATTCCCAGGCAGAACCCAAGAAGCCCTCGCCTCTTCTTATATGGTTGGCTGGCATTGAGAAAAAACTTCCTCCGGCCGTTGCCATTAAGTCCATTACCAAGCCAGAAACCAAATAGTATAAGGATATTCGATGCTGAGGAAAGATTTGGAAAATTTCACTTACCGTCAGGTTGAAAATTTCTTGAAGGCTGATTTCAGAAGTTAATTTTGCGGTTAATTGCTGTAATGCTTGATTGATTACCAAATTCATTTGTGACCCATGGTAGAGACGGGCATTGATGATCACTGACGATAATTGATCCGCGAGAACCTGTAATATGCGTATTGAATCTGGATCAAAGGCATTTCTACGAGTCGATTGAACATCTAATGCGCCTAACAGCTGATTTCCAGTAATTAACGGCATAACCAGTTCAGCTCTTGTCTCAGGCAAGAAAGGATTGGGAAAATAAGATGGATCTGTTGTTACATCATTTGAAACAACACATTGGCGATGGTAGGTTGATTTTCCCACTAATGAATTGGACCCGATGGCCAATTTGTGTTTTGAGAGTTTAAGTTGTTCACCAACTGGACCGGTAGATTCTTGAATTGCTGCAAATTCACCCATGGAATCAACAATGAACACAGAGGTATGATAGAAACCAAATCGATCTCTCACCAAATTAACTGATTTTTTGAGAATCTCCTCGATTGATAAACTACCAGCGATATCACGTGAAATTTCGGCCGCAATCCGTAATTGTTCCACTTGTTGTGCGATCAGCTTAGAGGCTTCAATGCGCGATATTGCTACTTTCAATACACTCAACATACTATCGACAGAATTGAGCGTTTGTTCTGTAAATGCATCATCGTCTTTGGACCCAATGATCAACAGGGCTGATAGATTATCTTTTATAACGATTGGAAGGACCACACCAGATTGGCAATTTCGATTGCGGATCAATGAAATCACCGGGGTGCGTTCCGCATCTTTATTGGAATATAGATCATTGATTATGGTTGGTTGCGGGCCAAGAAAATTTAAAGGGATATTGGAAATGGGAAGAATGAGGTTTTTACCAACATCAAGTTTTGAATTTCCTGGTTCAGCCACTGCCACCAAACGTGCCTGGTCATCTTCAATTGAGAAGATCCCGGCAGTGAAGTTAACTTGTTCCAAAGCCCGAAGAACAATCAGGAAAGCGTCATTGATGTCGTCACACCCTGCCAGTTTGAGGCCTGCTTGGAATAAAGGGGATGACTGGTTGAGTGAAAAAAAGCTTTTTTCTGTGGATTTTAAATGCTGCCAGCCATTGATGATATGTTCAATGATTTCCTGCAAGACAAGGATCAATTCGTCATCAATCAGTTTTCCATCGCTCGCGTGGATATTCAGCACAGCGTTTGTTTGCTCGTCCAATGTGATTGGCATAATCACTTGACAATGAGATTGCGGAAAGAGCACCAATTGATCATTGGAGAACTTGTTTTTATGGTCAAATCGCCTTACCTGCTTGTAAGTGGAAACCCAGTTAATTTCATTATTCGTTGATGATGAAAAGCGATAACCTATTGGATACTGGTTTTCGGGTTGAGAACCACTTTGGTAAGTCAATACCATTTGTTCTCTTTTTGAGTCTTGGAAGAACAGGCACACATACGAAAATTCAAATCTTTTTACCAACAAATTCAGTGTTTTTTGCAGCATTTCTGTACGTTGATTTGCATCACTGATTGCTCGTGTGATTTCAGAAGTTAAACGGAACCTTTCCGTATTTTCTTCTACGCGCTTTTCTAATGAATGGTAAAGTGAATTGATTCTCATACCCATTTCGTTGAATGTTGTTGCTAAGAGACCAATTTCATCGTTACGATTAATCTCAACGCGGGAATCCCAGTTTCCCATTGAAAAGTCTCGCGCTTGATCAACCAGCGTAATGATAGGATTTACGATACTTGAACTGGCAAAATAGCCGACCCCAATCAGCGTAAGCAGCGAGATCGCCAGAATCGTAAGATTAAATGGTCCAAGAATATCGATTTGTTGGACAAGGTAATTTTGTGGAAGCTGTAAAGAGAATGCTGTGTCAATATTATTGGAAGTGCCTAGATAACCGATAAATGGAGATGGATCTTCTGAAGCTGACTGAAAATTTGCACTGATTCTTTCGCGTACTTTTTCGAGTAGTATTTCATAAGTTGGGGTAGATTTTTCAAGATAAATGAATTGGTTTGTGCTTTTGTCGAAAGAGACGAATTGGTTATTTTGGGTGATGTAATAAACTTCCGCATTAGGGAAGAATGCAGACGTATTGATCAGTTGATTTTTAAAAAGATCCGATGTTGAAAAGGCAAAAAATGTACCCAACAGGATATTGCTTTGGTTAATTAATGGCCAACTGGAAACAAGTACCAGCTGGTTTTTATAGAGCGAAGTTGGATTTAGGAAGAGCCCGGTTTTTGGTTTTCCCAGATATGAGAGTATGGGGTCATCTTTTGACGTGAAATTATCTTCAGTCCAGGCAGCATTGGTTCCGATAATATATTTCCCACTGGCGTCAAGAAATGCCAATTGATCAAAAAGAGGTTGTTCCGTGCGGCCATATTTTGTTTGATAACTTGCAAGAAATAATTCAGCAGTAAATCTTCGAGTTTGATGTTGAGGATCTTCAAGCAGCAAATCAAAAGTTTTCGAAACCGAATCATCAGTTTGGATTGTCTGAATCATCTTTTGGTTGGTCTGGTAAAGCTCCTCTAACTGATTGATATTATTTTCAACCAATAATTGCATTTGAGAAGATGTGAGATCACGGATGAGGTTGTTTGAGCGAAAAAAAGTGATTGATCCTAAAAGTATTAGGGGAATGATTGCTACTAATAGCAATCCAAATATCACGTTTCTCCGCAGACTGCCTTTTACATTTGGTTTTGAAAAGTATTCTCTTGAAGGGTGGGCTTGGGAATTACTCATTTTTGAAAATTCCTAATTCAATTCCCAAATAGATTCGCCGGCGAGAATTCGGGTAATTTGATCTGGGAAACGATCTGGATCGATCGGCTTACCTAGAAATCCATCGAATCCAGCCGCTTTCGCGCGCGCGATTTGGTCTTCGCTGGCTTCTGCAGTGACAGCGACAACTGGAATATTTGATAAGTGGGTTGTTAGGCGAATTTTTTTAAGCGCGCCATACCCATCTTCATAGGGTAAGCGAATATCCATTAAAACCAAATCGAGGTTGGGGAGATTATCTGCAAATTCAACTACCTCATACCCGGAGGTCTTCCACTCACAATGAATCCCTAAAAATCCCAGTAAACGGGCAATTAGCACAAAATTGGATACATTGTCCTCGACAACCAGTACCGTGATGTTGCCATTTTTTAGCTTGTTTTGAGGAGATGCGATTTCTTTTGGGGTATTTGGATTCGGGGTAGCCATATGAAAATCTCCCATATTATCGAAGATATGATTCTATCTGGTCGACAAATGTGTCCACATCGATTGGTTTCTCGATGTACCCCTCACAACCCGCGTTAATGGTTTTTTCGCGGTCACCTTTCATCACGTTTGCGGTCACCGCGATAATTGGTACTGTCATAAAACTCTGATTGGATTTAATCTGCTGGGTGAGTGTGTAACCATCCACTTCAGGCATATTGATATCCATCAGAATCAAATTGGGTGTGAAGTGGGATAATGCCTCAAGGGCTTCAAAGGCATTCTCGGCTTCAATTACTTCAAACCCATTGGATTGCAAGATTCGGCGGACTAAAATTCGGTTTTCGAAATTATCTTCTACATGTAAAATTCTTACCTTATCCGCCATGCATACTCCTGAAAATATATTGCTACAGTAACAAAGTCTCCTGACACATTTTCATATTATACAGTCAACGATATCGATGATTTTTTGATATTGTCTTTCCTTACAGTATTGTTAAGTGAGTTTTTAGAATAGTTTTTGAGATTAGATATCTCTGCCAAGCGAAGATCGATGGTTTATTTTTCCTCATAAATGTATTTATTGACAAGGGTATATGCCTGTGGTAAATTCTATAAACACATAAACATCTGTGTACAACTCAATGAAATTTGAATCTCTCTTTGAATTCAATATTGTCTAGATTGAAAAAAGACTGGAGGATATATGTCGGAGATTGAGCTTGTGATTAAAACAAAAGTTGGATTACACGCCCGTCCGGCCGCATTATTTGTCCAGCTAGCGAAGCAATTCCAATCAGAAATTCAAATCAATAATTCCGGTAAAATGGCAAATGCCAAGAGCATCTTAAGTGTGCTTGCTTTAGGTGTTTATCAGGGGACGAAAGTGGTGTTAAGTGCAGAAGGGGAAGATGAAAATGAGGCTTTAACAGCTCTGAAAGAGTTGATCGAATCTAATTTTGGGGAGCCTGAATAATAATGAATGAAATATTAGGTATTGGCGCATCTCGTGGAATTGGAATTGGGCCAGTTTTCCAGTATAAGATTACGAAAATTGAATTCGAATCTTGTAAAGTGGAAGACCCAACTGCCGAAATTAACCGTATCCGGAAAGCATTACCGGTAGCCCAGAGTCAACTGGAAAGTGTGTATGAACATGCTAAGAATGATCCATCGACTCAGGCAGAAGCAGAGATTTTTCAAGCTCAATTAATGATGCTGGATGATCCTGAATTTTGGCAGCAAGTGGATCAAAAAATTAATGATGAATATATTAACGCGGAATCGGCCATTTCGGAAGTGGCAAAACATTATGCCGAAATGTTGCGGGCGATGGATAATGAGTATTTCGCAGCCCGAGCCGCGGATGTGTTTGATATCAGTAACCGGGTGTTAAAAATTTTATTAGGAATTTCTGACTCTCCCACTGAAGGCTTGCACCAGCCATCGGTTATTATTGCGCAGGATCTAACTCCTTCGGATACGATCTTGATTGACAAATCGATGGTAATTGGCTTTTGTACCGCTGATGGGTCAGCCACTTCGCACACAGCGATTTTGGCGCGTGGATTGGGGCTACCTGCTGTGGCTGGCGCAGGCTCAGCTATCCTAAAAATCCACGATGGTGAAAATGTGATTTTAGATGGGAATAACGGTTTAGTAATCGTTGAACCCGATGATGCAACAATTGAAAGCTATCAAACAAGGTTAAATGCGGCTCAAGTTATTAAAGAAAAAGCTTTATCCAATGCGAAAGAACCGGCAGTGACAACCGACGGTGTAGAAGTTGAAATTGTCGCGAATATTGGCAATGTCGAAGGCGCAGAAAAAGCGATTAATTTTGGAGCCGAAGGGGTTGGGCTACTTCGAACTGAATTTCTTTACCTGGAACGTAATAATCTGCCTTCAGAAGAAGAGCAGTATCAGGCTTATAAAAAAATCTTCGACTTGTTTGGAAACCACCCGGTTGTGCTGCGCACATTGGATATCGGTGGGGATAAAGAACTACCTTACCTTGATATGCCCAAGGAAATGAACCCATTCCTGGGCTTACGGGCGCTGCGATTGTGTTTGGTTGAACCAAAAATCTTCAAAACACAATTAAGAGCCGCGTTACGTGCCGGAAAGGGAAGAAATATCAAGATCATGTTCCCAATGGTTGCAACCCTTTCAGAAATCCGGGCCGGAAAAGCGGTATTGGAAGAATGCAAGAACGAGTTAATTCAAGAGGGGAAACCATTTGCAGATGATTTTGAAGTGGGTATCATGGTTGAAATTCCAGCAGCTGCCGTTTCTGCGGATCGGCTTGCTCGAGAAGTAGATTTCTTCTCGATTGGAACCAATGATTTGAGCCAATATACAATGGCTGCTGATCGCACGAACCCAACTGTGGCTGGGTTGACCAATGCTTTTCAACCGGCTGTACTGCGTTTGATCAATCAGGTCATAAAAGCAGCTCACCAACACGGAAAATGGGTGGGAATGTGTGGAGAATTGGCTGGTGAACCTTTAGCCGCACCATTGTTAATTGGAATGGGTTTGGATGAGTTTTCAATGAGTTCCCCCATGATCCCAGTAATCAAGCAAATTATTCGCGGATTAAATGCAAGCGAGATGAAGGTTTTAGCTGAAGAAGCATTGGATTTGGATTCCCCTGAAGAAATTCAGATGTTGGTAAAGCAACGCGTTCCGCAAGCAGATATTACTGTGTAGACAGCATTTCCATTATTTAGAAAAAGAGACTGCGCTGGTGTTTTTTGCGCAGTCTCTTTTTTGATTATTGCTCAAGCAGTGAGAGAATTTCTTCTTTAGATTGGGCTTTCAAGAGCTTGATTCGTTTTGTTTCATCAGAAAGAAGCTTCGCCACCAACCTTAGCCCATTGATATGTTGGGTGTCATCTACGGCAGCGATTGCCAATACGATGGATACGGGATCATTTTCGGCATTCCCAAAATTCACCGGAGGATCCAGGGTAATTAATGAAAGGCATGGTTTATTCACACCATCTTCAGGTCGGGCATGTGGAATTGCCACACCAGGAGAAATCACAATATATGGACCTAATTGCTTGGCCATACTGAGCATACCATCGATATAACGTTCTTCAGTGGCGCCAGAATCAACCATTAAGCGACCGGCGATGCGGATTGCCTCATCTGCATCCGCAGCGTAGACCCGCGTGCGGATCCGATTGGGAGTCAGTAAATCTTTTAAATCCAAATGCGCTTTCGCTTCATTTTGAGTACCCGTTGAAGCAGTTGGTTGAGAAGATTGTTGATTTAAAGCCGCATAAAACGATTCGTTAGGACGCCTTTTTACAATGGTTCTCATGCGGTAGCGATCTGCTCGATACCAACTTTTAGCAAGGTTTACAGGGTTTTCTTCGCTATCGTAAAGAATATGTTCGTTATAAAGAAGAGGATCGCTTAGAGGAATTTCCAGCATTTCAGAAAATGAGGCATTCGCACGAACCACCGCGATCGTGTGCGATGACCAGGCAATGGAAATGTTAAATCGCTTTTCCAGGGTTTCCATCAGCGAATTTTGGGTGAAATCTTCCATTAATAAATCTTGGAATTTTTTCCCTGAAAAGAAGTTTTCATGGATAACAAATGGGGAGCCTTCTACTCTACGCAACCGCTTTAAGTAAAATATTGGTTCACCCGGTGTAAGTTTTAGCGATTCCGCGACAACCAAAGGAGCGGGGATAATGTTTTGTTCCAGGACTTCGGTTTCAAATGGGATGCCTAAAAGCAGGAACTCTTCTGAGACGCCCATTAGATTTCCAGACCAGGTTTGTTCAAACACAAAAGGAGACACAAATGTACCGCGACCATGTATTTGAACAAGAAGGTTTTTCTTGATTAATTGCGAAATGGCTTTCCGAAGGGATCCACGACTTACGTCAAGCATGCGGGCTAGTTCAATCTCTCCCGGCAAACGGTAATTTGCCTGCCACTCACCAGTGGTTATTTTTGCTTCAATCCAACTGGAAATTTGAGCGTAGATGGGGATCGCGCTTGATTTATCTACTTCAAAATTTAGATAATTACTCATAGTGTCCGGCTTTGGTATAAGATGTTTATAGATGTCCTCAATAAGTTAACATAGATAGTTTTGATTGTCAAGAAAGTGGAGAGCTATTATTATAAGTTGAGGTTTTTATGTAAGATCAAGTAAGTTTGCGGATGGAAAAAGCTCAACCATCGCTTGAGAAGGGGCATTGGGAAGCAATAGCGCATTGATGGAGCTATGGCTTGAATTCAACATAAATATTGCCGGTCCAATCTCCTGGTATTCTGTACTTTTCGAAAAACCTAGAAATTCCAGGGACTGAAATATTGGCTGAAGCCAAGGCACGCATAGCTCAGGACGGTCATTGAAAAATACCAGAGTATCCACTCCTTTCATTGTTGAGATCAAGCTACCTATGGATTTTTTTAGTTGATGCTGGAATAACCTCGAGCTCAGACTTTCGGGTAGGTAAAAAATGTCATTTATTGATTGCACTTTTGAATCTAATGATGACCACCCCGAATTGTTGTTGAATATATTTTCAATATCAGATGGGCGATAGCCTTTTTGCGCTAATTGAATAATAAAATCAGGATCAATTTGACCGCAGGTTAACAATCCACTTAGACCTTCCAGCCCACCATCGCTTTGTGATCCACTGATCGCAGATCCATTTTGTATCGAAACAGCATTTGGCGTGTTATTGAGCATAACTGAGACCAGCCGGTTTGTTTTTGGAAAAATGGATTTGGCTTTCTCCCAGGCCCAGTAGTGCATAAGCGTGTCCGGCACTTCCCGTTTAAATTTGTCAGAAAAATCAATTGGAAGAGCATATCGGTCGTTTGGGATTTCAAACGAAGGCAACAAGTTGCGTTCGATCAGATAACGGTGCTCTGCAGTGGGATTTAATTTCATGAATGAAATAATGGATTGGTGAATATTCTTTAGTGAAAATGAGCCACTTTGAGATTGCAATAAATGGGTCAATTCTTCCAGCGATACGGGGGATGTATCCACCAAATCTAGATAATTAAAACTTGAAGGAACAAGGTATAAATATCGATCTTCAGATTGGCAAATTTCAAAGGAAAGTTGATTATTTAGGATTTCCTTCTTCAATGAATTGTTAGAAGACAAAAGCATACTTGTTCCGTTTTGATCGGTGAAATTAACAATTAGCATTCTTTTGCTCCTTAAGCAAGGCAAAACCTTCTTTACCGACAACCAACTCTTCATCGGTTGGGATTACTAAAATCGTTGCGCGACTATTTGGGGTGCTTATTGCTGAAATATCCTCATAAGTTGCGCTTTGGTTGGCTGTCGGATCAATTTCTAATCCAAGCCAGCTTAAGTTGACACATACTCGTTCCCTCAATTGCCAGCTCCATAAACCAATATCATCTGTGAAGATTAATGTATCCAGTCCAC
>Ga0209269_1001679_pt1 | contig 11115 bp, 11 predicted proteins | sample MTBAKMMethaMetaG_FD_187455 | JGI IMG/M metagenome (GOLD analysis project Ga0209269, IMG submission 187455) | Enrichment culture microbial communities from Arthur Kill intertidal strait, New Jersey, USA, that are MTBE-degrading - MTBE-AKM (Arthur... | ecosystem: Environmental > Aquatic > Marine >... | reverse complement strand
GCGTGCTCTTACCCGGCGGACGGTTCCTGCTGCTCGTATCTTCGCTGACCGGGATCGGGGAGGTCAGGGACCTGATGAAGAAAGCAGGATTCTGGGCAGAAGAGGTGGCGAGGACGAGGATCGAAGGGGAGGATCTGGTGGTCCTCAGGGGAGTTCACGTACACGCTGGTCATTGACAGGAACGGGTGCAGGCCGGAAAAAAGGGGGAATTTTAAAGGAGGCAGGGGAAGAGCAGCCCCACCGCGGTCAGCCCGAGGAGGATATTGATCACCACGAGCATGATGAAGATCCGGCCCATCCAGAGGTGGGCTGTTCTCACCGTCGCTTTCCGGGATCCCGCAACCCGGGAACGGAGGAGGGCCAGGAGCAGGGTGATCAGGAGGGTGAGGGCGAGGAGCACCCCGAGGACAACATGGACGAGGAAGGCTGAAGGAATCGCAGAGAGGTAGGGAACCGTGAATACCATGCTGACGGCCAGGATCACCAGGATACCCCCGATGATGGCACTCGCAACATGGATCCGGTACCACCCGGCAATCCGTTTCCCGTACACGGGCAGAAGCCCTGCAGCCATGATGCAGATGAAACCCGCCGTCATCAGGAGGGAGTGCCAGACCCAGCGGGGCGTGGTATCGAGCATATTCTCTCCTCTGCGCGATCGGCAATAAGGGTTGTTTTCCCGCGGGGCAGGACGCTGTCTGCGTCAAATCTCTTCCGGAGAATTCAGTATATTTTTATACATGAGTGTATAACTTTATACATTACATCTGAAAAATGGAGACAGGAAACATGATTTTCCGAAAGAACCCGGAATCATCGGTTTATTTCCCGGTCATCGAACCGTGGTGATCGTCCGCTCTCCTCTCACCCCCCCAGGGCTTACCGCCCTGCCTGTCCAGATTTCCAACAACCCACATCTCTGGTGAAACCATGAAATCACGAGATATTGCCATAGTAGGTATCCTGCTTGCCGTTGGAGCGATCCTGCGCTATTTCCTGGCCATGCTCCACACCCCGCTCACCCCGAACATGGTGATAGCGTTCTACTGCCTTGCGATCATCCTGATCATGCCGAAGGTCTACGAAGCCCTCGGCATCGGCATCGTTGCCGGCATCCTCTCGATGCTGATCTCGAGCTCGATCTTCCCCCCGGCAAACCTGGTGAGTGAGCCGATCGGGGCCCTTGTCTGCTTCGGGCTCTATGCGGTGCTGCGAAACCGGACCAGACTTGCGCCGACGGTTTCAACATTCCTGACCACGCTCGCCAGCGGGTTCTCCTTCGCTGCGATTGCCATCATATTCGTCGGTGCAACCATCCTCTCCAAGTACCAGGGTGACATCATGGGCTTTGTCGCCGTCTTTGTCCCGATCGTGGTGATCACGGCGGTCTTCAACGCGGTGATCGTCCAGATCCTCTATATCCCGTCCAGCCGGGTCCTGATGCGGGGACAGGAATGATCACCCTCGAGACTGTCAGCTACGCCTATCCGCGGACGGACCGGGAAGCGGTGGCCGGGATCTCCCTCTCCCTGAAGGGGGGGGAATGCATCCTGGTCTCCGGCCACTCGGGTTCCGGCAAGACCACGCTCTGTCTGGCCGCAGCCGGCATTCTCGAGCACGAGTACGGGGGAAAGAAGTCCGGCCGGGTGACGGTTGACGGAAAGGATGTCAGGGAGTACCGCGATCTGTCCGACATCTCCTCCCGGGTCGGCATCCTCTTTGACGACCCGGACTCCCAGCTCCTCTTCACCACCGTTGAGGAGGAGATCCTCTCCGCCCTCGAACGGCGCGGATTCTCACCCGAAGAGGTCGAAGAACGGCTCGCCCGGGTCCTTGTCGTCACCGGGCTTACGGGACTCAAAGACCGTCCTCCCCATGCTCTCTCCGGCGGGCAGAAGCAGCGGGTGGTCCTCGCCACCACGCTCGCGCTTTCCACCGACATCCTCATCCTGGATGAGCCGACCTCGGAACTTGACGAAGAGGGGACCGGGAGCATTGTCCGGCTTCTCTCGGACCTCAAGGCGCAGGGGAAGGCCATACTCCTCGTTGAGCAGAACTACTCGAAAATGGCCGGCCTCGTCGACCGGATCATCATCATGGAGAACGGGAGGATCCGGACGGAAGGACCGCCCGGGACGGTTTTACAGGATGAGGTCGCCCGCCGGACCCTCATCCCCGACTTCACGGGGATCCGGAACGGGATGCGGGGAGGCAACGGTAATTCCCCCATTATCCGCACCGAGGCCCTCTCCTTCAGCTACGGGGAGGGGGAAGCCCTTTCCGGCATCGATCTCTCGATTGTCCCGGGCGAATTTGTCGCTATTGTCGGGGAGAACGGATCAGGGAAGACCACGCTGGTCAAGCACTTCATCGGCCTGCTCCGCCCCGGGAAGGGAACGGTCATGGTCGACGGGAAGGATGCGGCAACGGCGCCGATCGCCAAACTCGCCCATTCGGTCGGGCTGGTCTTCCAGAATCCTGATCACATGTTCTTTGCCGACTCGGTCTTCGAGGAGGTGGCATTCGGGGTCGATAACCTCGGGATCCCTGACCGGGAGAAGGCGGTCATGGACGCCCTCGCCGCCGTCCGCCTGACCGCCGCACGCGAGCTGTATCCCCGGTGGCTCTCCCGGGGCGAGCGGCAGCGGCTGGCCATCGCCTGCGTGCTTGCCATGCAGCCACCGGTGCTGGTCCTCGATGAGCCGACCACCGGCCTTGACGGAGCGGAATCACGGGAGATCATCGGGATCCTGAAGCAGCTCCAGGAGAACGGCCATACCATCATCATCGTCACCCACAGCCGGGAGATCGCTGACCGGTGTGCGGACCGGGTGATCCGCATGGAGGCGGGAAAAATCATCTCTGATGCCCGGATGGAGGCGCTCCATGGCTGAGATCCTCCAGTACGTGCCGGGGAACGGGATCTTCCACCGCCTCCACCCGGTCACCAAGATCCTGTTCATCATCCTGGTGAGCGTGGTGACTATCATCACCACTTCGATAGCCGTGCTCATCGGCATCCTCCTCCTCCTCTTCCTGCTCGCCTTTGCCGGCCACCTGCTGCGGCCGGTGATCCAGCAGATGGTCCTGATCCTCCTGATGAGCATCGTGATCTACCTCATCACCATCCTGACCATATCAGAAGGTACGGTGATCGGTTACCTGGTACCGTCATTTGTCCCGGTCATCGGGGGCAGCATCCCGGTCACGGTCGGGGCCCTCACGGTGGGAACGGTGCTGACCCTGCGGTTCGCCATCCTGATTTCCGCCTTCCAGCTCTTCGTCATCTCCACCCAGCCCCGCGACCTCGTGCACACCATGGAGCGGGCCCGGATACCGGCGGAGTACACGCTGATGTTTGTCATCGCCCTCCGGTTCATCCCCACCCTCCAGATTGAGGGAAAACGGATCCACGAGGCCCAGCTGGCACGGGGGTACCACCCGGGTGACGGATTCATAGGAAGGATCAGGAGCGTGGCCCCGGTGATGGTCCCGCTGGTCTCAAACTCGCTCTCCCGGGCGACTATCCTCGGCCTGACCATCGACCTCCGGGGGTACCGGTCGCGGGCCCGGACCCGGCTCCGGGAACGCACCCTGGGGATTGCGGACAAGGTGGCCATTCCACTCATGGGCATTGCGGGGGCGGCCTTCGCCTACGGGTTCCTCACCTTCTCCCTGGGCTAGGCAAGCTACAAGTGGTGGTGGGGAGAACCATCTCCCATGCCTACCTGTGCCGACTGTTTCCTCTACACTCCGAAGAACGAGCAGGAAGGGGAATGCGCCATCAACGGTCCGGTTCCTGCCGATCGCGATGCCGGGCGCTGCCCCTCCCGTACCTTCCGCCCGAAGTCGTAAGAAAGAATAGGCCCCCTCCCCGGCTGACCTGGAATGAGGGTTTAAACCGGATCCCGTCTCTGTGGTTGCATCTCCTATAGATCTCTTTTTCTGACAGTTACAGGACCCTTCCCGATTTTGATCGTAAAATAGGTCATATTTTCTTATTCCAGTGATTTTAATCGCGATTTCCTTCGCACTTGAAGATATCGATCACACTTTCGCCCCGCATGCTCTCCACCCTTATGGAGCCGGCAGGGGAGTGGTACCTGCATGCAGTTCGATCTGCACCCCTCCGTCACGCTGGCCAGCGGAACGTTCTCCGCCCTGGTGGCACCGGAGGAGCTGGTGCTCGCGGGCCTCAATGACAACCCGGTGCTGAAGCGGTTCCTCTTCCTCTTCATCTGCGGGAACTATTCACGGCTCCTCTCCGGCATCAACCGCAGATCGGTCAATATCGAGGTGCGGAGGGCGTTCACCGCCTTCCAGCTCCTCACCATCCTCCGGGAGTCCTACCACACCATCGTCTTTGTCGAGCATGACCCCGGCCTGTACGAGGGGGCGGGGGAGGAGGTGGTCGGGCAGGTGGGCCACGCCCTCAAAAGCGCTGGTCAGGGCTCGGTGGTGGTGCTGTACACCCCGGCAGAAGACCAGACGTTCTCTGACATGGCACAGCTGGCAGACCGGTTCTTCGCTCTCTCGCCTCCTCCTGACCAGCCGCTGCAGCGGGCCCGCCGGGCAGGGAAGCTGCGCCACCCGGCCGATCTCTCCCGGGGCCAGACCACCCTGGAGGGGTTCTGATGGGGCGGAGCTTCGGGAGCGTCCGGATGGGGGTGAAGGAGATCACCGGACGCTGGGAGCGGGTGGCCCGGACCCTGCCGGGCGCCGACCGCGAAGCTGCCCTCCGGGTGGTGGCCATGGCAAAGCGGCACGCGAGCGAGGGGTTCTATGCCTTCAGCGACCCGCTCGAGGCTGCCGTCTTCTCGGTGCTGGTCGAGATGCTGAAGGAGCAGGACCGCACACCCGTTCCGCCGCCCGGGGACCGTGAACCTGATCCGGCCCTGTCCCGGGGTCGGGACCCTGAACCGTCCCCTGGACCTGATCCGGCCCGTGAGGGGGCAGGATCGTGATCATCGACACCGGGTACCGGGACGGGGTCGAGATCTGGGAGTGGTCGGCGGGGAAGACCCTGCGGACCACGGTGCCGTTTGCCCCCTCCTTCCTGCTCCACCTGCCTGACCAGCCCCTCCACCGGGAACTCCTGGAGGCGCTCGAGGCAGAGTACGGGGCAAAGGAGTGCACGTTCCGCACCATCTTCGGTGAATGCGACGGGTACAGGGTCCCTGCCGGCCGGGAGATCGCGGAGGCGATCGAGCGGCAGACCGGCTATGCCGCCCAGCTGTACAACGTGGATGTCCGGCTCGACCAGCGGTACCTGGCCGGGCTGGGGCGGGTCCCCTGCTGCGGTGAGGGTGAGTCGCGGTTCTCCCTGGACTTCCCGATCCCCTTCCGTATCCTCACGGTTGAGGTGGACGGCAACCCCTTCAGCGGTGAGGCGTTCCGCTCGATCGCGGTGATCCATGACCGCCGCGAACGGCTCGGGGGTTCCGGGCGGACCGTTCTCGCTGACCTCGCCGATCTTCTGGAGTCCTCCGATCCCGACATCGTGCTCTTCCCCCGCTCGGACCTCTGGCTGCCCCGGCTTCTTTCGGCGGCCCGGAAGGAGGGGGTGGTGCTCCCCCTCTCCCGGAGCGGGAGGTACCGGAAGATGGCCCAGAAGTCCTACTGGAGCTACGGGAAGACCGAGTACCGGGCAGGGTCGCTCATCCCGGATGGGAGGGTCCTGGTCGACACCACGCAGAGCTTCCACTACCGGGAGAGCGGCCTTGCGGGCATCATCCTCAGTGCCCGGCTTACCGGGCTTTCGCCGAACCTCACCGCCCGGTTTACCTCAGGGACCCTGATCTCGGCCTACGAGGTCTACGAGGCCCTCCGGCAGGACATCGCCATCCCTTTCCGGAAGAGCGACCCCGAGTGCGTTCGGCGATTCGACGAGCTGAAGGCTGCTGACCGGGGCGGGATGATGTTCCAGCCGGTCCCGGGCCTGTACGAGCAGGTGTACGAGATCGACTTCACCTCCCTCTACCCCTCCATCATCGTGGCCTGCAACCTCTCGCCCGAGACCCTCGCCTCTCCTGAGCGGCCGGGTTTCCTGCCCGGGGTGCTCGCCCCCCTCCTCTCCCTCCGGAAGGAGAGCAAGGCACGGAAGGCAGAGGACCCCTCGTATGCCGGGATCGACGCCATCCTGAAGTGGATGCTCGTGACCTGCTTCGGGTACACCGGGTACAAAAACGCCAAGTTCGGGCAGATCGAGGTGCACGAGAAGATCACCGGGCATGCCCGGGAGATCCTGATCCGGACCAAGGACATCGCCGAGGAGCTCGGTTTTGCCGTCCTGCACGGGATCGTGGACTGCCTCTGGGTGCAGGGCGGGCCTGCAGCGCTGCTGAAGGAGCGGGTCGAGCAGGAGACCGATCTGCATACCACGCTCGATGCCTACGACTGGATCGTCTTTCTCCCCATGCCCGACGGCTTCGGGGCCTACAACCGCTACTACGGGCGCCTCTCCACCGGGGAGCTGAAGGTGCGGGGGATCGCGGCCCGCCGGGGGGATACCCCGGTCTTCGTGCGGGAGCTGCAGGAGCGGATGCTTGCCACTCTGCAGGCCGCAGCAGACCGGCAGGAGCTGACGGCGTGTGCAGACCGGGTCCGGCAGCAGTACCGGGAGGCGGTTGCCGGGCTCCCCGGGGCGGACCCGAAGGACCTGGCCATTTCCCGCCGGATCAGCAGGCTCCGGTACTCCCACCGTTGCCCGGAGGCCTCCGCGGTCGTGGCCTGTGCTGCCGCCGGGATCGACCTCTTCCCCGGGATGGAGGTGAGCTACGTGGTTACCGATGCCCGGACCTGGTCGGTGGCCCTCGACTGGAACGCGACCCGCTTCGATGCCGGCTACTACCGGAAACTCCTTGACAAGGCCTGGAGCGAGGTGGTGTTCGCCCTCGACCAGGCGAAGGCGGGGTCACCCCCCGGCGAAATGTGAGATCGCCTGCCCGGTGGTGGTTCCATAGACGGACCCGGGGGTACTACCATGCGAACCGTGAGACTTCGGTCCCGCCGGTGTCATGGAGGGTGACGGTATCACCGTCGTTGTTCAGCACCGGGGCCGGTGAGCCCATGAAGAGATCGGTGCCGGTATCTGATCCGTCCCCGGTATGCAGGATGATTCCTCCGCCGGGGCTGAGGGCACCTTCAGGGAAGATGTACGTGAATCCGTCACTGTCCCGGACCTGCCACCCGGTGAGGGCGACCGCAGTGCCGCCGCCGTTCTCCAGGGTGATGTACTCGTCGTTGAGGTTGGTGCGGTCGTCGCCGGCTGCATCGTAGTGGACATTGGCGATGAAGACCCCGTCCGATCCGGGAGGTGTGGGGGTCATCCCGCTCCAGATACCGATTCGTTTCCGTACGGTCTCTTCCTGCACGGCGAGGTAGTGCTCTTTCCGGGAGAAGGATTCGGCGGTGTATACCCGGGCCAGCCCCCGGGAGAGCAGCAGCTCGCCGATATCGGTCCCGTCAGCGGCATGGAGGTAGGCGAGGAGCCTGCCGTACCGGTCCCGTTCTCCCGCCGCCCGGTCGGTGGTGACCATCACCTCCCGTCCCTCCACCTCCCGGCGCAGGGTGGCAGAGGCCTCCTCCCCCCAGGCTGAGAGGAACCAGGGATCGGTGACCCCTGCAAAGGAGTCCGGATCGTTTCCGCCCGGGGTAACCTCGGGAGTGTCGACCCCTGCAATCCGGACCGTCTCCTGGCTTCCGTCCGGGAACGCAACGCGGAGGGTGTCGCCATCGATGACCCGGATGGCCTGGGCCGGATAGGGGATTCCCGGGGAGAACTGTTTCGTACCAGTGCCCCTCTGCCCGCCGTCATTGATCTGCATGGTGCATCCTGCAGTGAAAAGAAGCGTTGTAATGAGAGCAATGAACAGGAGTGCTGGAAATGACCTGGATATCATCTCTCATCTCTTCGGCGGCATCGGGGAAAAAACCGGGGTATTCTGATTGAGGTGGATTGCAGAAGTGGAACGGGTTCTATGAATTCATGAATACAGAATTGTGGTGGAAAGTTATGCCGGAGAGCGCCAGTCCCGTATGCTCTGATAGATCGTCCCTGGCGGTTTTCCGGGCTCCCCAAACCTTCCGGTGCTGACCCCTTGCCGGGTCAGACACCTCCCCTCCTTATTCTGCCCTAATCCAGTCCCAGGCTTCCTGGTTCCGGTCCTGCCGGAAGAACCGGACCTCGGTCTGGGTGAGCGTGGCGAAGCCTTTGAAGATCCAGGTCATCCACTCGTCCCAGGAGGCATCCACCACCATGGCCATCCGCTCTACCTTGGGGAGCTTCAGGGCAAAGGTGAAGTCCTCCCATGCTCCCCCGACGGTCCACCCCTCGAAGCGCTCGAGTGTGAACAGGACCCTGATCTTCGGATGCTCCTTCAGCGCTTTTTCGATTTCCGGAGTGAGGATATCACGGTAGTCTGCTTCGGTCAGCTTTCCAAAAAGCCTGAAGGCGAGCATCTTTCCGGAACTCCCGGGCAGTTTTTCGATCATGGCTATCATCACAGGATTCACGGGAGGGGTCAAATAGTGTAGCCTTATCGAGATCCCATGATTTCTTTCCCGATCGATTGAACAAACCGGTGAAACCGGAGCAGTCCGGAGTGCCCCGCGAGAGACCGAAATGCCTTTGGTCTCCTGCTCTGATGCACTCTCATGCAGATCAGGCGGTGATGGTACCGTGGATGAGAAAGAACGGAACGACCTCTACCAGGACTCCCTCAGACTTCATGCACAGCACCGGGGAAAAATCGAGATTCGGCCAAAGGTCCCGCTCGAGACCCGGCGGGACCTCTCCCTTGCCTACACGCCGGGGGTTGCCGAGGTCTGCCGGGCCATCCAGAAGGACCGGAACATGGCCTGGCGCTACACCCTGAAGTCAAACACCGTGGCCATCGTGAGCGATGGCTCGGCCGTGCTCGGCCTCGGGAATATCGGGGGGTATGCGGCCATCCCGGTGATGGAGGGAAAGGCGCTGCTCTTCAAGAAGTTCGCCGGGATCGATGCCTTCCCCATCTGTTTTGAGAGCTACCACACCGATTTCGTGGACGAGGTCCGGAACATCGCCCCGGTCTTCGGGGGGATCAACCTCGAAGACATCGCCGCTCCCAAGTGCTTCGAGGTGGAGGAGGCCCTCCAGGACATCGGCATCCCGGTGATGCACGACGACCAGCACGGGACAGCCATCACCGTGCTTGCCGCCCTGCTCAATGCCTGCCGGGTCTCGGGAAAGGAGTTTGCAGACCTCCGGATCGTGGTCTCCGGGGCCGGAGCGGCAGGCTACGCGATCACCCGGCTGCTGAATTGCATCGGGTACAACCCGGAGGTCTGCACCATGGTCAGGGACATCATCGTCTGCGACACCCAGGGGATCATCCAGCGTGAGCGGAAGGGCCTCTACGCCAACAAGTACAAGTTCATCCTCGCTGACGAGACCAACCGCTCCGGCAGGACGGGAAGCCTCGCCGATGCCCTTGAAGGGGCCGATGTCTTCATCGGGGTATCGGCACCGGGTATTGTCAGCGGGGAGATGATCCGGCGGATGAACGACCGTCCCATCGTCTTTGCCATGGCAAACCCTGTCCCCGAAGTGATGCCCGACGTCGCCCTGGACGCCGGGGCCTTCATCGTCGGGACCGGGCGGAGCGACTTCCCGAACCAGATCAACAATGCCCTGGCCTTCCCCGGAGTCTTCCGGGGGGCGCTGGACGCCTGCGCCGAGCGGATCACCGACGAGATGAAGGTCGCCGCGGCGCATGCCCTTGCCGGATACGTGAAGAAGCCGAACCGGGAACACATCATGCCCGCGGTGCTCGACCACCACGTGGTGAAGGCGGTGGCCGATGCCGTGCGGGAAGCGGCCGTCGCATCGGGCGTTGCCCGGGATATCGGGTGAAAACCGGCAGGTTTCATACCTCCCGGGACCCTATCTTTTTCTCATGCCAGTTGTGACCATCACCATGGCCAGGGGACGGAGCTATGAGCAGAAGAAGCAGCTTTCCGAAGAGATCGCCCAATCCGTAGCCACTGTGCTCGGAGTGCCGGTGGAGCGGGTAACCATCCTTATTCACGAGCTTGAGAAGGAAAATATCGCGCTGTCAGGAAAGCTGTTGTCCGAGGGATAAGAATATAGAAGGGCTTCAAGCAAAGGGAGGAGCGTTTCATGCTCCTTCTTCGTACGTCATCAGGGCGTAGCCCTTCAGTGGTAGATCGGAAGCACGGTTAGTACGGACAGGGCAAGGGGGACATCCTGGTTGAGATCATGCTTCCGGAATCCCTGGTTGAGAAACGCTTGTCCGCAGACGCAGATGTTCACATGGTGTTTCTGCAAGCTCTCGGATGAGATCGGAATCCGGGTTTGCCCGGCCGGATGCTCTCCAATATGCTGGGTCGGAGAGAACTGCCGGTGTTGCTTTAAAGATTGGTATCAAAATGGAATTAAAACGCTGTTATCGAATTCCGGAGTTGTAGAGGACCCGCTCTCTTGCAGTTATTCATGGCAAATGATGGAAAAAATGTTATTTGATCGATAGATACTATCTCCATCAAACGGGATTCAGGGTTTCTGGTGAGAGAATTTTCAGACCTGCCGGGACATCGACCCATACGGTCTTCGTCTGGTACCCTGTTTTTGTGAGGGTGAGGTTGCGGTTTCCTGTCGCAACATTAGAGACGAACTGGTCTGTCTGGCCGCTGACGATCCCATCGATATAGATTGTTGCATTGGTCGGCACTGATGCAACGTAGAGGGTACCGGCATCGGTCACGGGGCCTTCACCGGGCTGGAGGGTGATCGGGGATAGAATTTTCAGACCTGCCGGGACATCGACCCAGACCGTCTTCGTCTGGTACCCGGATTTGGTAAGGGTGAGGTTGCGGTTTCCTGTCGCAACATTAGAGACGAACTGATCTGTCTGGCCGCTGACGATCCCATCGATATAGATTGTTGCATTGGTCGGCACTGATGCAATGTAGAGGGTACCGACATCGGTCACGGGGCCTTCACCGGGCTGGAGGGTGATTGGGGATAGCACCTTGAGGCCCGCCGGGACATCGACCCAGACCGTCTTCGTCTGGTACCCGGATTTGGTAAGGGTGAGGTTGCGGTTGCCGGCT
>Ga0209269_1001678_pt1 | contig 11120 bp, 8 predicted proteins | sample MTBAKMMethaMetaG_FD_187455 | JGI IMG/M metagenome (GOLD analysis project Ga0209269, IMG submission 187455) | Enrichment culture microbial communities from Arthur Kill intertidal strait, New Jersey, USA, that are MTBE-degrading - MTBE-AKM (Arthur... | ecosystem: Environmental > Aquatic > Marine >... | reverse complement strand
CCGTCAACCCGTTATTGTACTCTTGTTCGTGTTCGGCAAAATCCTCAAAGACAAAGTCGGATAATACTGATGTACTCCCCCCATCGAATGTATAGGTGTTGGTATAGGTAAGATCACTGCAATTCACACACACAACGGGAGCAACCGTTCTTGCCGCTTCCAGCCCTTTCTCACAAGCAATTGCGGTAGTTTGAGATGCAGCAGCGCTCTTTGAACAACCGCAGCAGTCATTTTCAGAAGCCGAAATTGAATTGGTAAATGACTGGCCGCAATATGTCGCACTGCTTTCCTCTCCGGGCAATTGAAGGACCAGGGTTGTATTTAATACTGCCGGTGGGGTATATGTCCAGGTAACCGTACCGCCCGTTCCACCCGTGCCAGGCACCCATACCCCGCCCCCCGCATCAACCACGGTCAAACCAGCCGGCACCGTATCCATCACCGTGACTGGCCCGCAAGTACCCGCGGCGCAGGTGGTCAATCCGGTTTGCGCAGAGGTTACTGTATAAGTCACTGTGCCGCCGATATTGATTAATTGTGGGGCGCCGCTTAATCCCAATTCAATATTTGGCGTATTAAGAGGCGGGATAATGGAACTAATCTTAACAGGCAAGGTGTAACTGGTTCCGCGGTTGTCCTCATAGATCGGCTTCCAGGTGAATTTTGTGTTCGAAAGGTTGATTCCACACCACTGGTCGTGGTGCAAGGAGAAACTCAACGCATAAGCATCCCCGTTTGCAATATGATCGGTCAGCTCAAAACGTTTTTCAGCGCTGTTATACACCGCCCCAGCCGAAACATCCTCAACGGTAAAGGGACTGAAATCCACATAAAGACGGATATTGCTAGCAGATCCATCTCCGATATTTGTAATGGTAAAAGCAACCGGCTTTTCATCCTGACAATACGCCAGATCAATAGCAGGCGGGTCAAAATCCAACAAAGGGGTTTTTATGATTGTTTCAACTGAGGCAAATGCCGTTCCACCGCCCGTTTCGGTATCCTGACAAACTGCTGTTTCGCTTATATCGCATCCCCAACGCGCATCCGCCTTGTTTTGCAAATCCTGGCTGCCCACAACCCGCGCAGTAATTTGCACACTAACCAGGTCGCCCGGATCAAGAGAGGCCAACGCAGGAATTTCAGCTTTACTCCAGGTGGTTACCTGGCCATCATTTGCCCCATTTGATCCAGCGCTTACAAATTGCAGTCCGTCACCCAAAACATCTTTGATCACAGTATTTTTTACCGTGCCTAAACCTGTGTTTTCAATGGTCACCGTCCAGGTGACCTCCTGACCAATTTCCTGCGGAATCACATTTGGTGATTTCGTGATACTCAGTCGGCCGGGTAAAACCTGCATAGAAAACGCGTCCACCGCGCTGGAAAGAGACGTCCCCGATCCATCTGCCGTGACATAATCCAGATGAGCTTTCAAGGTTCCGCCTACGGCATTACAACCTGTCTTTAAATTGAATTGCACATTCAATGTTTCACTGTCATCCAAAAGCAAAGTCTGGCTGCAGAGGGGATCAATCCGCCAGACCAGCTCGCCATTTTCTGCCACCGGATCCGCCTGGCAGAAAGGCATCGCAGAATCGATTTTCAAGGAAGCAGACCCGGGAACATATGCAAAACCGGTCAGATTTGAAAGATCAATCGCCGGTTCAAGGCTTGCCAGCAAATTGCCCGACGTGTTTTTAAATGAATAGGTGTAGGTCTCCTCATCGCACAAACCTATCGTTTCAGCACCCAGGATGCCACTGGTGTTTGCGCTGACACTGGAGCTTAAACCTCCCATACAGATTACAACAATAATGAAAAAAAACGGTCTGGACAGCCATTTATTCCACGAAGTTCGGGCAGTACGAAGTAACATGTTTGTATTCCTTATTTAATGTAATTAGCAAAGGGAGCTGAGTTGGGATTTATTTAGAAAATCCCCTCTTTACTTGCTCTACCCAAATTGGGAACTTGTTATCTTATAATCAGGAAATGGGAAATTGTGGACAGCAAACTTAATAATACAATAATACTGTCAAGAATGGAAAATGAAATTGGATGAAATTGTATATTGAAAGGAAAATTATATATTTGTTACCGTTTTCGATCTCTGGTACTCGGATTACCCGGATTCCACCTCGTTAAATCGGTCATTACAGTTCTATTTTTAAGAAAAGCAAGATAGAATCTAATGGAAATAGTTGAATATGCTATGATACTTTTTATTCACAGATAATTAGCTATTTCAAATTTCCAGTTTGCCTTGATGAAAAGCAAAAGTCATCCTACACAAGTAGGGCGATTCGATAATACGTGTTTCAAGGAGAAGCTAAAAACACAATCCTCCGCGATTGCCGAGAAGCTATTATAAAGGAGCCAATAAAAAGAAAGCAACAGACAAGCGAAATCCAGCAGATATAAGGAAATACTTTTTTGCCGATTTGGCACCAAAGTTTAAACCATTGGACAATAACTTTTAGAGCGCTCGCTCAATCCATCACACAACAAAATATTAGAACGATACTGCACAAGGAACAGAAAATGGAAGAACTGCAAGAAAAAACTATTGGAATCATTGGGGGCGGCGCGCATGGTACAGAGCTTTTTGAATTATTTCTTAAAAGCTCCCTTGCAAAAATAATTTATGTAGTAGATGTAAATTCATCTGCCCCAGCTATTAGACTGGCTCAAGCGAACGGTATATCCACCTACACCGATCTAGGCGAAGCGCTCCGGCTACATAGCGTCGATTACATTTTTGAGGTTACTGGTAGCGCCAATATCGCCAACCAACTCAAACAATTTGCAGCCTCCCAGATCACCAGCGTTTTTACACATGATATGGCATCCATTATCTTGCGTGTGCTCGAGGAAAACAATCAAGGGCTAACCCAAAAAGTCATCACAGATATTGCTTCAATACGCAAAGAAATTGACTCCAGCCTGGAAAATACGATTAACCTACTGGATTCAATTGACAGAATCACGTCCGATATGCAAATGTTATCTTTAAATGCCCGAATTGAAGCCGCTCGGGTAGGGGAGCAGGGCAAAGGTTTTGCTGTAGTAGCACAAGAAATGGGTAAATCAGCCGAAGCAATTCGACAGTTCACTCAGCAAACTGAGAATATGAATAAAAAAATGAATGCGATAGTAAAACAAATCGATGCTGCGCTGGACGCTTTAAAATGAACTACCACCCGCTAAAGCGGGTTGTAGTTCACCTGATAGCGCATCAGAAAATCGTGTTAATACAACAATGCCTGCCCCGTTTCCGATAACCGTCCCATAGCTTTATGGTCAAACGTACGACAATGGTCCTCAGATGATAGAATTCCCCCTTCTTTATAGATATAGCCTGCATGGTGCGGAACCCGTATAGAGATTCCATCTGCTAAATCCATGTCGCACTGCACCTCTAATAAGCTCTGGCACGCAAGATTTATGACTACTAAAGAGGTAAAGCAAGCAGTCTGTACCGCGGCACATGGACCTCTTAAATTTAATTTATGTCCAACCATTGTTGTCATATAATCGACTCCATTGCCAACAATCCATTGAAGATCATTCATGCTCTCCCACATGTTTTGGCTTGGGGTAAGATTATTGAGTAGATATGCATTTATACCTGCTCCTGCATAAACTCCTACTGGCATTTGGCTATTATTAATATTCATTATATTTACTTTGATGGGAATATTCGATTGTATTGAAATTTCAAATAACAAAACTTCAAGGTAAAATAAAGCGTGATTTATTCAATCCTGTGGTGGACTTCACTTATTCTAGGCATTATCACTCCTTTAGGGGGCTTGATCTGGTTGGTCAGTCACGGCTATAAAGAAAAGTTTCTTTACATTTGGCTTCCGGTATTAAGTGTTTTTTGGGGGATAACCTGGCTTCTTAGCTTTACACCATTGAATGTGCTGGTTTACATCCTCGATTGCTTTGTGTTTTTATTGGCTGTATTCCTTTTTATTCACCAGGCTCGATCCTCTCTAAATAACCGCGCTGAAGTGTCCCGCCTGAAAAGGCTGACCGAAGTTCGGGCTGATCAGGTATCCGCATTAAGCCATGAGATTCGAACACCCCTGGCACTGATTAAAGGATCAGCGGATTTATTATTAGAGGGAAACCCCGGTCCACTTACCCCCCAGCAATTAGTATTTGTAAAAACAATCAGTCAAAATGGCGAGCATATGATCTCTTTGGCAGAAGATCTATTGGTACAGGCACGCATCCAGGCGGGCTTGTTTCGGTTACATCTTCAGCCAGTGGATCTAAAGCTGATTATTCGACAGGCTGTTGAACAAGTCCGCTTTTTATCAGAAGAACGCGGACAGCAGTTCATCACGGATTACCCACAAGTGATGCCGCGCATTTACGCAGACAACCGTTTAATTTTGCAGGCAATCAACAACCTTCTACTCAACGCGAGCAAACACACTTCGTTTAATGGTCATATCTATTTATCCCTGGTCGATAATGACCAGAGCGCGGTGATCTCAGTTACCGATGATGGCGCGGGGATGACGGCTGAAGAACGAAAAAAACTTTTCAAACGCTTTGCCAGCGGGCGACCATTAGGGGATGGAACTGGATTAGGCCTGGTCATCACCAAACAAATCATCGAACTTCACGGTGGTCAAATTATGGTTGATACAAGCTTAGGCCGCGGGACAACCGTTTTATTCACAATTCCGCATTGGAGATCTGAGAATGGACAAACCTCGAGCCCTGGTAGTTGATGATGAACCCCAAATGGTAACAATCGTTGCCTATGCTTTAGAGACTCAAGGATTTGAAGTTATCACCGCGCATGACGGTGAACAAGCTTTAAGAAAAATTGAAACGGAAAAACCCGACCTAATCGTGCTGGATGTCATGCTCCCACGTGTGGATGGTTTTGAAATTTGCCAGCGGGTGAGAGAAAATACCACCTTGCCGGTTATCTTGCTCACTGCACGAAAAGAAGAAGAAGATATTATCCGCGGGTTGGAACTCGGGGCGGACGACTATATCACAAAGCCCTTTCATCCGCGTGAATTGGCACTGCGAGCACAGGCCTTGCTTCGCAGAAGCGGCTGGGGAGATACCCGCAATGTGATCGCGATTGGTCAGTTAAGAATTGACCAATCAATATATCAGGCGTTTGTAAATGGCAACCCTTTGCATTTGACGCCAAATGAATTCACACTGCTAACTTGTTTGGCGCGCAATGCCGGACGAGTTTTATCCTGGCAAGCCTTGTTAAAAAGCGCCTGGGGGATTGAAGCCTGGGAGGGGGGAAAAGAGATGGTCAAGACTGCGGTCTATCGCTTGCGGCAAAAAATCGAGACCGATTCTGAAAATCCTTTGTACATTATCACAGTGCGCGGGGTTGGGTATACCATGCCGGTTGTGGATGAGTTTTAATCTTATTGTTACCATTCTGTGACAATATGTAACCCGCCTGTGACCTATGAGCCTGTTGTTAATGCTATCTTAACATCACCATCTCATTATCAAACCCCAATTGGAGGAAAAGCATGTCAAAACGTATTGTCATTTTTGTCGTAATGGCAACCCTGTTTACGATGTTGGCAGGCTGTGCCGCGCCTGTTGCGCCAACAGAAGCGCCCGCCGCCCAAAGCGAAGCCCCTGCCCAGCCAGAGGCTACCCAGCCGCCCGCCCAAAACCCTGAACCAGCAAAAGTCTCGGGGAAACTGACTGTTCTTTGTACACCCCAGGAAGATTGGTGCGTGGCTTTGACCAAAGCTTTCCAGGATGAAACCGGTATTGAAACGAATTATGTTCGTTTATCCAGCGGTGAATCGGTCGCTCGCCTCCGCGCCGGTAAAGACAACCCCGAATTCGATGTTTGGTTTGGTGGTCCTGTGGATGGTTATGAAGTCGCCAAAGACGAAGGACTGCTGGAACCCTATGCTTCGCCCAATGCCGCTGTGATCCGTGAGGACTTGAAAGACGTTGAAGGCTATTGGACTGGAACTTATGTTGGAGCTTTTGGTTTTTGCTCGAATAAAGACGTGTTGAATGACCTTGGCGTTGACATTCCGGATTCCTGGGACGATTTGCTGGATCCCAAACTCAAAGGCCAAATTGCGATGGCCCACCCTGCCACTTCCGGCACCGCTTTCACCGCCTTCTGGACTGTAACTACCCTGAATAATGGCGATATTGAGAAAGCCTTCGAGTATTACAAGAAACTGCACAACAATATCCTTCAATACACCAAGACCGGTTCTGCACCTGGCCCGATGGCTGGACGCGGTGAAATCGCTGTGGCCCTCATCTTCTCCCATGACTGCGTGAAATTCCAGAAGGAAGGCATGACCAGTCTGGTAACCAGCTTCCCGGCAGAAGGTACTGGCTATGAAATTGGTGGTGTTGGCATTGTCAAAGGCGCCCAGAACCTGGACGCGGCAAAATTGTGGGTTGATTATGTTCTGCGAGCTGATGTTCAGGAAATCGCTGCCACGGTTAAATCCTTCCAGCTGCCCACCAACCCAGATGCTGCAGTCCCCCCCGAAGCAGTGAAATTGGACACGATCAATTTAGTTGATTACGATTTCTTTGCCTCTGCTGACGCAAAGAAGGGCATCACCGAACGTTTCGATGTGGAAATTGCCCCCGCACCCAAAGAGTAATTTGATCTAATTTTCAAAATGGAACGCTGTACAGGGGTATTTGCAGTGAGAATTGCAAGTACCCCTGTCTGAAAGGATCATCTATGGCAGCAGTATCCTTTAATCGTCGAGTGAATGAATTTCGCCGCATCGCTTCAGACTGGACCTTATTAACTGGCCTGATTATTGTTGTACTTTTCCTGGCTGTTACCGTCATTTTCCCGCTTGCAAAAATGTTGGGGGTTTCATTTACGCCCGACGCCATTGAATATTACATACGCTATTTTTCATCCTCAGTATATTTGGGAATTATTTGGAATACAGTTAAATTAGGTCTGGTAGTTGCATTTCTGGGAACCGCGATGGGATTTCTATTCGCCTATGTTCAGGTTCGAGTGGATGTCCCGTTCAAGAAATTCATGAACTTGATGGCATTAATGCCAATTATCAGTCCCCCCTTCGCAGTTGCTACAGCCGCCATCGTGCTCTTCGGCCGTGGTGGATTAATCACCTATAAACTATTGGGCATTCGCTATAACCTGTATGGTTTTACTGGATTAAGCCTGGTACTGACCATGTCTTTATTCACTGTCGCTTACATGAACCTGCAGGGAATGTTGAAAGCGCTTGATCCTTCTTTGGATGAAGCTGCAACAAACCTGGGGGCTTCCAAATGGGACGTTTTCCGTACCGTAACCCTTCCCATGTTAATTCCTGGAATCGCCAGTTCATTTTTACTGCTGTTTGTCGAAGCAATCGCAGATCTAGCAAATCCCCTTGTGCTTGGTGGCGATTACACCGTGCTGGCGTCGCGGGTGTATATTGCGATATCGGGTGAATATGATATTTTTGCCGGATCAGTTCTGTCAGTGATCTTATTGGTTCCTTCCATTACCGTCTTCATTATTCAGCGCTATTGGGTCAGCCGGAAATCGGTGATTTCTGTTACGGGCAAGCCTTCCGGTAAGCCCACCATGATTACCAATCCGCTTGTTCGATGGGGTCTGTTCGCCCTGAATATGCTTTTCGCTATTTTGATCTTCATGGTTTATGCGACGGTATTTGTGGGCGCTTTCACGGAACTATTTGGGATCAATTACAACTTCACCTTAAGACACTTCGAATTTGTACTATTTGGGCTGGGTTCTCAGGCCATGCTGGATACATCCAAAATGTCCCTGATCGCCACGCCGATTGCGGGCATACTGGGAATGTTAATCGCCTGGTTGGTTGTTAGAAAGAAATTTACCGGGCGTGGCGCGGTGGATTTTGTCTCCATGTTGGGCATCGCTGTTCCCGGAACTGTGTTGGGTATTGGCTACCTATTGGCTTTCAATAACCCGTTGAAAATCAATTCCGTGACCCTATTGCCCGCACTGGCAGGCGGAACCGCAATCGCGGGTGGAACCATCGCATTAATTCTGGCGTATGTGGTCAGAAGTATCCCGGCTGGCGTTAGGGCTGGCGTCTCGTCTCTCCAACAAATTGATCCTTCTATCGAGGAGGCATCCATCAGTCTCGGCGCAGATAACGCAATCACCTTCCGCAAGATCATCTTACCCCTTATCCGCCCGGCATTCTTAACCGGTCTGGTTTATAGTTTTGCCCGCTCAATGACTTCTCTTTCCGCGGTTATTTTCTTATCAACGCCGCAGGCCAAAATTATGACCGCCCAAATCCTCAATGAAGTCGACGCGGGAAGGTTTGGTAATGCGTTTGCCTATTGTGACATACTCATTTTATTAGTCTTGATTGTCATTGGCATCCTATACCTTGTAATTGGCACCTCCAATGGTGTTGAGCGTGATCTGGGTGTATCCCTTTAGGAGTAATGTTTATGATGACTAACAATAAAAGCACTGGAAGCATGACTTTGCAAAATGTCAGCAAAATCTTCGAACAGGGAAATAATCAGGTTCGAGCTGTTGACAATATCTCCCTGGAAATCAATGGCGGAGAGTTTATCACCCTATTAGGGCCATCCGGGTGTGGAAAAACCACCACGCTGCGCTTGTTAGCCGGATTTGAGTTTCCGACATCCGGTGTAATTTCCCTGGATGGAAAGAATATTGCCAACCAACCACCCAACCAGCGCCCAATGGCCATGGTTTTTCAAAGTTACGCGCTGTTCCCCCATATGAATGTCTTTGAAAATGTGGCCTATGGTCTCCGCTTGCGTAAAATGAATGAATCAGAAATTCGCGAAGCGGTTGAGATTGTGCTGCACATGATGAACCTGGCAGGTCTCGAAAAACGTAATCCAAGTCAGCTTTCAGGTGGTCAACAACAACGGGTTGCCCTGGCTCGCGCGATGGTGATGAAACCCAAGGTCTTGCTCTTTGACGAACCCTTATCCAACCTGGACGCCAAACTTCGCACGCAAATGCGGGTCGAGATCCGCCACCTGCAACAAAGGCTGGGCATCACCAGTGTGTATGTGACTCACGATCAGGTGGAAGCCATGAGTCTCTCTGATCGGGTGGTTGTGATGAATAAAGGCCGCATTGAACAGGTCGGAACCCCTGTTGATATCTTTGTGCGCCCCGCTTCCCTGTTTGTCGCGGATTTCATCGGCCGGGCGAATTTTATTGAGACTAAGATTCAAGAACGCAAAGAACAGCAATGCCTGATTAATGCTTTTGGTGGAGATTACTGGGTTCCTTGCGCGGAATCTGTCACGCAAGGTGACACGGCTTATTTGATGATTCGGCCTGAGGCTATTGAGATTAAACCAGCCGCCAATGGAAATAAGAATGGTGAGATCCAATCCACAGTATTTCTGGGCGCTTCGGTAGAATACGAGATCGACGCAAACGGGAATCATCTAATCGCCGTAGACACTTCTCCGCGTTTTGATCAGATATTAAAGGAAAACTGCCCGGTTGAAATCACCTTCGACCCCAACCGGAGTTATGTTTTACCCTACGAAGATCGCAATTAGGGAACGAAGGCGCCGAGAATGAATGCCATACCCGATTCAGAAATATTCTTGCGTCTGATTCTGGCAGCTGTACTAGGAGCAATCGTCGGTTTGGATCGAGAACGTCAGAACCAACCCGCCGGATTGCGCACGCATATCATCCTGGTCACCGGCTCAGCGCTGGCAATGACATTGTCAATCAACCTTTCAATGCAATTTCTGAACCTGGCCCCGAATGGAGACCCCGCCCGATTGGCTGCTCAGGTACTCTCCGGGATTGGCTTTCTGGGCGCAGGCGCGATCATGCGCTATGGGCCCAATATCAAAGGGCTAACCACCGCGACATCCTTGTGGACTATGGCTGTTATTGGTCTGGTTGTGGGAGCTGGATATTATTGGGTGGGCATTGGGGCAACTGCCTTGCTGCTAACCTCACTTACTTTGTTGAACTGGGTTGAAAAAAGCTTGCTTTCTGGTTTCGTTAACCGGCAAATATCATTATCCTGTGATTTCCGAAACGATATTGAGGAAAACGTCAACAAGGTCCTATCACAGTATACCAAGCATTATTCCATCAACAGCCTGGAGCGCCATCTGCGACACAAACGCATACGCATCACAATCACGGTCAAACTTCGAAAAGGCGAAACTTTTGAGCAATTGTCCAATCAGTTAGCCCAGGTGAATGGTGTCCGAGTAATTGGCATCGAGTGAGATCCAATTCGGCACTTCAAAATTATCAGCGAATAGGAGGTGGACATCCACCTCCTATTTTTTTGCATTAATCTCCTGGCTGGAAATATCAAACCCTTAACTTATAGAATTTGTATAGACATTACAGTTCCGCTAAAATAATCTCATGATGAATTCACAAATCCTGATTCTGGTTGCCATTTCACTACCTTTATTGGGGGTAATCATTGGCCGTCTGCGCATGGACTTTGCGGCTTTGTCCATCATGGGGCTGCTCGCCATCCTCCAGTTTTCCGGGTTCAGTGTTTTTGGACCGGCGGGTCAACGTGATTTGGCAGTCCGGGCACTCTCCGGGTTTGGCCAGGATGCGGTCATCATATTAATCTGCGTTTTTATCCTCACTTCTGCTCTGGACAAAAGCGGATTCGCACGTTGGATCAGCCGTCAAATCCTGAAAGTTGGTGGTAATTCCATCCGGCGGCTGACTTTTCTTTTTGCATGCACTGCCGCAATTCTATCTCTTTTCATGAATGACGTCGCCGCTGGAGCGCTGTTGATTCCAAGTGTGCTTGAGGTATGCCGCAGAACAAAAATCAATCCGGGGAAACTGCTCATCCCTGTCTCTTATGGCAGCCTGCTGGGGGGAATGGCCACTTATTTCGCGACCGCCAATATCCTTGCCAGTTCTCTCTTGCGAAGCGCCTCTCCCCCGCAACAACCTCTGTCAGTGCTGGCTTTTCTACCCACCGGTGGACTGATCGCCATTAGCGGAATTGCATTTTTGACTATCTTTGGTCCCAAATTGTTGCCGGACCGCAAACAAGCCGCTGTATATCTCGATTCAAAACCCACTGAAAGCGAACTTGAAGAAGCTTACG
>Ga0209269_1001672_pt1 | contig 11199 bp, 11 predicted proteins | sample MTBAKMMethaMetaG_FD_187455 | JGI IMG/M metagenome (GOLD analysis project Ga0209269, IMG submission 187455) | Enrichment culture microbial communities from Arthur Kill intertidal strait, New Jersey, USA, that are MTBE-degrading - MTBE-AKM (Arthur... | ecosystem: Environmental > Aquatic > Marine >... | reverse complement strand
TACCCAACGCAGTCGATGGATGATGTTCATCCCATTAGCGGCTTGCGTGAGTATGGTCGGTATGCCTTTCACGCCTGCGGCAGGCAGTTTGCAATATTTATTTGCTGCTCCGTTTAATCTGACGGACCTCAGTTATTTGCTGGCATACACCTTTCTGTTGGCTGGTTATATCCGCCACGCCAGGCGCATTAGCCTGGGACCAGAGAAGCTGGAACGCTGGCTGGTGGTGGTTTTCCCGGCGGGATTGTTTGTGCTCATTGGCGGGTATTGGGCATTGATGGCGATCATCCCGGAGATATTTTTCAATCCGGGTGTTTGGTGGGCTTCAGCGTTGATTGCCTTGCTCACTTTTGGTGGAGTCGCCGCGATTGACAAATATGGAAAAATATTAGTAGAACGCAGTCCCTGGTCCGTGATCGTCTTAAAGCGGATCGGGCAATTCACGTCGAACTTTTTAGGCCTGGATTGGATCTATCGTTTTGGAAACTGGATTTTTCGAATTTTTCAAAGGATTAATCAATTTTTGGTCACGATGCTGGAAGGCGACGGGGGTGTACTCTGGGCAATGGTCTTATTAATGTTGCTGCTTTCCTTTTTCTATCGAGGAGGAAGGTAAGGCAGTTATGCTCACGATACATGTGATCGCGGTGTTCTTGTTGATGGCCAGTTCGCAGTTGATTCTGCTGGAGAATCGTTGGCGGTTTTTCTTAATCGCTTTGGCTGTGCAATATATCGGCGTTTTCTGGTTGGTGTCATTAAATTGGCCGCTGGGATTGGCTGCCGTGAAACTGGTTGTGGGGTGGATGGCAGGGGCGATGCTGGCGGCAAATCGACTGGATGAAGAATTTGTAGAAAAAAATGTGCTGGCAGATCTATCTGGGAAGATCTTTCGAGTGCTGGCGGCAATTGTCATTTGGGTGTTAATGTTTTCCGTGGCGCCAACTTTTCAAACCTGGATCCCGGGACAAGATGAAGTTTTATGGGGCGGTTTGGTGCTGATCGGCGCGGGGCTGCTGCAATTGGGTATGTTCAATTCTCCATTGCGGGTGAGTCTCGGCCTTCTAACGGTGCTTAGCGGTTTTGAAATTCTTTATTCGGTGGTGGAGAACTCGATCCTGGTCACCGGATTGCTGGCTATGGCCAATCTAGGAATTGCACTGGTCGGGGCGTATTTAATCTCCTTGCCAGAGTTGGAGGTTACTGAAGAGTGAGCGCTCCTTTGATTTGGGTCGTTTTCCCTTTGTTCGCGGCAGTGGGATTGTGGTTGATCAATCGCCAATGGCCGTGGACCATTGCGATCGCGACGGTGATCTCCGGTTTACTCAGTATATTGGCTCTGGTGGTGCCAATCGATCAATCGATTCGGTTTGGCCGCAATTTGGTGCAAGTGCGCTCTACGTTGAACTTGTTAGGGCGGCGGTTGGTTTTGGACCAGGCAGATACGACCTTTTTGGTACTGGTATTCTCGATTGGCATGGTTTGGTTCGCGGCAGCGTGGATCATCCGGGCTCATCGCTATTTTGCTCCTTTGGGGCTCGCGATTCTGGCACTGCTGGTCGCCGCGTATGCGGTCCAACCATTCTTGTACGCGGCGCTGGTTTTTGAGGTTGTAGTGCTCTTATGTGTGCCGTTACTGCTCCCGCCCGGATGGAAGGCAAAAAATGGCGTAATGCGCTTCTTGATTTTTCAAACCCTGGCTTTGCCCTTTATTCTATTCGCGGGCTGGGCTTCTTCAGGTGTGGAAGCCAACCCGGCCAATGAAGCGCTTACCTTTCAAGCAGTGGTGCTGTTGGGGCTGGGTTTTGCGTTTTTGTTGGCCAGTTTTCCTTTCTATACCTGGCTGCCACAAATGGCATCCGAAGCGGATCCGTTTTCGGCTGGTTTTGTATTGAGTTTTTTACCCACCATTGTTCTAGTGTTGTTTCTGGAATTCTTGGATAATTACGTTTGGCTGTTGGAATACCCATTATTGCCCGGGGCGATCCGGTTTGTGGGAATCGTCATGGTTGTTAGCAGTGGAATTTGGATGGCTTTTGAAGAAAATCTGCGCCGGATGTTTGGTTACGCGGTTATTTTTGAAAATGGGCTGGCTTTACTCTCGATCAGTTTACTCCGCGCTCCAGGTTATTCCCTTTTTGCTGCGCTTTTGCTTCCGCGTTTATTCAGCCTTGGATTATGGACATATAGCCAGACTTTAATTTCTCGGGCTACTGAAACGAAAATTCCCGCCTTACGCGGGCTCTTTTACAGACAACCAGCCGCGAGTGTGGGACTGGTTTTCGCGCTTTTCACCGTTTGTGGATACCCATTATTGGCGGGATTTTACGGAGAGACTTCATTATTGTCTAATCTGGCTGTCGAGTCCTTGCCGATTGTCGCCTGGTTCTTAATTGGCGTGACGGGTATGCTGGCTGGAGGGTTTCGGGTGCTGGTTACTGTCATTCAAAGAGACAAGCCGGGTGAAAGAATTGAGGAACACTGGCTGGATCGCGTGATGGTCGGGCTGGGAATTGTGGGAATCATCCTCTATGGATTGGTGCCGTCTGGTTTGGCGGAGCCGCTGCAAAATATTCTGACCGCTTTCACGCGCTTACGGTAGGCAATCTGGCGGAAAAACTTGGACTGGTTTACAATCCTGCTAGCCCAAAGGTGCTCAATTTGAAATCAGGGATATATTTAAGGCAAAGAGGATAATATGGATTTTGAACAAATTGCCAAACGATTAGAGTGGTTAGATGATGAACGTCGAAAAGATAAAACCACGATTGCAACCCTCGAAAAGCGGATTAGCGCTTTAGAAGGCTCCATCCCTGAGGTGCGAGATCAACTCAAAGAAATCAATACGCAGGTGGCCAGAATTGAAGCTGCCCTAAGCCGGATCGATCAATTGGAAGAGAATCTGGCGAAAATCAAAGTGGAAAACAGTCGCGCTTTGGAGACAATCGAAAAACAACGCGCGGAACGAGATCGCGAGTTAGAAAAAGTACGGCGTGAAGATTTGGAATCCCTTCATAAGGCGATTGGTGATACCCGCAAGGAATTGGAAACTCTTCCAGAGATGCGCACCAAAATTCAAGCCCGAATAGAGGAAGAGTATCGCCTTAGCCGATTGATCACTGAAGTGGAGAAGAAATTTAACGAAAACCAGCGCGCTGATGAAGAATACCGGCGCTCAATTAAACTTTTGGAAGAAGGTCGCCGGCAAGACACCAAACGCCTGACGGACTTATCTGCCGAGACTTCCGTGTTGCGGAAACGGCATGATGAGCAACGCGGTAAAGTAGATGTGGCAGTTGATTCAGTGCGAAAGCTCGAATTGCGCGTATCGGAATTCGCGGCATTGGAAGCGGAGCGTAAACAAGCGCAAGTTGCGTTTATCGAAAAGCAATCCATGCAGAACCTGGAAAGAGAACGCGTTTGGAAAGAATGGCAAACGCAATTTGAAACGGTTACTCGTCAGGCGCTGGATTTGCAGAGCCAGATGCAGGCTCTGGACGCGACCCATCGCACAGTCAAGCGGGCGCAAGAGTCTTTTGAAGAGACGCGACAGCGCTTTGAACGCAGATTGAATGAAATTACTGAAATGCAACGTCTGGTCGAAGAGCGCTTCCGCAATGAGTGGGTTAATTTTAAGTCAGATGACCAAAAGCGTTGGACGAACTACACGATTTCCCAGGAAGAATTGCAACGCGAATTGAACCGCAAATTTGAAAAACAAACCGAGCGGCTGGTCAAAATTGAGGATCTTACCCAGGAATTAAACGACACGGTCGAAGTAATTCTTAATGATACCCGCCAGCGCCTGCAAAAGATGCTGGCTTTCACCCAGGAAATTCTTGAAAATAATCAGCAAAACTTCTCTGAGTAACCTGAGGAACTATCTATGCGTGTGATAGGAACAGCCGGTCATGTCGATCACGGAAAATCCACTCTGGTGGCCGCGCTGACTGGTATTCACCCCGACCGGCTCAAAGAAGAAAAAGAGCGGGAAATGACCATTGATCTGGGGTTCGCCTGGATGACCCTGGCAGATGGTGAAGAAGTAGGAATTGTGGATGTTCCGGGACACCGGGATTTCATTGAAAATATGCTGGCCGGAGTCGGGGGAATTGATCTGGCCTTATTTGTTGTAGCGGCCGATGAAGGTGTAATGCCACAGACCCGAGAACATCTATCCATTTTAGATATTCTCAAGATACCCGCGGGTGTCGTGGCGCTGACGAAAATCGATCTGGCTCCAGATGCCGAATGGCTGGATTTAATTGAGATGGATGTGCGCGAGGCGCTGGCGGGCAGCGTGTTGGCAGATGCACCCATGGTACGCGTTTCTGCGCGCAACGGTACTGGGATTGAAGCATTAAAACAAATTCTCGCGCAGAGTCTGGCGGATCAACCCAGACGGTTGAACCTGGGAAAGCCGCGTCTGCCAGTGGACCGGGTGTTCACCATTGCGGGCTTTGGGACGGTTGTCACCGGCACACTTTTGGATGGAGATATCCACGTGGGCGATGACGTGGAAATTCTGCCGGCGGGATTGCGCGGAAGAGTGAGAGGTCTGCAGAGCCATAAGCAAAAAGAAAACAATGCGCAGCCAGGCAGCCGCACAGCGATTAATATTTCAGGGGTGGATGTCAACCTGATCAAACGTGGGGATGTTGTGTGTAAACCGGGAGTTTACTCTGCCACCCAACGATTTGACGCGCAATTTGATTTGTTGAAAGATAGTAATTTGATTTTGCGCCATGACATGGAAGTGAAACTGTTTGTGGGCGCCCAGGAAGTGGTTGCCCGCGTGCGGGTTTTGGGGGCGGATGAAATATCCCCCGGCGAAAGCGGTTGGCTGCAAATTGAGCCGCGTGAAGCGGTGGTGGTTTCCCGGGGCGACCGGTATATCTTGCGCCGGCCTTCTCCTGGTGAAACGTTAGGCGGCGGAATGATCGTGGAAGCACACCCCGGACGGCGCTATAAGCGCTTTTCGCCCGGGTTGCTAGAGCGCCTGGAGGTATTGAAGAAAGGGAATCCCGCGGAAGTGTTGTTGCAAACCAGTGCAGCCGCAGGGATTGTCTCAGGCAGCGCGTTAATAAAGCTTTCCAATTTACCACAAGAAGTGGCAAAAGCCGAGCTACAAAATCTTCTTTCAGAAAACACCCTGGTCAATCTTGAGCCTCACAAAGGCAGCCAGGATGGCTTGGTCGTGACGCGAGGCAAGCTGCATGAAATGGGCGAGAAGGTGCAACAGGTCCTCAACCGCTATCACCAAACATATCCTTTGAGGCTGGGTATGCTGCGGGAAGAGTTAAAGAGTAAGTTGAATGTTGATATGCGTGTTTACAACGCGCTGCTTCAAAACTGGGCAGCGGATAGATTGATTGAAGAACGCGGCCAGCAAATTGGCCTGAGCAGTCATCAAATCACTTTCTCCGCCAATCAGCAAGCCAAAGTAAAAGCGCTGCTCCAGAAATTCGCTGCGGCGCCTTTCTCGCCGCCGGGAGTGAAGGAATGTGTGGAAGAAGTTGGCGAGGATATTTTCAATGCCCTGATTTCGCAACAGGTGCTTTTCCCGGTCTCCAAAGAGATTGTTTTTCGGTTGGAAGATTTTGAATCCATATTCACCCAGTTGCAAACAGAATGGGGAGATGGTCAGCCATTTACCATGGCCCAGGTTAGAGACATGCTGAACACCAGCCGCAAGTACGCGCTATCCATACTGGAATTTCTGGATGAACAAAAGGTTACTGTGCGTGAGGGGGATACACGCCGGATTGTCAAACCCGATTTGAATCGTTGACAGACTCGCCACTGGCATTTATAATACTGCATGCTATTCCCGGCGTAAAAGCTGGGGAGATTTTATGTTGTACCATATAATCCCCAACTTACCCGCGTTCTGGCGTTGCCTAAGTGTCGCAAGAAAAGCGGAGAAGTGAAGATTGGAGAAAAAGGAATGAAATTCGCGATTGTTGAGAGTGGTGGCAAGCAATACCGCGCCGTCGAAGGTAAGACGATTGATGTGGATCGCTTGTCCGTCGAAGCTGGAGACAAGCTGACGCTTGACTCTGTGCTTCTTGCCGTAAATGAAGACCGAGTTGCGGTGGGAACTCCGGTTGTGTCTGGTGCGAAAGTCAGCGCTACCGTGGTCGATCACGTAAAGGGTCCCAAGCTGATTGTGTTCCGCTATCGCCCTAAAAAACGCCGTCGCGTGAAAACCGGCCATCGCCAGCAGTATACCCGGCTACTTATAGATTCTATTGATATGGAGTAGGAAACAATGGCACATAAAAAAGGTGGCGGGTCCAGCCGTAACGGACGAGATAGTAATTCACAACGCCTGGGCGTTAAGAAATTTGGCGGTGAAGCAGTGATTTCTGGAAATATTCTGGTTCGCCAACGCGGCACCAAGATCAAACCCGGAAAGAACGTGGGTCGTGGTAAAGACGATACCTTGTTCGCAACCGCGGACGGTGTTGTTGTCTTCGAAACTCTCCCAACCGGACAGAAGCGGGTGCACATTGAACCCGCCGAAGTTGAGGTTGCTTAATTAAATATTCTTCCTGCAGCGTGGTGACCAATTGCGCACCACGGATGTAGGGGACTCCTTGTGAAAGGATTACACAATGAAGAAAAATATCCATCCGAAATACTATCCTGAGGCGACCGTGGTCTGCGCGTGTGGAAACACCTGGAAGACTGGCTCGACCCATGAAAAGATCACGACTGAGGTTTGTTCCAAATGCCATCCCTTCTTTACCGGCCAGATGCAGCGCATCCTGGACAAAGAAGGACAGGTGGACCGCTTCTATCGCCGCTTGCAGGCTGCTCAAGAACATATGGAAGAGAAGAAAACCCGCGAGACCGCGCGCACTTCACCCGATCGCCCGGTTTCCGAGTTCAACCTTTCCAAACGGGCTGTGGAAGCTCTGGCCGCGGCTGGCATCACCAATGCCGGGCAGGTATTAGAAAAATTGGCTGGCGGCGAGCAGGCAATGCTTGATATTGAAGGTTTCGGCCGCAAGTCTTTGATTGACATGAAGAAATCCATGCGCCAGTTCGGTTACGAACTGCCCTCTGCTGCTGAAGATCTGAGTGTCTAATCATTTGTGGTTTGCTCTTCAGCGCTGAAGAGTAATAAGTAAATATGAATCACCTCGTTCATTTCGAACGAGGTGATTTTATTCAATCATTAAAATTTCCATTCTTCCCCATAGATTTCGGGTAGAATCATTACCATCTGATCTTAATTTGAGGAATGATATTTCATGAAACATGAAACAGGTTCGTTGGAAGTGGTGTGCGGTTCAATGTTTTGCGGGAAGACGGAAGAATTAATCCGCCGATTGCGCCGGGCGGTCATTGCCCGCCAAAAGGTGCAGGTATTTAAGCCGTCCATCGACCGCCGCTACGCGGAGGAAAAAGTTGCTTCCCACGCAGGCATGGTGTTTGATGCGATTCCGGTTAACAATTCTACCGATATCTTCAACCATCTGGCGGAAGACACCACCGTGGTGGGTATTGATGAGGCGCAATTCTTTGATGATGGTATTATAGAAGTAGTCAGCACTTTGGCCGATCGTGGAATCCGGGTGATTGCCGCCGGGCTTGACCAGGATTTTCGCGGCGAACCATTTGGCTGCATGCCCGTGCTGATGGCAAAAGCCGAACGCGTCGACAAGCTACACGCGATCTGTATGGTGTGTGGTGAATCCGCCACGCGTACGCAGCGTTTGGTCAATGGGCAGCCCGCAAAATATGATGATCCTGTGGTGATCGTGGGCGCAGCGGAATTATACGAAGCGCGCTGCCGTATTCACCATATCGTACCGCGATCTTGATGGAAAGGGTTTTGGAATGATTCGAGATTATCACGAATTTATTGGCGAAGTGCTGGTTAGTGAAGCGGATTTGCAGGCGCGCGTAGCTGAATTGGGAAAGCAAATCAGCCGCGATTATGCCGGACAAGAGCTTTTATTGGTGTGTATTCTGCGCGGTGGGGTTTTATTCCTCACCGACCTGATGCGTCATATTGAAGTGCCGCACGCGATTGAGTTCATGGCAGTTTCATCTTATGGCACTGGCGCGCGGGAATCTTCTGGACAGGCGCGGATTACCCTGGATATTAATACCGATATCCGTGACCGCCATGTGATTTTAGTGGAAGATATTGTCGATTCTGGTCACACATTGGCTTCGGTTTTGGAATTGCTTTCAATGCGCAAACCGGCCAGCCTGGCAGTGTGCACCTTGTTGGATAAAGTGGAACGGCGGGAAGTCGAAGTGCCGATTCGCTATTGTGGATTTGAAATCCCCAATAAGTTCGTGTTTGGCTACGGGTTGGATATTGATGAGTTTTACCGCAACCTGCCCTTTATCGGCGTGGTTGACCTCAAAAAATATGACGGGGAACCCGAGTAAGCTGTATTGTTTATCATGAATTTAAGTCAAATTATTGACCAATGGAAACCGGTGGAACTGCTGCGCCAGCTGGCTCGCGACAGTGAGCCGGTTTTTTTGGTGGGTGGCGCTGTACGTGATTTGATCCTCCAAAAAAATCACCCGCATGATTTGGATGTGGTGATGCTCAATGACGTGCGTCCCCTGGCTCGGCGCTTGGCCAAGGCTTTACGGGGTGATTTTTACATGCTGGACGAAGAAAGAAATACCGCGCGCGTCCTGGCATATAGTGAAGCTGATGGAAACATGGTGATTGATTTTGCGCGCGCGCGAGGGAATAACCTGGAAGAGGATTTGTGGGAACGCGATTTCAGCATCAACGCGTTGGCCATGCCTTTGACAGGAGAAGCCCCTCCGCGGGTGATTGATCCAACCGGGGGACTGGAAGATTTACGCGCGAAAGTGCTGCGCCAATGCAAGGCCAGTTCAATCCAGGATGACCCCATCCGGGTGATGCGCGGTGTCCGGCTGGCGCTGGCATTGGGATTCAAGCTGGACGCGGAAACATGGCAGGCCATGAAAGCGACCGCGCCACTTTTGTCCAATATCTCTGCCGAGCGGCGCAGAGATGAATTATTTCGCATTCTAGAGGGCAGGCGGGTAAGCAGCGCGCTGCGCCTGTTAGACCAGGCTGGCGCCCTTACCTGGGTCACCCCGGAACTGTTGGCCTTAAAAGGGGTGAAACAGACCTTGCCCCATACTCAAGATGTCTGGGAGCATACCCTTTCCTGTGTGGATGAGCTTGAAACCGTGTTGAAGGCGCTGGCAGCCCCTTATGATGAGGGATCGGTCAGTAATTTACGAATGGGCATGGCCGTTCTGCGGTTGGGAAAATACCGGCAGCAGCTTCGTGAATATATGGAGAAGGAAATTACGCCTGGTCGTTCTCTCCGCGGGTTGTTGTTTTTATCGGCAATGTATCACGATGCGGGGAAGCCGGTCAGCGCACAATGGGACGGCGATCGGATTCGCTTTTTTGGGCATGAAGCCGAAAGTGAAGCCCTGATCGCCGTGCGCGGGCGGGCATTGGCATTGAGCCAGAGCGAGATCAACCAGCTTTCTATAATAGCGAGAGAACATATGCGCGTGCATCACCTGGCAAAAAGCAGCGGCACACCGTCTCGACGGGCAGTTCATCGCTTTTTCCGTGATACTGGCGCAACCGGCATAGATATTTGTTTGCTTTCATTGGCAGACAGCCTGGCGACACACCGCCCAGAAATTCCACAACCGGTTTGGCTGGCAGAATTGGAAGTCTGTCAAACCTTGCTGGAAGCCTGGTGGGATCGTCATCAAGAGCTGGTTTCACCTCCGCGTTTGATTACTGGCGAAGATGTCATCCGGGCAGGTGTGGCAGTTGGTCCGCGCGTGGGAAAAGCACTGGAGACGATTGTGGAAGCCCAGGCAGAGGGGAAACTAAACACCCGCGAAGAGGCGCTCATTTTCCTGGAAAAATGGGCCGCGGAGGAGGTGAATCTTGACCAAGCAACCGATTGACCTGGCATATAAAGAGGCAGGCAAAGGCATTCCGCTAGTGCTGCTGCACGGCTTTCCGCTGAATCGAACGATATGGAAGGAAGTCAAGCCAATTTTGGCGCAGGAAGCGCGCTTGATCTTGCCTGACCTGCGCGGGCATGGCGAATCTGCGTGCGGTGAAGCGACTACCACCATGGAAGAGATGGCGGCGGATGTAGCCGCGCTTTTAGATAAGCTGGAAGTTGAACGGGTTGCGATGGGTGGCCATTCGATGGGCGGGTATGTTGCCCTGGCTTTTGCGCGGTTGTACCCGCACAGGCTGCTCGGATTGGCCTTAGTGGGGTCTCACCCCCTGGCAGATAGCGCCGAGAAGGCAGCCGGTCGAATGCTATCGGCGGATCGAATCGAACGGGAAGGGTTGAAATTTCTGGCGGAGGATATGCCAGAAAAACTGACTGTGAATCCGCAATTTTATGAGCCATTAAGAGAAATTATCTTAAAAAATTCACCGGCGGGCGCGGCAGCTGCGCAGCGTGGGATGGCAAGCCGGTCTGATGAGCGGCGCACTCTGACCGGATTAAATGTGCCCGCGGCGATGATTTGTGGTGACCGGGATCCTTTTGTGAGCATGTCCATCGCGGTACAAACCGCTGAGGATATGCGGTTGGGAAACCTTACAATGGTTCCAGGCGCAGCGCATATGCCGATGATGGAGGATCCGGAACCATGTGCTCGGGCACTTTTGGATATGCTGGCAGCGATTCAATAATAATACACGCCGGTTCGTAAAGAACCGGCGTGTATTTGTCCGCTTTGGGGAATAAAAAAGCGTTTAAGATGTTTTCGAGGAAAGCCATTCAGCATATTGGTTGGTGGCTGGCATCGATTTTTCACCGGAGGTAGTGCGGCTGGTCAACCGGCGGATTTGAGAAAGCAGTATTCCTTCAGAAACCGGTTTGCGTAAAAAGTTGTCGGCGCCGTTATCCAGCGCGCTGGCAACCAGTTGAGGGTGGTTGACGGCGCTTAACACCAGGATAGGGGTGACACTGAATTTACGAATCTCGGCAGCCACCTCGGCGCCAGTCATATCTGGCATCATCAGGTCAAGCAGGATAAAATCGGGTTCGCAATCTCGGGCAAGTTCAATACCCTCTTCACCTGAATTGGCAATAATTACTTGAGAAGTAATGGGCATCAATAACAGGCTAAGCAAATCGGTTGTGGCGGGATCATCATCAATAACGAGAACAGTTAATTTTTCGGTCATGTCTTGCT
>Ga0209269_1001671_pt1 | contig 11203 bp, 7 predicted proteins | sample MTBAKMMethaMetaG_FD_187455 | JGI IMG/M metagenome (GOLD analysis project Ga0209269, IMG submission 187455) | Enrichment culture microbial communities from Arthur Kill intertidal strait, New Jersey, USA, that are MTBE-degrading - MTBE-AKM (Arthur... | ecosystem: Environmental > Aquatic > Marine >... | reverse complement strand
TTTATACCGACGCGGACCACACCTACGCCTCTTCCTGGGTAACCTCTCACGATCCAGACGGCAGCGGTCCGCTAAAAGCCTCGCTCTCCCCGCTCTCCACCTGCACCGGTTGTGGCATCCGGGCGGCATCCAACATTTTGCGCAATGGCGGCCGCCCTGGTTCCGTGTGGGTGGTCGTGTTCCTCTCAGACGGTTTTGCCAACCTCAGTGACACTCCGCTAACTTATACAGCGGTGCCTAGCGCCTATAAAAATGGTTTCTGTACTGGCAAGTTAGGCGAAGGGTTTTGGCCCTCGGTTTGTATGGATTTTGATCTCAGCCCGCGCATTTGCATCGACTCCAGTTCCGATACCTGCCCTCCTGGGACCATCTGGACCGGACAATTGCCGAACCCCAATTATTCCGTCAGTGACTACGCCCGAGACATGACCGATGAAGCCGCCCTGACCAAATCCACCAACATTAAAGAACCGGCTGGCAACGACATTGCCATTTACACCATCGGCCTGGGAGCAGCTGGCAATGTTGTGCCCGGAAAAGGCGCCATTGGCGAAGAATTACTGCGTTACATGGCCGCTGTCGGCGACGATGGCGATCGTGAAACGGATCCTTGCAGTTCTTCCTCCAATAAAAACTCCTGCGGCCAGTATTATTACGCGCCCAGCGGGGACCAATTGCTTCCCATTTTTGAGGATATTGCCTCTCGGATCTACACCAGGATCACTAATTAATTTCTTCGGGATTTTGAAGGAGGGGTATGAAACCCGCTCGCGATTTATCTTCTCGTTTTCGCAATCATTTGAAAGACCATCCCGCCCAGGGTCTGGTTGAGTTTGCCCTTGCCCTGCCAATTCTTCTCTTATTGATATTTGGCGTGATCGAATTTGGACGCTTGCTGCAAGCCTGGCTTGCCCTGGAAAATGGCGCCCGGTTTGGTGTGCGCTACGCCATCACCGGCTCGTATGACCCGCAATATTGCGATGAAGCCGGGCAGGCGTTGGGTCTATCCACAGAAGACTATCAATCTGATTACAATACGGATTGCATCGTCACTCCCCCTTCCGGATCTAATGAAACCCAACGCAAAGCCGCGGAAGAAAAAACCAATTCTCTGCAAGACTGGGCGCGCCTGGCTTCCATCCGCGACGCGACCATGGCCGGGGCTACCGGCATTGCCTGGAACCAGACTGTATCGGGTAATTATTTAGGCTATCTGGATCACGCTTACCAAACTTCCGCGTTGGAAAGCACCTATCGCGGCAGCCCGAATGAAGACGGCTATTTTGGAATCTCCATTTGCTCCAATCGCTTCAAAAATCCCAGCGGCGACGCTCCCTACGGCAGCGCATTCATGTTCAACCCCAATCCCTTCTACCTGGAACCGTACCCGCCCGATTCGAAAGAGGAGTATCGTTTTCCAATTTATTGCCAGCAAGCCAAGTTGGATTCCAGCAGCCAGGTGACCGGCGACATGGTCCGCTATGTGGATGACGCCGGCGGTCCAGGCGACCGCGTGCGCGTGGTGCTGACCTACCGCCACCATCTAATCACTCCTTTTCTTAGCTCCTGGTGGCCAACCTTGCGTTTATCTTCTGAGCGTGAAGGACTGGTGGAAAAATTCCGCGTTTCGCGTGTAACCGGTTTGGCCGGGGCGATTGCCTTCGCCCCCACCTGGACTTTCACCGCCCCACCCCCCACCCAGACACTCACCCCCACCAATACGCCCACTCCGGCCACTTGCGCGGGAACCGGCACCATTTTGCGCGAATGGTGGGAAGGCGTCGGCGGCAGCAGTCTGAGCGATCTGACCAATCATGCTGATTATCCCGACTATCCCAGCGGCTATAATTACCCCACCTCATTCGATGGCCCCAAGAACTGGACTGATAACTACGGCACGCGTTTCCGTGGATATATTTGCCCGCCATACACCGGCGCTTATACCTTCTACATTGCCAGCGATGATCAAAGCAATCTTTATATTTCATCCAGCACCAACCCCGACGACGCCGTCAGAATCGCCTATGTGAAGGGCTGGACCTCGTATCAAGAATGGAACAAATATCCAGAGCAGAAATCCTCTACCATCACGCTGGTGGGTGGCCAGTTTTATTATATTGAAGCGGTACAGAAAGAAGGCGGCGGTGGAGATTCCATTTCAGTCGGCTGGACCGGGTATCAGGTTTCACCCGATGACAACACCCCCACCATCATCGAAGGACAATATCTCAAACCCTACCCGCGTGTAGATCTACCCACCCGCACGCCCACCCCGCTGCCGCCCGCCGCTTGCGACCAGCTGGAAAACCTGTCGCTCACCTCCGGTTCCAATGAATCTTTATCCTTTCAATATATTTCATATGGCGGATATCTGCTTGAATCAAAACTGAAGAATAATTCGCCATACGATATCCACTTCACCGGCGCGGACATGAACTATAACGGAGATTTCCATAACGAAATCCAGGGTCCCGACCCTGACCGTTCATTTGCGCTGTACGCCTGGGATGGAAACACCAGCGCGATTTACGATCCGCCCAACACTTCGGACCTTTCTTACGGCCACACTTTCCCCAATCCCAAAGTGATGACCGCGGGCCAGACCGGCTGGTTCAAATTCACCTACGATTGGACCAAATTCAAATTCTGGGTTACCCCCAGCCTGCCGTATCCCTCAGGCGCCGGAGACCCGTGGGGAGGATCTTCCCCACAAAGCTACAACTTCTTCTGGCCCAGTGATTTCAACGGACACCTCTATTACAATGTCGTGCCACCGGCGCAAACCCCCACCGTAAGCTGCGTGATGGACCTGACGGGCAAAACCGGACCACTCATCAAGCCCACATTCACCACTACATCCAGCACGTTTAGCTTGCGTGCCGTGGTGGAAGGCAACCAGGGATCATCCGGAGATGATATCAATGTCCGCGAGGTTCGTTTCTTCGTTTACAATAGTGCCGGCCAACTGGTGCACTGGAGCAAAGATACCAGCAAAAAATATTGTCTGTTCGGCGGCGGCTGCAACAGTCGTCAAATCAACGTGGACTACTGGTCATACGGATCCAGTCAAAGCCCATATCGGATTAGCAATGACACCTACACCTTTATCATTCTGGCCGAAAATAACGATAGCGACAACCGCTACAAATCATCCATGATCGTGGAAACCTTGAGCATTCAAGCCAATACCCCCACGCCATCGCGCACACCGACCAGAACGCTTACCAGCACACCGGTAACTCCCAGCACTACACCCACAAAATCACTGACGCCCACACCCAAAACGCCCACTTTGACGCCTACCAAATCCAACACGCCCAAACCCGCCACGGCCACCCTTACGTCTGAGCCGTCTGCCACACCCACCAAATGTCAGACGCCTATTGAACTGGGAGGGTGTCGGTAGACCGCGTACCTTAAATTAAATAATCGACCCTGCAGTTGAACGTGAACTGCAGGGTCGAATTTTCTGCATCTATCCGGATTATTTTCCATTTGAAACCCGCATTCCTTACCAGTAGTGTCTATCCAAAAGGTTCTACTTGAATTCGCGAGCCTGGCGTAATCCTTCCATGAATTCTTCCCGGCGCTGAAGGTAAGTTTCACCATCCACTTGTCCTGAACGGTGCAAATCTTCTAATGAAGCGATTTGCTCCAGCCAGTACTCTACCGGTTCGATGTTTGTATGGTTAACCGCTTTAAGATTTTCTTTCAACAACACTTTTCGCTTCTCGCGCTTACTGATTACGATTGAAGCTGTAATCAAAGCCAAAGAAAATACACCCAATCCAATTGGCAGGCTTTGCCCGCTCAGGACATCCCCTTCTATCTGTGGCAAACCAGAAATTTGAAGACTGATCACTTCGCCTGATTCGAGGTTGTTGGCGGCGAACAGATGCATTTCCATCCCCTGCATATTCCGAATGCCAGCATCATTTAATCCCTGGCTTCTCAATCGAATGCCATTCACCGGAACCGCTACTGAAAAAGAGCGCGTCGCGACGGGTAAAGTGACATCAAGAGTGGCCTTCCTCCCATAAGGAATCTCGTAAGAGTATGTGATTACATGCTGTGACTCGCCATTCACCACAGGTTGCCGGTCACCGAACCCATTCTCTGTTCGAATAAACCGGCCGTCGATTTCTCCATCCACAAAAGATAAATCCTGGGCGCCTGAGGGCAAAGAAAATTCCAACACATACTCTCTGGATTGGTCATTTACGATCACCATTTGAGAAGGATTGATGATGGAGTAAGATTGCGCCACTCTCATCATACCCGGCTCAGAAAAATCGAGCATAAGCTGAACTGTGTCTGCTTGTAAATAACTGGTGTCCGAAGTCGTTTCATAAATGGTGACGGGTGCGTAAGTCTCTATCCCGAGATCGAGGTCTTCCGCGTAGTACAACTCCGAGTAGAAGTTCACATCCTGGTAGCGCACAGACACCAGATATACCCAACCCGGCTGTACCGGCACTTGCAGGAATTGATACTTGCCGTCATCATTGACTGAAATGGTTTGCTGATATACTACAGCCAGGTTATCATAAACAACCAGATTGGCTTCCAACCCTGCAGGCAATTCCAGATTCTCACCATGGAAAACCCGACCGCTTATGGGCACAGTTCCCGGCTGGTCATCTTGAATATTGCTGCTGGCAAGAGCAGGAAAAACTTGGATGTTAATCCCAATCAAGCTAATAATGCCAGCTAGAATCATTCGAAAAAACAAAGAAGACAGTGATTGTAATGCTTTCATGAATATTTCTCTGTTTGAAGTCTCGAACCACATTTGGAACAATAGCAGTCTCCTCGCAAAAAAGCCTGACCGCAACTGAAACATAATCCCACTGCTTTAACATCCCTCGCGCGACGATAAGTGGAAATCAATTCTTCCAGTTCTTTTTCCTTACCGGAAGGCGAACCCTTTTGAACCATTTCTTTATCAATAGCGAAATCCAGCACCGCTTCAATTCGCTCTGCTTCGGCGTAAAGCACTCGTAATTCGTTTTCCATTTCAATCTTTCGATGTCGATAATCGTCTTCAAAGATTTTATTTGATACCCGGTCTACGTCCAAATCATCCAGCGAATCTTCCAATTCCTCAATATATAATTTCGCTAAGGCGAGTTGTTTGTGCCGATCTTCATCGCTGCTGATCAATTTTTTTTCATCGACTTTTTGATTAAATAATGGTGAACTTACCAGTAAACCAAAAAGCAGCGCGACTCCCCCCAGGAATAATAAGGAACCCAGATCCATCATAGGCGCTCTCCCAATCACTCCGTCCGCGACCTGATCAGAACGGTTCGATCACGATCAATTGCGTTGTTTCGAAATCCCCGCCTGCCAACCATCAACATAATTGATCCAAGCAACATCAGCGCTGCGCCCACCCAAAACCAGTTTACCAATGGACTGTAAAAAACCCGCAAGATTGCCGAGTCTGATGTAGCCGGTAAACGATCGGCCAGCATTACATAGGCGTCTCCACGAATTGAAGAATACCTGCCCGAATAAGATTTTAGACTCTGATCAGAATAGTAGTTCACTTTGGGAAAAACATGCACCAGACTTTGACCATTCCGAACGATTTCTACATCAGCGGTAACCGTTTGTATTTTGGCTGCCAATGAGTCAGTTGTTGCCCCCCGAAATACATACTCAAAGCTACCAGAAGTAAGGCTTTCTCCGAAACGCAACCGCCCTTGTTCTTTTTGAGTAAGCATTTCAATCCCAATCACACTAACAGCGAGGAATAATAAGCCTATATGAACAAGATATGCGCCATAGCGGTGATGATTTTTAGTCATCACTTCCAACAATGCTGTTCGGAAGTGTATTTGTTTGATAAAAGCAACGGCTTTTATTTTGTTCCAAAGCGCGAAGAAGGTAGAGATTAAGCCAAATAAGATCAACCAGAATCCAATGATGGCTGGCTGATACCGTAAACCAAAGATGGTAATTAGAATGATGATCAACAGTGAAATAGCCAGTGGCCGCCAGGCCCCGTATGCCAGATTCAAGCCATTGGAGTATCTCCACGCGCTAAAGGGCACCAAACCCAAAACAATCAGAATCGCTGATGCCGGTCCTGCCATCGCGTCTCGATATTGGTCGGGTCCAAAACTAAAATTTGCGCCAATGAGGGAATTCACCATTCTTGGACCACCAATTCCCCACACGCAAACCACCGCCAAACTCGTCAGGATAAGAATACCCACCAGGCTCAACGCCTCTTTGGATGCCACAGATTCAATTCGTTCATGGGATCTTATCTTTTTCCAGCGCCATACCAGTAATCCAGTTGAAATCATCGCCATTCCAGTCAAACAGGCTAATAACCAATCTTTGCTGGTCTGTGTGTCTTGTTCAGGGAGTTGTGAAACAATGAGAAATTGCACCGCAAAAAAAGAAGCCGTCGTCAGCGTCATCGCCAGATGCCGGAATAACCCTCTATTGCGGTGAACCGTTAGATTATGTAGTAACGCAGTGAGCAATAGCAATGGAATCAATAGACTAGTTTGATAGCGGGTCCAATTCCAAACTCCCATTTCTGGTTGAAACAGGTAACTCCGTACCATTTCCAACAATCCTGCAACCAAGAGTGCCAACCAGGCGCCAAAACTAAATGGCAGCGAGCGTTCCAAATCTGTTTCACCGGCTTTTCCACTGACCAGATACACCATTATAAAAACATAGCTGGCTGATATGGATGCGCCAGAAAACAAGATCAACGGCAGCTGCAGCCATTGTGGCCAATTAAAATTAACCGGAATCTCTCCTATACCCGACGGCGGACAAAACAAACGGGTTCCTTCCGGCCGGAGCACAGAAAGCACAATCTCCCCTTTATGCACAACCCACATCCGTAAAAATGGATTTTGGAAACCAACCAGCAGAATCAGGATTCCGGCAAACAATCCCAGGAAGAGGGCTATCGCCCAAGATTGTTGATCCCGCGACCCACTCCAATGCTGCATTCCAAAAAACAACCCCACCAGACTGATGAACCAGACCCACATTAAGATGATTCCATAGCCATTATTGGTGATTGCAGCCAATTTCAGCGTGGGCGGCATGCCGGCGCTGGTAGCTTCATATACAAGTTTTACATGGGTTTGATTAAACCAGATTTCAAAATTTGCCAGCAGGTATGTGCATGAAATCAGGAAACCATTGACCAATAAAGTAATCCGGGCGCTTTCCGCCCAGGCCAGGGAATTTTTCTTGACACTTAAGATCGCCGCCCCCATACCATAGACGCAACTCACCAAAGCCAATACAAGCAGACCATTGGCTAATTCAGAAATCATTTAATAACACTCCCCCCGATCTGATTTGAGAGCGTAAATGAACTGATCCACTCAAGGCGGCGTGGTGGTCTCATAAGGGAAATGATAGCTGCTGATCATTCAGCAGCACAATAATCCTTTCAATAATTCCTAAAAAAAGATACTCCCAACCTGTTCAGCAAAAAATCTGTGTTCAAAGATGAGAAATAACCCAGGCACTTATTCACACCTGCTCTTACGCCATTAATTATTACACACCCATATTAAATGTGGCTAAAAAAACCGTTAGAATTAAGCAATGAAAGCACACGAATTTTTGTCAGCCAATCATTTTGAATTCATCTTTGCCGGGGGCGGCGCGGCTGGATTAAGCCTGGCTGTACACCTTGCCAATAGCCCGCTTAAAAACCGGAGGATCTTGATCATCGACCGCGACCGGAAGCAAACTAATGACCGCACCTGGTGCTTCTGGTCTCAGCGTCCAACCCTGTTCGACTCAGTCGCGTACCGGGTATGGCAGCAGATCGAGTTTATCTCCCCCAGATATCAACAGATTTATTCCCTGGCACCCTATCATTATCAAATGATTCGCGGTATTGATTTTTACCAGTACACCCGGGAACTTCTCGGTCAGTTTGACAATATTCATTTCCTTAACGCGGCGGTGGAAGATGTAATCGATACAGATCAGACCGCGCGCGTGGTGGCCGACGGACAAACCTACACCGCCGACTGGGTTTTCAATAGCCTCTACCTGCCTGGCCAAATCCAACCAGACCCTGCCCGCTATCATTTCCTAAAACAACACTTCAAAGGCTGGGAAATAGAAACGGAACGAGACGTTTTTAACCCTAACCTGCCGCGCATGTTTGATTTTCGCGTCCCCCAACAGGATGAAATGCGTTTCGTTTACATCTTGCCATTCAATCCGCGGCGTGCGCTGGTCGAATTCACCCTTTTCTCAGCCAACTTATTGGAAGACTCACAGTATGATGCGGTGCTGCGAGGTTACATCACCCATACCCTTGGGTTGAAAGATTTCCAGATTATCCAGGTTGAAAATGGGGTCATTCCCATGACCGACCAGCCCTTCCCGCGTCGGACCGGGACGCGCGTGCTCAACATTGGTACGCGCGGGGGACGGGTAAAGCCCTCCTCTGGGTACGCATTTTTACGCATCCAACGTGATTCTGCCGCGATCCTGCAATCATTACTCCAACATGGGCACCCCTTCGCGATCGAAGAATCACCCGCTCGTTACCGCCTGTACGACTCCATCCTCCTGCAAATTCTTTATCGTCAGGGTGGCCTGAGTGAGTCAATCTTCACTGCTTTATTTACGAACAACCCCATCCAACGCGTGTTTCGATTTCTTGACGAAGAAGCCCCACTGCTGGAAAATATCGCCTTGATGTCCAGCCTGCCTACCCGGCCTTTTTTACGCGCCTTACTCAAACTAAAGTTGCTGCGTCGGATATAATTATGCGGAATTAAGTCAGTACTTCTGCTTTACCGCTATTACCAAGACTCTGCTCAAACTGATTATCGAGATCATCGCAACACAGGAGACACCATGCCGCAAGCCAGATTCGCATTTCCAAAAGGTTTTCTATGGGGCTGCGCCACCGCTTCCCACCAGGTGGAAGGCGGAAACACCAACAATAATTGGTACGCCTGGGAAAATGAACCCGGGCACATTCTTTTTGACCAAAAGTCTGGCAAAGCCTGTGACTGGTGGTCGGGTCGCTGGAAAGAAGACTTTGACCGCGCCGCCGAAACTGGCCAAAACGCGCACCGCCTTTCCATCGAATGGAGCCGCGTGCAGCCCGAACCAGATCGCTGGGATGAAAACGCCATAGACGCCTATCGGGAGATGATACGCGGCCTGCTGGATCGCAGAATGGTCCCAATGGTTACTTTGCATCACTTCAGCGACCCGCTATGGCTCTGTGAGCGCGGCGCTTGGGAAAATGAGCAAACCCCTGAACTATTTACCCGCTATGTGCGGAAAATTGTCGAAGCCCTCAAAGACCTGGTCAATCTGTGGATCACCATCAACGAACCCAACATATACACTTATGGGGGGTATCTGAATGGCGGCTTCCCGCCCGGAAAAAATGACCTGAAGGCTGCTTTTAAGGTGTTTTACCACATGCTAAAAGGTCATTCGCTTGCCTATAAAATCATTCATGACCTGCAACCAGAAGCCCAGGTGGGTATTGCTCCAAACTATCGCAGCTTTACGCCCGCGCGGCCCTGGTTGCCACTGGATACAGCTGTGGCCAACCTGCTCTCAGCTTCTTACAACGACGCCTTCCCCAATGCCACCCGCACCGGAAAATTGAAATTTGCTTTCCAATCGGCCGATATTCCTGAGGCAGTCGGCACCTTGGATTTCTTTGGTATTAATTATTACACCCGCGATCTGGTCAAATTTGCGCTCAAACCCAATCAGCTCTTCAATGAGCGATATTTCCCGCCCGAAGCCGTCCAAAGTGAGACTGGCTTCATAGCCAACGTACCGGATGGATTCCGAGACGGGCTGCGCTGGGCCGCGAAGTATCGCATGCCCATCTACGTCACCGAAAACGGCATCGAAGACGCCAAAGACTCGCTGCGCCCCCGTTACCTGGTGGAACACTTACACCAGGTCTGGCAACTTGCCAATCAGAACGTACCTATTAAAGGTTATTTCCACTGGTCTCTGGTGGATAATTTCGAATGGGAACGCGGCTGGACGCAGCGCTTTGGTTTATGGGGCCTGGATGTAGACACCCAGAAACGCATTCGCCGTCCCAGCGTGGACCTTTACGAAGCCATTTGCAAGCAAAACGCCATCCATTCTGAGGTGGTACAGCGTTATGCCCCCCAAAGTTTTAACCGTCTGTTTCCAGAATAAATAAATAGCGGTGAAGAAATCACCGCGGGAGATTGAAATGAGCTTGCATTTACTGTTTGGCCCCCCCAATATCAAAAAAATGCGTGAGAAGAAAGACCGGAAAGGATTGGCGCGCGCCATGGAGTACAACCATGGTTTTGGTATTCGCTATCCGGCTGCCCGCGCTCTGGCCGAACTGGCCGATGAAACCTGTCTGCAAGCCTTTGAACGCGCTTTGCAATCCGGTGACCTGCATCTGCAGCAAATCGCCGCGCAGGGTCTGGGGGCAGCCGGCAGCCCGGAGGCATCGCCTATTCTACTAAAAGCCCTGGCCGAAGATTGCCGCCTCACCTTGCGCGCCGCCAGCGACCGTCTGGGTCAACCCGGTGCGGCAGCCAAACCGCAACTGTCTGCCTGGGTACAAGATCTGAATGAAAATTTCACTTTACGCATGCTTTCTGCGGAGGCCTTGATCGCGGACCCCGAACGAGAAACCAACGAAAATGAGCGGCCGGAAGCTGCTTTTTACCTGCTCAATACACTTAAGAAAGAGCCAGCCCGTATCCGCGCCCATTTTGTGGAATTATTAACTGCCTCTGCCAAAGATTTAAGTGATGAAGAAGTTCGCCAGCGCGCCCTGACTATCTTCGATAAGGCGCAAGAAGAAGCCGGAAAGCTGGTAGCCGCCATCTTGCGCGCCGTCGGCCAGCTCAACGCCGTCTCCGCCGCCCAGACCGTGCGCCCCTTCTTGCAAGACCCGCACGAGAGCGTACGCCAGCAAGCCGCCCTCACCTTGCAAAAACTCGGTCAACCATTGGAACCATAATAAACGGTTTGGAAAGCAATCCACAACCATAAAACCAGGTCACCTCCCCTAAAATCGCAGATTTATGTGGAAGCCCGGGAAGGAGAAAAAAACGGCTGCATCCCACGCAACCGCTGTATAACTATCCCGGCTCAGAATCCATTTCATAAACCCAAATTCCAGGTCACCTCCCCTAAAATCGCAGATTTTTGTGGAAGCCCGGGA
>Ga0209269_1001670_pt1 | contig 11204 bp, 8 predicted proteins | sample MTBAKMMethaMetaG_FD_187455 | JGI IMG/M metagenome (GOLD analysis project Ga0209269, IMG submission 187455) | Enrichment culture microbial communities from Arthur Kill intertidal strait, New Jersey, USA, that are MTBE-degrading - MTBE-AKM (Arthur... | ecosystem: Environmental > Aquatic > Marine >... | reverse complement strand
CGCCATCCTCACACCAGGTCTTGACCTGAATCTCCCCTTGTTCCTTGATAGCCTGGGCGGCATTGACCAGCAGATTCATGAAAACCTGATTGAGGCGTTGCGGATAACACCGGGTGCGGGGCAGAATTCCATAGTCACGCTGCAGGGTCGCTTTGTATTTGATTTCGTTCCAGACGATATTGATGGTGCTTTCCAGGCAGTCATTGATATCGGCGACCACAGCTTCAGCATCATCCATTCGGGCGAAACTTTTCAATCCCTGCACGATGCGCCGAACTCTGTCGGTCCCTTCCAGACTTTCCTTGATAAGGTCACGACTGTCTTCGAGGATAAAATCGAGCTTCAGCTTTTTCCGCAGTTGCTCCAATGCTGTACGATTTTCAATATCTGCCACTTTTTCGATCATGTCCTGTTGCGTCTTCAGGAAACTGGTGAATTTGTCCAAGTAATTGTTGAGGGTTCCAAGATTGCTATTGACGAATCCGATAGGATTATTGACCTCGTGAGCCACCCCGGCGGCCAGCTGCCCAAGCGAAGCCATCTTCTCCTGATGGAAAATGATGCTCTGACTGTTCTTGAGTTCGGCATAGGCTTTCTCCAATTCACCACGACTCTCTTCCAGTTGGACGTTCTTTTCCTCCAGTCGTTCAGTCAGTTGCCGGCTTCGCTCTAATAGGCCTTTGAGTTGCTCCTCAGCCTGCTTGCGGGCCGAGATATCTTTAGCCACCAGAATAAAGCGGGTCACACTACCGTGTGCGTCGGTCAAAGGCGCGCAGGATAACGCCACAGGAAAGGATCGCTCCGCACTGACCCAAAGCATTTCTCCCTGCCAGGCCCCCGTCCTGGACGTAAATAAATTCAAACAGTCGTCAGCGGCATTATCGGCACGTTTCAGAAAATCCATGACCGACCGCTGCAGAATCTCCGGTTCGGTCGTTTGCAGGAATCTGACGGCTGTAGGATTGGCCAAAATGACCTTTCCCTGCAGATCCGTGACCAGCAAAGCATCGTTCATGGAACGCAGAATATTATCCAGGTCGTTTTTTGAAACGGTTGTCTCGCGCAAGTTATGGATCATTTTATTGAAACTTGCCACCAGGGTACCGACTTCATCGTTGGATTCGATGGCGATCAATTCCTCCTCATCTCCATCGGAAATCCGTTTTGCCATGGTCGTCACCTGTTTCAAGGGACGGATCAGGCGGGGGACCAGCAAAAAGATGGTCAACGAGGTCACCAGAAGCATCAACAGCATAAAAAAAGTCACGCTGTTGCGCAGATCGCTGACCGCCTTACGGGTTTGTTCAATAGACAACCCAACCCGGAAGCTCCCCCAGTGCCGCCCTTGCACCATTACCGGCGCAGAGACATCCCACATGGTCTCCCCAGTATCGCGCTGGTAAATCTGACGCAGCACTTTTTGCTCAGGAGTGGCTTCAAAACGAGCTGCCGCCAGACCGACGGGATCATTAAAAATCCGCTTTGTCCGATTGTTGTTGCGGTCGAACTCCGCGTCGCCTGTCAATTCTTTGGAATAGCGGGAATTGTGGACTGGCAGGTAGCCATTCCGATCGACTAGGGCAGCGAACACGACCATCGAATCTTGTTCGACGACCGCGTCTTCCAGGCTCAGAATCTTTCGATCCAGGATTTGATCATAAGCAGTATGGAATTTGGGAATGGAAGAGCCGGCCAGCGGGCCGCTGACGATGGGCTGATAATCGCTATCAAACAACTGATCGACGGTTAAAGCGCCCTCTTCCAGCAAATCTTCAAGCATATGCTCCATGCTCTTGGCACTGACCAGAACCAGGCTTCTCACTTTGGTAAAGACCATCTCTTCAAGAACCCGAGACCGGTCTTCCACCAGGGCATAATTGAATATCACCATGACAATGGCCAACACAGCCACGACCACCAAGTTGATTTTCACGGAAATCCTGTTAAAAATCCCTGTCATAAACGACCTCCACCTGCGTTCTCCCCGACAGGAGCCAGCATGACTTGCCAAGGAGATTAGCGGTGCAAGACATATTCCAGATTAACCATTAGCCTCCAAAACAAATAGATCATTCCAGCGAGCGGGAGGAGATTCTCCCAGAGTGAAACATCTTGGGGGCATCAGAGATGCGTGCTAAGATACAGCTTCATCTTAGCCGAAGGATTTGTCATGACACTGGAATGGACCAAAGATTTGGCGATCGGCAACCCGGTTATCGACCGACAACACCAGAGCCTGTTTGCTAAGTTCAACGATTTTCTGGAAGGTTGTAATCAAGGATTGGCCAAAGAACCCATTTTGGAGCTCTTCTCGTTCTTGGACCGCTACGTGGAGGAGCACTTTCGTGCCGAGGAAGGATTGATGCGCAATGCCGGCTACCCAGGCTTCAGCGAACATCGTGATGAGCATTTACAATTCCAGGCAAAGCTTAAGGAACTAGAGGAAGAATTGCGCATCACCGACATTACGCCGCAAATTCTGATCCGCACCAATAAGGCCCTGATCTTCTGGTTGACCACCCATATTCGCCAGGTCGACCCCCTGTTCGGCTCCTTTCTCAAGCGACAAAAGGAAAACCAGGGTCAATAATAATCCTGCAAGCCTTGAATCATACGTTCAAAGGGGAGCCAGGGTGGATTATCCACAGAAAACACTGGTTCCTCATCCCCTTGCACCACCTTTAAAAAACTGTCCCGCATCTGCGCCGCAATTTCGAGTGACGGTCCCTGTTGCCGTTTTTCAATGATAAGTTTCTGGCGCTGGCTAAGCTTCACTTCGACGTAATAATGACGATAGGTCAGGTGAGACATCTGCGACGCCTCACTGTAAGTGACGCTCAGGGTCCCGACATCGGCCGGAAGCAGAGGCAGAATTTCAGCAGCAACAAGGAGCTTCTCCTTTGACTTGTCGAGCTGCCAGCGGCCGGGTTCAACTCCCATTGCCGTCAAAGCATCCACACATTGCCCAATCTCTTCCAAGCTACCGGTCAGACACAGGCTGCGGAGAAAGGCGGCGGCTGTCATATCCTCATGGCTTTTACGCACCAACTCGGCATTGCGGCGCCGTGCTGCCCAGCGCTGATAACGATTTTTATAGACAAAGGAACAGTAATTGATCGGCAAGAGATCTCCTTGTTCCAAGGAATACTCCAGCAGACGCAAGGCAGTAAGCTCAGAGTCCAGCACCGTGACCTTTTCGCCATGCAAAAAGGTGTAGGGTCGGGCAGCCAGGTGGGCGAAATTATGTGGCGTGAGACGTAACTGGTGCAGGTTGAGAAACGCCACGCCAGCCTCGCGCAGTTGCGGCAGCAAGTGGCGCAAGCGCTGTTCATCTTCCGGGACAGATGGGATTTCCACGGTGACACACGGGATGTAGCGAGCGGCCAATCGCGCAGCATCGATGCGATAGCCGACAGCGCCAATATCGAACCGCATCTCGTCCAATCCGGCACTGCGTAATTTCTGTAGGACCTCCTCCGTCACCAGGCTGCCGTTACTGTACAGCCAGGTATGCACCCGGTCTCCGAACGTGCTTTTCACCGCTCGCAGAAAACCGAGGGTCCGATTCAGGGTGAGCAGGGGCTCCCCGCCGCTGAAACTGACGCCACGAAACCCGAACCGATCGATATAGGCAACGTAGTCGTCGGGATGACGAAAGGTAATGGTATTGGTGGCAGGTAGACCGATTTCGGTCTGGTCGGAGGGACAATAAAAACAACGGCAATTGCAGCGGCCGTTAATGAACAGGCAGGACCAGGTGCCGGCGACACAAGCGGCGCATCCTGGCGAGAGACTGCGACAGTCGAGCTTGGTTCCACCGCAACCTATAGATACCGTGGGGTGGATTGCCTGCAGCAGTTCTTCGCGCTGGCGCCGGGCAGCTTCAGCTGCCGACGGCGACAAAAATGACAGCTGTTCGTAGCCCGATTCATATTCGGCCTGATTTGCTCGAATCCACTGTTCCTGCCGCTGTTTGACGTCCATAGCCAGCGCCGTTCGTATGTATGTGATAAGAATGTGAGGCGATCATTTACTCCCTTCGTGGGACTTTTACAACAGCAATTTTCACAGTCCAAAAACCTCAATAAAAACGGGCCTCGGCGGTATGCCGAAGCCCGTAATGGAACGGTTAAGAATGTGATCTTTTAGTATTTACCGAAATCGTCGTCATCCAGACTGATCATCGGCTCATCATCTGAATTCTCGGCACTGCTCGGCTCAGCATCCCACCCCAGCCCTTGCACTGGCGCAGAGGAGGGAGAAGGCGTGTTCCACGAGGACGGCATCTGGCGAGGTGCAGCACTCCTCTTGCCACTGAGCTTGAAAAAGCCCAGCATGCTCTTGAGATGCGCCGACTGGCTCGACAATTCTTCGGCAGCGGCCGCGCTTTCTTCAGCATTGGCGGTATTGCTCTGGGTCACCTGGTCGATCTGCCCTAAGCCAACATTGATCTGGGCGATGCCATTGGCCTGTTCGTTACTCGCCGCAGCAATTTCAGCGACCAGGTCCGAAGCCTTGGTGATCCCGGCGACGATCTCCTCCAGGGAGGCTGCAGTTTCGTTGGCAATCTGAGTGCCGTAATTGGTCTTGTTCACCGACCCGGCGATAAGATCAGCGGTCTCTTGAGCGGCTTTGGCACTGCGCGCCGCCAGGTTGCGTACTTCCTCGGCCACCACCGCGAAGCCTTTACCGTGCTGACCGGCACGGGCTGCTTCAACGGCTGCGTTCAAGGCCAGCAGATTGGTCTGGAACGCGATCTCGTCGATCACCTTGATAATCTTGGAGACATTCTGACTGGACTGGCTGATATCGACCATCGCATCAACCATGGCATGCATCCGACTGTTTCCCTGTTCCGCGGCTGCTTTTGCCTGGTTGGCCAGTTGATTGGCCTGGGCCGCGTTCTCGGCACTGAGTTTGGTCTGCGAAGCCATCTCGGTCATGGAACTGGAAATCTCTTCCAGCGAGCTGGCTTGTTCAGTCGCGCCCTGGGACAGGGACTGACTGGAATCGGACACCTGGCAGGCTCCAGAGGCAATTTGCTCAGCCGCGGTGTTGACCTGACCGACGATGTCACTGAGTTTGGCCACCATGGTCTGCAGCGACTTACCGAATTCATCGCGCTCGGAAGCCAACCTCACCTTAACGTTTAAATCCCCGCCAGCAATGGCTTCGGCAAGATGTGCCTTCTGTTCGAGACTGTCTGCCATCCCATTAAGAGACGCAGCCAACTGCCCCACTTCGTCGGAGCTCTGCACATCCAAACGCTGTGACAGATCACCTTGGGCCACGGAATCCGCCAGCAAGGCCGCTTTCTTGATCGGCCGAGCAATGCCGCGCGCCACCAGCCACAGACAGATCAGCGCGATAGCAACCAACCCCAGACCGACAGCAATCTGCTGCCACATCATGCTGTTGGCCTCGGCAAAGACCAGATGCTTTGGAAGAATAATGTTGACGCTCCACGGCGTTTCGATCTCTCCGACCTGAATCGGCGTAAAGATTTCCAGCGTCTCGTCATCCTGCCGCACGTCTTCCGCGCCGAGTTGGACCGTATCCAACATCTGCGCAAAATCACCATGCAGACTTTTCAAAGGCTGTCCGACCATGTTTGACATGCCGGTCATGGCGAGGATGGTGCCATTGTGACTGATGATCTGCAGCTTGGCCTGACCGTCAAAGAGATCCATTGTGTCGGCCAAGTTCTGCAAAAACGACAAGTTCAGATCAAGACCGACCACGCCATAGAATTGGCCGTTGGCCACGATCGGCACGGAAACGGCAGAGATTAACGCCTTTTGGCCCCGCACCTTGTGTTCAAACGGATCGACCAGAACAGCCTGCAGAGTTTCCTTTGGCCCGGTGTACCAAGCGCCCGGCTCTCCACCGGGAGAATGGATCGGACACACGACCTGAGAGGAGACCTTGAGTTCTCCCTTCTCATCCCAATGCCAGTAGGGAGCGAAACGTCCACTGGCATCATGTCCTTCGGTCCCGGCATAACCGATATCCAAACCGTCAAAAGCTTCCGGTTCCCAGACCGTGAAAATGGCGTTGAACCCATCGTTTTTCTGCAACACCATCTTGAGGATGCCATTGACCTGGTTGCGCGACATATCAAGACCAACAGATTGATCCTTGATCGCCGCCAATGTCTCCGCCAGAGTCTGGGCCGAATCGAGACCAAGCTCGATTTCCTTCTGGATCAGCGCACTCTTCTCCCGCGCCTGCACCAAGCCTTTTTCGATGGCCAGTTCGCTGGCGGCCTTGCGCAGGGAAACCGCACCAAACGCGACGATAATCCCTCCGGCCAACAGCAGGCAGAGCCCTGACCATAAAGCGATCTTGATTTGAATGGACTTGATACTCATGAGTCCCCCTCGTTACATAGCCTGCCCACTATAAGGGCAGGCTATGCTTTAACAATTCCTGGCTATTGAGCAAACGATCCGAACTTCAGGACCTTCAGACAGTCTTCGACAACGGTGTAATCGAGGGGCGCACTCCAGCCGACAATATTCGCTGACTTGGCGGCCGGGCTGTCAGCCTGGACGGCGATCAGTGCCTCGCCAACGGCTTTGCCCAATGCCGGGTCGGTGTGGGCAGCCATGGCCATGGGCCACTCGGGATAGAGCGGAGTGCTGCGCAGGAAGGGGAAGTCGTCTTTCTGTTCGTTCAGAACGCGGAAATCAGACAGCTTGATTTTTCCTTCGGCCGCCATGCGCTCCAAGGTATCGCTGCGTACAGTGCCGACCTCAATAATGCCGTCGCGCACCATTTCCACGACCTTGTCATGGGTGCCCCCTTCTTTGAACAGAGAGGTATCCTTTTCAGGGTCGATGCCGTTTTCCAGCAACAGACGTTGCGCCATCTGGTAGCCGCCGAAGGAACTCTTCTTAACCGCCATGAAGCGTTTCCCCTTGATGTCCTGCAGGGTCTGAATCGGGCTGTCGGCCTTGACGAAAATGACCCCGCCAAAGGCGTTCACCGACTTGCCTTCGACACTGTTCACCATGGAGGCAACGGCTTCACCGCCGAGCTGATGCTTCAGGTCGGCGTACATGGACGAGTTAACCAGGAAAAAATCGACCTTTTTCGCCTTGAGAAAAAGCGGAACTTCATCAAAGGTGAGGGCCTGAATGACAAAATTTTTGCCGGTTTTTTCCGAGAGGTACTGGGCGGTGGGCAGCCACTTGGCAATAGCTTTTTCAGCTCCGCGCTTGGCCAGGACACCGATCCGAACATCTTCGGCTGCGGCAGTTGCAACGCTGAAACTTACAGCCAACAGCAGCATAAGAAAAAATGATAAGAGTTGCTTGTAAACGGTTCCGAAACGCTTGTCCATGATTGTGTCTCCCTACAAAAGGTGTTTGATCGACGCTGGAAAACTTCTATGCCGGTCTTAAATCCATCGGGCTGATTTTACATCCCGGCGAATGGATAACTCCTTCGACGCAGAGTCTTTATCTCCACAAGACATGCCAAGCTTAAAAAAAACAATTATTTTACTTAACTCTCTGGAATTACTTTTTTTAAAAAATTAAAAAACTTTAAATAATTGAAAAACAAGAACTTTTCTCGCCAGGTTTTTGACATTCCCAAGAAAAATTGTCACCATTTCTGACACTTTTAAAAAACATTTTCCCTTTGCATCGCCTCAATTACGACCTTGATAAAACTATTGATGAGATCTTGAGTCGGTGCCTGAGCTTCGACCTCCGACTGGGCGCTCCACACCAATTTGTCTGTAGCGGTGGCGTACAGATTGGTTTCCAGGGTCAAGACCCGCACCTGGGTGGTCTCAGCCGGAATCCGGGTGATCTCGACGCTGCGGGAATAGTAAGGATACCAGTCGCGATAATAAACATGCGGACGGTAATAACCGTCCCGGTATCCATAGGCGAGAGGATCCGGTTCAACAATGACCCGCTCAGGACTGGTCTGTGTCTCGAGGCGGCTGTCGACGACCCGGGTCACCACCACACCATCCAGCCCTTTGTCCTTTAACTCCTTGGCGATCGATTCCTTGCTGCAAGCTTTTTCACAGGGCACGACCGGGTAGCTTGTCCGAGCATCAACGCCCAGGAGCTTCAGTTCAGAGACAAAACGGTCTTCGAACATCCGCCGGTTTAGATCATTTTCAGTAATTCCGATAACCAAAACTTTTTCGATCTGCCCTGCGCTGTAGTCAGGATCTTTCCAGGTGCCGGTCAAACTGACCGGAGCACAACCGCTGACCAGCAACACTGCCAACCCAATCAGTCCTATGGGGATACGAAACCAGCACATATCAGGCTCCTTTCCGTCCGAGAGGTTGAATCGATATCTTTTCGATCATTTTAACCGCCCTTGGGAAAAGGACAATTCATCCACGGTTTTCTCAACCCTTAACTGCATCGAAGACTTCAGACCGGACATTAAAAAAGGGGGCGCTCCGTAGAGAAGCGCCCCCTTTTTGTTCAATGAAACAGGTCGACCCTAGTTGTGACCTTTCTTCGATTCTTTTTCTTTTTCATACTCTTTTTCATAGCGATGCTTTTCGTCTTCGTATTCTTTTTCAAGAGTACGCTTACGTTCTTCGTAACGTTCTTCAGCACGCTTTTTGTCGCCTTTGGATTTTTCATCGTCGTATTCACGCTTCAAAACCCGCTTGCGCTCCTCGTAGCGCTTTTCCATCTCTTCTTTGCCACCATGGCCGTATTCCTCGCCATGCTTTTCCATTTCTTTATGCATTTCCTGGTGGGTCTCGCGATTGCGCTCCTGCCACTCCTGGCGTTTTTCAGCAGCGTCATCGCTCGTTGGGCCATGTTTCTCGCGCATCTCCTCACGGTACTCTTCTTTCATGCGCTTCTGTTCTTCTTTGAACTCCTGCTTTTGCTGTTTGCCCTGTTTCTTGTAATCGTCAGAGTAACCCTTGTCGGAATCATCGTCCTGGTTACCCCTGGTATAGTCCTGCCAGTTGCCGCCGACTGATCCGCTGCCAGACCCGCCGCCTTTCCCTTTGGCCAGAACTGGCGTTGCAGCTAATGCCGCGATCATTAAGGTTGCCAGCAGAACCGAGAAAATACGCTTCATTTTTTCCTCCTCTTGTTCATGTTTATTACTCGAGCTTAGTTGGTTGGACGTGACGCATGAGAAAAAGTTTACCGTTTTTCCATGGTCTTGCAATGACTGGGGTGTCGGCTTTATTTCGAAGGTTATCGTCCATTCATGCAAAGGGGGTCGCTTTTCCTGAATTTTTTTTTTATGATTGACGCACTGCAGTCACAAAACCAAAGGAGCTTTAAGTTCTATGCGTATTGTCATCAATGCTGAAGAATGTATCGCTTGCGGGGCCTGCATCACCGCCTGCCCTGTGGAAGCCATCTATCTTGACGGACCTTCAGCCAAGGTCGTGGAAGACAAGTGCGATCTGGATGGCATTTGCATCTTGTCCTGTCGAAGCCATCTCCCTGGAGGATTGAATTCTCTCCGGCGAACCTTGGCGGCACGGTTGAAAAAAGCCCGGCAGAATTTTCTGCCGGGCTTTTTTGTGTCAATCACGCACAGAGGATTGTTGGCGCTGTTATCAATCGCAGTTTTCCTGGGTGGAAAAGGCTGAACAACCATTGTCTTCGAGTGGCACTGCAGAATTGGGATCGGTGAACCCATCTAAAAGATTGCCGAAATCAACCTGAGCAGGAGGCTTTACTTCCAGCACGCGGGGGCCGATCACCTGCGGCACGGTCGTCGCCCGCATCCCGGCCAAGGCCATTTTGTTACGGAACAGGTGCAACCGCAGCTCCAGGCTCGGCTCAACAACGATCTCGGCGGAAGGTTCCCGGAACAGCTCGCGAAGGTCTGCAACTTTGGGTTGATTCTCGGTTTTATTCAACAAAATCGCCAAGCGGCGCAGATCGGCATCACCCTTGGCAATCGGGAAGAAGGCAGCACTTTCAGCCACGGCTGCGTCGTCTAGGATTTTCCCGACGGTTTCCTTACAGCTCGGACACTCGGGAGAAAAGTAAACCTTTACAGCGGCATCGACCTTGCCAACCAGCGGCCATGGTGAGAATGCCACTTCCTTGACAGCGGCCAGGCCAACATAGAAGAAAAAAACACTCCACACGAGGCTGACCAGAAACAATACCCCTTTGGCAGGAATTTCGGTTCCAAACAAAGCGATGGCGACCATGAGACCAATCAACAATGCAACCACACTGCAACTGGAACAGGGCCAGAGGAGATACTGGTAAACCAGAAAAAGGCCGTCGAAAAGGAGAAACAAAAGCAGAAACGTGAACAGCAACTGGGGGCTGCGACCGCGGGGATAAAGCAGGGCCAGAAGAGTGATGAAAGCGAAACCGACCGCTCCGTAAACATAGAAAGACAAACCAAACAGCTTGTACCCGGAATAAATTCCACAACCTTGAGTGGCACAGAACAGCTCGGCACCGGATGCGTTAAGAATACACAGTAGAAGCCCGAAAAGGCTAGTGGCGAGCAGCAGATTTCTGGCAATCTTGCCCATGACGGCATTTCCCCCTGAAGCGACTTAAGATGCCACAATGTAAAGGCTTTAGAGGGGAAAAGTCAACATGTCAACGCTAGAGATCGATCGGCCGAGTGATTCCAGCGCAGGTTTACAAAAATCCTTGCCAAAAACCAGCGACAAAGAATTAATAATTAGAATAATTTATATCTTTCAACAACTTGACAAAATGGCAAAGTGGTCTTACCATAATACGAAGATTTGATGCTCCACGAATCTCCCTGATACGCTCCTCAAATCATCCGCACCACCACAGGGTCGGATGAGCCACACCAGCAGGACCCTTGTTGCCGCCCCATCACACCCCGGATGGAGGCGGCCTTTTTTTGTACGTCCCCAAAGTTTTGCCACAAAAGCCAACAGGCAGGCAGACAAGGCCCTCAGTTCGGTGCAATACGATCGATCACCAGAAAACGGTCATCCAGATAGCGTTCCAAAATCGGTTTGACATCGTTCCAGGACAATCCCCCGGCTCCACATCCCGGCCGCGGGACCACCACCATCGACCAATTTCTGTTGTCAGCCAACTCGACCAGTTCTCGGCAGGAGCGCTCGATCAGTCGCAGGTCAGGAACTTCATACGGACTGTTCTCAACCGGAAAGCTGACCAATCCATTGCCAAGGTCATGGACATGATTGCCCTTTTCCTCGATCAACAACCCCAACTTCAGAG
>Ga0209269_1001667_pt1 | contig 11232 bp, 5 predicted proteins | sample MTBAKMMethaMetaG_FD_187455 | JGI IMG/M metagenome (GOLD analysis project Ga0209269, IMG submission 187455) | Enrichment culture microbial communities from Arthur Kill intertidal strait, New Jersey, USA, that are MTBE-degrading - MTBE-AKM (Arthur... | ecosystem: Environmental > Aquatic > Marine >... | reverse complement strand
GGATGCCCTGGCGACCATTGTCCATAAGGATGACGCCTATCATAAAGGACAGGCATTGGTGACCAGGCTGAAAAAGCTGATTCCACGCCAATTATATGATGTCGCGATTCAAGCTTCGTCTGGTGGACGGATCATATCTCGCGCGAACGTAAAAGCCATGCGGAAAGACGTTTTAGCCAAATGCTATGGGGGTGATATCACCCGCAAAAAGAAATTGTTGGAAAAACAAAAGCGTGGCAAGAAACGCATGAAGATGGTTGGTAATGTGGAAATTCCGCAGGAAGCGTTCATGGCCGTGCTGCGCCTGGAGGATGAATAGTGAGTTCGAAGGGGAATTCATGGATCCGAAAAGCCAGCCGCTGGCTTCCCGGGGTTTTTGTGAGTGGTGTTTTATTAGTTGTTGTGTTTCGCGTAGCCAATTGGGAAGACCTGGGCGACGCTTTTCAATACATAAAATACCCATACATCCTGGCCGCTTTGGCCTTGACCTTGGCGTCATTGGTCACAAAATCAATGGCCTGGCGAACATTGCTGGATAACGCGCCCACATTTTGGCAAACATTTTTTATTGTGAATGAGGGATATTTCCTCAATAATATTCTCCCACTTCGCGCTGGTGAAGTGGGACGCGCCATTTTTATGGGACAAAGCAGTAAAAAGGGCGCTTTACACGTGATCTCAACCATTGTCATTGAACGGGCTTTCGATGTGGCCATGGCGGCAGCATTGCTTTTAGCAACGCTGCCATTGACGCTGGGTATGGCTGAAGCCAAATCCGCGGCGGTGACCACCATCATTCTGGTTATTGCGGGATTTGGAATTTTGTTTCTAATGGCTCGATATAATCAGCAAGTTAAAGAGCTTGTCAATCGAATCGGTAGTCGGTGGGCGTTTGTGCAAAAATGGATTGTTCCCCGTATCGACGCGTTGCTGGATGGATTAAAAGTACTAAACCGACCTTCACAATTTTTTATTGCGGTCATGTGGAGCCTGTTAACCTGGGTATTTTGGGTCTCCATTTATTATGTGATGTTGCTTTCCATCGCTCCAGGCGCGCCGCTCTGGTGGGGGGCTTTCGTGGACAGCTTCCTGGCCATGGGCATGGCAATTCCATCTGCGCCGGCAGGGTTAGGTGTATTTGAAGCATCTATTGTTTTTGCTCTGTCGTTACTTAAAGTGGACGCCTCAAAAGCACTGGCATACGCAATCACTTTACATTTCATGCAGTTTGTTATCACCGCAATTTTTGGTTTGATCGGTTTGATTCGTGAAGGAAGATCGATCAACGCGCTGTTCGAGGGGATGGGGAAAAAAGAACAGCCGGATTCAAATCTTTAACAACGGAGTAGCTTCATGACCACAAAACGTTATTTAATCACCGGTGGAGCTGGATTTATTGGCTCGAATTATGTTTCGCGATTATTATCTCGCGGTGAGGAAGTAAAAGTATTCGATAATCTTTCCCGTGGCGGCGCTGAACGCAATATTCAATGGCTTGAATCAACCTATGGAAAAAAGTCATTTGAATTAATCCAGGCGGATGTTCGCGATGACAAGACAACCCGTGAGGCAGCCAAAGACGCGGATGTGATTGTTCATCTGGCTGCGCAAGTGGCGGTTACCACTTCAGTCGTTGATCCGCGCAATGATTTTGAGATTAATGCGCTGGGCACCTTTAATGTCCTGGAAGGGGCGCGGGTGTCTGGTCGAAACCCGATTGTGATTTACGCCTCCACCAACAAAGTTTATGGCGGTATGGAAGAAGTAGACGTGGTGGAAAAAGAAACCCGCTACGAGTATGGCAACCTGCCATTCGGCGTATCTGAAGCGGAACCACTGGATTTTCACTCGCCTTATGGCTGCTCAAAGGGAGCGGGTGACCAATATGTTCGTGATTATGCCCGTATATATGATCTGCCCACAGTGGTGATGCGCCAGAGTTGTATCTATGGCCCGCGCCAATTTGGAATTGAGGATCAGGGTTGGGTTGCCTGGTTTATTATCGCCACAGTGCTCAATCGCCCGATGACCATCTATGGGGACGGCAAGCAGGTTCGAGATTTATTATATGTAGAAGATCTTCTGGATGGTTACGATACCGCTATTCAACGCATTGATCAGGTTTCTGGCAAGGTGTTTAACCTTGGTGGTGGAATTTCCAATACGATTTCGGTGTGGAAAGAATTTGGTCCAATGTTAGAGCAGCTGGCCGGGCATGCACTGCCAGTGAAATTAGGAGATTGGCGGCCTGGTGACCAGAAAGTGTACGTTTCCGATATCCGCAAAGCCAAGCAAGTGATGGATTGGGCTCCGAAAGTATCTGTGCAAGAAGGCGTTCAGCGTCTGTATCAATGGGTTGAGCAAAATAAAGTGTTATTTTGAGGGCTGTTAATGAAAGTATTGGTAGTATTAACTTATTATCGTCCGCATACCAGTGGATTGACCATTTACGCTGAACGATTGGCTGAAGCCATGGTCCAACGCGGCCATCAGGTGACCGTACTGACTTCTCAATTTGATCAAACGCTGCCTCGCGAGGAAATTCGGAATGGTGTACGCATCGTGCGCGCGCCAGTATGGTTGCGCATCAGCAAGGGGGTGATTATGCCCACCTTTGGCTGGCTGGCCACCAAACTGGTCAACGAGCACGATATGATCCATTTGCATTTACCTCAGTTTGACGCGGCTGGGGTGGCTTTTCGGGGGCGCATGCTTCGCAAACCGACTGTGATCACCTACCACTGTGATTTGATTATGCCCCCTGGGATTTTAAGCCGCCTGGCCAACGCGGCGGTATTAATCATGAATGAAATGGCTGGCTGGTTCACTCACCGGATTGTGACTTATACCCAGGATTATGCGGATCACTCAAAATATCTTTCGCGCTTTAAAAACAAATTGCGCATCATCCAACCTCCAGTAGTATTGCCGGAAACGACAGAAGAGAAAGTCTCCGCCTTCGACACGCAAAACAATCCCAACCATCAATCGCCTGTGATCGGTATGGCCGCTCGGTTTGCTACTGAAAAGGGCGTAGAAATCTTGATTAATGCTTTGAAAATCGTGCTGGAGAAATATCCCCGCGCAATGGTGCAATTTGCCGGTCCTTACAAGAACATAGTAGGTGAAGAAGAGTACTTCGCGCGGCTTGAGCCCCAACTGCGAGAGTTTGAAAAATCTGGAAACTGGAAATTTTTAGGCACATTGGATCCTGAAACGATGGTTTCTTTTTACCGCAATATCGATGTATTGGTCATGTCCAGTTTAAATTCAACCGAAGCATTTGGTTTGGTACAAATCGAAGCGATGATCAACGGAAAACCCAGCATTGCTTCAAACCTGCCGGGTGTCCGCCAACCGGTGAAATTACATGAAATGGGGCAGGTTACTCCCATTGGAGATTCACAAGCTTTGGCAAAAGCGATCATGGAAGTGATTGAAAACCCTGAACGGTATAAAGGTGATCCGCAGGCTATTCGGACGCGTTATTTACCCGAAAGTGTTGCCATTGAATATGAAAAGCTGTATCAAGAAATGGCTGCAGAATTACGGAAAGCTTGATATTAAATAATTCGAAGCGGAGTTCATACACGTTATGTCATTAACCCAGAAACCCAACACCGACGAAAAAGATTTTCTGTGGGTGAATATCCGCGAACTCCCATATTTTCGTGGATTACTCCGGGCAGTTGAAGCCCGATTTTACCAGGATATTGAATTGACCTCTCCCATATTTGACCTGGGATGCGGAGACGGGCAGTTCGCGCAGACGACCTTTAATCACAAAATTGATGTGGGGTTAGATCCCTGGACCGGGCCCATCAAGAAAGCAGTCAAAACTGGGGCTTACCAACTGGCGCTACAAGGAAGTGGGGATGAAATACCATTCCCGGATGAATCCTTTAACAGTGCGATCAGCAACTCGGTTTTGGAGCACATACCCGATTTGGACCCGGTGCTTACCGAAGTTCATCGCATTTTAAAGCCTGGCGCGTTGTTCGTCTTTTGTGTGCCGAATCATCAATTCCTGGATAATCTCTCCGTTTCAAATTTTTTTGACCGGATCAGTTTAAAAGCAATTGGGAATGGGTATCGCGCGTTTTTTAATCGAATTTCCCGTCACCACCATTGCGATTCACCCGAGGTCTGGCAGGAGCGTATGGAACGAATCGGGTTTGAGATTGAGGATTGGTGGCATTATTTCTCTCCTGAAGCGTTTCATATATTGGAATGGGGGCATTATTTTGGGTTGCCGTCCGCTGTGGCACATATCCTTTTTAGAAAATGGATCCTCATCCCACAGCCATGGAACCTGTCCGTTACCCGCTCGCTGGTTCAGAAATATTATGATGAACCGGCAAAAAACCCTCAAGGATCTTATACTTTTTATATCGCCCGACGAAAATAGGCGGATTATAAATACTCTTGTTGCCAGAATGGGCAGAGTGTAAGATAATCGCACAATAATGGGTTTCCCAGTTTTTATGAGTGAGATGTAAAGATGAAAGAACCAAGCGTTCTCGATTATTTTAAAGCACGCTTAAATCCCTGGGCGAAAGATGTCCCAGAAATTTTTTCTAGTGAAGCCGTTCAACCTGCTGTGGAGGAGGAACCGTTCCCTTCCATTGGTAACGTTGAAAGAGAACCGGCCTCTCAAAAGGCGGTTTCAATCTTCAAATCCTTGGCAGCCACCAGTTGGAAGACCAGCCTCGCGCTAGTTTTCGCACTTTTGGCGCAGATCCAATTGGACCGCTCAGCCCCAAATCCTTTCGTGGGCATTTTTTTATACGTGATATCGGCGATTTTATTCCTGGCCGCATTTCTAACCAATGAAATCAAGCTGCCGTTCCTCGCGGATGACCCGGAGGAACGAATTTCAACCTCTGTCAGGCAGAAGGGGCTGTTCATCGGCATCCCCACGATGCTGCTGGCTTTCCTTACTTTTGGCGGGAACCGGTTTAACCTGGTCAACTTGATGTTGTGGGTGATTTCCATTTACTCCTTTTTATTCGCGTTTTGGGAGCCGGATGGCATCGGTTGGACAGAACGAATTAAAAGAATTAAAAATTGGGTAAAGCAGCCCATCGTCAATTTTCGAGTCACCTATTGGACCCTTTTGATTTTGGTGGTGATTGGATTCGTCATTGCTTTTCGCGTCAGCAACCTGGCAGGAATTCCCGGTGAACCGTTCAGTGATCACGCGGAGAAATTGCTGGATGTCGGCACTGTGTTGGATGGTGATTTTTCGATCTTCTTCCCTCGCAATACTGGCCGCGAAGCCATCCAGATGTATCTCACCGCATTGGTCTCTATTATTTTTGGTACAGGCCTTTCCTATATCAGTTTGAAGATCGGCACGGTGCTGATTGGATTGTTCACGCTGCCCTTCATGTATCTCTTGGGAAAAGAGCTGGGCGGCCGCTGGTTGGGTCTGTTGACCTTGTTAATTTCTGGGGTATCTTATTGGGGAAATATCATTTCACGGATTGGATTGCGTTTCCCGCTCTACCCAGCCTTTACCGCGCCGACTCTGTTTTTCTTGATCCGGGGATTGAAGCGGCAAAGTCGAAACGATTTGATTTTGGCAGGAATATTCTTGGGATTGGGCTTGCATGGCTACAGTCCGATGCGAATCGTACCCTTTGTGGTATTGGCCGCGTTTGGAATTTATTTGCTGGATCGCGCTTCTCAGGGAAAACGATTCGAAGCCATAGGCGGGTTGATCTTACTGGCATTCTTTGCCATGCTGATATTCCTGCCTTTGATGCGTTATGCCATCGAACAGCCTAATGATTTCGGCTATCGGGCGATGACCCGCTTAAGTTCCGTGGAAAGAGCGTTACCGGGTTCGGCGACAGCGATTTTCTTTGATAATCTGTGGAAGTCTTTGCTGATGCCTTTCTGGAAAAACGGAAACATCTGGGTGCATTCAGTCACAGACCGACCAGCCCTGGATGTGGTATCCGCGGCCTTTTTCTTTGGGGGTGTTGTCCTGTTGATCGCGCGCTACATTCGCCAGAGAGATTGGCTGGATCTGTTCTGGTTGGTTTCCATTCCGGTTTTGATGATGCCTTCGATTTTATCCCTGGCATTTCCAGATGAGAATCCTTCGCTCAATCGCTCGGGCGGGGCGTATGTAGTTATTTTCTTGATCACTGCCATGGCAGCCTACGCTTTGTTTAACGCCTTATGGAAAAAATCTTCTGGTTGGTTGGGAAAAATCTCAACGGGATTAATGGCTGTTCTTCTCATGGGAATGTTGATTAATCAAAATTACAATCTGGTTTTTGTCCAGTTTAAGCAGCAATTTGATCAGAACTCGTTGAATACATCGGAAATTGGCCAGACCATCCGCAGCTTCGCGGACACTTTCGGAAATCCAGACGCGGCTTATGTGGTTCCATATCCATATTGGGTGGACACGCGATTAGTGGGGATCAATGCGGGTTATCCGCAAAAAGATTACGCTTTATGGCCGGAATCGTTTGAAACCACTTTGGCGCAGCGCGAGACCAAATTGTTCATCTTAAAACCAGAAGACAGTCAGGCGATTGAAAAACTTCAGCAGTTATACCCGCAAGGGGTGATCAGCCGCAAAGTGTCTAAATATCCTGACAAAGATTATTTGCTGTTCCTGGTTTCGGAACAAGGAATGATCGAATAATAAAATACAATCTTCAAAAAGAATTGAAAAATCAATCTTATGAGTGAAATTCACGAATCCGAAAAGAATATAAACGCCCAACAAACAACCGGTCTACCGTGGTTTGTTCCAATTCTTTTGATTGGTATATTGTTGCTGGGTGGATTCTTTAGATTTATCGGTTTGAATTGGGATGACGTCTATCATCTACACCCAGATGAACGGTTTTTAACCATGGTGTCGACGTCCATTTCACCCGTAAACAATCTGGGAGAGTATTTTTCTACTGCCACATCCAGCCTGAACCCAAATAACAATGGGTATACCTTTTATGTTTACGGCACCCTTCCGCTTTTTGTGGTGCGGTATATCGCGGAATGGGTAGGTCAAACCGGTTATAACCAGGTCCATCTGGTGGGACGGGCAGTCTCTGGGTTTGTTGATTTATTGACTGTTTTGCTGGTATTCGCGATCGCGTATAAGCAATTCAAGAACTACCGGCTGGGTTTGCTGGCAGCGGCTTTTTCGGCTTGCGCGGTAATGCAAATCCAGCTTTCGCATTATTTCACCGTTGATAATTTTGCGAATTTCTTTGTCTATTTAGCGATTTACTTCTCCATGATCTTAATGGAACGAAATGGCTGGGATAGGCCGGACCGTCCGGATACGCTGCAGTCCCTTCGAAAGTTGATTTTACAACCCAATGAGCACCTGGGTATTTATCTACTATTCGGCCTTGGGTTGGGAATGGCTACCGCCTCCAAAGTTAGCGCCGCGCCCATCGCATTGTTGTTGCCGGGAGCGGCTTTCATCCGCTGGATGGATACCCCGGAAGAAGATCGCGAATGGATGGCGGCGATTCTGTTTCGTAATTTGGTGTTAGCGGCAATCACCAGTTTAATCGCTTTCCGAGTATTCCAGCCCTACGCGTTTAATGGCTTATTCAGCATCAATCCGTCATGGCTGGCCAGTCTTCGAGAACTCAGCGCCATGGCAAAGGGTAACGTAGATTTCCCGCCCGCGCTGCAATGGGCGCGGCGGCCGCTGACGTTCGCCTTTACCAACATGGTGCGCTTTGGGTTAGGGTATCCGTTAGGAATTTTGGCCTGGAGCGGTTTCTTGTGGATGGGCTGGAAGATGATTCGTGGTGAATGGAAGAAATATCTGCTCTTATGGGGCTGGACGGCATTCTATTTCACCTGGCAATCGGTAAACTTTACCCGCAGCATGCGCTACCAGATTCATGTTTATCCGGCTCTGGCGATCATCGCCGCCTGGGCAATTTTCACGCTTTGGGAATATCGCTCAAACGCGAAATCCTGGTTGGGATCACATTGGCGAAAGATCCTGGCGGCGACTGTGGGAACTGGCGTTCTCATCGCAACTGCGGTTTGGGCGTATATGTTCACTCAAATTTATACGCGACCGGTAACCAGGGTTGAAGCCAGCCAGTGGATCTACCAAAACGTTCCCGCGCCGATCAACTTAAGAATCAGCACAGGGGATGCGGTGGTCAATCATCCGCAGCCTTTCCGGGCCGGGTTAGCAGTGAATTATGAGCAGCCATTGCTTTACCAGTACACCCCGCTTGAGACTGGACAATTAACTCAAGTCCGTTTGCCGCATGTTTTAGCCATGGGAATGCTGGAAGAAAGCCAGCAAATCACCGTCACGATTTATGCTGAGCGGGACGCTGAATTCCCATTATCCGTGGGAACCATCAGCGGAGATTTCTCCAGCCGGGGCGACCCACGCGGCGAACAGCAAATCGTTCTTCTTGATTTCCCTGTGTTGGTAGAAGCCAATAAGCCATTGTTTATCGAAATCAGACCTGGAAACCAGGGTGGTAGTTTTCAATTAACAGGGTCCATCCTGACCGGGATTACCACGCAAAGCGGCGAATTTGTGGAAGAAGCGTTACCCGAAATTGTCGAAGCCATGCGCATGGGAGATCGTTATTCGATTCAATTGAGCGACAATCCGACTGGATTGCTGGAAGAGATTACCGTCCCACATATTGTGGACTGGGAGGCTGAGCCAGGAATTAAGACTCTGCGGATGTCCTTGTTAAGCGGCGCTCCGGATAATGTGGTCTATGGCTCGGCAGAAATTGAAAGCGAATTTCTGCCTGGTGAGGATGCGCGCGGCGAGGGTTTCACGTTTCGTTTCGATCCGCCTCTACCCATCGAATCCATGAAGAGCTATGTGCTTTCGCTGAGTGTTGAAAATGGACCCGGGCGAATTGCTTTGTATGGCAGCAAACATGTCAACGAGTCCTCATGGGATGATGCCATACCGATCGGCCTGAACGGGTATAACCCATATGATTACTACATGGGTCTATACCATACCGATCTGAATTTTGAAATGTATTGGGATGATAACGCTGAGAAATACCAGCGCTTTGTTAATAATCTCAATCAGGCGGATTACATTTACATTACCTCCAACCGTCAATGGGGCACCACAACCCGGGTTCCGGAGCGATATCCCCTTACCAGTGAGTATTACCGGCAATTAATTGGCTGCCCGCCTGACAAAGAAATCACCTGGTGCTACAGCGTGGCTGAACCCGGAATGTTCGCCGGAAACTTGGGCTTTGATCTGGTTAAGATTTCACAATCTGACCCTAATCTGGGCTCATTTAAAGTGAACACCCAATTTGCCGAAGAGGCCTTCACCGTTTATGATCACCCGAAGGTGCTTATCTTCAAGAAAACCAGTGATTATTCGCAAGCAAAGGTGCGTGAAATTCTGGGTAAAGTAGATCTTACCAGGGTGGTGCATCTTACCCCAGCCCAGGCTGCGGATTACCCCGGCGACCTGATGCTGCCCACCACCCGACTGGAACAGCAACGCCAGGGCGGGACCTGGTCAGATCTCTTCGATCTGGGCTCTTGGGTGAATCGTTGGCCAGTGGTTACTGTGCTGGTCTGGTACCTGTTTATTACGCTGCTCGGATGGATTGTTTATCCCTTTACGCGATTGGCCATGGGGGGATTGGTCGATAAAGGCTACCCGGCCGCGCGATTGGTTGGATTGGTAATATTCGCGTTACTGGCCTGGTGGATTGGTTCGATGGGCTGGGCAGTAACCCGCCTTACACTGGCAATTTGCCTGTCTATCTTAGTCGCGATAAATGCAGGATTATTCTGGTGGCAAAAAGATGCCATTTTGAGTGAATTGCGCGGAAAAGTCCGCTATCTACTGACGGTAGAAATGATTTCTGCTGGCTTTTTCCTGTTCTTCCTGTTGATCCGCCTGGGGAATCCGGATCTCTGGCACCCATATAAAGGCGGCGAGAAACCGATGGATTTCTCGTATTTCAACGCGGTAATCAAGAGTACCACTTTTCCGCCCTATGATCCCTGGTTTGCCGGTGGCTATATTAACTATTATTACTACGGATTTGTTCTGGCAGGAATGCCGGTGAAGTTCCTCGGCATTGTACCCGCGACGGCGTATAACCTGCTGCTGCCTTCCCTGTATAGCCTGCTGGCATTGGTGGCTGTGAGCATCGGTTGGAATTTGGTTGTCCCAATTACCCAATTGGATGATGATGAACAATCCAAAGCGCGCATGAGAACCGGGTTATTGGCCGGCCTGTCAACTGCCATCTTGCTGCAGGTACTGGGGAATTTGGGCTCGGTGCGTCAAATCTGGCAATCGCTGCAAAAGATTGTTGCGCCCGGCGGAGTGATCGAAGGCGCGGGATTCTTCCAGCATTTGATTTGGGGCGTTCAGGGTTTCTTGAAGTACGCAGCGGGAACACGCCTGCCGGTTTATCCCGGTGATTGGTATTGGGTGCCCAGCCGCGTTATCCCTGGCGAGCCGATCACCGAGTTTCCTATGTTTACTTTCTTGTATGCGGATTTACACGCTCATTTACTGGCGCTGCCGCTGACTGCTCTGGCTGTGCTTTGGGCGATATCGATTTTCAAGCGCCAATGGAAGTGGGAAGGTTGGCTGCAAGCCGCGGCCAGCTTGTTATTTGGCGGTGCGGTGATCGGTGCGCTGAAACCCACCAATACCTGGGATTTTCCCACGTATCTGGCTTTAGGGAGTTTGGTGGTGTTTTATACGGCATTTCGGTATGGCAAACCTGTCAAGCAGCTTGGATTCCTGCCGGAATTCTGGCAGAAGTTTGTTTTGGCGGCTGCCAGTTCAGCGGTATTGGTGGTTATCTCGATGCTGCTGTATAGCCCATTTTCACAATGGTTTGGACAGGCGTATAACCGGGTTGAGATTTGGAAAGACGCGCGCACGCCTTTTGATTCCTATTTTACTCACTGGGGCTTATTCCTGGTGATCCTCTTCGGTTGGTTGTGGTGGGAAATTCGAGATTGGATGGAGTCCACTCCAGCCACCGCCTTGGGAAAAGTTTATCCCTACCGGCGCTGGCTTCAAGCCGCATTTTTGATAATGGTGGGGCTGATCATTGCTTCATTTTTTGCCAAAGCGCAAATTGTGTGGTTGGCTCTTCCAATGGCTTTGGCCGCCGGTGTTTTGATGTTGCGTCCAGAATTGAGTGATGAAAAGCGGTTTGTCGGATTTCTTGTGGGCACCGCGCTGGTTTTAACCATGATGGT
>Ga0209269_1001659_pt1 | contig 11273 bp, 10 predicted proteins | sample MTBAKMMethaMetaG_FD_187455 | JGI IMG/M metagenome (GOLD analysis project Ga0209269, IMG submission 187455) | Enrichment culture microbial communities from Arthur Kill intertidal strait, New Jersey, USA, that are MTBE-degrading - MTBE-AKM (Arthur... | ecosystem: Environmental > Aquatic > Marine >... | reverse complement strand
GTTCATAATCTTCCGCCTCCTTATTATACTCGAATAACTCACCGCATATCGGGTGGGTCCCGTCCAGTATGCTTTTGTCCATAGCCGCGCTCTTTTCATACCGCGCGATCAGGTCTTCCTTTATGCTCCGGGGGATGGCGCCTGACTCCCTGACCTTGCCTATGAGTTCTTTTATCGCCTCAAACTCCGGTGTCGTACCGGAGCCGCAACTAAACGCCCCCGCCGTTTGCCCGTTGGAGAGGCCCACCAGCAGGAAGACAAGGACCGCAACCACTGAATTGAGGAGAACCTTGTTCATGTCACTTCCTCCTTTTTACATGGGAATTCGGGGCATATGCGCGAGAATGCACCCCCGGGTCTCAGGGTCATTCCTTCAAACGCCACCGCATTAGACGCCTCCGCTCATGGAGCCTCAGCATGCCGGACACCGCCACACCCAATCCAAGGCTCATGCCGATACCAGGCCAGATATCGTCTCGATATGCCATGAAAACTATTATCCCTATAAAAAATACCACCCACCCGACCGTCGCAGGGTACTGACGGTCATCGAGATGGCCGCGCAAGAGCGCATGGAAGTCGATCGGGCCCTGGCAGGCCTTGCAGTACACAATACGCTTGACCTGATGGATGTCCTTTTCGAGATCGCCGGACCAGCTGATTCCCTCGCCGCCGATAGCGATATCCGAACTTAATGTCAAAATAGCATTGTCTTTCTCGAACGCGGCAAAGCAGTTCGGGCACCTGAATCTGTCCGACTTTACGCCCATCTCCGGCCCTCCTCACGGACCGGCCCGCCGATACCGCGGCCGCTCCCTCCGCAGAAACAAAAACCCCATCTCTCGTTCCGAGAAACAGGGCCGCATGATGACCGGCCTGCAATCCCTCCCCCGGAGATCACAGCCGTCCAGAACCACACATGGTGCGTGCGCGATCAGCGAAATCAGCTAGACCACTAACTCCGTTACACTGTCTTGTCAAGGGAATAGTACGGCGAGGCTTTCAAGGGGTTTCACTCGATCCCGGAGAAGCTGTCCCTTCCGCAGACACACAAAGGGCCGGTTTTTGAGAACCGGCCCTCGTGTTCCAGGATGGTTACAGTTTGAAGAGCAGGTCGGCGTAGGTCGGCACCGGCCAAAGATCCGCGGGGACCAGCATCTCCAGCGCGTCGATATCGCCCCGCAGGGCCAGCGTGGCCGGAAAGACCTTGTCGCGGTAGGCCTCGGCCTGTCTGACGGTATCGGCGATCTTCCGCGCCCGTGCCGTCGCCCCTTCCAGCTTCTCCAGACGTTTATAGGCGGAGGCCAGGGAGGCGCTGACCTTCTTCAGAAGATCTTCCTGGACCGGGGCGGGAAAGGACGCGTCCTTCAAACCGGCAATTGAGTCTGACAGGAGCGTCGCGTATTCGATCCCGGCGGGGATGAACTGTCTCCTGGCCATGTCGATCGCCGTCATCGCCTCGATGTTGATCTGCTTGGCGTAGATCTCGACATAGGTCTCGAAGCGCGAGTGCAGCTCCTTGGGCGAAAGCACGGCATACTTCTCGAAGAGCTTGAGGGCTTTCGGGGTCACGAAGGCCTTCAGGCCGTCCACGCAGTTGCCCACGTTGGGCAGGCCCCGCTTTGCGGCCTCTTTCACCCAGGCGTCGGAATAGTTGTTGCCGTTGAAGAGGATCCGCCTGTGTTTCTTGTAGATGTCCCGGATGATCGCCGCTACCTCGGCGTTCTTATCCTTGGCCTTTTCCAGGCGGGTGGCGATCCCGTCGAGGGCCTCGGCGGCGATGGTGTTCAGCGCGACATTCACCCCGGCAATCGACTGTGCCGAGCCGACCATCCGGAACTCGAACTTGTTGCCGGTAAAGGCGAAGGGGGAGGTCCGGTTGCGGTCGGTATTGTCCCTCGGAATCGCGGGGAGCGTCTCGACGCCGACATGCAGGACCTGCGGGTCCTTCGTGGAGAGCTTTTCGCCCTTCGAGATCTTCTCCAGGGTCTCCGTCAGCTCGTCCCCCATGAAGATGGAGACGATGGCCGGGGGCGCCTCGTTGGCGCCCAGGCGGTGATCGTTCCCCGCCGTGGCGCAGGTGGCCCGCAGGATATCGGCATGGGTATCGACCGCCTCGATCATGGCGCTCAGGAAGATGAGGAACTGGACGTTGTCGCTCGCCGTGGTCCCCGGATCGAGCAGGTTGACGCCGTCGCTCGTGGAGAGGGACCAGTTGTTGTGCTTCCCCGAACCGTTGATGCCGATATAGGGCTTCTCATGGAGCAGGCAGACCAGGCCCTGCCGGAGCGCGACCTTCTGCATCGTCTCCATGACCAGCTGGTTGTGGTCGGTCGCGATGTTCGTGGTCGCGAAGATGGGGGCCATCTCATACTGGGCGGGGGCGACCTCGTTATGCTGGGTCTTGGAGGTGATCCCCATCTTCCAGAGTTCGACATTCAGGTCACGCATGTAGGCGGAGACCCGGTCCTTGATGGCTCCGAAGTACTGATCTTCCAGTTCCTGCCCCTTGGGGGCGGGGGCGCCGAAGAGCGTCCGGCCGGTCAGCATCAGGTCGAGCCTTTGCATATAGAAATCCTTGTCCACCAGGAAGTACTCCTGCTCAGGTCCGACGGTGGAAACAACCCGCGTGGCGGTGGTATTGCCCAGCGCCCGCAGGACCCGCAGGGCCTGTTTGGAGACGGCAACCATGGACCGCAGGAGGGGGGTCTTCTTGTCGAGCGCCTCCCCGTGATATGAATAGAAGGCCGTCGGGATCGTCAGGGTGACGTTGCCGCTCTCGTCCGTCTTCAGGAAGGCGGGGGAGGTGCAGTCCCAGGCCGTGTAGCCCCGGGCCTCGAAGGTGGCGCGCAGCCCGCCGCTGGGGAAAGAGGAGGCGTCCGGTTCGCCCTGGATCAGCTGCTTGCCGGAAAATTCCGTGATGCAGCTCCCGTCCGCGGTGGCGGAGATGAAGGAATCGTGCTTCTCGGCGGTGAAGCCGGTGAGGGGCTGAAACCAGTGCGTGTAGTGCGTCGCTCCCTTTTCGATGGCCCAGTCCTTCATGGCGCCGGCAATTACGTCGGCGATATCGGGGCGCAGGGGGGTGCCGTTTTCGATCGTCTCCATCAAGGCCTTGCATATCTCCTTGGGCAGGCGTTGCTTCATCACCTTGTTGTTAAAGACATTGGAACCAAAAATTTCCGTGACGTCCATGCTGTTCTCCCTTTCGTTGGGTATCCGGTCCTTCTGTTCGAGTCTCTCCACGTACGATTTCTCTCTGCCCGCAAGCAAGAGCAAGAGATATACCAATCTCTGATTTTCAGTCTTATACCATAGTTACGCGCAAAACGTCTCTCGGAATCCCGCAGCGAACAAAACATTTCTGTCGGCACGGCGCCCGATTCCTACAAGTTTGTACCATCAATCCCCGCGCCGCTCACCGCCATGCGCGGCCCCTCTTTCGTGCCGCGCCGAAAGTGCTTGACAACGGGCGAGATATGGTATAGGCAGGCCGCGGTTAAACAGGACGGTAGTCAATCATGTCTTATCGCCTGCCCGGCCGGCCTCAAGCCTCCGGGCGTCTTTATGATATCCTGACTGCTCGCAATCCTACCACGTAATTGAGGTGTCCGCATGTTTTTACCGTTTCCGACTGTGCCCCCCGATATCTGCTGCATCTTTTCATTCCTGCTCATCTTCACCATGTTAGACGATTCATTGTGGCAATAGATCGGATTAAATAGACCTTGAAGCCTCACCCGGCGACCTTCCCCACCGGCGCGAGGTAGATCACGAATTCGTCGGTCCCGTCAACTCCTATGAGCCGATCCATCGCTTCCTGATCATACGCGGCCATCGCGCACGTCCCCGCCTCGATCGCCTCGCAGGCGAGGTAGAGGTTCTGGCAGACATGCCCGGCATCGAGGGCGATCACCTTGTGGGCCGCCCCTCCGTAGCGCCATTCCATCCGGTACGGCACGGCCGTCCAGATGAAGGTGACCGCCGCCTCCCCCGGTGAGACCTGTCCGAACGCCGCCCCCACGATCCGCTGTGCCAGACGGTCGTCCGTACCTTCGAGGAGGATCTGGTGCTCCAGGGGGAGGTATCGGTACAGACCCCGGGCGACCCCCGTGACGTTCAGGACACAGAGGTAGGTCTCGATGGCATGGCGGCACCCCGCCGACGGGACCGTCCGATAGGCGTGGCCTTCGTCGATACGCTCCCGGATCCCCTGCGTCGCCCAGAGGAGGAACGAGAGTTCCTCGACGGTCACCGGTTCGTCCCGGTAGGTCCTGCGGCTCCGGCGGTTTTGGATCGCCGTCTTCAGGTCGATCCCGTGTATTGTTTTCCACCCGCCGGTCTGCGGGGGGAGATCTATCCGCGTCGTCCCTTCCGCGAACGGCTTTTCGATGGGGGGAGGACCGATCCCCCGGCTCTGAGCGGTGGCGGAGAAGTCGACGGTCTTGCGGACCGTGTCCTTCAAAAAGGACCGGCCCTGTTCAAGGAGCGATTGTGTCATGACACTATCCCCTCTCTGTAAAGATGCCCGTTACTCCCCGGGTTCCGACGCGCCTTCCACCTCTTCATAGTTGTCGGGGGTAAAGCGCGGCGTGCAGACGGCCAGGAAGAGCAGGTCCTTCTCGCCGGTGTTCGTGATCAGCTGCGGGCAGCCCGGCGGGATCAGAACGACATCCCCCGTGCTGACCTCCGCGGGAGGCAAATCGCCCACCTCCACGCGCCCGGTTCCCTTGAGGATCAGATATCGTTCGGTCGTACCCCGCAGGCGGTGGCGCCGCGTGGCAACCCCCGGCTCCACCCTCACGCGCGCTATCGAGGCGGCCTCGTCTTCCGGAGAATTTGACAGTTCAAAGATGAAACATCCCTCGTCCGTGTAGTACTCATTTTGCGAGTCGATTCGGATAATCTGTTCCTTCATTGTTCTCGTGAATCCTTTCTATAGATCTCTACCCCTATCCTGCCACCGGATGGATGTAATTTCCAGGGTAAATATGCCGACAAACGATTGACCTGTGCCCCGCTGACAGGTATATCTTTGACCCCGGGGGGAACGCAAAAGAAACGAAAGACAGGAGAGCCACCATCAAGACGAGATTCGGCCCCATACGGACCGTGGAGGGTGAGGATGACAGCCGCTATCCCTACTGCCGGTCCCTCTTCATCGACGACGACATCACGGCCTTGATCGATCCCGGGGCGGGGGTGCGCCCCCTGACCGAACTGAAGCGCACGCACCACGTCGACATGGTCTTCAACACGCACTTTCACTTCGATCATATCGCCTGCAACTACCTCTTCGACACCTCCCGGATCCTCATCAACGACAAGGAGGCCCCCCTCCTGCGCGACAGGAGGGAGATCCCCCGGGTCATCGGTATCGAGGAGGTGTACGGGAAGGGGTGGGTCGGCGGGTGGCTGGAGCGGATCGCCGATCCCGCAACCGAGAAGAGCCCCTATTCCCCCCAGAACAACCACGAGTGGTGGCTCTCCACCGGGAGGGTGGACGGGGAGTACCGCTGGGGAGAGGTCGTGGATTTCGGGAAGGTGCGGATGCACATCATCGGGGCCCCGGGGCACTCGGGCGGATTCAGCTGCATGTTCTTCCCCCGGTACGGCGCGATCTATGTAGCGGACCTGGACCTCACCCCCTTCGGCCCCTGGTATGCCGGGTCCGACGGCGATATCGATCAGTTCATCGCGTCGTGCCGCACCATAGAGGAAGTCGACGCCGAGTATTTCATCACCGGCCACGAGATGGGGGTCCTCGGCAGAGAGGAGTTCCGGGCCGGGATGGATCGGTACCTGGCGGTGATCGACGAGCGGGACGAAAAGATCCTCTCCGTCCTGTCAACGCCCCGGTCGCTGGAAGAGGTGGCCGGGTTCGGGCTGATCTACGGCAGGAGGTTCCACGTGGACGCCTGGGTGTACATGTGGGAGTTCATCACGATCAAGAAGCACCTGCAGAGGATGGAGCGTCAGCAGCGGGTCTCGCGGATCGGCGACCGGTTCGCCGCCGCATAGGGACGGCTCCGGACGCACCCTGACTCCCGAAGGGTGCGGAGAATCACTGCGCGCCTCGCCCCTCTTCCCCGACACGCATCACGGCCCGGCTGCTATTCCGCGGCGCCTTCCCGGGCGACGAATCCCTGCGTCCCCAAGGCGGTCGCAGACGACGTCCCGGCCTTCTGGGCGAGGTATGCCGCGCCGAGCGTCTTGATGTGGTTGTCCACGTTGTCGAAGTAGTTCAGGTGGATCTGCTCCTCGTCGATGATCTCCTCGAAGAGCTTCATGGTGACGCTGTCTCCGTTCTCCCGGCAGACCAGCAGAAACTGGTTGTAGACGTCGATCGTGTGGTCCTCGAGGGCCGAGTCGAAGGGAAACATGGCCTCGACCTTCTGTCCCTTCTTGGCCTTCGCGGCAGCCTCCGCCGTCGGTTCTCCCCCCAGCTCCTTGATCCGCTCCGCGAACATCTCCGCGTGGCGCATCTCGTCGACGGCGATGAGCTTGATCTTCGCGGCCAGCTCGCCGTAGTCCATGTCATCCAGGTTGTAGTGCTGGTTCATATACTGGTAGATCGCCTGCAGCTCCATCGCCCGCGCCTTGTTTAGCGCGTCGATGACCTTTTCCCGCCTTTTTTTTGCCGTATCCTGCGCCATGGCACACCTCCTCCCTGTGGTTTATCGGTCTCGTTTCCCCATATAAAAAATCTGTTGTATATTATGCCACACATCTCCGGGAGCCGTCACGCCCGATTTTCGACGGCGCGGCACAACGCCGTCCGCCTTCGAGCCCGCTTCTCACGGCACGACAGGGGCATCGCCCGCGAGGGAGGCCAAGCCTCGGTACATCTCTGCGGTCTCGGCTTCAAGGTCCGGGCTGTACAGGAGGAATGACGGGTGGGGCAGCGGGAATATCGCCTGGCCGTCCGAAACGATCAGGGTAGCGTACAGCGATCGAAAGTCCTCCCGCGCCGGCGGCGGATCGGCGCGATATGCGGTCAGGACGGTCCGCGTCGCATAGTAGCCCAGGGGGACGACAACCCGGGGCCGGACGATCGCGATCTCCCTCTGCACGAAGGGGCTGCAGGCCTCGATCTCAGCCATCTTCGGCCTGCGGTTCTTCGGCAGGAGGCACTTGATCAGGTTGGTCATGTAGACCGTCTCCCGGCTGATGCCGGCGGCCCCCAGCAGCCTGTCCAGGACAGGGCCGGAGGGACCGATAAACATTTTGTTGGAGACGTCTTCGCTCGTGCCGGGGGCAAGGGCGACCAAGAGCAGCCGGGCGTCGAGGGAACCCTCACCGCACAGGGCATGGGTCCTGGTGGCCGCGAGACGACACCGTGTGCAGGTCCGCACCTCCCCGTTGAGCCGATCGATCGCCCCTCTCTTTGCCCCGGCGGGGATTACATCGTCCATCTGTTGTGCCTCATACCCGGACTCCCGGATCAGGTCCCGTTTTCCACAGTGCGCAGTCGTTCCTCGAGATACTCGTGAATACCGGCAAACAGGGTGTCCATACGTTCCGATTGCGGCAAGGTGTCGCGGATCATCTCCAGGTAGCGCCTCGAACGGACTGCGCGCAGCGTCGGCTCAAAGTTGATATCGAAGACCCAGCCGATCTGAAGCAGCTTGAAGTCATTGAGTGATTCGACATGACGTATATCGACGATCTCCCGGTTCATCAGATCCTGATACACCGCATCGGAAAATTCCGGCGTGTCCGGAAGATCGAGTTCGAGCGTGCCGTTGCGCACGCCGTCCTGCCGGCGGTAATAATCGGTGACCACCCTCCAGATATCCAGCTTGTCCGCGTCGCGCAGCAGCCTCGCAAAAAAGAGGCACGGTTCCGTCTCGCCCCGGGGGAGCCCGGCGCGGTTGTGATACCGGATTGTCCGGAAAATCAGATTCCGTGCAGATTCTTCACACTGATTCAGGACACCGAACCGCTGCAGGACCGTAACACCGAGCTCGGCATGATTCTCGGACTGCCAGTCCGCAAAGGTCTTGTACCGGGCATACTGCTCGAAACGGCCGACATCGTGAAAGAGGGCGATGATCTCGGCCAGACGCAGCTCGCTGTCCCGGAGTCCGAGCTGCGACCCGATGCCGATAATCTCCCCGCATACCCGCTTGGTATGCTCCTCCTTCAGGACGATATTCGGGTAATCGATGTCGCGTTCCTTAAAGGTCCGCACATAGCCGACGAACCACCCTTTCAGATCGTCCATCAACTCATCACTGATCTCTATTGGTGTGTGTCGTTCAGGAAGCATGTTCATTTTTCTATCTCCGACGAGGGCGCCAAACGCTCTTCAATATCCGTGCACGGTAATCCTTTTGGTACTCCAAGTCAACCGGGCCGCCGCAACGGCCCTCCCGGTCGCCGGAGATACCGTTTTATACTCGCCCTGTGGAGGTTTACCTTGACTTATGGATCTTCAAATCCTACAATATGGTAGTTTTACGCGGGGACATACCGATCAGGGAGAAAGGGGTCATCATGCAACAGGCCCGGAACACGAAGGAGCTTGCCAGGGTGCGGGAGATCGAGGAGTTGTCTCTCCTGTGGGAGATAAGCCAGGCCCTGGGCCGCAGCATGGACATCCGCGAGGTGGTCGGCCCGGTGCTCAACACCCTGGCGGAACGGGTCGGGATGTCGCACGGCACGCTCACGCTGCTGAACCGGAAGAGCGGAGAGATCTATATAGAAGTCGCCCACGGTCTCTCCGAGATCGAGAAGCGGCGCGGGAAATACCAGGTGGGGGAGGGTATCACCGGGAAGGTGGTGGAGACGGGGAAGCCCGTAATCGTCCCCCACATCTCCGACGAGCCTCTCTTCCTGGACCGTACCGGCTCCCGCAAGGGGGCCGACAAGCACAACATCTCCTTCATCTGCGTCCCCATCAAGCTGGGACGTGAGGTGATCGGTACCCTGAGTGCCGACCGTCTCTTCGACGGCTCCGCCTCGCTCAAGAAGGATATGCGGCTCCTGACCCTTATCGCCTCCATGATTGCGCAGGCTGTCCGCCTCCGCCAGGAGGCCCAGGAGGAACGGGAACTGCTGATCCAGGAAAACCTGCGCCTCCAGAACGAACTCAAGGAGCGGTTTCATCCGGCCAACATCATCGGCAAGTCGAAGGGGATGCAGGAGGTGTACCGGCTGATAGCGCAGGTGTCCAAGAGCCAGGCGACGGTACTGATCCGGGGGGAGAGCGGGACGGGGAAGGAACTGGTGGCCAACGCCATCCACTACAACAGTCTCAGGGCCCAGAAACCCTTCATCAAGGTCAACTGCGCGGCCCTCCCCGAGACGGTCATCGAGAGCGAGCTCTTCGGGCACGAGAAGGGGTCTTTTACCGGAGCCGTGTCCCAGAGGAAGGGACGCTTCGAGCTGGCGTCCGGGGGGACCATCTTCCTCGACGAGGTGGGGGATTTTTCCCCCGCCGTGCAGGTGCGGCTCCTGCGCGTACTCCAGGAACGGGAATTCGAGCGGGTGGGAGGGAACACACTCATCAAGACGGATGTCAGGATCATCGCGGCGACGAACCGCAACCTCGAAGAGCTGATGGCGGAGGGGAAGTTCAGGGAAGACCTGTATTACCGCCTGAACGTCTTTCCCATCTACATTCCGCCCCTGCGCGAACGGAAGACCGATATCCCCCATCTGGCCGATTTCTTCGTGGAGCGGTATTCCAAGATCAACAACAAACAGATCTCACGTATCTGCACCCACGCCCTGGACATGTTCATGAGCTACCACTGGCCGGGGAATGTCCGGGAGCTCGAGAACTGCATCGAGCGGGCATCGCTCCTCAGCACCGACGGCGTCATCTACGGCTATCAGCTCCCCCCGTCGCTCCAGACATCGGGCTACTCGGGGACCTCTTTCAGCGGCACCCTGCAGGAAGAGCTGGATCACCTGGAATACGACCTGATCATGGACGCCCTCAAGACCTCCCGCGGCAACATGGCCAAGGCAGCCAAGAGTCTCGGCATCACCGAGCGGATCATGGGGCTGCGCATCAGCAAGTACGGGATCAATCCCAAGCGGTTTCGAACATAGAAGTAGTCACACAAACTCCATTCTACAAATATGTAGGCTGTTTCTGCGACCGGCACGCCTCTGTCTCGGGACTCCTCCAAAAGAATCCAAGCATAACAGATAGATAGAACGCACCGCCCGTGGCCGGACGGGCTGGCATCGATGTTGCTGTATGAAAGATGCCATGCAGGACCCGATGAAACCACTGTGCATGGGAGGAGCGAACAATGACCGGCAACGACAAGGAACAGGTATTGAAGCAGATAGCGGAAAAACACGTGCGGTTCGTCCGCCTGTGGTTCACCGACGTACTCGGGTTTCTCAAGAGCTTCTCCATCTCCCCCCGGGAGCTGGAGCTTGCCTTCGAAGAGGGGATGGGGTTCGACGGCTCGTCCATAGAGGGATTCGCGAGGATCGAAGAGAGCGACATGGTGGCGATGCCCGATCCGAAGACCTTTACCCTGCTCCCCTGGCGGGCGAACGGGGAGGAAAACGTGGCCCGCATGTTCTGCGACATACTGAAACCGGACGGCACCCCGTACGAGGGAGATCCCCGGTGGGCGCTCAGGAGGAACCTGAAAAAGGCCGCAGACATGGGGTACACCATGCAGGTGGGGCCTGAGCTCGAGTTCTTCTATTTCAAGAACGCCGAGGGAACCGAGATTCTCGACCGGGGCGGCTATTTCGACCTGACGCCCCTGGACGTGGCCAGCGATCTGAGGCGCGATACGATCAAGGCCCTCGAATCGATGGGGATCATGGTCGAGTACAGCCACCACGAGGTGGCGCCGAGCCAGCATGAGATCGATCTGCGATATACGGATGCCCTCGCGATGGCCGACGCGGCGATGACATACCGCCTCACGGTCAAGGAGATGGCGATGAAGCACGGCGTGTATGCCACCTTCATGCCGAAGCCCATCTTCGGCGAGAACGGGAGCGGGATGCACGTCCACCAGTCCCTCTTCGGCGAGGCGGGCAACGCCTTCTTCGATCAGGGGGACAAGTACTACCTGTCGAAGACGGCGAAAAGCTACATCGCCGGACTGCTCAGGCACGCCAAAGAGCTGTCGGCCGTCGTGGCCCAGTGGGTCAATTCCTACAAGAGGCTGGTCCCCGGGTACGAGGCCCCCGTGTACATCTCGTGGGCTCGGAGAAACCGCTCCGCCCTGATCCGGGTCCCGATGTACAAGCCGGGAAAGGCGAACGCAACGCGGATGGAGTTCCGCTGTCCC
>Ga0209269_1001658_pt1 | contig 11275 bp, 9 predicted proteins | sample MTBAKMMethaMetaG_FD_187455 | JGI IMG/M metagenome (GOLD analysis project Ga0209269, IMG submission 187455) | Enrichment culture microbial communities from Arthur Kill intertidal strait, New Jersey, USA, that are MTBE-degrading - MTBE-AKM (Arthur... | ecosystem: Environmental > Aquatic > Marine >... | reverse complement strand
CCGACGTTGCCGCGAAATGGCCGGAAGCGAAGTTCTGGGGTTTGAACGACGAGATGTATACGGGCGCCTGGGCCCTCGGCCACGGCCAGGGGCTGCGCCAGTACGAATACCCGGTCATCACCAGGCATAACTCCCTGAAATTCCCTCAGCCCATCAAGAAGAACATGATTATTGCCCTGGAGACGTGGTTCGGCAGCTGGGACTACAGTGTCCCTCGCGGCGGCTGCAGGCTGGAGAATATCTGGGTGGTCACGGAGAAGGGCCATGAGAACATCTATTCCCTTCCAGATGACCACATAATCTGTGCACCCAACGGGATGTACGTATAACGCGGTTTTATATAACCGGTTTAATTAAATAGGAAAGAAGCAACCAGCCGCACAGGTGGTTTGTTTGTTTTATCTTCGCTCTTCAATGTTTTGGAGAGAGTTCTGTAGTTGTGCAGTCAGACTGTGAGTGGTGAGACCGGAAAGCTAATAAGTAAGGATTAGGGAGACAAATGGCGACTGAAGTGACCATGCCTAAATTGGGACTAAGGTTGTTAGATAGCTTCATAATTACATTAGCACTTGCTATGGTGCTTTATCACCTTATCGCAACACAAATCTACATTTTCCCAGCTGATCAGCATCAGGCAATCCATCTCGGCTTTGCCCTGACCTTAGTATTCTTAAGCACTTTACGTACAATTAAGCAGCGTGAGTTGTGGCCGGTAATCCTTGTTCTTATACTCGGGGGGATAACAGTTTGTAGCTATGTTCTTGCCCGCACTGATTATTTGCAAATGTCAGCAGGCTTCCTTCGGCAGCCTATAGATTGGGTGATAGGCATTTTGCTGGTTATCGTGGTGCTTGAAGCTGCTCGGCAAAGCTGGGGCTGGATTTTGGTTGCAATAACCATAGGCTTTATCATTTATTTTTTCTATGGCCACCTTTTGCCAGAACCTTTCAAGCATGCCACTTTTCAAACCAGCTATGTGATTTCTAAACTGGGTCTTGGCTTAGAAGGCGTTTTTATGTTTCTCGGTGTCTCTGCCGACTACATATTTCTGTTCGTCGTTTTCGGGGGACTCATGGGGGTACTCGGCATGATAGGTTTCTTCAAGGAGATAGGCAAACCAATAGGCAGGGTACTAGCAGGAGGTCCTGCTCAACTGGCTGTTGTCTCTAGTGCGACAGTCGGGATGGTGTCGGGAAGTGCCGTGACTAATGTCGCCCTCACCGGGTCGTTTACCATTCCTTGGATGAAAAGAATGGGCTATAAGCCGGAGCAGGCCGGAGCGGTTGAAGCTGTGGCCTCCAGTGGGGGGCAGGTGACGCCTCCAATAATGGGATCCGTGGCCTTCGTGATGGCCAGCCTTTTGGGAATACCTTATGTCACAATTTGTATCGCCGCCATCATACCATGTATGCTGTACTACCTGTCAGCGGCTCTCGGCATACAGGTTATGGCCTATAAGAATAAAATCTCGCCTTTGACAGAGAAAATGGATTGGGGTGAAGTTATCCGTATAGGCCCACTGTTTGTTGTACCGATAGGGGTAATCATTGTCTTACTGCTTATGAGGTTCTCACCACCGTATGCTGCCTTCTATGCAGTTTTAGCTGCCGCAATAGTCCCTGCTTTAAGAAAGGAAACACGCATCCCTTTGAGCAAGTATGTCAAGGGCTTCGTCGACGGAGCCATAGGTGGAGCCAAGATTGCCGTAGCCGTCGCTTTAATTGGCATGCTGACCCAGTCTATTCTGACCACCGGTTTGGGAGTAAAGATTGCCTACGTAGTTGAGCTACTAAGCGGGGGGCAACTTTGGCTTAGTTTAATAATAACCGCGCTTGTGTTGTTTTTTCTGGGGATGGGGGTACCAACACTGCCCGCATATATGCTTGTAGCTATTGTCGTCGCTCCAGCATTGGTCCAAATGGGAGTTCCCGTGCTAGCAGCCCATTTCTTTGCCTTTTGGTATGCTGTCTTTGCCTTAATCACGCCACCAGTCGCCATGGCCGCAATGGCCGGCGCCGCCCTGGCTAGGGCAAAATTCTCGAAGACGTGCTGGGAAGCCTTCCGGTTGGGAATAGCGGCATTTATCGTACCACTTGTGTTGATATTTAACCCCATCATACTATTGCAGCCCCAAGCCCCGCTTGAGGCTGCGCTAGTTCTCATAGCTACTTTCTCTGGTCTTGCTGCCCTGGTCGCAACTTTACATAGCTGGTTCTTCGCTCGTACTCCCCCGTTTGAATGGCTTTTATGGCTGCTGGCCACCGTAGGGCTATTAGCCTACACCTTCACCCATGCCTATTTCTTCTTTATCGGAGGGATGTTGTTGTTTATACCACTCCTTTTCTGGCAATTGCGAAAGCGTGGAAATCTACGAGAATTGGGAAAGCTTACTTACAGTGAAGCGAAGAATGATTAGTAGTGTTCTGAATTATAGAACTAATAAATGTGCTTGGCGCTGAAGGGGCATAATACATTATAGACTATAGGTTAGATAATGAACTTCCCGCGACCTTACGGTCGAGGTATTAACCTGATACAAGCTACGTTTGGGCCGCTTCGCGGTCACTACATCCCTCGACCACGATTGTCGGGGTATTCGGGTAAGGGAGTAAATAAAACACAGGAGGAAAACATGGCAAACAACACAGAATTACTACAAGAGTTGGACACATTGAAGGGAAAGGTTCGGTTACTAGAGGATAAAGAGGCAATCAGGGACGTCCTGGTGCGTTACTCATTCAATGCTGATCTTTATCGCACCGAGAATTTCCTCAAGCTCTGGACAGATGATCTCACCTTCGTACGGGACGCTTCGGGCCAGGAAGAAATACTCAAGGGCAAGGACACGATAAGGAATATGCAAGATGAAGAGGAAAAGTTAAATAAAGCTCTCCCCGTATACGGAAGCGAGCATCTACAGCTTAACTATCATATCGATGTTGACGATGATACTGCTGTAGCGACTGGCTACCAGTTGATAGTCCAGCGATGGGAAGGTGGTTATGGCATTCGTCTTTGCACAATGCGTCAGTTTCGTCTTAAGCGTGTTGAAGGAAGTTGGCTTATCAATGAAGCCCAATCCCGCCTCATAGGTGGGACCGCGTGTGAAAAGCTTGTATCGACAGAGTTGTAAGTATTGGCTCGTCTCGGTCTGTGACTTCAGAGAATGTTTGAGACTAACCTTGAATCAATCTAAAAACAGCTTGTTTTATTCTTAGATCTTGGAAGAAAGTGTAGTCCTAAGCCTATGAGTGCCAGTTTTTCGCATCCTAGTCTTTTTTACGAAAGAAAAAACACGAAAACTTAAGTTGCTATAGATTTCAAAAAAGGAGGAAAAATTTCGGCCTCAATAACTAAAAGATAAATAAGAAAACTAGTCTTGAGGGAGCGATATGAAATTATGGTTTCAGGTCTATTCACCGATTGAGCATGAACCCAAATTGAAAAAATATGAAGAAGGTTTGAAAGAATATGTGAAGAAAGTATCCCGGCCAGATACGATTATAAATGTCCATGGCGTAAATCATGGTGCCTCGAAGTTTACCCAGTCAGATTATTTGCAATTTATGCATTCATCACAGGTTATCGAAAATGCTTTACAGGCGGAAAGAGAGGGTTATGACGCTTTTTGTATCGGAGGTACCTTAGACCTCGGACATGTTTGTCTCCGCGATGTGCTTGATATTCCAGTTGCTTTCATTGCTGAGAGTTCTTTTTATAATGCTTGCTTATTAGCCCGCAAGTTTGGCATAGTGAGCGTAAATAAAAGAATCCTCCAAAGACACATGGAGTTAGTCAAGTTCCATGAATTAGAACAACGTTGCGTGCCGGGAGTACACTTGGATTACACAATGTTGGGAATTGTTGAGCTTTGGGAAAAAGATGCAAAATGTTTCATCGACATGTTTCGGGAAGCTAGTATAAAACTTATTGATGACGGTGCTGGTGCAATTATTCCCGGCTATACGGCCATGGGAGCTTTCTTGGGTCAAGAGGGAATTCATGATATTGATGGTGTGCCTATTGTGGACATTCTAGCTGTTGTAATAAAAACAGCAGAAATGCTGGTAGATTTGCAGAATCTGGGGGTGAGGAGAAGCCGGATAGGCTGTGGTAACTATGCCACCAAAGAAGAGTTAATGGAAGCACGCAAATTATATGGGGTTGAATGATTGTTATTGTAAAAAAATTGGTTTGCTTCCCAAATTTACGAAGTGAGTTTAGGTAGGTCTTGATGGCCTTAAAAAACGAGGGGAATCCAAAAATGACGAGAGCTCTTGTTTAGAAAAAATCGAATAATGCACATATCAGTGGTGGGATACTGTATGCTATCAAAATAACTGAGAAGGAGATAAATAATAAGTTAAGATTTTGGGAGAATTTTAGGGTTAGTCCGGCGTTAATGTAATCTATCGGGCACTTAGAATGTTCATGTAGACATTCTTATGAAGAATAGAATAAACCACAAGTGGAGGAAGAAATGGTAATTAACACAGAACTGGAACAAGAGTTGGACACATTGAAGAAAAAGGTCCAGTTACTCGAGGACAAAGAGGCTATCGGAGACGTCCTGGTGCGCTACGCATTCAACACCGACCTTCATCGTACCGAGAATTTTCTCAAGCTATGGACAGACGATCTAACCTTCATACGGGACGTGTCAGGCCAGGAAGAAACACTTAAGGGTAAGGACGCGCTAAGAAAAGTACAGCTTGAACAAGACAAATTAGCTGAAGCAAATCCGATTGCTTACGCGTGGGAGCATTTACAGCTTGATTATCACATCGAGGTTGAAGATGATACTGCCGTCGCAACCGGTTACCAGTTGATGGTGCAGCGATGGGACGGTGGTTACGGCATCCGTCTTTGCACGATGCGTCAATTTCGCTTTAGGCGTGTCGGTGGACATTGGCTTATCAATGAATCACAATCCCGCCTCATAGGTGGGTCAGCATGCCAGAATCTCCTGCCGAAGGAACTGTAGGTGCTGGTTCGCTACGGTGCCCCCGCAGTATCCTGGTGAGGATTCAGAAAAAAACCACAAGTGGAGGAAGAAATGGTAATTAACACAGAACTGGCACAGGAGTTAGACACATTGAAGAAAAAGGTCCAGTTACTCGAGGACAAAGAAGCTATCAGAGACGTCCTGGTACGCTACGCATTCAATGCCGACCTCCATCGTACCGAGAATTTCCTCAAGCTATGGACGGAAGATCTCACCTTTGTACGGACCGCAAGAGGTAAGCCAGAAACGATCAAGGGCAAGGATGCGCTAAGGAAAGAAGAACGAGAAGATGACAAGTTATTTAAGGCCGACCCTACTGCACACGCAACGGAGCACCTGCAGCTTGACTATCATATAGATGTTGATGGTGATACTGCCGTAGCAACCGGCTACCAGTTAATACCACAGCGCTGGGATGGAGGCTATGGCATCTGGATTTGCACAATGCGTCAATTCCGCCTTAAGCGTGTCGATGGACATTGGCTTATCCATGAAGCAATAAACCATGCTATAGGCGAACCGGCATGCCAGGATCTTGTGTCGATGGAATTGTGAGTGCTGCCTCGTTATCGCTGCGTGTTCCTGTTGGAGATCAGATGAATAACCAGAGGTCAGAGGAAGCATGGTAAGTAATAAGGTACTAGCAGAAGAGTTGGACACATTGAAGAAAAAGGTACAGTTGCTCGAGGGCAAAGAAGAAATTATGGACGTCCTAGCGCGCTACGCATTCAATTACGACCTCCATCGCACCGAGAATTTCCTCAAGCTATGGACGGACGACCTCATCTTCATACGAGACGCTAAGGAGCAGGTAGAAATAATCAAGGGCAAGGACGCGCTAAGGAAAATACAATCCGAACGGAGAAAGATACCTGAGGGTCTTCTTCCCATTTTACAGCACCTACAGCTTGACTATCATATAGATGTTGATGGTGATACTGCCGTAGCAACCGGCTACCAGTTAATACCACAGCGCTGGGATGGAGGCTATGGCATTCGGGTTTGCACAATGCGTCAATTTCGCCTTAAGTGTGTCGATGGACGTTGGCTTATCCATGAAGCAATAAACCATACTATAGGCGAGCCGGCGTGTCACAACCTTGTGTCGATGGAATTGTGAGTGCTGGTGGGACCGCGATCGCCGCGTGGGGATGAGGTGCCTCGGACGCTCGCAAACGCGATGTCCGCCCGCCCGAGCATATGGTCTCAAATCTGGAATAGATTTATAAAACTGTGTCTGAAAGAGCTCACGGCAAATGAAGTTTCCTTTTACCCTTCGGATGAGCACACTAGGAGTCGGATATTCTAATCCTATTTTGAACTATAATTATCGTTGTTAATAGACGCCACTAATTAGAACAAAGGAGATCTCTGTATTGTTAAAGGTATGTTTCCTGGGATGCGTTGTGCTCTCAAATGCTCTCTTAACCGAGGAAGGAATATCCTGTTATAATGTTAGGTTCCGCTAAAGTATTGGCTCTTTAAAAATAGCGGCTCAACGGTTTATTATTTTAGGAGAGGTGTGTAATGAACCTTGGGTTAAAAGGTAAGGTAGCCCTGATAACCGGAGCTGGGCGTGGCATTGGTCGGGCAACCGCTCTCGCTTTTGCAGGAGAGGGAACTAATGTAGTTGTAAATGATATAGATACGTCAGCATCAGAAAGCGTGGCACAAGAGGCGATAGCTTTAGGTTCTAGAGCGATTGTAATCAAGGCAGACGTAACTAATGCTAACCAAGTTAATGAAATGGTAAAAAGGGTGTTAATTGAATTTGAGCGGGTGGATATCCTTGTTAATAACGCAGGTGTTGCTTATACAGAGGAAGGGCCAATGCTTCGGCCAATGTTTGTTGATTCAACAGTAGAAGACTGGCAAAAGGATATAGACGTGATTTTGTATGGCACATTAAATTGCACCAAAGCATTGGTTGATCATATGATCAGACAAAAAAGTGGAAGGATTGTGAATATTGCATCGCTAGCTGCAATATACGGAGGGCAGGGACACAGTGTCTATAGCGCAGCTAAAGGTGGCATTATGGCTTTCACAACAAACTTAGCTGCCGAAGTAGGTGAATACGGCATCACGGTAAATGCAGTTGCTCCTGGCACGGTTCAAGCTACAAGGGCTGCTATGATTGAATTAAAAGCTAAGACACATCCCGAAGAATATCGGTCTTGGCAGGAAATACAGAAGTTTGCACTACGCCTTTTTTCCCTAGGAAGATTTGGCCGGCCAGAAGATATCGCCAATGCTGTAGTGTTTCTGGCGTCAGATGCTGCCAGTTGGATAACAGGCCAAACGTTAAGAGTCGACGGTGGACAACCAATAAGTCCGCGGAATATCTAGAAAAACGTATATTATCCCCTGCCTAATCGACTAGGGATAAACTCAAATCAGTGGAGGCCATTTATTGGACTCAAAGGACTTAATGTCTTTCCTCGGAATCAGCTATAAAGATATATTCACAAAATATTGAAGAGGCCGTGTGATATGCATGCCAGTCAAAATAATCTAAAAATATTTTTCGGCTGGTACATTGTCGGAGCTTGTTTCCTAATCGCGCTTTACGTAACCGGCGTTGTCCATTATGGATTTACTGCTGTTTTCGAACCCATAGCCGAGGAATTCGGATGGAGTTATGCCCAAATTTCACTTGCCGCTTCATTACGCGGTCTTGAAATAGGTCTTTTAGCACCTATAATGGGTATCCTTGTTGACCGATTAGGCCCGAGAAAAATAGTAATTGTAGGAAGTATCATTCTATGTGCAGGCTTTTTACTCTTGAGTCGAGTTTCGTCTCTCGCTATGTTCTATGGTTCATTTGCTTTGATTGCAATAGGTATTAGTACTTGTACTTCGACGGTATTAATGGCAACAGTGGCAAATTGGTTTCAGGAAAAAGTAGGGATGGCCATAGGTATCACATCCAGCGGTTTTGGATTAGGCGGTTTACTTGTCCCAGTAGTAACCAAATTGATAGATTCTCTTCAATGGCGTAGAGCTATGTCTGTACTGGGTTTAGGAATGGTTGTAATCGTATTGCCTCTATCGCTGTTAATACGCCACAAACCTGAACACTATGGCTATCAACTAGACGGAGAAAAAAATGATAATATGGAGAGGAGAAGAGATTGGATAGCAAATATGGAGATAAATATCCCGACTAGAGAGGTCTTCAGCCAAAGAGTATTCTGGAATGTAACCATAGCATCTTTGATTCTCGTTATGATGGTAAGTGCCATCATAACTCATATCATGCCTGCACTGAGTATTTTGGGAATCGAAAGATCGACTTCAAGTATGATAGCGCTTATCCTGCCGGTTACTAGCAGCGGCGGACGTCTTGGTGGGGGTTGGCTCACTGATAAATTTGGTAATAAAAAGGTATTTATCGCTAGCTTTATCATGCTTAGTATAGGTATGCTTATCTTTACATGTTTCTCTGCTGAAAAAATGTGGCTGCTCGGGCCTTTTATTATTACCTTTTGTCTGGGCTGGGGGTTTGGTGCCACTACAAGAATGTCTCTAATCAGAGAATATTTTGGCAGGAATAGATTCGGTACAATCCTTGGTTTTTTATCAGGCATAATGATGTTAGGAAATGTGCTTGGAGCACCGATAGCCGGACTGGCATTTGATACCTGGGGTAGCTATCAAAACGTATGGCTAGGATTTAGTATTCTTGGTATTGCGGGAGTTTTATTAGCCTTTGCTATACCTTCTTTAAGAGTTATACCTAGGAAATTAGAAAGATCATAAAGTAACCTGCTGGGATATTTACCATTTTGCCATTGTAACCGCCAAGCGTACCTTCAGCCAGTATCCTAATCTTTCACACCAGCCTTTTCCAGAAGTATGGATTAGGCACCTATAAGGAAGGCCGGGAGTAACCCGGCCTTCCTTATATCACTCTTGGCTATTACCTGTTGCCAGAGGGCTTTCCTAGACCACCTTATTGGAAAAACTTATTGCTAATCCTCAGGGATCTTTATACCGGCTTCTTCATAGGCCTGCAGAGCCCCAAGGTGAATGTTCCTCATGTTTAGGCCGTAGGCAAAGTATTCCGGTGAATAGAGTTTAGCACCACTAATATAATCAGCAAACTTATCGTGATTCTCGATTAAGAATTTGCTGAACTCATAGGCTGTATCCTCCGGAAACACATCTTTTGCATAGAAGCCGCTCGAGTCTGTGTACACATCCACATCCGTGGTCTGGTTTGGTAGTGTGCCAGCCGGGAATGTCACCACTCGAATATCCATAGTTAGTGTCTTCTTTAGATTGACAAACGCTTCCTGCGGCCAACTGATGTAGTTGAATTCCTTCCCGGAATTGGCTAATTCAACAAATGGCCCACCCCAGACCCACTGCTTTGGATTCGACGGGTCTACAGACAGCAGGAACATAGAAGCATCCACCAAACCATCGAGTAAGGAGCGTGGCATATCCTTGGGTAGCATACGCTGTATGTTTATCTTATCAAGGATGCCTAGACCGTCCCCAAGCAGCCATGCGGGTACCTTGGCGTAGCTCATTTGATTTTGCATGCCTATGGCGAGCTTCTTCCCCACCAAGTCCTGCACGGTCTTTATATTAGGGTCAAATGTCACTATGCCAAAAGCGGCTATGTGGTCGTTCCCTAAACCCTTTATGCCTCTGGTGTTCATAGGTGCTGTGAAAGGTTCCAACCCTTCTTGGGCCAACCAGACGTTTCTCGGGCCAGTTATGAATACAGTATTTTTCCATAGAGAGGGGTTACCCAGTATGAACTCTAGGTTGTAAAGTGGCCCCGGGGTCTCAGCAACGGTAGCCCGTAACCAAGGGTGGTTCTTCTTGAGCAGGTCGCTAAATGCTATTCCGTGAGTGTAGGAATCTGAGCCAAAAGTGGAAGTTAGTATGTCAACCGTCACTATCTCATGTGCTGGCGCTGCAGGGGCTGATGCTGGTGTAGTTACCGTGACTGTCGGTCCAAGGACAGGTGTTGGCGTAGCTATGGTGACGGTTGGAGCAGGGGCTGGCGCCGGTGTAGGTGTTGCAGCAGGTGCACACCCCATTAACAAGGAGACTAGTATGATACATAATATTTGAATAGCTAGCTTTTTCATTTTCCTCCTTCGTCTGGTATTATAGTCCATTTCCCAAAACCTTAACGAGTACTGCGGCTTATTCTCTGCCTGAATTTCCTCCTTTCCGATGAATACTACTGGTTTCAGTTATCGACCTGTCTGTGTAGGTAATAACCCCCACACAACAAACTTTGACCCACCCTCAATCAGCAGGATGGTTGCTTTTCGTATCCGATGCACTTAATAAATAATACATTAGATTAAATATATCATGATAGGATATATTATATATGATATATCTTTATGATAAGATATGTTATACTAACTAAGTATCCTTGTCAAGATGTATTATGATGTAATAGTTTGCGGGGCTGCGCTATAATAGAGACCGAAAAACCGAACTATAACGGAGGGCTAGCGTGAGCGAGGACAAGCGTCTGAATGTGTTAGATGTCGTTATAACTACATTAGCGATTGCCGGGGTGCTCTATCATATGGCCGTTACTCAAGTCTACATCTTACCATCTCTAGAGCATCAGACAACCCATCTCGGCTTTGCCCTGGCCCTGGTTTTTTTGAGCACTTTACGTACAATGAAGCGGCGTAAGTTATGGCCGCTAATCCTTGTCCTTATGCTCGGGGGACTAACAGTCTGTAGCTATATTTTTATCCGTACCGATTATTTACAAATATCGGCAGGCTTCCTTCGGCAGCCAATAGATTGGGTGATAGGCATTTTGCTGGTTATTGTGGTGCTTGAAGCTGCTCGGCAAAGCTGGGGCTGGATTTTGGTTGCAATAACCATAGGCGCTATCATTTATTTTTTTTACGGCCACCTTTTGCCAGAACCTTTCGGGCATAGCCCTTTTCAAGCCGCCTATGTGGTTTCGAAACTGGGTCTTGGCTTCTACGGCGTTTTTTCCCTTCTTAGTGTCTCCTCCGACTATATATTTCTGTTCGTCGTTTTCGGGGGACTCATGGGTGTACTCCCCATTCAAAGCTTCTTCCAAGAGTTAGGTAAACCAATGGGCAGAATACTAGCAGGAGGCCCTGCTCAGACTGCGGTTGTCGCTAGTGCGACAGTCGGGATGGTGACGGGGAGTGCCGTGACTAATGTCGCCCTCACCGGGTCGTTTACCATTCCTTGGATGAAAAGAATGGGCTATAAGCCGGAGCAGGCCGGAGCGGTTGAAGCTGTGGC
>Ga0209269_1001653_pt1 | contig 11304 bp, 5 predicted proteins | sample MTBAKMMethaMetaG_FD_187455 | JGI IMG/M metagenome (GOLD analysis project Ga0209269, IMG submission 187455) | Enrichment culture microbial communities from Arthur Kill intertidal strait, New Jersey, USA, that are MTBE-degrading - MTBE-AKM (Arthur... | ecosystem: Environmental > Aquatic > Marine >... | reverse complement strand
GAGCAGGTCCGGGAGGGGAATCGTCCTGACCTCCCGAACCGCAATGTCGGTGATCAAAAATACACACGCAAGACCGAAGAGATCGGGCAGGATCCCGCCGGCGACGGCGTCAAAGAGCACATTCGTGTCGATGACACAGACGGGGGAAGATCCTGCCTTGTGTCCCACCTACTCTGCCCCCATCGAGATCCCCGGCAGATCGCCGCCGAAGAGTTCACGGGCCCTGGACAGGGTGATCTTCCTCTCGTTCAGCGCCCGCAGGATGAGAAGGTGCATATAGGTGGGCGCTTCCGGTCTGACCTGCCGCCCTGGCTCTTCATCCCCGACCATCACCCGGTTCAGGCGGATATACAACCCCTTTGCCGTCCCCCCGGTGATCACCCCGAGGTCATGGGCACGGCGGATCCAGGCCTTCATGCTCATCCCGTACTTGTGTTTGAGCAGGGAGAGTTCCCGCAGATCGATGGCGCACCGCCGCTCTCCCAGCTCCTTGTGCACCATCTCATCGGGCACAAGAAATGCACCGGCAAAACGGTGTGCCGCATCTTCCTCATCGAGAGAGGGATCGACCTGGAGGAGCAGGTGCCCCAGTTCATGGGCACAGTTGTAGCGCTGGCGGTCCCCGGCCATGGACGTGTTGATCGCAATCACCGGCGTTTGTTCGTCGTGATAAAACGTCAGGGCATCAAAAGAATCAGGGGCGTCAAAGAGTCCGACCCTGATGCCGTGCTGCTCAAGCACGTCCATCACGTTCTCGATCGGATCTGTGCCCAGGTCCCATGCATCACGGACCATCCGGGCGACCGCCTCCACATCGTCGAGGGTGGAGACCAGGCACGCCTCGCGGGGCGGGAGGTCCAGAGTGGCCGTGATCCCGGAGATCATCTCGACCTCCAGGTAGCGTTCAAGCCATTCGGTCACCTTTCCATGGATGATACGCTCCTCCTTTTTCGTGAGGGATCTCCGGCAGCGATACCGGGGCTCTGAGACATCAGCCACAACCTGCCTGAAGAAGAAATCGATGTTCACGCCCAGGGCCTGGCTCAGGCGGATGAGCATCTCAGAACCCGGGATCACCTCCCCTTTCTCATACTTTGAGATCGCCGTCGCACTCACACCGATTGCAGCGCCAAGGTCCCGCTGGCTCATTCCAGCACTTCTCCTGGCCACCCGGATTCGCCCGGCAATGCTCACATTGCACACATCCTTTTTTTCTCGGTCAGTTTACAAATCGAACAGAATGGTGGATTTTGTAAACTATACTCCGGGGGACACCATGATATTTGAAGATTGTGATCTTTCAGGGGTGCCTTCTTCCGGGGAAAAGGGGAGTCATTATTGCGATTCGGGAGGGGGGGGCTGTTTCTGTGACGGCCTTCCTTTTTGTTCTCCCATCTCCTTTCCGCGGGGTTTACCGCCAGGAGCATCCGAGCATCACCACCATGTACGGGTTTCTCACTCACCGCTCCATACACCACCCAGAACACATTTCCGAACGTCCCGCGATGGGAGCTTCAAGTGCGGTGCTGTTTGGAGAGGGCTGGGAAGTGCATGATCTGGGTTGTAGGATCTGTCGGGAAAAAGGCATGCTGTGGGCTGACCTGACGGATATGATCAGATGGGCATTAATCACATGCAACAGCAAAAAGCCTAAAAAACCTTTGAAATCGATCAAATAGCAAACCTTATGGTTATATAAAAAATAACTCTTTATCTATGACAAATATGCGAGAAAACTATATTTATGAACTCATTAAAGAAATACGGGGACCAAGACTCGGTACAAATGAGATCCTCCCAATGAATCCATATAGTGAATATATCACAGGAGTAATAATTCCAAAATCTTGTAAAAAACCAGAAATAACTCCAGATTCAGAACAAACCCGACCAGATATTGATGAACCATCTTCTGAAGATGGAAATAACAATCCTGACTCTGTTCTTATTGTACCCAGTGAACTTGATCCAAAAATGAAACCCAAATCATTTGGTATTTCTTTTACACTCGAAGGGGAAAATCCGGAGTTATCAGTCTGCCTATCATGGGCAAGGTACTTTCCGACAATTGAGGAGGATCAATCCGGCAATGAAAAAATAGATAAGATAAATGTCTCCTGGAAACGGAGCCCACATCTCAAGATAATTCGCCTGACTGCAGATGAGATCCGAGATACAGTATTGCCAGCATATGAAGCAGATGACGGAAAAATACTCCTTAATATCAGGGCAATATCCAGTGACAGAGCATCAAGACATATAATTCTCAGTCTGGTCAACGACTTAAAAATCGAAGATTGCAAAGGTGAAAGTCTGACAAAATCATGTCTCTTCCAGCCTTCCATACGGGTAAATATCATAAAAAATGGGAAACTAATTTCTTTCGAAAAAGTTGCTGGAACAGCATCAGAATATGTATACACAAAGTTTCCGGTCCTCGCTAGAGGACACATGTGTTCAGCGGTATGGAAAGATGTCGACTATCAGCACGAATTTGATCCTCTCGCGATCTGGCCCGAAAGCGGGCATTGTGAAGAAGCAAGTCAGTTTCTTGAATGTGATATCCGTTCTGAATTTGTACCCCTTCATTCTTCACCTGCCCCGGAATTCGACTGGGATAGTACGTGTTCATCGGCCGAGCCTGTATTTTCTGCACGCAAGTTATCTGAACTCTGGAATCCTGAGGAGATGGATAAGGCAATTTCACCACTGCTCTCATCCTATCGGGATTGGATTGAAAATCAGAATGCTCTGATTCAACAGGGCCTTTACGAAGACAACTCTATCACCCGGCAAATGTTGAAAGATCAGGATTTGTGCTATTCAAGGCTTGAAGCAGGCCTGAAATGCATCAAAGAACATGAAGACGCAAGACTTGCTTTTTGTTTTGCTAACCGGGCAATATTAATTCAGAATATCTGGAAGAAAGGAAAGATAGTTACAGATTCCGATATTGACTTTTTATGGCGACCATTCCAGCTTGCTTTTTTTCTGACAAGTCTAGAATCAATGTATAATCGGAATTCTGAATACAGAAATACCCTTGATCTTCTCTGGGTTCCCACAGGTGGTGGAAAGACAGAAGCATATCTCGCGATGATGGCTTTTGCAATTGCCCTGAGAAGAAGAAAAGCGAGCGAAGGAAAAATCAGTGATGCTTATGATCAGTCTGGAGCGGGTGTTTCCATAATTACTCGTTATACCCTGCGCCTGCTCACAGTGCAGCAATTCAGAAGAACACTGATAATGACAATCGCTGCTGAATATCTTAGAGTTAAACAGCAAAAGGGGTTGCATGGCTGGCGCCCTGAAGAATGCCCATTCAATGGCGACTGGCTTTACGGGATGACGCGTTTCTCGACAGGGATGTGGGTTGGTGGCAAAGTATCTCCAAATCATCTTCGAGGAGAATATGGTGCGATTAAATCTCTGGAATCTGGGGACACAGATAGTGAGCCTGCTCAGATTGTAAAATGCCCCGTATGTGGCGCATGGCTCTCTATTCCTAATTCTGGCCTGTCTGAAGGCAAAAATAGCGTTTTTCTGATAATACAGTCAGACTTGTTGGATAGTGAAATTAGGGAAAAAATCAGTCAGATCAAACTACCAGAATTTGTTCTGTCAACTGAAATAGTGCAGGATAATATTCCAGAAAGGTACTACACCCTGAAAATATGTACATCTTCCCGATCAAAAATTCAACACAAACAGTTTGATGAATTCGTAAAAGAACTGGAAAATACAGGAGAATTCCGTGTATCATCCTTCAGGCCATCGCGTCCAGGATACTTCCCCGTACCTCCGGAGCCGTCGAGGCAGAAGAATAAATCTCCAGATTTTGAGATCTACTGCACAAATCCAGAGTGCGATCTTAATACAATCGGAGAGTGGAGTGAAGCCAACCCAGGCACATGGGGTATAGATTCTGGCGTTGCCGGAATGCATTTTAGTGTTCCCGGAGGACCCTTTGCCGCTAGCAACAGAATGCCAATACCCGCATATACAACTGATGAGCAGGTCTATCACCGGTGTCCGACAGTAATAGTAAGTACTGCTGATAAGATTGCACGCCTCGCATATGATCCTAGGGCAGGTGCAATGTTCGGTTCGGTAACCAGGTACAATCGGTACTATGGTTATCTTCGAGGAGATGAAGATAATTATCATCCCTCAGAGTGTTTGAAAAGCGCATTAAGTTCAGATAATACTGTTAAAATTAGTCCATTTATGCCTCCCGACCTGATCGTGCAGGATGAACTACACCTGATGGACGGCCCTCTTGGAAGTATGTTCGGGCTGTATGAGAGCGTTGTAGATGGTCTCATCACTCAGGGAGGAGGCAAACCAAAGTATGTTGCTTCATCAGCAACAGTAAATAATGCCAGTTCTCAGGTGAGGCGACTTTTCAATAGGGAAACACTCCAGTTTCCTCCATATGGACTCAGTTACAAAGATAGTTTTTTCACCCGGTACCCAGAGGATGCTGCTGCATGGGATGAAACACGACCAGGTAGGATTTATATCGGGATTTATGCCCCAGGAATGGGGCCTCTTACACCGATTATCAGGATATGGTCCAGAATTCTTCAGACGGGTTCCGAAAATAAAGAAAACAAATATATTAACAATTTCTGGACGCTTGTTGGATACTTCAATTCGATACGCGAACTTGGAGGCAATCGTTCACTCTACCGGGAGGACATTGTTGAGAGAATAAGTCAGATATCCCACGGATCCCCTCGCACGCTTGATGCTGAAAGTGCAATTGAACTCTCAAGCCGGGTGGATTCAACAGACATCCCACAAATCCTTGAAGAACTTGAACAAGGTGCCAGAAAGAAATATAATGAAAATCCCGATGCCATTTTTACCACTTCAATGTTCGGAACCGGTGTCGATATTCCTCACCTTTCCATGATGTTAGTAAATGGTCAGCCAAAAACCACAGCACAATACATACAGGCTACAGGGCGGGTTGGAAGACAACACGGAGCACTGGTTACAGTCTTCTATAAAGCAGGAAGACCACGGGATCTCAGTCACTATGAACTATTCATGGGCTATCACAACAGGATCAACCTCATGGTTGAACCTGCCTCCGTATCTCCATTCTCAGAGGGGTGTCTGGAGCGGGCAGTCGGTCCGGCAATGGTTGCATTTTTAAGAAATATGACCGAGGCTCAGAATAAATGGTCTCCAAATGATGGACATCTTATACAGTCTGAAGTTGCTAAAAGAGATTTTTCCAGGTTTTTGCAGGTTTGTTTCACAGAACGGGGAAATCCATCCCGGGATGTGATTGAATTCATAAAATCACAATATGATATGTGGAAAAACAGATCCACGGATATCGGTACAGGCACTCCACTGATGTTTTATGAATATGTACAGTACAAACAGGCAGAGAACCACGTTGTTCTTGGAGACCCCGCTCACGAGCGCCGCCCGAATCTTATAACAGTATTTAAGAATGCACCACAATCTCTCCGAGACGTTGAAGAAACAACAGCATTCGAGGTGTGATAGTGACGAAGGAGTTTCAGCATCTAAGCAGATCTCAGTTTGTACTTACCTGGGGTCCGGGTTCAATCATTGAAACAAAAAACGGCCCACGATTGATACCAACCCTGGCGCGCGGACTTGGCATTTATTTTAACGAAAAAACTTTCGAAAAATTTGAGATCAATGACGTCCGACTCTGCAATTATATTCAGAAAAGTGCCAGTGCAGAGAATAAAGCAAGGATATTAGCACTTCCTTCAAATGCAGGACTAGAAAAAAAACAAAATTCACGGATCTACTCCACCCAAGTCTTTCCTGTATGGAGGATCTGTTATGGAAGGAAAGAGGGAAAAAAACATTCTCCCGTTCTCTATTCAGGGCAAAAATGTCCATTATGTAAAACAGAAGATGATTCTGGAGCGGTAAGGTTTGTTGCTGCCTGTTCTGCAGGTCATCTTGATGAAGTAAACTGGCATTATGCGGTGCATCATCAGAGCGACAATAAGGAGAGTAAATGCAAACCACAATATTACTACTGGAAAACCAGTGGAAGTTCGCTTGCAGACATTGAAATCGAGTGTCCGAACTGCCATTCAAAAAAAACAATGCAGGACATCTATAAGATGCATCTTTACTGCACCGGCAGATTTCCTGAAAAAGAGCAGCCTTGTACGACTCAGTCGCCATATTATTCGGAGGGAAAAAGACCAAGAAATTGTGATAGAAATATGAAAATTACTCAAAGACAGTCTGCATCGTTGCGGATTCCTGATACTATTACATTATTGACCATTCCAAAATACGATAACCAGCTGACCAATGTTCTACAGAGAAACTCTGTCTCAGTTGCTCTGGATACAGTTCTAAGCGTTCCTGAAACTGTGCTGAAAAGTATGAAAGATGAAATACTAACAACCTGGATTCTGGAGTCGCTTTCTAATAAAATCTCCCCTGAGGCGCTTAAAATAATTCAAAATGAAATTGAAACATCTGGCGTGAACGAATTCCTTTCATTTTACCAACAACTCTACACCGGAGGTTTCTCTTTTCTGGATCTGATTTATGAGGAATTTGAATCCCTTCTATCAGGCGCTGGACTTCACAAGCAGAATTTCATAATGGAGGAAGGGAAGGTGTTCCCGCAATCAAAAGACTCGTTTATTCCTTCATTTAAGGTATACCCAATTAAAAAAATCCGGACCATCACAGTTCAGACAGGGTATCGGAGGATGGTAACTGGAGCGAGCGATGAGGATGCCATCCCTGTTCCAACTGCAGTACTTCTGGACAACTATTACTGGTATCCGGGTTTTGAAGGATTTGGTGAAGGAATATTTATCACTCTGGCTGATGGAAAAATACCAGATCTCTCTCATAATGAGGCATATAAGGACTGGATTAAATACAAAATCTCCGGGTATTCGGGCAATTCAGAATGGACTGAAATTTGTGCGGAACCGGGTTTTGTATGGCTTCACACCCTCTCACATGCCCTTATAAAGGCTCTTTCGGAGTTTACTGGATATTCATCCGCATCACTGCGTGAACGCGTCTATCTGTCACGGGACGGCAAAAACGGCGGTATCCTCATCTATAACACATCTCCTGGTGAAGATGGAGGAATGGGGGGATTGACTGGCACAATGGAAGTGTTCGAAGATATCATGAATAAAGCAGAAACTATTGTCAAAATCTGCTCAAACGATCCTTTATGTAATGATCTTAAAAAAACAGCAGATTGCATAAACGGGGCTGCCTGCTACAGTTGCCTGCTGGTTTCTGAAACATCCTGTGAGCACCGCAATCTTTGGCTTGATAGACATCTTCTGATGAGGTGAATCGATGGAAGCAGATGTTATCCCTGTTGCAACCGGCGATACATGGATAGGATACGGAGTAAGATCATTTCAATCAGTAATTGCTGAACTGATGGATGGCGCAAAAAAAGAACTTATTCTTACAGCATATGTGCTTACAAATACAGACGTAGTAAATGATATATCTACTGCACTTGAACGTGGAGTTGCAGTTACAGTCTATCTTTACGATGACGGAATGGGCATAACAAATAATGATGCTGTCAGACGGATATTGGCCTTTCGTGAGGAGTACCCGTATCTTAAAATTAAAAAGGTACAAAATAGAGTTCTTCATGCAAAGATAATTGTCGCAGATGGGCGGAAGGTTCTGGCAGGATCCGCGAACCTCACCTATCTAGCGTTAATAAGTAACTACGAACTGGGTTTTTTGATTGATAATCCAACAATTGCGGGAAAAATTATTGAATTGATCAGAAAGGTCGAAGAATGACAAGAAAATATTATCATTCGTGCATTACCTGTCCTACATGTCATGAGCCGTATGCTGGATCCTACTCGGAATTAGTTGGTCTGATATCAGACGAAAATGGGAAAATTATATGTAATTGTTGTAATTCAAGATTTAATCATCTCGTCGATTTTTCCGGCAATAAAAAATTTGAGAATACATATAATATGGTATTAAATTACAATAAATGTCCTTATTCCGCAGATAAAGGGAAAATTCCCCTATACTGGCATGTGGCCCCAAATATTATTGAAGAATCATATATCGAATGGATTAACGAAAGACCACAGGGTACGTTTCTTATTACTTGGCCGTGGGAAGAGGTCAGATTCATTCCGATTTTGCTCTCTGAATATATTACCAGACATCCAGATTCTAAAATTGTCGTTGTTGGAGATTATGATAGATCACTTTCTGAAAAAAGTCATATCGTCGTTCACTCCCTGCCAGAAAAAATTCACAATACCTTTTTTATTGACAACCCAGAAATCCCAAACGGCGATCTTAAAAAGGAGATAAATAGTTTCAGAAATGAAAAATCACTCCTTTTCGATTTAAGAGACGTTATTACGGTCAAAAGCAAATTATATGGATCACGAGAGTTGGACACCTGGATTTGCCTTGAAAAACTCAAAAAATGTTCTAATGAACAAAAAAATAGAATAGTAAGGGATTACGGTAAAGGAAGTCTGAGAGATATTGAGCTTATCAGAAAAAATGGAAAACGACTTTCTGGGTACACTGAAACAGAACTGGAATCTGGAATTATAGATCCTGAAAACGGCAAATGGGTCTTACAGTTGAGAGAGGAGAACCAATGGTCCGGTAAGCAGAACTATAACCACATCTGGATATATGATATTCTCAATAATATCGATAGAATAGTATGGTGTCAGGAATTCCTTGATCCTGTGACATATTATAACATTGATGAAGATGTTCAACCCCAATCCGGTAAAACCCACCTGATTTCCTCACATTCAGATGCAGGTCAAATATTCAGGATGATAGATAAGATTCAACCAGATATTTTGATCATTGAAAATGCAGACACTTTCATACAGGACATAAGATATTCCGGCCCTTCGAGCAGAGCATTGCTGGAATATTTAAAAAAACCTGTAAACACAAATCTTTTATTTTCAACAGACCCCGAAAAACGCCAATTTTACCATCTAAACTCCTCCGACAATGCACTGAGATCTGCTGGATGTATGGTACATACGCTTGATTCAGAAGATGTCTTGAAATGGATTGGAGAAAGATCAGACCAAAGTAACTACCTTTATCCTTCACCGATATCATCTGGAATCAAAGAAATATTACAGGAACAGGCATGCAGTTTCTCTATTCAGTATATCGAGGTAGATACGCTAACTAAATTCTATGATTCTGTGTATCAACTCACTGATCTACTTAATAATGGATCTGCAAAAGACATCAGGTTCTATCTCAACCGCGTGACAGGATCACCACTGAATATTATTGGAGATTATTCCGATCCGAAATATCTGAAAGTTTATAAGGGGCATTTCGGTCTGGAAATAACCTATAATCTATTACTCAATGACCTTATGTGTTCTGCCGATGAAGGTGAGATTCAGAGCGAAACCGTCAAAGAGTTTAAGCGGCTATTTACTGAGACATATCTGCCCGAAAAATTTTGCAGTGTAAATCCGTTAAGGACAAAAATAGTGGAAAAAGCACGGGAAATTCTTGAAAATAATTCTTCAGCACATGTAACAGTCATTGTTCATTTCAATGATATCAGAGGTTTTGAAAGGCTTATCAGAGATGAAAAACTCATTCCAGAAGATCTATTGCCACATTTCAATGTTTCAGGATGGAAAGGTCTGACCAGTAAAGAAGCATTAATAGAAAAGGGACAACCCCATTATGTCATATCTTCCCAGTATCCTTCATTATCATATAATCTCAGAAAATCAGGAGTTAGAGAGTTTATTTTTATCAGCGATCAGAAAGGGCTTCAAGAGATTAAAGAAATTATTTCACGAAGACTTCTGGACGTATTTGCCCATCCAATTTTTTCTCCAGATGAAGGTGGATCCATGCCCCCTCTGATCCATGAAGCACTAAAGGCTACAGACGTGCCAGCACCAGAAAGGGTAGCTGAGATCTATGACGATATTGATGATGAAGAGATCAGATTCTCCATAAGGAAACAATCACAAAATATCCGTCAAAAAACAACTGAAGAGACCGATCTTGGTATCAACGGTATCGAATCAGGAGATGAAGCTTTCCTCTGTATTGATAATCAAAATAGGGGGATCTTTATTCCCATTGGCCAGAGTGTTATGATCAGCAACAAAGGATTTTTCACTGACATTGATACTGATAACCGGAGATCTGATGCCAAAATAATAAAAGATTTAACGCACTCTGAAATTGTTCTTGGAAAATCAGGGATTTATTACTCCTTTAAATCCATTTTTTTCAGATATATGATAAAAAAAGGAACCCGAGTAACATTCAGAAGAACACCTTACAGTTGGAAAGGATTCATGGACTTTTTTGAAACATCAATCCTGTGGATACATCTGATAGAGCAAGCAGCAGAACGATTGGCTGAGAAATACTCATGTGATGTATATGCCGCTCTCACGTTTATTTCAGCAAGACTTACTGCTGCAGGAATAACAGCGCAGGAACCATCAACAGTTATTGGATGGTGTTTGAATTATGAAGACATAACCCTTGAATCGGGAACATACCGGATATATAAAACAGAACATCCGTTCAGAAAAAATGATCTTAAAGTAATCTTTGAAACATTGAACTCTATAATACCAGGAGTTATACCTGATAAATGCGATCCAGATGAAATTTTTGCTGCAGCGCTGTGCATGCAGGATCTCAGACTCAAAATACTGAAAAATACGTCTGATAAAATAGATACAACCTATCAGGATGTCCGGAGAGGTCTTGCAAAAGAGATGGAAAACATTATTTCAGAGGCAGAACTATTCAGTCCTACTTTTGTTCGACGAGTTACAGTGGCAAATCCAGTCAGACCAATGCGCATTTATCAGAACTATAATGAATTTCTTTAAAAAGAAGTGAGATATCAAGTTTAAGAGATGGGATTATTACCATCCCTACCCTGCACCTCCTCCAGGTAATACCCGCATATCTCCTTTAACGGACACTCCCGATGAAGCGGATTCTGCGCTCTGCAGATCGCAGCGCTAAAATCCAGGATCACAAATAGAAACATACCAGGATCCTCCACAGAAAAAAGATCTTCAGCGATCGTTCTGATCTCTCTCTTTCTCCTGATCTCCCCGATGAGGTGTAATCCATACAATCTGTTGATAAAACGGGCAATATTTGAATCGATAACCGGGTATGGTTTTCCATAACACACGGTGAGGATCGCTCCGGCCACATACTCCCCGACGCCCGGTATTTCTCTCAGTCCTTCTTCTGTTTCAGGGAACAATCCCCCATGTT
>Ga0209269_1001651_pt1 | contig 11311 bp, 15 predicted proteins | sample MTBAKMMethaMetaG_FD_187455 | JGI IMG/M metagenome (GOLD analysis project Ga0209269, IMG submission 187455) | Enrichment culture microbial communities from Arthur Kill intertidal strait, New Jersey, USA, that are MTBE-degrading - MTBE-AKM (Arthur... | ecosystem: Environmental > Aquatic > Marine >... | reverse complement strand
CTAGCAAGTACTTCTCTCAGAAACGTGTATCTATGGATTCTGGGGTTTCAGACCAGTCCAAAACGCTCTGAGCAGGGGTTTTCCCTCGCGATGTGGACCAGAAGGGCGATTAGCTGCGGAACGCCAGCCTGTCGCGGCCGGGGCAGTGCTGGGACAACGCCGTCGCGAGAGCTTCTTCGCGACGCTGAAAGAGGAGCTCCTCTACCGCGGCGTGTGGCCGACCAGGTCCGCGGCGCGGCGCGCCATCTTCGAGTACGTCGAGGTCCTCTACAGTCGCCGCCGCATGCACTCCGCCCTCGGCTACCTCTCACCAGCAGACCACGAAGCAAGACAGAAGGATCTCACAGAGGCTCAGGCAGCATAAGGAATGTGTCTGTCGGAACGGGGCGCAACCCCAAGTCGCCGCCAGAGACCGTCGAGGGCGCAGGCGCCACCCAGGGGCCGTGACTCGAGGAAGTCGAAGCCCTCACCGGCGTTGGCGGAGAGGGTGGTCTCGGGGGCAAGGAAGCGCGAGAGCGAGGCCACGAGGCGTTCGATCGCCGCCCGGCTGGCTGCGGAACGCCAGTCTGAGCTTTGAAAGTGAGACAATTCCAGCTTCGCAAGTTGTACAATCATCTTGGTTGAAGTGACTCTGCGGGCCGATCTGCAGAGCGATGTTCAGCAAACCCAAAAGTACGTATAGTTTCGTGACATCTCTCCCGAGCGGGGGGAAGGAGAGATCGGATGTCGATTGAGCTGTTCGTCGGGCACGCGAAGCCACCCGCCAATACGGGCACAGATCAAGCGTTCGGCGTCATCACAATCGTGCTCGAGGTCGATTGCGACACTGGCGAGATCCGTGACGCTGACGTCATGATGCAGTCGCCGGTCGAAAGTCGATTCCTAGCCGAATTGTTGACAGGTCGGAACCTGGCGAGCGATTTCGTGTCAATTGTCGGCGCTATTGAACGAGAGTACCACGCCCCATCTCAGAAGGCGGTGACCCAGGCGCTGAATGAAGCCGCGAAGAGGTATTCGGCTGCCGCTACGCAACGCTCCCGCTGCTCTGGGCTCAACATCGCCTTCTTCTCCATGGGATCGGACAACGCCTATCTCAAGAGCGGCATTGAGGCGGCCAAAGACGCTGCGGGCAGATTTGGCGCCTCTCTGAACGTGTTCGACGCGCGATTCGACGTGTCGGTACAGTTAGGACAGATGGAATGTGCGCTGCAAAACGGCCAATATGACGCACTCGTGGTCGAATCCCTTGAATCATCCTCAGCGACACGCGCTCTGGGGAAAGCTCTCAATGAGGACCGTGTTCCTGTTTCCGTGATGAACACGCCGCTGGGAAGCCGGGACCTGAAGTCAGGTGCGGACCTTTGGCAGCCGGAAACCATTACATTCGTCGGCGGGCAGACCCATGATACCTACGAAACGTGGCTACAGCAGATCGTACGTGATTTTAGGGAGCTGCGTCCGACCGGCGGTGAAGCAGCCATCATCACTGGGCCAAGAATCTGCGCCAATAGCAGGAATTTTGATGATGTTGTCAGGACGCTGATTCCAGGATCTGGTATTCGCGTCGTGGCCTTCAGGGAGACAGAGTACAGAACTGATCAGGCGTATTGCGAGGCTGTCGACATTATTGAAGAGCACCCTACTGTGAATTGCTTCATCTCGAACTATTCCGGCATGTCGCAGGGTATCGTGCGGGCACTGGCAGAGGCAGGCATCGACGGGCGGGTGAAGGTGTATGACTTCGGCGGGAGCGCTTGGGCCCTCAACGCAGTACGACGAGGCGACATCGCCCTGACGGCCATGATGCTCCCATACACAGAGGCCAGATTGGCTGTGGAGGCTGTCGGCAATCATGTGCTGGGCAAGCAGGTGCCCAGAGTCGTCGATCTCGCGTCATTGCCTTCTCTGCCCGGGACGATCATTGTCACTCAGGAGAACGTCGAGAGGTTTCGCGCGGAGTTCGCCTGAGGCGCTGGTCGGCGGGCAGTTCCTGATTGGTGAGCCAGGCACGGCCCTTGCGACCGAAGAGGTCGCTCGCCGGAGGGCGTCCCTCGAGGCTCCGGAGCAGCACTGCCGAGACCTCGTTCTTGACCTGGGTGCGGTGCTTGACGAGGCCTCTGCGCCGCGACACCAGGCGGGGATCAGGTCGGCTGTCGGCAGCCTGCAAGGTCGGCGAGTGGTCGGGCGTCGATCCTGTCGCTCTTCACGCGTGCGTAACCGATACGCCCACACCTGCTGGTCGTGCGGCACCACCACGGCGATGTGCGACGTGAGGATGCGGACGCGCGATGCGCTTCCCGGTCTGGTTGGGTGAGCACGACCCGGAAGCGATGGCCGCCTGCATCGCTGAAGGAGAGCTGCGCCCCGGGGTGTGGGCGCTCGCGACGGCAGATGGCGCGCGTGCGGACCGGCCAGGCCGAGAGGTCGAGATCCAGCTCGGCCACCCAGGCCCCGTCGCGGCAGTCCCCTGCCGCGTCCAGCGCGGGCAGCCAGGCGTCCTCGGGGACGGCCAGGCAGGCAGCTCGTACCTTCTCGGTCAGGTCGAAGCCGACCGAGAACGAGAGCCCTTCCGCCGCCACCGCGTCAAGGAAGGCGTGCGTCGCCCCGCCCGAGTCGCAGCGCAGCAGGGTGCCGGTGCCGCCGGCCCCCTCGGGCAGCTCCTCGAGCGCGTCCCAGGACCTCGAGGTGGTCGGCGGCGGTGTTGGCGCCCGCGTTCCCCGGACGCAGCATGCCGGCGAGCGCCTCGCCCGTGGCGGCCTCGAAGCAGAGCAGCGGGTGGAAGCCGAAGCCGTCCTTGTAGGTGCCGGCGGCGCCCTCCTTCTCCGAGTGGGCCGTGGCCAGGGTGGCGTCGATGTCGAGGATGAGGGCGCCGGGGGCCGGCAGCCTCTTACCAGGCACGCGTGCGGGCCGCGGCAGGTGCCGCGCGGATGCCTGCGAGAGCTGCCTCGCCCAGGCGCTCGACGCAGCGGTAGGCGGTGGCCTCCGAGGCCACCTCTCGAAGAGCGTCTCCTGGTCTCGGAGCACGCCAAGATCGGTGAGCGCATCGCCGCCATCGGCGATCATCACGGCGAGGTCGCGCACGATGCGCCCGGGTTCGTGACGCATGCGGCGCGAGTGGCCGTGCAGGGCTGCGATCAGCGCCCCGGTCAGCCCCAGTCGATCGACCAGGCCGCTCAGCAGCGGCGGCGGCCCGGCACGTGCTCGTCGAGGCGGCCTGGACGGCATCCCGCAGCCCCGGCCCCTGCACGCCTTCGCGGCGCGCGTCGCCGCCCGCCGCGGCCGCCAGGTGGCCGCTGTGGCTGTGGCGCGCAAGCTCTGCGTGCTCTGCTGGTGCCTTCTCACCCGTGGTGAGGGCTACGCCTTCGCCCGTCCCAGCATGGTGCGCCGCAAGCTGCGCCGCCTCGAGCTCGCCGCGGGGGCGCCGCGACGCAAGAGCGGCCCCCAGGCCGACCCCGCCTGGAAACCCCAACGACGCGAGCCTCGTGCGCCTCGCCGGCGCCCTGCTCATCGAACAGAACGATTTTGTAGCAGTCTTGAAGGCACCGTCAGCGATGACGGCGAAGGCGTCCCTTTCTTCGGCGGCCTGACTCACAGAAATGACTGCCGGCGAGCTCGCGCGGGATCGACGTCTCGCGATGCGCCGCTTGGCCCTCACTCAACATGTCGGCCGCGAAGCGGGGGAGCCCAGCGACGGTGACTTCATAGGAGCGTTCGCGCCTGCTTGGAAGGCTGCACGAACAAAGTCGCATCCCGCGCTGGGCCAATCGCATGATAGCGCGAACGGGAAGCAGGTCATGATCGTCGGCGTCGACGTCCACAGGCGCGCACACTGCGCCGCCCTGATCGACGAGCGCGGCGTCGTCTTAGGCACGCTCTCGTTCCCCAACGCGGCGGCCGGCGTGCGCAAGCTGCGCGCGTGGCTGGCAGCGCGAGACGCCGATGGCGCCGTCGTCGGCATCGAGAACGGAGCCGGCTACGGACAGCTGCTCTGCTCCTCCCTGGCCGCCGCCGGCCACGAGGTGCTCAACATGCCCGCCTGGCGCACGAAGCGCGACCGCGGCAGGCACGGGGCCCGGCAAGAGCGACCCCGGCGACGCCGTGGCCGTCGCCCGCGTCGTGCTCTCCGACCGCGCGCGTCTTAGCCCGGCGCTCGAGCCCGAGCTGGTGCGCGCCCTGGCCGTCGTCGAGACGCTGCGTCGGCAGACGGTGGCGCGGCGCAGCGACGCCAGAGGTGGCCGGGTTGGCCTGGACAGCTGAACCGGGTTCTTAGGTGGTTCACTGCTTCTCATGCAGCTGCTGGTTGCGTGCGTAGTGTAGACCAGTAGACCTGATCAGGCGTACGGTCGCCCAGCCCTTGGTGCCGGCGCCGGCGGTTGTAGAACGCGAACTAGGCAGCCAGCTCGCGGCGCGCCTCGCTCAGATTCTCGTAGGCTTTCAGGTAGACCTCCTCGTGCTTGGCGCTTCGCCAGAGCCGCTCGATGAAGACGTTGTCGAGCCAGCGGCCGCGGCCGTCCATGCTGATCAGAACGCCGTGGCCGGCGAGCACGCTCGTGAAGCCCTCGCTCGTGAACTGCGCGCCCTGGTCGGTGCCCAAGACCCGCGGCGCCTCGAAGCGTTCGAGCGCCTCCTCGAGCGCCTCGATGCAGAAGGAGGCGTCGAGCGTGTTCGAGAGCCGCCAGGAGGGAGGCCCAGTCCATGACCGCTGGTTACAGCTGCCCTGCGCCAGACACGGGACGCTCGTCACGCGCCTCACCCCTCTTCGTAGTCCCGCGCTCCCTTCACGAGCAGTCAGTATCTGCGCTCGGTCACCGTACCAGCCAAATCGCCCCCCATCTTCGTTGCCGTCAGCGGGGCGACTGCACGTGCTGCAAAGACAGGACCCACTCTCGCCCTGAAGTGTCAGCGCCGTGGCCGCTGCGTCCTCCTTTCGCTCGGATACAGCGGCCACGGCGTTCTTGGTCTGCAGATATCTACTACAACTCACTCTCAAAGACTACTGCAGCCAGCCGTTCGCCTCGTTAGTCGTACCATCCATGAAACCCGCAGGCCCCACTGAGTCTCCCGACAATGACATCCTCCTTACACTTTTTCCTCGACGTAGGCTGCAGTGCCCGCAAGTTCAGGATTTTCCTCAACCCACTTATCGAGTGGATTGGCCGCCTTCCAACGCTTCACATACTCACTAAGACGCTCGAACTTGACGTTCGCCGTCCCCTTCATATGCGAGACAAGTGACTCGAGCATATTCTGTCGATGGCCGCGACCAATGACTTGGGGATGCATGGTGATGTTGAAGACGCCACCAGGGCAGTTCTCCGCCATGTAGTCAAAATCACCCTGCCAGATGTCCCTCACGTCCCAAGGCGACATCAAGCCAGTATTATGAGCACCGCCAGCAGGCCAATAGAACTCGAACGGCGGGAAGTCGTCGAGGCCCCAAGTAACAGGGATTTCGATCAGATCTACCGGCTTGCCAAACACGTATGGCTCAGTCGCGGATGCAACATCTCCCTTACGCAGGTAATACGGATAGAAGTCATTCGCCATGCAGCTTGACTCCCAAAGGAATCCTGCTTCAAGAAGCAATTCCACGGTGTTCACGCTGAAGTCCCATGCCGGCGATCGATACCCTTCGGGCCGAACACCGCAGACCTTGTCGAGGATGTCGAAGGTACGATCGAGATTAGCCTTCTCTTGTTCCCGGCTCTGCTTCACGGGGTTCTCATGGACCCATCCATGGTGGACAATTTCATGACCTTCGTCATGAATACGCTTGATCAAGTCTGGATAGCACAAAGCTGTATGGCCTGGAACACAGAACGTGAACGGAACCTCGTACTTCTCCGCCAGGGCCAATAGACGCTTCGCGCCAACGACGCCGAACTCGCCTCTGGAAATCGCGCTGACATTCTCGGTGGCGAACGATCCCAGCCACAACGACATGCCATCGAAGTCAAACGTCAAACAAACTGATCTTGCCTCGTCTGCCATGATTCCTCCTCGCCAATGGCGTTCGTAGATTCCGGATGCTCACACTTCAAGCGTTGTCCTCCTGTCCACCTCCGTTCCCCTAGCCCACCCTGAGGAGGCTCTCCGAATCGTCCCCTCACCCGGGAATGAGCGACGGCCACCTCTGGTACAAGTCGGCGCGACGACGTCGGTCGCGGTAGGTGGGTGCGGCTCCCTTCTCCCTGTTCTCGTAGAGCTTGTCGATGTCGACCTCGCCCCGTACGACCATCTCTTCGTTGGGCGTGGCCTCGGCGACTATCCCGTTAGGATTCCATGGGGTATCGCAAGGACTCAGCACAGAACTTCGCGCATATCCATTGGGCAGAGGTGCGCCAGGCCGTCCGCCGGTGCAACAGTGGACATAGTAGATCTGATTCTCGATGGCGCGCGCCTGTGCACAGTGACGAACCCGCCAGAACCCGAATTCTGTGAAGGTGAACGACGGACAGAGGACGATCTCCGCCCCTTGTTCAGTCAATGTGGAGGCACACTCGGGGATCTCGGCCTCATAGCAGATGTTGAAGCCGACCTTGGCAAAGGGCAGCTGAACTGCCTGGAGATCGTCGCCTTCCTCGGTCCGCCAGTCCGCTTCCGCCGGAAAGATGTGCGTCTTCTGATGCGTATGCACGAGGTCCCCATCCGGGCCGAAGAGATGCCCCACGTTCAGGTAGCGACCCTCGATCTCCATCAAGTGGGAACCGGCGACGATGTACTGGCTGCGCTCCTTCGCTTCGCCGGCAAAGAGACCCCTGTACTCATCGGTGAATTCGTCGATGCGCCAAAGCTCGGCACTGGTCAGACTCTTCCAGTCAGAGTACGTGGTGAACAGCTCCACGGTGAACAGCTCCGGGAACAGCACGATGTCGGCTCCCGCAGCGCCATCGAGTAGTCCGCGCACGTGTCCTGCGAACTCATCAAAGCTTGCTACCGGGCGGACTGCGAAATTGCAGGCCGCGATTGAAACAGTCCTCGTCATTTCTCTCAACCTCCCAGTCACTCTGGCCGCAGCGACTCCAGCCACGCGTACCAGACCTTGTTTTGGCTACGACGGCCTGCCTGTTCGAAATCCATGAAGAAGTACACATTCTTCTTCACGCGTCCATCGACGTATGTGACCCGCAATGGCTTACCGAACAGACCGAAGTACTGCTCATTCCTTCTCTTGAACGTAGCATCGAAGCCCAAGCGCACATCGACGATGTCTCGAAAGGCAATATCAATCGTGAGGCCCTGAGTACCGTGAAACACTATGCGTCGTCTATCAATGTCGAGTGTGCCTTCGTCCTCATGGAGAGGAAGCGACCACGGCATATGAGCACGGTACATGGTCGATTTCGCGCTCTCGAACCACTCTGCTCGCGCACAGAGAGCTGGAAGCGACCGCGTCTCCTGCTGTCCCCTACGATTGCCAGCGACGTCACGGCCGATCTCGGTTCCCTTCGCCGCCAATCCTCTGCTCCTCCCTCGATCGCGCACTATCACTCTATTCTGCCGCCTGCTTCACTGTCCGGTGGCTGTCTCACGTGCAGCCAGGGCCTTCAACTCGTCATATGACTTGTCACGTATCGCCAGTGCAACGACGATATATACAACGAATGTCAGGCCGATCGCAGGAAGCGACGCCATGACGTAAGGACTGCCCCAGAGGTAGATATTCAGGGCGATGCCGGAAGCGAACGACACAATAGCCGGAATGGAGTAGTCCGTCTTCGTCCACCACCAGTAGGGTATGGTGTACTTCGTCTTCCAGTTAAGAGCAACGTCAGCCAATAACACGCCAAATACAAGCGGAAGTGTTACCGACAAGAAGTTCAACCACGTGTACATCGAGTAGTAGATTCCTAGTGCAGCCAGAATGCCGGCGGAGATTCCATGCACCATTACTAGTTGCCACCTGAAGAACCAGTGACTGAGCATCGTGGAGAGCTGAAGACCACCACTGTACGAGTTGCTGTCCATCGTCGTGACAAGGCCCACGCTGACTGCCAACAGGCCAAACCACCACAGGCCAAGCAATCCGAACACGGTCCCTTGATCACCGCTTCCCGTCGACCGCATCAAGAGCAACCCCGCGAAGTTCAGCGGAATGTTGCAGATGAGAAACGGCATGGCAGTCATGCTCCAGGCGCCCTTCGTAGTCTTGATGAATCGCCCGAAGTCCGCGTTGGCATTGCAGCCTACGATCCACAATCCCACGACCGTGCCCAACGCTGACGAAAACGGTATTGACCCTTGCAGCTCAAACGGCTGTCCGTCATAGAAGAAGATGCCCTTGATGGTCGCCCAGAGAATCACGGCGATGAGCAGCGGCACAGCGACGTAACCGACGTAGGCCATGGCCTTCATGCCAAACGCAGCCGGGATGACAGCCAGCATCGGCATGATGAAGCAGACAAGTACCTCGGCCGTAGGGCCCCACCTTCCGCCTACAAAGGCACCCTGCATACCCGCCTCAACTGCAACCCACGACATATACGTAACCCACATGATGATCAGAGCGACGAGATATGCCTTCTTGCCCCAGGCGTATTTCCAGAGCTGATAACTCGTCATGTTCGTGCGCTGTCCCACGTGAGCATAGAAGCCGGCAATCAGGAACATGATGAGGTTTCCGAGCAGAATGGCCGCGGCGGCTTCACCAATAGACACGAAGGGTGCAATCAGAAGGCCTGGGAAGTACCCGCCTGGCCATATTTGGAATCCCATCCAGATAATGACGATGTTCCACCAGCGTGTCTTCGCCGAATTCGGCAGAGGCCGGAGGGCATGTTCACCAAAACGTTCTCTCTCCTCGAACTCCGCGACCTGCTTGGGGATTGGATGAATCCGTTCGAGTTCCACGTGGCCCGCAAAGGGTCCGTCCTTGGCATGCGAGCTTACTTCCGCCAAGTCCATCTCAAAGGCTAGCGACCGTTCCAGCTCTTCGATCGAATCTTCCACTACGTTAGCCACGGCTTCACCATCCCTTCGGCATCTTGCCGGCTCGGCGCAAGGCATTTGGAATAAGCAGAACCAAGATTAGAACAACAATGCCAATGCCTAGACAGAGATATTGGAGCGAAGCTTTTTCTCCGACCTCTGAGAACAGCAGTCCTTGTGCATTAGCCGTGGAACTATTCATCAGTATTAACAGGCAGATCATTGCCAAACACTTGGCTACACGTGTCCACATTCTTCAAGTCCCCCTGAGTCCCCTGACTCGGTCGATAACCGAACAACCTTAGCCTCTTGCTCCCTTGACTCTCTTCGAACTTATCCTCCTTATTCGCTATTTGAGCTGATTCACAAGGCAATGCCAGAACCAGCAAGAACGCAATCAAACGATGTCTGAGCAAAGCGCAAACTATTTCTGAAGGAGGCGGGGTTCATGAGTGCACGTCGACATTCAGCAGCAGGTTGGCTGCGAGATTGCTTGTGACTACTGCTGTGTCCCGAAGAGGTCGCAGCGACACGCGCTCGTTAGCACTACGATTTCCCCCAGTGCGGACGTGCTTGCCTCCATTCCAGCATCGTTGATCAGACTAAGAAGATTGTCCGAGTAGGACGTACGATAGGGCTCACAAGGACTGCCAGCCACATACTCGACCGTAGCCGAAACGCATTCTTCGGACGTTGAGGAAGCAGCTGTCTCGGCAGATTCGGAGAAGTCCGGAAACTTGGAGGTCTCGAAGTCGAAGTACTGTGAGTTCTGATAAGGTGTTTCGCCTACAACGAGAGCGAAGGGGTCGCTATTCGGGCGAAGCCTGGACGTGTTGTTAGGAGGAGGCGGAGCCGCACTCGCGTGCTGGTGCATGGGACGTTTGCTGCCCTGATTGGCTTGGAGAGCACGTACGCAAGTCACTGAGACGACGTGAGTGTCATTCCGCAACCTGCCCGCGCGTGGTCGCACCCGGAGAGCAGCACAGTCACTTATGCCGCACGGAATCCCAAGTGGTTGTGTCGATGGGTAACTGCAGTGCACGTCGAAGCCCACGTAGTTCCTCCACAGATGACACCGTGGCTACGTAGCTCAGCTGCACTGCCGGATTCGGAAAGTCGCCCGTACGGACAAGATATTCCGACCCAAGTATCAGCGGATGCTGAACCGCCTGTCTTCGCAGACGTGAATCTGCGAGCGGCGCGGTAATCAATACCAGGTTCGCTGCCGTCAGTCAAGGGCGTCGTGCGCTCACTTCCGAGATGACTGATTCCACACACAATCGGGGTGCCCAAGGAAAGCGAAGCAAAGAGGCCGAAGCCAAGGGCGGCGGCGTAAGTCCTGCTCTGGTCACGTCTGTCCGATCGCGGACGCGACGATGACGGCGCGAGGGCGAGCTTGCGCGTGTGGCCGCTCATGGGTCCTCTGATTCGACCGCCGGAGGGAAGTTCCGCTGCCTCGTGGGCCCGGAGCGACGCCGGCGAGGACGTGCGCCGCAGCGCCGGAGCCGGGGCGCCAGCCGGCAGCGAGTCTACCAGAGGGCGGCCCCGGCCTCGGCCCGGCCGCCCTGACGGGCGTACGTGCGAGCGGCGCGGCGAGGCGGGCGGCCCGCCCCTACCGCGCGGCGCCAGGTCCGCCGCGCGCTTCAGCTCGAGCACTCGGAGCACCTTGGCCTCGGCCTGCTCCCGCGGGATGCGCCCGTCCCTGATCGCCGCCGTCGCGCCGTCGATGACCGGTCCGGGGTCGCCCGAGGTGTCGGCGTACAGTGAAACGTGTCGCGATGTGAACAGCGAATCATGTCGCAGGATGTACAGCGAAACGTGTCGGACTGACCGCTCCTGATCTGCACCCTTGACGGGGACCCGCGCCGCCCAGCGCGAACCTCGATGCACCGGAGGGTCGAGGCGCGTGGAGGTGGACGGTCCCATGATGCAGCAGGAGGAATGGATGAACCTGCAGGAGTTCCGCCCCCTGGCCGACGCCGGCGTACCTTGGAGCGAGATCGCCCGCCTCGCCGGCTGTGTGACCCACGGACGGCGAAGAACGCGCTGGTAGCTTCCCGGGAAGTGGTAGGGCTCGGATGCGAGGCGCTCGTAGATGGTGGTCGCGCACAGGCGCCCCTTCGAGGCCCGCAATGAGAGGTGGCCGGGTTGGCCGGCTTTCAGACGCTGGTTTCTCACGTACACCTTCCCATCGTGCTTGCCGAACCCAGGGCCATCTGCGGGCCGCACACACAAGGCCAGGAAGCGCGCGCTCATGACCGTCGGGTCGGTTCCCACGTTCACTCTCTACCGTTTGACGGGTGAGGTGCCCAACTATGCCCCTGCGGCCTCGCCACGACTACGCCGCAGACCTTCACCGTGGCCTCCCTGCCGCCATCAGAGC
>Ga0209269_1001648_pt1 | contig 11336 bp, 10 predicted proteins | sample MTBAKMMethaMetaG_FD_187455 | JGI IMG/M metagenome (GOLD analysis project Ga0209269, IMG submission 187455) | Enrichment culture microbial communities from Arthur Kill intertidal strait, New Jersey, USA, that are MTBE-degrading - MTBE-AKM (Arthur... | ecosystem: Environmental > Aquatic > Marine >... | reverse complement strand
TGATGACGATCGCAAATCTCCTCCACCCCGACCGCTTTGCCTTTGCGATCGAGGAAGAAGCGGACAGGTTCTACCGCCGGTTCTACGGGGTGCCCTATCGGGCGGTGGCTTCCAACCGCTCGTTCGCCCACCCGGGAGCAGAGCGCAGGTAACGGGTCGCCCTGCGAATCCGGTTTTTTGACCCTCTCTCTTCTCCAGGCAGACCGCGGGGGCGTGGGTGCAGCAGTCGGCGAGGGGTGTCTCTCCATATCCACATGGCGGTTCGCCACCTCAGCGATGAACCCTGGTCGGGCATCGGCTCCAGGTACAGATGCTGGTGCGCCTCTCAGCCCCCTGCTGTCTCATCCGGTTCCTTCAGAGAAGTAGCCGTCCAGTGCCTCTTTCAGTTCGAGGGGGGAGATCGGCTTTTCCAGCACCCCGACGACGCGCCGTCCGTATCGTGTATATTCTTCTGGCAGCAGGTGGCGGGCGGTGAAGAGCATCACCGGGATATCCGCTCCCGTTCTCCCCTCAGAAAGTGCGTCGAGGAACCCCCATCCGTCCACCGGCGCCATCTGCACGTCCAGGAGGATCAGGTCAGGCCTCCTTTTCCTGGCGATCTCCAGCGCCTCCGGGATGCTCTGCGGGATCAACGGTTCATAGCCGATCCTGTGGAGGATCAGGTCCATCATTTCGAGGGTGACCCGGTCGTCGTCCACGACAAGGACGTTATGTCCCATCTCCCCCCCTCTTCTGCAGGACCACGGTGAACGTGCTGCCCTCCCCGATCCTGCTCTCCACGGCGATTGTCCCGCCGTTCAGGCGTACGTAGCGTTCGGCGATCGGGAGGCCGAGTCCCATCCGGTCATAGTCGCGGCTGAGGTCCTGCTCGTCGGCGAGATAGAACGGTTTGAAGATCGCCTCCAGTTTTTCAGGCTCGATCCCGATACCATTGTCCCTCACGATAATGGCCTGGTAATCCTCGTCCTCCCGGTACCTGATCTCGATCCGGCGCGGGGGCTCGTTGTACTGCACGGCGTTGAGCACAAGGCTTTCCAGCACAAGGAAGAACTGCTCTCGATTGACCGAGATGCAGGTGTCGCCTGGAATATCGAGACACACCTCTGCGGTGCTTCCGACGTCATGGTGGGCGAGCACCTCGCAGACCAGGCCGTGCAGGTGCACCTGTTCAGTGGCGCAGGCAACCTTTCCGCTATCGAGAAGGGAGAGTTCGAGCATCCGGTTCACGATGATGCGCTCGCGGTGGACATTGTCCAGACAGATCTTCAGGAGACGACCGGCATCGTCGCCAATGCCGTAGCGCTCGCGATCTTCGAGGAGGAGATGAAGATAGCCGAGGACCGGCTGAAGGGGCGTCCTCAGTTCGTGCGCAGCCGTGGTGACGAAGTCCTGTCTCCAGGTCTCCTCGACGGCGATCTTTCTGGCCGCCTCCTCCTCGCCCATCCGTGCGGCCCTGTACGAGGCGAGCGATGAGAGATCGAGCGCCGAACAGGAGTGCTCCATCTGGTCGGGCCGGCCGGCAAGGAGCACAGGGACGGCGTTTCCTGCCGTACCGGTAAGGACGGTCTCGAAGTTTCTTACTTCGACGCCCCTGCCGAGCATGCCGCAGAACGCCTGCCTGTCCCTGTCGCTGGTCCAGATCCGGCCGATATCTGTCCCTTCCAGCGCCTCCCTGGTGTATCCGAGGAGGGTGGCGAAAGCGGGTGTTGCACTGGTGATCATCAAAGAGGAGCGCTCGAGCGTAAACGCAGGATTGTTCCTGGTGCTTCTCGTCATATCCTGGAAGCCGCGCGGCTGGAAGAGGGTGACCGCTGTCATTCCCCAGAGGTAGAGAAGCGTAAAGAGAAAGATCATGACCGGATCGAGGATGTAGCCGCCGAATGCGAGGTAGAGCGTCACCATGGCGTATGCGATGGAGAGCGCGGCCGCCGTCCGGATGGAACGGTTCGAATACCAGACGGCGATCGCGACGAGGGGGATGTAATAGAGATGTGAAATGGCGATCCCGGCGGCAAAAAGGATGGAATATATCAGAATTATGGCAAGAATCGCAATAAAGCCGCCGTTAATCCCTATTCTGTACAGTCTGGAACCACACGGGGGTAAAAAAGCAGGTTCCGGACAAAATCCCCGTTCGGCCATTGGAATGAAGAGGTATTAGGTACGGCGTTATTTATGCGCTTTCATTTGATGCGGCGTTCTCCTGTGCTACACGGCGTGAACTGCTCTGCACCTGCCGGACGGCGTTTTCACGCTCTGCCCCCACAAGATAAAAAGTGGTGTGTCCAAGATCCTTTCATGCGCCCATATGTCTTTGTCAACCTTGCCATGAGTGCGGACGGGAAGATCTCGACGCGGGAACGGCGGCAGGTGAAGATATCAGGACCTGAAGACTTTGAACGGGTGGACCTGATCAAGGCGGACGCCGACGGGATCATGGTCGGTATCGGGACGGTGCTTGCCGACAACCCCTCGCTCACGGTGAAGTCCGCGAGGAGGAAAGGGGAGCGGACGGCCGCGGGACGGGAAGAGAACCCGGCCCGGATCGTTGTGGACTCGATGGCGAGAACCCCGGTCGACGCCGATATCCTCGTCAAAGGGGCCGGGAAGAGGATCATTGCCGTATCGGCGGCAGCGCCCGCAGGCCGGGTCGATGCCCTCAGGGGGCGCGCGGAGGTCGTCGTTGCCGGCGAGCAGACGGTCGACCTCGCCGCCCTGATGGAGGCCCTTGCCGGGATCGGGATCAGGCGGTTGATGGTCGAAGGGGGCGGTACCCTGATCTGGGGGCTCTTCCAGGCCGGTCTTGTCGACGAACTGCGCACCTATGTCGGTTCGGTCGTCATCGGCGGTTCTGGGGCGCCGACACCGGCGGACGGCGAAGGCTTTCTTGCAGAAAGTGAGTTTCCGCGCCTCACGCTGACCGGCGTGGAGCGGATCGACGACGGCGTGCTCCTGACCTGGCAGGTGAAAAAAGAGGAGGGAGATCGGTCACTTCGGGGGTAGGACGACGTCGTAGATCTTGAACTCTGTGGCGCTGTTCGGCCCCAGCGGGCGGTCCATGGTGACCCAGACCTGGATGCGGTCCTGTGCGGCCGTCCCGGTGAACTCGATCGTCTGGCCGCGGGAGAGCGACGCACCCGAGGGTTTTGTCAGGATCTTCGTCTCGGTGGTCCCGTCCGAACGGGTGACCGTTGCGGTCAGCTGGCGGACGTTCTCCTGACCCTTGCCTCCATTGAAGGTGACGGTGATGGTCTTATAGATCGGGTCCTTCTGCGCGGTCGCCGAAACGGTGTAGTCGGCCGGCATCGCGTCGGTCGGTTCAGGCACCAGGGAGATCGGCGCTGCTGTGGTGCTGGCGGGAGCTGTGGTGGTCTGGGGTCCAGTGGTCGGAGCGGGCGTTGTATCCGGTGATGTGCCCGTGCAGCCGGCGGCGAGGGCCGTGACGGCGAGCACCGCCAGAACAAGAAGAATGGTTACTCTTTTCATGCGCGTTTGTGCGAACTGCTGGTATTTGAGGCTTTCGGAATTCTGGTGGCAAAAGATATATTTCGGCCCCGGCACATTGACCGGATGAGGTGGAGGATGCAAGATTTTTCCGTACTCATCGGGGGAAAGGCGGGTGAAGGGATCAATATTGCAGGTTCGGTGATTGCACGGTTGCTATCGGCCTGTGGTCTTTGTGTGTATATGTACTACGACTATCCCTCCCTGATCAAGGGCGGGAACAATTTTGCGGTCATCAGGGCCGCGGACATTCAGACGTTCTGCACCCGGGAGGCGGTTGATGTGCTGCTCGCCCTGGACCAGGAGAGTATCCGTCTTCATGCAGGGATGGTGCGGGAGGACACGGCCGTCATCTATGACTCGGGGGTCGTGAAGGCCGACGGCACCGGCCTCCCCCTCGAAGCCTTTGTGAAGGAGGAGGAGGCGCCGGCGATCACGCGGAACGCCGGGATCATCGGAGGGTTCTGCAGGACGGCCGGGATCCCGTGGGCGACCGTCGAGGCCGTGTTTGCGCGGGCGATCCCGCGGGAGCTGGACGCCAACCTCAGGGTGGCCCGCCGGGGCTATGACGCTACACCGGCCGGAAAGGGGATCCGGGTGAACGGCCGGGAAGCCCTCCCGGTCCTCACCGGCAACGAGGGCGTCGCCTTCGGGCTCGTGGAGGCCGGGCTTGAAGGCTACATCTCCTACCCGATGACGCCGTCGTCGAGCATCCTGCATACCCTCGCCTCGTATGCGGGGCGGTTCGGGATCAGCGTCGTTCACCCGGAGAACGAGACCGGGGCGATGCTCATGGCCCTCGGCGCCGCCTATGCGGGACGGCGGGTGGCGGTCGGCACCTCGGGCGGCGGGTTCTGCCTGATGACCGAGGGCTTCTCCCTTGCCGGGATGGCAGAACTCCCGGTCGTGGTCGTGCTCGCCCAGCGGCCCGGCCCCAGCACCGGTGTACCCACCTACTCCGCACAGGGCGACCTGCTCTTTGCCCTTTCCGCCGGGCAGGGCGAGTTCCCGCGCATCGTTGCGGCGCCGGGGAGCGTCGAGGAGGCATGGTACTGGGCCGGAGCCCTGATGGACCTCTCGTGGCGGTTCCAGACTCCCTCGATCCTGCTGACCGACAAAAATCTTGGCGAGGGGCTCTTTTCCTTTGCCGGGGCGCCGCCGCGCCCGCCGCTTGCCCCGGTGCTCCGGGAGGGGGACGGGACGTACGGGCGCTACCAGGACGGTCCGGGCGGCATCTCCCCCCTCGCCTTTCCGGGAGAATCAGGCATCACGGTGAAGGTGAACAGCTATGCCCACGACGCCGACGGGATCACCACCGAGGAGGCGGCGACGATCGCCGCGATGGCCGAGAAGCGCAGGGAGAAGGAGCGTGCGGCGGCAAAAGCCCTTGCGGCATACCCGTGCGTGGAGGTCGCCGGCGACCGCACCGCCGCCACGGCTCTTCTCTGCTGGGGCTCGGTCGCCGGTGCCTGCACCGAGGTGGCCGGCCGCCTCGGCCTCCGGGTGGTGCGGCCGGTGGTGCTCTCGCCCTTCCCCGAAGAGCAGTTCGCATCGGCGCTTTCTGGCGTGGACCGGCTGATCGCCGTTGAAGAGAACATCGACGGCCAGCTCTCCCGCCTTCTCGGGTGCTATGGCGTCCGGGTCGATGAGCGGATAGGCAAATACGACGGGCGCCCCTTCTTCCTCGAACACCTGGAGCGCCGGGTCGAGGAGGTGATCTGATGACCTGGATCACCGGGGCGCAGAACACCTGGTGCCCGGGCTGCGGGAACTTCGCCATACAGCACGCCCTCAAGGCGGTCCTCGAAGACCTGACCGCCGGCGGGATGCGCCCTGAAGAGTTCGTGCTCGTCTCCGGGATCGGCTGCCACGCCAAGATCGCAGACTACATGGCGATGAACTCCTTTTACTCCATCCACGGTAGGGGTGCGGCGGTTGCCGGCGGGATCGCCCTTGCAAATCCCGGCCTGCGGGTGATTTCCTGCGCCGGCGACGGCGACGCCTACGCGGAAGGGCTCGATCATCTCATCTTCGCCGCAAAGCGGAACACGGAGATGACGGCGATCGTCCATGACAACCGGGTCTACGGCCTCACCACCGGCCAGTACACCCCGACGTCGTACGAGGGGTTCAGGGGCCGGTCCACTCCTGAAGGCGTCCGCGAGCGCCCGATCAACCCGCTCGAATTGATGCTCGCCTCAGGGGCGACCTTTGTCGCGCGCGCCTATACGCGAAAGATCGACCATTTAAAGACAGTCCTGAAAGCGGCCATGCTCCACCGCGGCTTTTCCTTTATCGACGTCCTGCAGATCTGCGCCACCTACAACAACCTCACCGACTATTATGCCCCGCGGGTCTACGAGGTCGAGGGGCACGACGCCGGGAACTTCGATGCGGCGATGCGGCTGGCGCGGGAATGGGACTACTCGGCCGACGCACCCATCGCTCTCGGCGTCATCTACGATGCAGAGGCTCCATCGGATCCCTGGCCCCGGATGAACGGCGGGGGAGCGGAAGAGCGGGCTGAGGAGATCAGGAGGATCCTGCTGGAAAAGACCTGATCTTTCCCTCCGGGTGCCTGGAGGTGTGGCAGCACCCGGTCATAACTTATTTATATGGCATGGGTCCATGCGGGAATCGTGATATCATGATCCGCCAGACAATGGTTGAGGCGCTGAACCGCCAGATCAACCGGGAACTCTACTCGGCCTATCTCTACCTCTCGATGTCGGCATGGTTCTCGAACCGGAACCTGCCGGGATTTGCGAACTGGATGCGGGTGCAGATGCAGGAGGAGCAGTTCCATGCCCTGAAGTTCTACGACTATGTCGTCGCCCGGGGCGGACGCCTGATCATGCAGGCGATCGAGGCCCCGCCGTCTGAATGGGAGTCCCCGCTTGCGGTCTTCGAGGCCACCTATGCCCACGAGCAGAAGGTGACGGCGATGATCAACGACCTCGTCGAACTCGCCCAGAAAGAGAAGGATTACGCCACCTATAACTTCCTGCAGTGGTACGTGAACGAGCAGGTGGAGGAGGAGGCGAACGATACCGGGATCATCGAGAGGCTGAAGATGATCAGGGAGGAAACAAACGCCCTCTTCATGCTGGACCGCGAACTGGCGACGCGCGTATTCACGCCGCCTGCAACCGGCGGCAAGAGCGCACCCTGAACAGATCGCTCCTTTTTTTCGGCGCTCCACCTCTCCGGCCGGGGCTTATCTCGCGGCAATGCCGGGCATCTTCTGCACATCCCGCCCCTACCGGCAAAGCCCTATATCGGTTGCCCCACCACCGATAGCAGATGGCAATGAAATCCGGCGGACCTCCTGGCAATCTGGAATCAGGAGATAATCGTCGCGTTTCTCCATCAGGTCAAGGCGGAGTGCTGCCGGAATGAACAAAGGCAAATTGAACGGCTCGGTTGATAAGGAAAAAAAGCGGGTGCAGGGGTGTTCCCTGGGACCGGTCGAAAATCTGGAGGCCCATGTGCGGCCCGAATGGTGGCGCGGGATCTTCAACCACCTCTATCTCAAGACAGACGGGGATGTGGTCGGGGACGCCCTCCTGACAGGGCGGGAAACCGACCTTTTCTGCAGGGCGCTCGACCTGAAGGCAGACGACCGTGTGCTCGACCTCTGCTGCGGGCAGGGGCGGCACACCCTGGAACTCGCACGCCGGGGCTATCGCGCCGAGGGCCTCGACCGCTCCCATTATCTTGTGCAGAAGGCGAGGGCGTCCTCCAGGCAGGACGGTCTGAACGTCAGGTTCAGGGAGGGCGATGCGCGGAAACTTCCGTACAGGCCTGACTCCTTCGACGTGATCCTCCTCCTCGGAAACAGTTTTGGCTACTTCGAGAGCGGCGAGGACGATCGCCGGGTGCTCGAAGGGGTTGCGCGGGTGCTCAAACCGGGTGGGCGCGTCCTTCTCGACATTGCAGACGGGGGATGGCTGAAGGAAAATTTTCAGAAACGTTCCTGGGAGTGGATCGACAAAAAGCACTTTGTCTGCCGGGAACGCTCCCTCTCCTCGGACGGCACGCGCCTCATCTCGCGCGAGGTGATCACCCGTTCCGACCATGGGGTGATCGCCGACCAGTTCTATGCCGAACGGCTGTACACCCGCGATGAGATCGTCGCCCTTCTTGCGGCGGCCGGTTTTTCCGGGGTGCAGGTCCACGGGGAGATCGCCACCGAGTCCGGGCGGGGGCAGGACCTCGGGATGATGGAACGGCGGATCATCGTCACCGCCGCGATTGACAAGCCCTGGTCGCCGGCTGCGCCCGGGGCGAAAACCGGTCTTATGCAGGTGGCCGTGGTCTTCGGCGATCCCAGGCAGCGCGACGAGATCAAACCCGACTGCGTCTTCGACGAGGACGACTTCTTCACCCTCAACCAGTTGAAGGCGGCGCTCGGAGAACTGAAGGGTTACCGGTTCAGGTTCCTGGACGGCCACGACACCCTGCCCGCCGACCTCGGGAAACTGCGGGGGTCGGTGGACTACGTCTTCAACCTCTGCGACGAGGGGTATTTCAACGACCCGCGGATGGAGCTGCACGTCCCGGCGCTCCTCGAGATGCTCGGCATCCCGTACACCGGCGCCGGGCCCCAGTGCCTGGCCGCCTGTTATGACAAGTCTCTTGTGCGGGGTGCGGCCAGGGAGATGCGGATCCCGGTCCCTGAAGCGGTGTTCCTGCGGGGCGGGGAGACGATCTGCGACCTCCCGTTCAGGCTGCCGGCCATCGTCAAACCGAATGCCGGGGACTCGAGTTTCGGCATCACCGAGCGGAGCGTGGCATGGACGGTGGAGGATCTCTCGGCGGCGATCGCCGGGTTCAGGGATTATTACGGGTTTGATCGCCCCGTTCTGATCGAGGAGTACCTCACCGGCCCCGACCTCTCGGTCGGGATCGTCGGCAACCCGCCCGAGTCCTATACGGTGCTCCCGATCATCGAGGAGGACTATTCGGCCCTGCCCGCGGGGCTTCCGCGGATATGCGGCTATGAGGCGAAATGGCTGCCCGAGTCGCCGTACTGGAAGATCACATCGGTGAAGGCCGATCTCCCCGAGGAAACCGAGAAGGCGATTGTGGAGTGGAGCGCACGCCTTGCGGTCAGGCTCGGCTGCAGGGACTACTGCAGGTTCGACTGGCGGCTGAGTGCCGCCGGAGAGCCGAAGCTGCTTGAAGTGAACCCCAATCCGGGCTGGTGCTGGGACGGCCACCTGGCGAAGATGGCGGGGATCGCCGGTATCTCCTATCCCGGGATGATCGGGATGATCCTGCGGGCGGCCGAGCGCCGGATCCTGGGCGAGGAGCGCGCGGCAGGCGGACGGGACTGAGGAGGCACGCACCCGGCGAGTGCGTGGTGGATCTGATTCCCCGCAATATTATCTCTTTTTATCGTTTCAGTCTTTTTTTCGGGCGAAATGCGATCTGGAATACCATTATATATGGAAATGCCCCATCCTCGGTTGTCAAACAGCGGCACGTGCCTGATGATCCTGTAAAGGCCAGGATTCAATCGTCCGGCCCTTGAAACGGGTGGTTCCGGGGCCGACACAGGATAAGATCCGACATTCTTTTTCCACCCTTGCCACTGCCTGTACCCCTGATCGTCAGGTGCAGGAAACGGCTGCTGCATTCAGGCCGGTATCTGAAACGATACCGTAACGATCTGGAGGCGAGTCTTATGATCGAGATCTATACGAAAATCGTAAACGAGGCGATGGCGGCGCAGCGCGCCGACGTCGAGACGGTGAAGAAGAAGCGCGGGACGAAGTACGCCGTCAAGGACGGAAAGGCCTATGTCGACGTCGTCAAGGGTATGAAGCCCGCCGGCGAGCAGAGCCGTGCGGTGATCGATCTCCATGTCGAGTCGGTCAAAGCCCACTTCAAGCATCTCTCCGCACTCACCGACTATGTCAGGCCGGAGGACGACCCCTTTGTCGAGCACTACCAGACGCCGGCGGTGCTGGAGGTGCTCTATGCCGAGGACCCGAAGTTCAGGAAGAGCATGGACGCCTTCATCAAGGCGATCGGGAAGGCCGAGGCCCTGATCGGGCGGGAGGCAGCCCGCCGCTATGCCGGGTTCTACGGCCCGACCTGCGTCGTCGACTTCGCCCTGATCCCGGGGAGCACGAGCAACGTCGTCAACCAGATCTTAAAGACGGTGGAGATCCCGGAGGCGCACAAACAGGCGATCCTTGCGGCGAAGTCCTGGGGGATGAACACCAGTTACGGCATCGGCGAGGCGTTTGCAACCGCCGTCGAGGCAGGCGACACCCTGGCCGCCGCCACGAAAAAAGAGGTCAAGCAACTCCAGGCGATCTACGACCACCCGGTAAAAGCCCAGGCCGACCTGATGGAAAAGGCCGGGATGACCTCGTTCGACCCCATGAAGTACATGGAGGGCTACAAAAAGGATATGGAGCCGGTTGTGAAGAAGGCGATTGACGGGGGCGTCCACTACGGCAACATCGTCACCGTCCCGGCCTACTGCGTCGGCGACATCTCGCACCACATTGCCCAGTCCACCTACAACATGTGCAAGGATGACGTGGTCATGGGGGTGATCGAGGCGGTGACCGACGTGATGGAGCGGAGCCTGCGCGCCTCCCTCGAAAAGGTGCGCAGCGAGTACCAGATCCTCTCGATCGCCACCGGCGCCTCGGCGGCGGCGACCGAGTACATTCTGGAACTCGACGGCTTCAACGCTCCCGTCGTCGTCGACCTCCTCACCAAACGCTTCCACAACTATGTCCAGCTCTACCCGACCCGCGGGGCCGCCGCCGAGCTCCACAACTGCGATTTCATGGACATGATCTGGCGCGGCTGGCGGATGCTCGATACGGCCAGGCGGAAGCGGAACGGATCTGGCGAGATCCTGACGCCCCTCGTCGCCGGGTTCCCGGTGGACCTCACCCCGATCCACGAACACGAGGTGCTGATGAACCCGCAGCGCTATGCGTATCCGGCCTCGGCGATCACGGTCAGGTTCTCGGCCCTGATGCGCCTTGCCGATTACCCATGCCTGCTCACGAGCGAACCGGTGACGGCGACGATGATGACGAACATCATCGCCCTGCACCCGGAGAAGATCGCGGCACCGGCCCGCGTCTGCAAGGACTGCGCCTCGGCCTCGATGATCGACTTCAGGCACGAGTACTGCCAGTGGAGAGAGGCCGTATAGAGGTTATTTCATGAAGTGCTATGTCTGTGCACAGGCTGGAAAGGAGACGGAGGCTGCCGGGATCTGTATCGTCTGCGGCATGGGTCTCTGCACCGCGCATATGATCCGGGAGGATACCGATGTCTGGGAGGGTGGTTATCCCTTCCCGGCGCAGAAGCTGAAGAAGAAGCTGCCCAGGATCCTCTGCCCTGAGTGTCACGAGGCGCTGGGTGCGTGATCGCAATGGTCTCGCTTGCGAAACGATGCGTGGCTGAGTTGATCGGGACATTTGCCCTGGTCTTCTTCGGGGCCGGGGCTGCAGCGGTCACCCTGATGATCGCTGCAGGGTCCACCCCGCCAAACCCTTTCAACATCGGGATCGGCGCCCTCGGCGGGCTTGGCGACTGGCTTGCTATTGGGCTTGCCTTCGGATTTGCGATTGCGGCGGTGATCTACGCCTTCGGCCGGATCTCCGGGGCCCATATCAACCCGGCGGTGACGATCGCCCTCTGGTCGATACGGCTCTTTCCGGGCCGTGAGGTCGCCCCCTACATCCTCGCCCAGCTGGTGGGCGCGGCGATCGCAAGCCTCGCCTTCGCCGCCTGCGTCGGGCCCGAGGCGGCGACGATCGGCGGGCTCGGGGCGACGGCGCCCTTCCCGGGCA
>Ga0209269_1001647_pt1 | contig 11339 bp, 6 predicted proteins | sample MTBAKMMethaMetaG_FD_187455 | JGI IMG/M metagenome (GOLD analysis project Ga0209269, IMG submission 187455) | Enrichment culture microbial communities from Arthur Kill intertidal strait, New Jersey, USA, that are MTBE-degrading - MTBE-AKM (Arthur... | ecosystem: Environmental > Aquatic > Marine >... | reverse complement strand
AACGAGGAAAGAAGCGATGGATTTTAATCAAATTTTTTCTACCATACTTGACCCCGTATTGAACGCTGGTCCGCTGTTCATGATTTTCATCGTGTTCACTGTGATTGGCCTGCTTGTTCGCCTGGGGCCCGTCCGCGCCGTACGCAACGGCCTGATGATTTCGGTCGGTTTCTCTGGTGTGTACATCATCGTTGACTACTTCCTGGCCAAAGTAGCCCCCGCGGCTACCGCTTTGGCAGAACGCTTCGGCGGAGTGTTCACCTACACCGATATCGGTTGGGCGGCATTTGCCTCTTTTGCGTTCTCATCTCCCCTGGCCTACGCGGTGATCGCGATCAGCCTGGCAGTCAACTTGCTGATGATCTTCACCAACATGACCGACACCCTCAACCTGAACATCTGGGATACCTGGGAAGCAACAATTGCCACCCTGATTATCTTCGGTTTGACCGGCAATGCGCTGGTCGCCTTGATCTTCTCTGGTATGTTGGCCTGGATTAACCTGATGATTTCGGACTGGTACGCGCTTAAAGGTTACTGTGCCGATTACGGTTTTGAAGGTATCTCTTTCTATCAAGGCACGAATGTTTCTTGGGGTATTTTCGCTCACTATATTGCCCGCCTGCTGGATAAAATTCCGGCGACTTCAAAAGCGACCTTCACCCCAGAATATGTTCAGGAAAAATTCGGCGTCATCGGTGAACCCGCTGTTTTGGGTGGTATCATCGGCGCGCTGATGGGCATTGGCGCTGGTTTCTACTGGACCGATGTCATCATGCTGATGATCAGCCTGGCTACCGCACTGGTATTGCTGCCCATGATGTCGGGCATCGTTATGCAGGCGTTGGTGCCGGTATCAGAAGCTGCCGCGAAATTCATGAAAGAAAAGACTGGCGGCCGCGAGCTGTTCATTGGTGTGGATCCCGCTATTGCTGTTGGTAACACCACTGTTCTGGCCACCACCGTTTTGATGGTGCCCGTCCTGTTGGTTATGGCCTTCATCATCCCCGGCGCTGTCAACGTCCCGTTGGCTGACCTGCCCGCATTGCTGTTCTTCTGGGTGTTCGTAGCTGCCCCGAACCGCTTCGATATGCTGCGCACCTTCGTTACCACGATCCTGATGGGTATTATCGGTACCTTCGTCTCGATCGCGGTAGCCCCATGGTTAACCCTTGTGGCTGTAAACCAGGGTCTGGAAGTTGCCGAAGGTACTGGTGTGACCAGCTGGTTCGGTCACCTGACCCCCGAGTTCTTCTTCGCCGGTCTGTACGGCTCGAACTTCAACACCCTCGGTCTGCCTGGCTTGATTGTCATCATCGCTGTGGTGGTTTTAGCTACTGGTGCGCTGCGCGTTCGCCACAACAAGAAAGTCAAAGCCCAATTAGCGGCTGCTGAATAATCTGGCAATCACAGTTTCATCAGTTCTCTAACTCCCCTCTGATGAACCTCCGGGTCCGCCCTTTTCCTAAGGGCGGACCCTTTTTTATAGATCCACTCCCGCTGTATTCAAAAGATGCGTGGGTATTGGCACCCCTTTAATTCTAAAAAGGATGGTTGGTACGCCCCCCAGGGAATTTGAAGTAAGGCGCTACCCTTTGTGCCAGGTTTTTGCGATAATGATTGCGGAGATATGTAATTCGGAATAACGGGATATCAGGGTTAAGAAAAAAGCGGAGCCGTCAGGCTCCGCGTTATCTTTAATTGGGATAATCTGTTTATTGGATCAGGGTTTTGGGTTTGTGCTGCGGGTTAATCAATTTAAAGAGTCTCTTTTCTACTTCTTCAAGGCGAGGCTTGTCCAACTGGTCTTCCTGTTCTTTGATCCAACGATACACCCGGTTGATGTTCAATGGCTCCACTTTGGATTTGGTGATGTAATTCACCGGGTTACCCATGAATAATACTAACGATGTCACTTCCGTTTCAAGGTCTTTATTTAATGATTTGGAAAGATGGGTTAGCATCGGGGCCGGGTCAACAAAATTCTTTTTCCCAGGCCGGCCAGCAGAGATGGTTATGGCATATACCCCTTTTGGGCCGCAGAGCACGAAAGGAATCGCTTCTTTGTTTCCGGCACCGGTGGGGCTGATATCCCGAAATATTGCCCATTCCTCATTCAAATAGCGCAATTCTGACAGCACGCGTTTGGTGTGATCTCCCTGAACCGGGGGATCAAAAGGCTCATCCTTAAGCATGGTGGTGATTTTGTAAAAAGTGGTCTGACGCAAACCCACCTTAAGGATCAAGGCGGAGATGGAGTAAAGAAATGCACCAACAAAAGCGACCGCGATCGCGTACGTTTGAACATCTCGATAATTAAGTCCCCATTGGGTGATATTGTCACGCAGGATGAATCCAAGGAAGAAACCGGCGGTTCCTACGGCAACGACTATCAAGCCCAGCACCAAAGCCAGGTAGGCAGCACTCTTACGTTGTTGCGGGGAGAGAAGTTTCTCCGGGGTTTGTTCGGCATTACGGACAAAACGCATGATCCAGCTCCTCGATAACATTAATTTAACCAGGCTAATTATATCAGAGGTAGAGCGCTGACCTTCATTAATTAAGGATAAAAGTCCCCAACCCTTTAGATGATGCCCAATGAACGCGCCCGTACAACCGCCTGCCTGCGGGACTCAACATCCAGTTTGGTGTAGATGTTATGCAGGTGGCGCTTGACCGTGCCGGGAGAGATAAATAACCGCTCGGCAATATCCTGATTGGAGCATAGCGCTTCGACGAGGTACAGCACTTCAATCTCTCGTTCGGTAAGCGGCTCAAAATAGCGGTTGTGAAGCATTTCCATGCGTTGTTCGTTTAGCGGCCGCGATGGCGCGTTGGTGGGTTCCAGAGCGACCGGGTTGTCGGGCTGCAATATTCGCTGAATAAAGGTTTTCTCCTGCGTCAGGCCGCGCAGTTGCTCCAGCATGTGCATCATCGGCTCGCCTTCATCCAGATAAACGCGAATATATTGGGAGGGCGCGGCGATTTCTAACGATTCTTTTAGCGCGTCGAGAGCGGCTTCAGGTTTACCGGTGAGATTCAACGCCAGCGATTGCAGAGCAAGCAGTTCAAACAGGTGCCCATTGCGCCCCGCGCTGCGCGCCAATTGGATCAATGGGGCTAATAATGTGATGGTACGGCGCGGTTCGCCCAGGTTGAAGTAAATGCGGGCAGCCACCAGCGATTCCACCTGACGGTCATAGAATGATCCCACATTAACCCGCCGCTCGTATATATTCAACCAATGACCGGCTTCTTTCATTCGATTTTGGCGCAGATGCAACCAGGCTTTATAAGCCAGCGATTGCATGATGCGGCTTTCAGTATCCAATTCGCGGGCGGTCAATTCGGCTAATTCAATAGCCCCGTTCGCGTCTTCCTGATTCCCGGCAGACAAATACGCGTGAGCCAGTTTGACGTATCCATAAGAAGCGTGGCGATGGCTGCCAATGCGTTCGGCCAGCGCAATTCCGATTCGAAACGATTCAATCGCCCGCTCCAATTGATTCCACTCGTAATATACTTTACCAAGCAAGAAGCAGGTTTCAAACACAGTGCTGGTTGGAGCGAATACGCCCATTTTTCCCGGTTCTCCCAGCGCTTCTTTGAAATTAAATTCCGCTTCTTTCAGGCAGCCTTTGCTGAGCGAAATGTGCCCAAGGGTGTGCCGGGCATTGGATAAAGCCGGGCTGCTATTGGCAATGGATGCGTTTCGCAGGGCATGGCGCACCGCGTCTTCCCCATCAAGTATGTTTCCATCCAAATGGTACCCAATTCCCAGACAGTTCCACGCCATACTGCGCTGCATGTAATGATTCTCTGGCAGGTACTCCAATGCCTGGCGGGCAAAAGCCTTGATATGGTCCGCGTCTGATTCGTAACGCAATAATAAAGCACGGATGGTGTAAAGCTCTCCCAGGCTGGCGTGATCCCGCGATTGTTGTAAATGCTGCTCGGCCAGCGTAAGGTAATGCTGCGCCGCGGCAAGTTCACCCATGGAAAGCAGCGCGTACGCGTATTGCATAAACAGGCGCGGATAGCGTTGCATTTCTTCCTGGGGTAATTGGTCAATCCAGTATTTTATGGTGGCCCATTGGTTGGTGGCGCTTAAAAAATCCCAGGCGGATTCATGCAGCACGCGCGCGGCCTGTTGATTCTGCCCGCCGTGGATGAAATGAGCGACCGCGTCTATGGGATATTGATGGGTTTCATACCAATTAGCGGCAGTCTGGTGCAGTTCGGGTACCCATTGCGGGTGTTTCTGAATGAGGTATTTGGACAGGACTTTTTCAAATACAGGGTGAAAGCGGAACCATTTTTGAGATTCATCCAACGACACCAGGAAGAGGTTGTCTTTTCGCAGACGCTCAAGCATGTCTGCCGCGTTGATGGACGCATCGATTGGATTCACCAGCGCCTCACAAAGACCGGCGTTCAGCCGTTCCAATACCGCGCAGCGGGTTAAAAATAGACGCACTTCGGGGGGCTGCTGGTCTAATACTTCATCGACCAGATAATCGAATATAAAAGGATGTCCCTGAGAAATTTGCTCTAAAACTTGATTGGGGTTGCTGCTTTTCCTTAACGAAAGCGTCACCAATTGTAACCCGGCAACCCAGCCCTCTAATTGCTTTTCCAGAATTTCAAATGTTTCCGGGATGAGATCGATGCGGCTGCTTTCCGTGAGGTATTGGCGTGATTCAAGCGGGGTAAAGCGTAAATCATCTCCGCGGATTTCCAGAAGTTTTTTATGCGCGCGCAAGTGGGGTAATGGCAATGGGGGATCTTTGCGCGTGCTGATCACCAGGTGGGCGTGCTCTGGTAAGTGTTCGATCAAGAACGCCAGGCCGTTGTGGATGGTGTTTTGCTGAATGAGGTGAAGGTCATCCAGAACCAGAGCCAGGGGTTGTTCCAGAGAAGCCATTTCATTGATTAATTCAGCCAGGATATATTCTTGTGGAGGGACTTCTATTTGATTCAGCAATTGAAATGCGCCGCTTCCCAGGCCTTCCACGGAGGATTGAATCGCCGCGGTGACATAAGTCCAAAAACGAGTCGGATCGTTGTCCGCTTTTTCCAAAGATAACCAGGCGATCTTGATTCCTTGTTGGCGGGCTGCCTGGCACCAATCTGCCAGCAGGCTGGTCTTACCGAAGCCGGTTGGCGCGGAAATCATTGTGAGGGGGTAATGGGTGGCTTGAAAAAGGGTGTCCAGCAGGCGCGGGCGGGCGATGTACTCCGGCTGCACCTGGGGATGGTAAAGCTTGGTTGTCATCAGCAATGATGTAGAAGGCAATTCTAACTCCAGCGCATGATTGGGTAATCCAATACGCCCGATCGGGCTGGAGTAATTATAATGTTTTTCAGTCATGGAAAGGAACCCATTCTGATTTGAAAAAAGGCCTGGCCTCGCGAGAGTCCAGGCCTGTTGCAGGCCGCGCTGGGGAATGCGCAAGCCAAAGGAAAGTTTTTCGCCTCAATTAACTTTTTCGCTCAATTGCCTATCACCAGCGGCATTTGGGTGTGCAGCACTTCCAAGACACCTTCCACATCCTGGCGACTGCCAATGGTTACCCGGAAAAAGCCTTCGCCGGGTAAGCCGCGCGCGTTGTCAAAGTTTCGCACCAGATAACCGGCATTCAACAGGGCTTCGTAAAAGAATTTGCCGCTTTTACCGGTTTTCTTGCAATTGACCATCACAAAATTTCCCAATGATGGGATAGGCTGCATGCCCGGGATCTGGCTAACATTTTTGATAAAAAATTCACGGTTGTCGATCACCTTGTGGGTGTTGGCGCGGATGTACTCTGCGTCTTCGATGGCGGCTATTGCGGCTACCTGAGTCAGCAGGCTGATGTTGATCGGCACACGCACCCGGTTGATCCATTCAATTAAGGTTGGTTGGGCGATCAAAAAGCCCAGGCGAATCCCGCCCAACCCCATGGCTTTGGAAAAGGTGCGGCTGATGATCAGATTGTCATAAATTTCCACCAGGTCGCATACCGTTTGTTCAGAAAATTCGGTATAGGCTTCATCCACCACCACGATACAATCCAACTGGCATAACCCTTCAATCAACTCACGGCTAACCAGGTTGCCGATGGGGGCATTTGGCCGGCTGATGATGATCATTTTTGTGCGCGGGGTTACTTTGGAAACAAAATCAGCGAGTGTGTAATTAAACTGCGCGTCGGGGAGCACATCGATGATCTTGGCGCCATACAGCAATGGGCGGCGGGTATAGGGGGAGTAATCCGGGCAGGGCAGCAGGATTTCGTCTCCTTCATCGATGAAGGCGCGCGGAATCATGTCTATATTTTCCATCGAACCGTTGCCTACCGTCACCCAGTCCGTTTTTCCGGGGAGGCCAACATATTGCGCCAGAGCTTCTCGAAGCGGTTGGTGTGTGCCGATATCTTCCGGATAATAATTAACCTGATTGAGCATCTCCATCAGCGCCGAAATCACACGTGGTGAGGGGGGGAAGAGTAATTCATTGCCCATGAGCCGGCGCAGATTGGGGGTGTTCCACGCCTGGTGAAAATGTTCCAGATTGTATAGCGCGGCAGCTCGGGCTGCCTTGCTGGCTTTTTGTTCAATATTCATGTTTCCTCCACAGCAAGTCACTGATCCTTCCTGGATCGTTTCTAGTGTAGCGAAGTTTCTTTGTTTTGCCATGTATCTTCGAGATACATTCTGGCGTCAATTGGTTTGATTTTCTATAGCCGCCAGTTTTTTGAATCAGGATTAGAATTATGGATTGTGGTTTATCCACAAGAGATCGAAGGTTAACCAAATATTTATATTTTTTTGATATGGTTGAAGCTGTACAATTCTCCAATATTCAGGAGGGGAACATGATCATAGTTCAAGATTTAAAGAAAGCATACGGAGACGTAAAAGCCCTGCGAGGGGTGTCTTTTGAAATCGGGCAGGGTGAAATTGTGGGGCTGCTGGGGCCTAATGGCGCCGGGAAGACCACCATCATTAAGACGATAACCGGCTACCTGCAGCCGGACGAAGGGGTGGTGGAAGTAGATGGGTTTAATGTGATGAGCCACCCGCGTGAAGTGCAGGCGCGGATTGGCTACCTGCCGGAGAACGCCCCGTTGTATCCCGAATTAAGTGTGCAGGCCACGCTGAAAATGATGGCCGATCTGCGCGGGATCGCGGAAGAAGATCAACCGGCGATGATCTCGCGCGCGGTGTACGCGGTAGGGTTGGAAAAGCACCTTACGCGCGCGATCGGCACACTGTCGAAAGGTTTTCGCCAGCGGGTGGGGTTGGCGCAGGCCATATTGCACCAACCGCCATTGTTAATTCTGGACGAACCCACAGTGGGGCTCGACCCGACTCAGATTGTGGAAATTCGCAGTCTGATCAAGAACCTGGCCGGGCAGAGCACGGTGCTATTTTCCACCCACATTTTGCCGGAAGTGGAGGCGTTGTGCGACCGGGTGATTATTCTGATGAACGGTGAAATCCGCGCCAACGCGCGCCTGGATGAGCTTTCGGTGACCAGCAACGCGGTGGTGATTCTGGATGAATTACCTGAGAACGCGAAATCCTTGCTGGCCGGTCTGGAGGGTGTGCGGGATGTGGAAGTGTACGCCAATGGCGGCGCGTATCCGGGATTTCGGGTGGTTGGCAGGGATGGCGCCGATTTAACCCCCGCGATTTACCAGCTGGCTGCCGCGAATGGCTGGCGCCTGCGTGAATTGCGCCGCGACACGCGCAGTTTAGAGTCCATTTTTAATCAAATTGCCATGACGGCTTGAGAGGTGGAAGAATGAAAAAGATCCTGGCAATTACCAGAAAAGAGTTGGATACTTATTTCGGTTCGCTGCTATCGCTGATCTTTTTGGGTGTGTTTTTGGCGGCGACTCTGTTTGTTTTCTTTACTGTGGAAAAATTCTTTGTGCGCGGGCTGGCCGATGTGCGCCCGATGTTTACCTGGATGCCGGTGCTGCTGATTGGCCTGCTGGCGGCGTTGACCATGCGCCAGTGGAGCGAAGAGCAGCGCTCGGGCACATTGGAAAGCCTGTTGACCTTGCCGGTGCGCCCGGCCGATTTAGTGTTGGGCAAGTTTCTGGCGGTGATGGCGCTGATTGTGCTGGCCCTGGCGCTGACTCTACCCCTGCCTATCATGGTTTCGCTGCTGGGCAACCTGGATTGGGGCCCGGTGTTCGGCGGGTATCTGGCGGCCATCTTAATGGCGGCGGCTTACGCGGCGATCGGTTTGTTCGTTTCCTCGCGCACCGATAACCAGATTGTCTCCTTGATCTTGACCGTGCTGATCGGTGGGGTTTTCTACCTGGTAGGCACGCGCGGCATTACCGATTTAACCAGTGGCGCGGTCAGCGATGTGTTGTGGGCGCTGGGCACCGGCAGCCGCTTCGAGAGTATCGAACGCGGGGTGATTGACCTGCGTGATCTGGTGTATTACCTGTCGCTGACGGCGGTGTTCCTGACGTTGAACGTGCTCTCTCTGGACGCCAAGCGCTGGAGCGGGCAACAAAAGGCTTATAAAGGCAAAATGCAAAGCACGGTGGCTTTAATCTGTGCCAATCTGCTGCTGGTGAATGCCTGGTTATACCCGCTGAGCGGGCTGCGCCTGGACCTGACCGCGCAGAAGGAATTTACCATTTCGCAGGTTACCCGCGATCTGGTCTCTAACCTGGAAGAGCCGCTGTCGATTCGCGCGTATGTCAGCGAAAATACGCACCCCTTGCTCAAACCGTTGATTCCACAATTACGCGATATGCTGCGTGAGCTGGAGATCGCTTCAGGCGGCAAGGTGACCACCGAGGTGGTGGATCCTTTGAGTGACCCGGAAATTGAGAACGAGGCCGCCCAGGAATACGGCATCCGTTCCACGCCGTTTCAGATTTCCGGCCGCAATGAGGCTTCGATAGTCAACGCCTATTTTGATGTGCTGGTGCGCTATGGCGACCAGTGGGAAGTGCTCAACTTCCGAGATTTGATCGACGTCAACAACCGCGGTGACCAGGTGGAAGTATCCTTCCGCAGTCTGGAATACGATCTGGCGCGGGCAATCAAGAAAGTGGTGTACGGTTTCCAAAGCGTGGACGCGATTCTCTCCGCGCTCGACCAGCCGGTCACCCTCACCTACTACGTCAGCAGCCAGGTTCTGCCGCCTGAACTGGTGGAAACCGACGCGCTGGTGCGCAAAGTGAGTGAGGAGATTGCCGCCCAATCCAACGGAAAATTCATCTTCCAGGTGGTGGATCCGGATCAGCCGGGCGCGACAGTCACCCGCCAGCAATTGCAAGATGAATTCGGGTTGCAGCCCTTCCAGGTTTCTTTGTTTTCCAGTGACACTTATTATTATCATTTAGTGCTGGTCGGCAGCGAAGAAAGCCTGGCCGCCTACCCGCCGGTTGAAGCCAACGAAGCGGATGTGCGCGCTACGATTGAAGGCATGTTGAAACGCTCCAGCAGCGGTTTCCTGAAGGTGGTGGGCGTCTGGTCGCCGCCTGAAACACCCACGCAGGATATGTTTGGGCAGATGCAGCAGCCGGTCAGCACCTTCCAGGCCATTCGCGAGCAATTGCGCGCGGAGTACACGGTCAAAGAAGTGGATCTGAGTACCGGCAGCGTTCCGGCTGATGTGGATACGTTGATACTGATCGCGCCGCAGGGCTTTGGCGATCTGGAGTTGTTTGCTGTGGATCAATTCCTCATGCGCGGCGGGGCGCTGGTGGTGGCGGCCAGCAATAATAATCTGAACGCGGACCCGTACAGCGGACAGCCGCTGCTGACCCCCATCGCAGGCGGGTTGAACGATCTGCTGGCGAGTTACGGGGTGAACGTGCAAAGTGGCCTGGTGCTCGACCCGCAAAATGCGGCCTTCCCCGTGGCGGTAAACCGCGATGTCAATGGCTACCAGGTGCAGGAGATTCAGGCGGTGGATTATCCTTTCTTCATTGATGTCCGCTCCAATGCAATGAGCCAGAAGAACCCCATTACAGCCAATCTGCCGGCGGTCAGCATCAACTGGGCCGCGGCGGTAACGTTAGATGAGGACCTGAATAGCGGTCGAGAGGCCGACACGCTGTTGTCTTCCAGCGTGAACTCCTGGGAGGCGCAGGACCTGAATATCGTGCCAGATTTTGAAACATACCCGGAATTGGGCTTCCCGATTGGTCAGGAACAGCAATCATTTCTGTTGGGTGTTTCGGTCTCCAGCCAGTTTGAAAGTTACTTTAAGGGCAAAGAGCTACCCCAACCGCAGGTTGAAGGTCAGACTGCCCCTGCGGTTATGATTGAGCAATCCCCGGAAAATGCGCGCCTGGTGGTGTTTGGATCGGCTGATTTTCTCAACGATTTCGCGCTGCAACTCTCGGCGCGGTTAAGTGGTGATTATTACCTCAATAATCTGCGCCTGATGCAGAACGCGGTCGACTGGAGTGTGGAAGATGAAGATTTACTCAGCATCCGCGCCCGCGGCTCGGCTATTCATCTGCTGGCGCCGTTGAATGAGACCGGCCAGCAAACCTTTGAATGGATTGCCTATGGAATGGAAGCGCTGGCTCTGATTGTGGTCGTGTTCTTCTGGCAGGCGCGCCGGCGCAACCAGAAAGCCATGCAATTGCTGCCCCAAGAGCAGTTATCGATTCCCGGTCGGGTGGATTAAGGGGAGGGAGCCATGACAAAGCTACAAAGAATTTTGGTGATTGTGCTGGCTGTTCAGCTGGCGCTGACTGGATTTGTGTTCTGGCCGCGTGGTGGGGCGCAAACCAGCCAGCCTTTATTGAAAGATTTTACCGCCGATCAGGTGGTGGATTTGTCGGTTTCGGATGCTAATGGCGCGACGGTGAGCCTGGAAAAACAAGGCGACGGTTGGGTGCTGGTGGGTACCGGAGGCTTTGCCACCGAAACCAGCCGGGTGGATGCGGCCTTGCAGCTGCTGGTGGATGCCAAACGCAATCGCCAGGTGGCCAACACCGCTGATACCCACAAGCGCTTGCAGGTGGCAGCGGACAGCTTCTTGCGGCGGGTGGATTTGACTTATACCGATGGATCAACGCAAATCATTTATTTGGGCACATCCCCAGCCAGCCGGGCCACGCATGTGCGTCTGGATGGAGAAGACGCGGTCTATTTGGTGGGCAACCTGACCGCGAATGATTTTGGCGCCACACCCGCCAGCTGGATCGACACCTTGTATTTGAATTTACCATTGGAAAGCGTGCAAAGCCTGGTAGTGACCAACGCCAACGGCGCCTTTGAGCTCAATAAAGACACCGGCGGAACCTGGAAGTTCTCGGGACGGCAACCGGGTGAAGAATTGCAGACCACCCGCATCACCGCGCTGG
>Ga0209269_1001645_pt1 | contig 11349 bp, 12 predicted proteins | sample MTBAKMMethaMetaG_FD_187455 | JGI IMG/M metagenome (GOLD analysis project Ga0209269, IMG submission 187455) | Enrichment culture microbial communities from Arthur Kill intertidal strait, New Jersey, USA, that are MTBE-degrading - MTBE-AKM (Arthur... | ecosystem: Environmental > Aquatic > Marine >... | reverse complement strand
AGGCGATCGGGAGGATGTATGTCGATCGCTACTTCCCTCCGGAAGCACAAAAGAGGATGCTTGACGTGGTAGAGAACCTGAGAGAGACCTTCCGATCCCGGATTGAGCATCTTTCCTGGATGGGGGCGGATACCAGAAAGGAGGCCCTGGAAAAACTCTCCCGGATGCACCTCAAAATCGGGTATCCTGACACGTGGCAGGAGTACCATGAACTCGAGATTGATGCCGGCTCTTATGGTATGAATGTTCTCCGGGCAATGAAGTTTGATTTCAGGAAAGGCCCCCAGGGTCTGGACAAGGCAGGTAAACCTGTTGACAGGTCGACCTGGTACATGCATCCCCAGACCATCAATGCCTACTATGATCCAGGTATGAACGAGATTGTCTTTCCCGCCGCCATCCTGCAGCCACCGTTCTTTGGCATGGATGCTGATGATGCGGCAAATTACGGGGCTATTGGTGCAGTCATCGGCCATGAAATGACCCATGGATTCGATGATACGGGTAGGAAGTATGACCGTGACGGAAATCTCCGCGACTGGTGGACGGAGGAGGATGAGAATAAATTTACCCGGAAAGCCCAGGTAATCGTCGATCAATACAGTGCGCAGGTGGTGCTTCCCGGACTCACCGTAAATGGTCGCCTCACCCTCGGGGAAGACATCGCGGATTTTGGCGGGCTCACCATCGCGTATCATGCGTATGCAAAGGTGCAGTCCGATCATGGAAAAAACAGGGATCCCGGAGGATTCACCGATTTCCAGCGGTTTTTCATCAGTTACGCCACCATCTGGCGGGAGACTATCCGTCCGGAAGCGCTCCGGAACCATGTATTGTCGGACGTCCATGCCCCCAACAGCCTGCGGGTGAACTGCGTGGTATTCAATATGCCGGAATTCTATTCCGCATTCCCGGAGATCACACCAGAGAACAAGCTCTACCGGCCACCGGATCAACGACCGGAGATCTGGTAATAGCCGGAGGAACTATGATACCCGTCCAGGAAATTCGCCTGAAAGTGCAGGAATTGATGCCAGAGGTCCTGGAAGACCTCAAGGATCTCATAACCTATCCTTCCGTAGCATTTCCCGGCTACCCCCCTCAACAGGTGTACGATATGGCCGATGCTACAGCTGCGGTGCTCAGACGGTATGGCCTGAAGGAGGTCCGGCTCCTGGATATCCCGGGAGGATACCCGGCAGTGTACGGGGAGATCCCGGCACCGCGCGGCGCGCCAACCGTGATGATGTACGCTCACTATGATGTCCAGCCGGCACGGAAGGTGGATGGGTGGGATACGGATCCCTGGACGCCGGTGGTGAAAGACGGCCGGCTGTTCGGGCGGGGGGCTGCCGATGACAAATCGGGTATTCTAATTACCGCGGCCTCCCTCAAAGTCTTCGATGGAAATCCTCCCGTGGGAGTAAAGGTCATCATCGAGGGAGGAGAAGAGGGGCCCGACCATCTTGAAGAGTATGTCACCGCACACCCCGAGTTCTTTGCCTGTGAGGTATTCATCATAGCCGACAATGGTAATCTCACTGCCGGGGATCCGGCACTCACCACGACGCTCCGGGGGGAGGTATCCTGTATCATCGAGGTCAGGACGCTCGATCATGCCGTGCACTCGGGCTCGTTTGGAGGAGCCGCCCCGGATGGGCTGGTCTCCCTGATCAGGATCCTGGCCACACTCCACGATTCTCACGGCAATGTGGCCATCGAGGGTCTCCGTTCATATCCGCCACCACCCATTCAGTATCCCGAAAATATGTACCACCGGGATGCCGGATTGCTCGAGGGCGTCGAGCTCATCGGGACCGGGCCGCTCAGCGCACGCCTGTGGTCAAAGCCCTCGGTGAACGTGATCGGGATCGATGCTCCTTCGGTGAGGGAAGCATCCAACATCCTGATCCCGCATGCCGCCGCAAAGATCAGCATGCGTATTTCCCCCGATGCCGATGCCGATCATGAGCTGCAGCTCCTGATGGACCACCTCCGTGCTGTCGCACCCTGGAATGTACATGTAGAGGTTACGAAGGTAACGAATAATTCAGGATTTGTCTGCCCGACTGATGGTCCCGGGTATGCGGCGGCCCGTATGGCACTGGAGACCGCCTTTGATAGACCCGTCGGGGAGATAGGTGCCGGAGGATCGATTCCGCTGCTGCATGTGCTGAGGGCGGCCGTGCCATCGGCAGAGTTCATTCTGTGGGGCGCCCAGGACGCATCGTTTTCCCGCATCCACGGGACCAATGAGAGCGTGGATCTTGGGGAGCTGGAGCGGTTCATTGTAGCGCAAAGCCTTTTTCTTCAGATATTGGGAGAACGGAAGGTAGATCCCTGATGGGCAATGTATTCTTTGAGACGAAGTACAACATACTAAAAATGGTCTGATCTGTCATCCGGAACAAGGGTATTTCCTTTTTCCAGGCATTCTCCCCTGCGTGTGAACGATGGCCTGGATCCATGAAGATGTCCTGAAGTGTTTTGATTTCTCTGCACTTTCTTTTCAGGCAGCGTCATCTCCTGCGGAGGGAAGGACAGAGACTTTCATAGAACAGATTTTTTGGTATATCTTCAATTTTTGCCGGAATGGCCGCCATGCATAGAAGAAGATACTGATTGGTTGCCACATTGCCACCCATCCAATGATGAGAAGGCTGTTCCGGATAATCTCATTTAGTACTGTATCCGGCTTTTTTGCAATCATCAGATTTGCAAGGAGGGTTAGTGCAAGAAAAGAAATACCAATCGCGAGACTTATTCTCCCGCTGGCGAAGGTTTCCTTCATCTCCCGCTTTGTCTGCGCTGTCTTATAGCGGAAATGATTTTGAATCGTTTGATCGAGCTTCTTTGCCCCTTCCTTTTGCAGATCCTCCTTTGGAAGATATACCACCAGTTTCAGATTGGTTGTTAAAGGAAAATCCCCTACTGCGTTGGTGATGTACTCTTCAATATTCCTGCCAAGTGTTTTTTCAGGATACGGAGAAGGATCGAGAGGGTTCGCAATCCGCTGAATGTCCTGTAATTGGAGCTCTATCAGGACAGTGCTGTCGACCTTTTTATAATATTTATAGTAAGAATCAAGATTTTCCATACATCAACCGGACACCCATTCATTCTGCCTGCTTTGTATAAATCATACACCTGATACCTCCGGAACAGTCGGGCCATTCTCCTGATCTTGTCGCGGCAGGAGCATCGGTCAATGACATTAAATGTGCCCGATAAATACCCGGCGGTGAATATGAGAGGCCAGCTGCTGACAATGAGGAAAAACCTGAAGCCGGGGAAATCATCACTCTTTGGATTCGATCTCTGCAGAAGAGGATCATGAATTGAGTGAGAATTCCTCCTTTGGTATATAAAGCAGAACCAGGGGATTTGAACATTAGAATAATATGCGAGGGAAGGGATTTGAACCCTAGAACTCCTACGAGACGGACCCCTCAAGCCCGCGCCTTTGACCTGGCTCGGCAACCCTCGCACGTTTGCCATAATATGGAGGATGTTGATCTAAAATAATGTATCCATCCGCGGGAGCGGTGGTATCCCTCCCGCAACGGAAATCTCCATAGTTCCTGATGATGTGCACAGATGTCGCTTTCCCGACAGTGATGTATATGTATGTCCCGTGCAAGAGTTATCCTGTATGTGGTCGGATATCATCAGGGAATTTTCAGACTCTCCTTCCCAGGGCAGGGTAGCCCGGTTCCTCCTCGAGAACGGGTTCGGGGTAACTGCCGATGGCAGGATCGCCTGCAACGACATTGAGATCCCGGCCACTCATGTCGCCCGGGCTATCGGGACCGACCGGAGGGTTGTCGACGCGACGGCCCGGCGGATCCTAGATGCCCCGTCCCTGCGGGAGGTCTTCACCAATATCCGTGCCACTCCCGACCTCTCGCAACTCACCGGCCCCCTGGGACTCTCCTCCATCACCATTCTCCCGCAGGACGCACGGGAGAGGGGCATCGTGAATGCCGCTGTCGGTGTGGTATCCGGCCATAACCTGACCATCCGTCAGATTTTCGTGACCGACCCGGAGCTATCCGAAGAACCGAGGCTGGTCATCATCACCGAGGGAGAGATCCCGGGAGAGGTGATCGAAGCGATCCGGAAGCTCTCCCAGGTAAAACAGGTTATTCTCTAGCCCCACATCCCGGACGCCTGAACTGCTCTGCCTCGAGCCACAAGCGGTAGATGCGGCTCCGGACCTTCCGACCGAGATACAGCGATGTCCCGAGCCGTTCGTGAATGGACACCTCGTGCCCGCCTTTCACCAGGTTGTCGGCATTGGCCACGATCTTTTCCTCGATGGTCTCCGGCATGCAGTCAACCGGGAGGAGCCGGAGCAGGGTGCATTCATCGGCGGTCAGCCCGGCACCGGTATGCCGTTCCACGATCCGCACCACGTCTTCAGGAACCCCATACTCCCGGCACCATGCCGCCCCGGCCTGGGCATGGGAGAGAGAGTGGGAGCGCCCCCTGCCGATATCATGGAGCAGGGCACCAGCATTGACGAGCTCGCGGTCGGCAACACCGGAGCGGTCACAAAAAGAGAGCGCGAGGTCCCTGACCCGGTGGCAGTGCGCAATCACCCGCCGGCTGCACCTGGCAGCACGGAGGGTTTCGTCATACCCTGCATCCCCTTCAGGCATGCCCGAGCGTCTCTTTGATCGCCTCGATACGCTTTTTCAGGGCCCGGAGAAGGATCTCGTTATCAAAGTGTTCCATCTGCTGATCGCAGGCAGGGCAGATGAATTCAACATCCATGGCCTGGTTGAAGGTGTAGAGCATGTTGCAGGCCTTGCAGATGTAGAAGTCGTTCTCCTCCTCGTACCGCTCCCTGGTCTTAAGCTTCTCGAGGATGGTCTCGAGATCCTCCCGGATCACCTCGAAGATCATATCCATCCGCAGGTGCCAGAGGTAGGTCAGCCACCCGGTCTCGTTGTTCTTGATCCTCCGGTACTCTGCCAGACGTTTCTCATAGAGGGTATAGAGAGTGTGGCGGACGGAATTGAGATTGATGCCGGTCTCGGCAGCAAGCTGCTCGTCGCTCCACTCACCCTCCTCCGGGAATTTTTCCAGAAGGTTGATCCCCCCCTCGCCGATCAGCCTGATAAGATATGCCTTTATCGCCGGACTTTCCAGGACCTCATCCATAGAGCCTTCCACCCATATATTGTCGGACTGTTCTAATATGCTTATGCAGCAGGTCAGTCGCTTCCTGCCCGGTGGCTCCCCACCCGAAGACGCTGATGACTGCCTGCCCTTCCTCAAAGTCGGTTCCCGGCCAGGGAATGTCTGCTACGAGCGGCGACAGAAGGGACAGGTCTGCATCCACGGTTATGTCCCGGTCGGCAAAGAGGATCTTCCGTGCCGCAACCTGCCGGCATGACGGCCGCTGGCGGGGGAGATATCCCCTGCAGGCCGCCAGGTGGGTGGAGAAGAGATTGATCCCGCTCGCCATCTCGATGGTGTCGAGCGTCGCCTGGAAACGGGGATTGATCTCGATGGCGTAGAGCTCATCGCCGGCCATGAAATCGATTCCCAGCGTCCCGATACACCCGCTGGCTGCAGCAATCCGTTCTGCGGACCGGATCAGCTGATCGTGGCGGCAGTCCCGGAACGGGGTGACCGATCCGCAGAACCCGAACGAGGCATCACCCGCCCCCCGGAGTATCTGGCGGTTCGATGCGATCGCAACCGCGCGGGTGCCGTCGGCAACACAGCAGACCGAGCAGGGGGTCCCGGAGGCCACCTCCTCGGCGAGAGCCGGGGTATCCCCGAATTCTGCGAGCCATGCCTCCCGGTCAGCGGCAGAGGTGACCACCCGGTTTCTCCACCCGCCTGAACCACACCTCGGTTTCAGCATCGCCGGGAAGGTGTCGGGGGAAAGGAGCGCGGGAGTGCGCATCCCGAGATCTTCGAAGAACCGGTGGGTCATCAGCTTGTCGAGGAACCGCTGCACCTTTTCCGGGGGGGTTCCGCAGAAGTCGCGGGACGGCAGCAACTCGGCACCGGACGTAGCAACAACGATATCGGGTGCATGGCGGGTACACATCTCCTCGACAGCAGGGAAGAGTTCGCCGAGCTCGTCAAACCGCATGCTCTCCCGCGCAAAGAAGGAGAGGTCCTGGTCACAGAAATGGTCGACGGCATAGACCTTGCAGCCGGCCCCATACGCGGACTGGACAACGTGGCGGGTGGCAAAACCAGCCACGAGCACTTTCGTTCTCATCGCTCCTCGGTGATCTTCATATCTCCGCTGGGGATAACCCGGATGTGTGCACCCGGGAACTCGGCAGAGAGTTCCGATCCCTGGAAGAACCGGTCCAGGAATACGGCGAGGCCCGATATCTCGGAATGGGGCTGTCCGGTCACCGCGATGTTGTAATCGGCAAGGCCATAGATCTCGCCGGGCACTTTCTCTGCCCCGACCACGACCAGGATGCGGCTGTGCGAACGGATCTCCTCCTCCCGGTCCTGGATGCGCTCTCCGTACATGGTCAGGTGGACCACCACACCGCCAGAGTTCTTCCACTCCCGGATGCAGCGTTTCCAGGAGACCCGGTCCCTGATGAAAAACTCCCCTCCCCAGCGGTTGACCACATCGGTGATACTCTCCACCACTCCCTTGTCCTCCGCGGCAAGCAGCATCCCGCTCGCGCCGAGAGCCCGGGCAGCGAGCCCGACATGGGTGGTGACCCGCTGGTCACGCTCCGGCCGATGACCAATCCGGAGGATAACCAGTTCTGCTGCCATCTAGTCCGGCCCTTTCTTTACCCTGATGACCCCGCCCTCGATGATAAAGGACGAGGACTGATCATACCTGGCCTGGCACCTGAGCAGCATCTCCTGGACCGAGAGGATCCGGCATCCCCCACTCCCCTCTTCAATGAGACCGGAATCTTCAAGCCGCCGGAGCGACTGGATGGCCTCTTCACTGCTGCACCCCGCCTGTTCAGCAAGAGCCTCCTGGCTCTGGCAGGGATCACGTACGAGAAGGTGGTACACCCTCCAGTCCAGGTCTGCTTCGTTCACGTATACTCATTCCACGGGTGCCGGAATATATCTTTGTTGGAGGGCACCGGGGAGGATACCCTTTTGTCCGGTGATGCCGAGTGTACGGGAGTGACCGATGACGAGCCGCTCCCCTATTCCGTGCTAATCCGAATCGCGGACAACATCCTTGAGACCGGTGAAGATGACCCCGATGCGCTTGCCGCGAGTCTCGAGCGGCTCGACCCGGTGATACGTGAGGAACTCCTCGCATCCGACCTCCTGAACGCCTTCCAGGTATTCTACTACTTCTTCAGGGAGGATCCCGGCGATCTCGAGACCGACCGGCTCATCCTCCAGCCTGCATCGGCCCTGTTGACCGGTGTGGTGGTCACCGGGCGCGAGTTCTACGAAGTGATCTTCCGGGTCGAGAAGGGATCTCCGGTTATTCTGGTGAGCGACGGCGACTCCGTCCTGGCCGGTTTCCACGAGAAAGATGCCTACCGGCGGGCCCTCAGGTTCATCGACGAACATCTCTGAACCTTTCCAAGCCGCTGGTGAACACGTGCCGGCCCTTCTCGCAGAGTCTACAGCAGTCCCCCGGTTATGAGATCGTGCCGGCCGGATACCCGGACGGGGGCCGGGACACAGCCCCACTGGTAGACCCATGAACCGATGATGACGAAGACGCCGTCCACCTCACCCGGTTCAACCCGCCCGAGAACCGAGGTGTCCCCAGGGCTGATGGTGTTGCAGATGGCGGTCGCCCAGGCATCGGCACCGGCAGGATTTCGCGAAAAGACGGTGACCGAATCTGCAGATCCGAATGAGAGAGAATGCCCGACGGTGGCTGATGAGGTGCAGATGCCCCGGATCGCCAGGTCTGCCCCGATCACGAAGCCCAGCCGGTCCGAGAGGGGCGAGGTCCCGGCATGGATCCCGACCGTCACATCCCGATCGGACAGCAGTGCGATGTCTCCCCCATTATCCACGATCCCGAATACCGCTCCTGCCGCCTCCATCGCCTCCACCCCGGCCCAGGCGATGGCACCGGCTACCGCGGCCATGGGGCCCACCCCGGAAGCTACCCCCGCATCAGCCATCCGGTCCACGATGGCGATCCCGGATCTGACCGGATAGGGTTCAAGGGTAGAAAGAAAGAAGGGATCGCCGGCAGCATAGCGCTCGAGTTCCTGGCGGGCGGCGATGATCCCGTCCCGTGCTGCGCTGATATGGGCCTCATCATCGGCAAGGATGGTTGCAATGGTCTCCCTGAGGTGGAACCGGCGCCGGATCATTACCGGTACATTCTGCGCTCTCCTCCCAAATACCCGCCGCACCGGACCTGTGACCGGGGCCCGGCCTCCCGCAGGTATTTATGAGAACAGGATGAGGCTTGTAGAGCAGCATGAGGAGAACCGGGTCCAGGACCAGGAGAGGGGCGCGAACCGGAAGGCGCAGGCCCGTCACCTTCCTGGTCATATCCCGTATTCCGGATCCGGGGATCTCTTCCCTCGTAACCTCGTTCCCCGATGTCGTGCGGGTCCGGTCCGGCGAGTCACGGGAGCCCCATGTCACGATCTTCGGCCCGTTCGGCCTCCTTCCCGGATCCTCGGAATATTCACTCATGGATCACATCAGGGAGGCTGGTAAAGCGATTGCGGCCATATCCATCCGGATCGGCGGCCCTCTGCAGCTCAGGGGGAGGAAAGGGGCCGCCATCGCGCTCTCCCTGGCCCCGGATGCTAATCTGGTCTCGATCTACCAGCATCTCGTTCAGGCCGTTGGCCCGGAGACGGGGTGGTGCACCTGGATCGACCGGCCGGCCGGCTTCCGGATATTCCACCTCTCGCTCAGGATCTCGATATCCAGGAAGGAGGCCCCCGACGTATGGAGGCAGGTCCGGGAGCAGCATGATCCCGCCGTTATGATCCGGGAGCAGGCTGATGCCACTGGAATGATCCGGGACCAGGAGAAGAGAACGGGATTCCACGCGGCCGGGTGCGATGCTCCACTCACGCTTTTCCGGATCGCGATACTGCGGCGGGGCACCCTCTGGAGAGAGTTCGACCTTGCCCGGGGAGTATGGCTCTCCCGTGCAGAGGCGTTCAACCCGGGCCTCTGGACCACGACCCGCCGTGAGTTCCGAAAGCGGGAAGGACTGCAGCGCGTCAGCCCGGTGCACCGGGCGACCGCAGGAAGGTTCGTGATCTCCGACCTCCATTTCGGGCACACCAACATCATCCGCTACTGCCGCCGGCCGTTCTCATCGGTCATCGAGATGGATGCCGTGCTCCTGGACAACTGGAACTTCACCGTGCGCCCGGACGACGAAGTCTTCTACCTCGGTGATCTCCGCTACGGCCGGGGTGCTCCACCAGCACCCCATTTCCTGGAACGGCTGCACGGGAAGGTCACCTCTATCATCGGAAACCATGACGACCCCCTCCCCGGTGCCATTCCCTCACTCGTGGTAACCCACCAGGGTCTTGCCTTCCTCTGCATTCATGACCCTGGAATGGTCCCGGAGTACTACACGGGGTGGGTGATCCACGGGCATGTCCACAACAATGACCTCGATTGGTACCCCTTCATCAACGGAGCGACCAAGACCATCAACGTGAGTGCCGAGATCGTGGACTATTCCCCGGTCAGCCTGGATGAGATCACCGCATTCGTCCGGGCTATGCAGCCAGGGGAGAAGGTGGCAACCCTGAAAGAGGCGCGGGAGCGGTATGCTCCTGTCCCGTGATCGTGAATATTCCGCAGTTCTTCTGGAAGATTCGTATCCTGCAGGGAGGCGGTGAGCGTTTCCATGAACCCCGGATCTTTTCCTGGTTCATCGTCATGCCGGGGACGCTTTGGTGTTCTTCACCACCACCATCAGTCCCAGGGCAAGCACGGCCAGGATCGCGCCGAACAGGAAGGTGTACGACGGAGAGTAGAGATCCCAGAGCATCCCTGCAATGTATCCTCCGGGAAGGGCGACGAGCCCGATTGCGGTATGAAAGGTCCCGAGCGCCGTTGCCTTGAGATCGGGGGGAGCCATATCGACGATGAATGCCCGCTGTGCCCCATCGATGAAGGCAAAAAAGATGCCATAGAGGGCGAAGAATACCGGCAGGATTGCTGAGCCGGTCACCACCATGAGCCCGGCTGACAGGAGCCCGAACATGACATAGCCGGCCATGATGACCGGTTTTCTCCCCACCCGGTCGGAGACGATTCCGGCAGGGATGGTAAAGAACGTGTAAACAGCATAGAAGAGGACATAGAACAGCAATGCGGTACTATCCGAAGCCCCTGTCGAAAGGACCTTGAGAAGCAGGAATGCATACCCGTAATGGCCGAACGCAAAGAGTGCGGAGGCGACAATGAACAGACGGAGGTTTTGCGGGAGCAGGCTGAGACTTATCTTCAGCGAAGACTGCGGAGCAGCCGGCTGTGCTGCAGGAGGATCCTCGCGTATCAGAAATATTACCAGAACAGCAATGATCCCGGGGATAAATGCGATCAGGAAGACATTGCGGAAGCCGTAAACCGGCAGGAGCAGGAAAGCGAGCACGGCTCCACCCATGGAGCCGATCCCATCCATGGCCCTGTTGAACCCAAATGCCCTGCCCCTCACGATTGCGTCGCTCGATTCTGCCACAATGGCGTCACGGGGGGCAGTCCGCAACCCCTTGCCGACCCGTTCGATGACCCGGAGTGCCAGCACCGTGGGCCAGATGTATGCGAATGCAAACAGGGGTTTTACCAGTGAGGAGAGCCCGTAACCGAGGAGAACAAAGGGTTTTCTCCGCCGGATGCGGTCCGAAATGTACCCTGACAGTACCTTCAGAAATGAGGCGGTCGTCTCTGCTGCTCCCTCCACCAGGCCGACAACGAATGCCCCGGCAGCGAGTACTGACGTGAGATACAGCGGTATCAGGGGAAACACCATCTGGCTGCTCACATCGGTACAGAGGCTCACAATACCCAATATCAGGATATTCGTACCGATTCCCCTGAAAAAACGATCACTCACTGCACGTAATTTCCGGATCACGGTACCGCTCCATCCCAACGGGAAAAAAAGAATTCTTGTCTGCCGGTACTGCCGCTCCGGTTATCCCTCCCCCTTCTGCGAGAGGGCCCGCTGCGGGCAGATCTCGATACAGCGGCCGCAGAGGACACAGCGCTCACCGTTGACCACGAGTTTCCAGTTCTCATCGAAAGAGAAGACCTCCTGGGGGCAGATGCTGATGCAGGCCCCGCAGTCAACGCAGCGGCTCTCATCAAGCGAGATAACATCCTCAAGCACGCGTACCGAAGCCCCAAGCTCGGAGAGCCGCTCTTTCACCA
>Ga0209269_1001643_pt1 | contig 11359 bp, 9 predicted proteins | sample MTBAKMMethaMetaG_FD_187455 | JGI IMG/M metagenome (GOLD analysis project Ga0209269, IMG submission 187455) | Enrichment culture microbial communities from Arthur Kill intertidal strait, New Jersey, USA, that are MTBE-degrading - MTBE-AKM (Arthur... | ecosystem: Environmental > Aquatic > Marine >... | reverse complement strand
GTGGGCTTCCATAAGATATTTAATATTGGGATGGTTTAACCGGCCTTACACGGGTCTGTGGGTTAGCTTGGTAAACTTGTAGCTTCGGGAGCTATAGCCTCCGGTTCAAATCCGGACAGACCCATTATAATTTTATCATCCCTCGTTATCTATTTTTAGTAGACTGTTCCAATTTTTCTAACCCGTAATCAACCATAGAAAAAGTAAATATGAATTTTAACAGTTGGATAATAATTCATAAATATGTTAAATTTTTTAACTCATATCGACCTGATAAAGGAGAATTCTTCACCGTTCCTTACATTGAATATTTTATATCCAACTTTATTGAGCAAATTTATCATACTCAATGTGTCCTCTTTGGTTTTTCCTGAAAATCGGTGGTGGAACTCGACTAGTAATTGATCTATCATCAGACCATTTCGAATATCCTCAACTATTGTGGGAATAACCGCATACTCAGATGCTTCAATATCCATCTTAAGGATGTTGATGTGGTTGTGATTTAACTCATTAACTATGGTGGTCAAACGTTTAACCGGAAATAATGATGATTCAACAGTTGCCTCTTTTTTAATTATGCTATACGATGCATGAGAAAGGTCAGAGGGAGGAAATAAGCCTAATTCTCCATCAAAATCATATATACCATATGGAAAGAAATGAAATTTATTTTCATTGACATTCTGTTTGTTAACCCATTGAATGGATTTCGGAGTGGGATCGAAAGCGAAGACGGAGCATCCGAATTTATTTAGCAGGGCTTGATCGAAGGAAATGTCCTCTCCAATACCAAAAGAATAGATTATGCTGGATTGAGATAGGTTATTGGGACAATAAGTCCAACCTCCGTATGTTGTCCCACCAAACTCTTTAACAATATTAATTTGAGATCGATAACCTAAATTTTTTAATAGCCCTATTGGCGACTTCACAGCAAAGAATTCTTGTCCAGTTATTTACATTTTATTTATTTAAAAGATGGAAAGAGGTTTAATGTGGAAAGTAAAATTCCACTCCGCCAAGAGTTTTAAGAAAATTTTTACTTTTGGAAATTGATTAAATTAGGAACCTGTCAAATTCCTGATCACTTATCCATAAGCGCACATGGTGTTTGATGAGTAAATTTTATTCCTATAATAATTGTTATTATTGAATAAATCGAAATATTGTTGAGTGTATCCTTCTCTTATTGCGCCATAAGCTGATTTTGATGAGAATGAAATAATGCTGGGATATTCGGAGTCACTTTCATTTAACGAGTTGCTTAAGATATCCCTCATTGGAACATTTTTAGCCGAAATATCATCGTATATTGATGGATTAAATAGCATCTGTGGACGAATTAAACCGATAGATATATCCATTGAATATAATGAACCTTTTTCAATAATAAATTCTGAACCTAAGACATAAGAGCTTGAATACATTGCAATAGGCTCTGTATAATAAGCAGTACATACTGGAAATAATAGGATTAGTGGCAATAATATTATAAAAAATTTTTTAACTTTTTTATGTTTTAATATAATTATATATCTTCTAAATAAATATTTATTAATAATTAATACCAAAACGGGGGAAAATGCTAGAAAACCTAATGTAGAAACTCGATCACCAAAGCTACCACCTGTTACCCCAAATACAATTATTGTGAACAATCCAGCTGTGATAATGAATGTTAAAGAAAAATTATCAATTTTATCTGCAAACATTGAATATATAGTATATATAAATGATATAGTCGCAAGCCCGAAAAATGTGAATACTCTGATTGATTGAGCGAATGAGTGAGAACTGGATACAGTGGCCTCGGCAACAGTATCTACTTTAAATATATTTGATATATTATAAATAATTGTTGATACTAATGATTGTGAAGTAATTACAGACATATATAGATACCAAGTAAAATAAATTACTGTAAATAATATAAATATTCTAATATTATATTTAGAATTTTCATAATCTTTTACTAATAATAAATTTATTGCAATCACAGAAATTAAAATTAAGTACAATATTATTGCAGTGGTAGGATGAGATGCTACAATGAATATTAATAATATTATAATTACAATTATATTATTTAATGATCGCTTTTTAGAATCGAACAAGTTCATCAATAGTAAACAACAAAAAATGATGTAAATAATCAATTGTGGGCTAATGTGGATGTAAATAGATGTATTGACAAATAAGAACACTATTGTGGCAAATCTGGCTACTTCTTTTTCGTAGTACTTATTGAATAAAGAATAGAAACCTAAATATGAGATTGGAATAATTAATAAAGGTAAATACTGTAAGTATTCTATTAACGAAATATTTGTTAAAAGAATCAACATTGCACCATAGAGATATGTAAGTGGAAACTCCAAATATCTGAAATTGGAACTAGTGGCCAGATTTAAGTCGATTTTCCCTCTTGAAATAATATTATCGATGGGGTAACCAACCCCCCATGAATCCCACATCCTAGGTAGTGATTCTACCATTGTGGGAACTCCCCATATCATTAAGGAAATGATGGAAAGCTTAAAAATAAAATTGAGATCTGATAAATATTTATATTGTATAACTATAGATATTAATACCATTGCTAATGATAATAAATATGGAATTCCTAAAATATTAATCAATCCGAACTCATATTTATATTGTATATCTGATAAATACCCTATGGAGTATGTTGAGATAAGGAATAACGAAGCACCAAACCAAAATAATATTTTACTAAGACGTATTTTATTCAATTTAATCTTCCCTTGTATGAGATCTCTTTTGAATATCCGAATAAGTGTCTAAAAATTTTCTTGCAATTATATTCCATTCAAATTTCTTTTTTATTTTATTAGCTGCTTCTGAACCCATGTGTTCTAATTTTTTATCATCATGGATAACGTTAATAATTGCACTAATAAAAGATTCGCTCGTATTGTTTTTAATTACAATGCCATCGGATCCATTAGTGATGATATCCATAGGACCTGGCAAAGAAGATGCGATTACAGGCGTTCCACAGGCCATACTTTCTAATATTACCATACCAAATATGAAAATTACATTATTATCCATTGGCAACAATGTAATATCAGAGGCTCTGTAGTATTGAGGTAAAATATTATTTGTAATTTTGTCTATAAATACGACTTTGGAATTATCAACATTTTTTTCTAAATATTTTTTTAATATACCTTCTCCAATAATTAAAAATTTTACATTAGGCAATTCTACCTTATTGATGATTTTAATTAATATGTCAACGCCCCTTCCATGATCAATTTTCCCAACATATGTAATAATAACATCATTGGAATTTAGTCCGATAATTTTTTTAGCCGCTTTTTTATCACCAGGGAAAAATATTGAGGTATTGACTCCGACCGGGATTACACTATTATTTTTATATCCTTTATTATTCATATAAATAGCTGCTTCGGTTGTTTTGCATATTACTGAATCGACCCTATGAACAAGCAGCGTTTTATTAATGATTATATCATATAAATATTGAAGCAGCTTAATTTTATTGTTGTAAGAATACGAATAATTACCTTGATGAACAATTAATGGACACCCTAACTTTTTTTTTCTGAGAGCAAGAACTAATGTAGAAATGCTGTGATCTTCAGATGATTGAACAATATCATAGTGTTTTTTGCCAATTTCATTAACTAGATGAGATAAAATTGGAACCTGGTTAAAAAATTCGAATACAACTGGTAAGTAAATAATTCGAATTGAATTTTCCCCGACGACTCTATTTTGGATAAATGGATGTTTTACAAATTTATTACCAGTAAAAATGTCAACATTGTGTCCTTGCTTAACAAATTCCACCGCCAATCCAAGAGATTGGACATTATAATAATCCTCAGAGCAGAAAGCCGTGGTAATGTACGGTGATACTAACGCGATATTCATGGTTATCAAATTTAATAAATAATAAATCTTAAATTATAATTCCCACTGATTCATAATAAATTTCTTCATAATAGTATCTGGTATTCATAATTCCTTCGGTTAATCTGATCAAATAAATCGATGCTCAGAATTGTTGGGTCAACCGAACCTAATTATTAATGAATGAATAGATAAAAATATAGTAGAGAATAATTTTGTGAAATATACTATTACTTATTAATTAATTGTAAATATTTTTTCATATATATATTTACAGTATAATTATTATTATAAATATTTTGAATCCTTATAAGTTGGTCATCACAAACCGAAAAATTTATTAAAATATTCTTAAGATCGTCCATATTGTTAAATACGTGTCTTTTTTCAATTTTTTCTGTAATTTCGGGTAAACCACCCTTGTTAGAAGTGATTAAAGGTATACCATATGATAATGCTTCAATAGCAACTAGTGGATTGTTCTCATACCATTTAGAAGGAATTATTACGGCTGTCGAATTTTTGTACAATATTGATAGAAATTGTTGATCTACCTTTCCTAAAACAATGATTGATTCTTTTAGTCCGTGCCTATTAACAAATTGTTTTATAGATTCAAACTGGGAACCCGTACCAACCACAACTAATTTTTTATTTATTAAATTGATGTTCTTAGAAAACAACTTAACCAAATCAAAAATACCTTTATGGGACTCTAATAACCCCACATATAGGAAATAATCCGTAAGTTTCAAATTGTTTGTGGAATAGGATTCTGGCTCTATGAAATTAGAAACTACTTCAATTCGCGTTTTTATTCCTCTAGACACCAGCATATCAGCCATAAAAAAACTTGGTGCAATTATTACATCGATACCATCGAGATATTTATTTATATCAAATAATAATCTCCATAATTGTGGCGGCCTGCCTCGACTAAGCGAGCATATTTCGCACCCATTCAACCCTGCACGACATTCTTTTTTCCCAATGAATAATAAATCATTCATTGGACAAAGTAACCAATAATCGTGGGCGGTGTAAAGAGTGCGTTCTGCCTTAATTCTTAGGATTTGTGGTCCAAAACCTGAAATGTTATGATGGTGGATAATGTCAGGAGATATTGATTTTATAATTTCACTAGTTTTTTCATCGATGAATCGGGACTGACCTAAAGTGTAAGCTTTAATCAATGAAATTGTATTCCAGGGGGATTTAATTCTATGAATTATTACTCCGTTTTCTTCAACTACTGAATTTAAAATATTTTCCATTTTATTTTTTTTATATTCAAATGAATCAATTAGATGAATAACATGCACTTCATGACCTTTTCTAACTAATTCTTTTGACAGATATTTTACATGATTAGCATCTCCACCGAGATGGTAGGGAGGGTAAAAAGTAGAAGTCATAACGAAACATTTTCTATCCATTAGTAAACCACCTGATCAAGAAGAAATTACATTATTCAAGGGCTTCCCGATATATCCGCGTCAAACTTGAATTTCTATTACTACAGGAGAAAATTCCGGATTCGATCATCCTTCTTGACTCCAATCCCATTTGTTTTCGAGCCCCATCATTTTCAATTAGATAACCAATCTTTTCTACCAATTGATCAACCACTGAAGCCCAATTACCTTCATTCACCACACTTTTTCTATAATTGTTGACATGATCTGATGGCTTGATTAATCGCTCGTCGAAGCATGACATACCCGGCGTTATGATTAATCCATTATGCCCATCATTTACGATTTCAGGCATTGCATACACATTGGTACCAATCAATGGCATCCCAAATGCCATTGCTTCTAGAAGAATGAAACCAAAGAAATGTATATAACTTGGCAATATAAAAACATCAGATTTATTGAAGAACTCTTTAAATAGATGCGCTCTTGGTAACACACCATCTGTAATTTGAATGGATTTTGATTTGATACGATTTACAATTCGATTAAATTCTTCTCTGTGATGCTGGGGTGGGTTAGTTACGATTTTTAAATTTATATCATATTTACCTTCCAAAATTTCGAATGCTTTAATCAATTCTCTTGCACCATCGTCTATAAAATGTCTTGATACGAATAATAATGTAATCCTGTCTTGTTCCTTCCTTTTTAATATGTGCGGATCGATTGATTTGAGATCGAGAGCCGGGCGCACAACCTCAATTTTATTTATAATTTTTTTTGAATCCGCCCCTAATGCGTTTAATAAACTAAGTTTGGTTGCTTCAGAGTACGGAAGAATTTTTTTACAACGCGTATTTTCCAACCGTCTTAACAGTGAATGTCTGGATTTTTGAATACAAAATTTTTCATCATCTAATGAAAAAAAGGAAGATGAATGTTCGATGGTGATCACGTGTGGTTTTTTATTGATCGGAATTATACCACCTTGCGTGTGTATTAAATCACAAGTTGTTGGAATGTACATAATTCGCGGTTTCCCATAAACGTTAAAAACATGATGAATTAAGTTCTTTGAAAATTCATGTTGTTTAGTATACTCTCCTACAACATCGAATCCATATTTTTGTAAGTTGGATTTTATAATGAAACCGGGTGGTGGTGTTGATAAATAACTTTCATTGATGGGATGATTGTTACCAAAAAAATATACAGTTTTCATTATGTGGCCTCAATGAGCGTGTTCCATCTTATGAAGGAGTAAATTCGTTAAAGCTTTTACATAATATTTCACACCCATTGATAAGTAACCAGTGTTATGTAAAACCCATTTCAAATTCTGACCGAACCATTCGGGATTTAAATAAAGCATCCTATATGCATTCTTACGAATTTCTTCCAGTTCGCTCTGAGATAAGGATTCGGTATGAACTGTTGCCTTATGCTGCATAAGATCCTCCCAAGCGACTTCCCTAGATACTAAATCTTTATCCTTTGCATAGTTGTAGAATTCAGTTCCGGGATACGGCACGGCTATATTGAACTGGGCCCCGTGCGGCAACGTATTCTTCACAAACTTTAAAGTCTCTTTTGCTGTGCCTTGATCCTCACCAGGAAGTCCAAAAATGAAACTTGCATATACTAACAGACCTGCAGCCTTAGCCATTTTGATAGCCCTTACAGCCTCAGCTGTTGTAATTCCTTTTTTAACATTGTCGAGTATCTTTTGGCTACCGCTTTCAATCCCTAACGACAGGCCGCGGCAACCACCTGATTTCATCGCATTGAAGATCTCCTCATCTACCAGATTTGCCCTTGTATTGCAATACCATCTAAGTTCTGGCATTGTTTCTTCAATAGAATTACATAAACTAAGGATCCGTGGTTTCTTTAAAGTGAACGTTTCATCGAAAAAGGAAACCAATCGGACATTATAATGGTCGTAAAGTATCTTTAATTCTTCCAAGAGACGCTCTGGAGATTTAATTTTGAACGGCGTGCGAGCGACCGTGCAATAGGTGCACGAATAAGGACAACCTTTACTGGAGTACAGAACCATGTAATTACCAGATGTTGGAACGTTCGGCCTATACAGTTTAAAATCGGGTAAAAGATCGTAGGCCGGAAGCGGTAGCGCATTAAAGTCGGTGGTAGTTTCGATTATCGGCTCATACTCAATTCCAGAATTATTGTGATGATAAACCCCGTTTATACCGCCAGTTCCACCCCGTTCGATGAAATTGAGTAAATTGGGCAGAACATCCTCCCAATCCAAGGGAAGATAATAATCCAGATGCTTTGAACGATTTAGAACCTCTTTTCCGAGTAGATGGAGTGTGAGGCATATTCCGATGGTTGCGACCCTACTATATTCGGTCTTTACGATTTCTGCTACCTTCATATCCCAATCGAAGGTCGTTGGGGTGAATCTAAAAACCAGTACATCAAAAATATTTGATTTTAATTGTCTATCCAATTCGATGTATGTAATATTCAAGGCATTGGCATCAATGATGCTGACCTCATGCCCCTTTTCTCTAAGGATCGATGCCATACATGCTAGGGAATAAGGCGGCACAATCGAATAGCGGTCTGTGACCTCGCATCTATCTTCGCGTGTCACTGGAATTACTTCATCGAATCTGGGAGGATTTACAAAAACGACCCTCATGAACCAATCACCCTTTGATAATACGAATTCGTCATTTCCGCCGCTATTTTCCAAGAGTAATTGTCCTCCATGGTCTTACGAGCGGCTGATCCCATTGACCTTCTTAATGACGGATCCTCGACTAATTTAACTATCGCATCAGTTAGTTCTTTGACATCATTGTTGATCATTATCCCGTTCTCCCCGTTCCTAATGATCTCGGGTACTCCCCCTACGTTTGCCGCTATGACTGCAACTCCAGATGACATCGCCTCTAACAGACTTAGAGGACAGTTCTCATGATATGACGGTAACACGAAAATGTCAGATTGTGCATATAATCTCGATGCGTGTTCGTGCGGAACATGCCCTAATCGGGTGATGTTCTTTGTACCCATGGCAGATAAATGTTTAATATCACCGTGTCCAGCGATTATAAAATGTGCCTTGGTGCGACTGTTAACTTTTTCAATGCTGTCTAGGAACAGATCAATCCCTTTGATCCCGACTAATCTTGATAAGAATAAAACCTTTAGAGCATCGATGCGGGCGAGTTCCTCACAATATGCACTTTCCTGTTTTTTATTGGGATTGAAAACCTTGGTATCAACACCATTGGGGATTACCAGAATGTCGGCATTAAACTTGTCCCAGATCCGTTTAAAATTATTCGCGCAATAATCTGATACCGTGATGAAATGATTCCTTTTCTTGTAATACCTCTTCTCTAAAGTATGGATGAACGAACCCATCATCAATGTCCTTCGCTCAGACAAGGATAGAGATGAATTACCAATCTTTGAATTTTTCAGGGCGGCGTTTTGCCCTTTTATAGTTGAATGTATCGTCGTCACGATCGGAATATTGATCTCCTTTGGATCAACGAATAGATCGGGCATTGTGCTTTGCGAATGAATTATATCTGGATTGAAATCCTGTATTACCTCCTTCAATGCCTTTTTACAAGAATATTGAAAACGAACAGCGTTTGCCAAACTGCTATCGTAATGACCTATCTGACGCACAGATATATTATCGGATAAATTTGCATCATTGAGTATTTCAGCGCCATTAACATTGTTAGGCGCGATAATGACTATTTCATTTTCCTTTGGTAAATTTTTTGCAATTTCCAAAACATATGCACCGATACCGCCCATTACTGGTATGAATTCGGAAGTGAGGATAACTATCTTCAAACCGCTCAATTACCCCAACTCCTCTGAGTCACCGTCTTTCCCTCATAGATCTCTCTACGTTTCTCATCACCAACCCAAGCGAGTTCAGCACCAGCGCGGCGAACGACAGGAATATCCCCATGCCCAAGACGAATATTCCGGCTATACCCTGGGTCACCAGAGTCCAGTTGAACAATATCTGCTCGTCGGCCAACGTCGCCACGCAGATGATCAGCCCCAGAACGAACGAAATCACCCCAGGAACTCCGAAAACCAGGAGTGGCCTGCGGTATCCTACGTACGTCACCACGCCGCCCAGCACCGACAGCCCGTGTTCCAGTGGCTTCTGCTTGTGTCCGTTCGGCACGTCATACCTCACGGTCACTGGGACCTCAGCAATCCTCAGCCCGATATCGCTGAAATAGGCGATCATCTCCGACTCGATGTTGAACTTCTCGGAGTTGAAGTTGGTGTTGTCTAGAGCCTTGGAGGACAGCGCGCGATAGCCCGATTGCGAATCGGTGATCTCCACGGACGAACCGATGGCCGTAGCGCTGTTCAGCACCCTCTGCCCCATGCGGCGATGGGTAGGCGTATCGGTAGCGTTCTTGCTCAGATAACGCGAGCCGATGACCAGGTCGGCCACTTCCTGGAGCACCGGAGCGGCCACCTGCGGTATGAGCTCAGGGTCCATCTGTCCGTCGCCGTCTATGGTGATAGTGCACTCGGAATCGAGCTCCCGGGCTCGTTTGAACCCGGTCATCAGGGCGGCGGCCTTCCCCTTGTTCACCGAGTGGCTGATGACCTCCGCCCCGGCCTCGGTCGCCAATTCCCTGGTCCTATCTGTAGAACCGTCGTCGATGACGATAATATGGTCGGAATGCCTTTTTACCAGCATGACCACCGAGGAGATCGTCAGTTCCTCGTTGTAGGCGGGAATGAGAACGATTATTTTCCCTTTCAGCTCTTCCATCCAGGGCGTTCAATAGAGGTTGTGAATATAAAGATAACCCAATCATTCTTCAGATTAGAGCATTAAAGCTTCGAGTTATGAAGATTTCCAATGATGGATGGGGGCGGTTCGTTCCAGATATGCAGACCTTCGTTCCTCGCTTCTTGTTCATAGCGACCACCAGGACGTTTCCATCACCCAAGACCGCTTCGACGTCGATGACATTACTCGTCGTACCGTCGTGAATCTTCTCAGCGCTACATCGTTCTGAACCGGGAGAGAATCGTTTAACGAACATTGAGGAACTGCTCCAGATATCCGCGACCGTACCGCGATGGCGTTACCATAGGCATCGATCGCTAGATCCAGAGATCCAGGTCCGGGCGTCACAGATAGAACGGTGATCAACCAGCCCGGCCTCGAATCGATACATGGCGGATAAGATGGATCGGGCCGATGTTTAGACCTCGTTCCGCATCTGTTCAGTGTCCATTACCGTTCTTCCTGACCTCGTCAAGCACCTGCACGTTCTCGATCGGCGTCGATGGAAGGATGTCGCATGATGCGGCGAGTATGAAACCCTCCTTGCCCCCCTTCCTTATGCACCTCTTCGCTTCGGAGGCTATGTCCTCCCTGCTTCCGCTGTACAGCGTCCTGTAAGGGTGAACGTTGCCTATGATCGCTACCTTCCGGTCCATGACCTTCCTCGCGTAGTTGAGGTCCACGCTGGCGTCCATGGAGAAACCCGACATCCCTAGGGTGGCAATGTCATCCAAGCGGTCCGTGGTATCGCCGCATATGTGCACCAGCGATTCGCCGCCATCCTTCAGGATCTTCTGCACTATCGCTTTCATCCTTGGATGGGCATACCTCAGGAAGTCCGCCTTGGTGATCAAGGAACCGGAAGAGGTCGGATCGCATAGCATGATGTTGTTCAACCCCTGTTCCAACATCGCTCCACAGTAGTCCATTATGACGTCCGTGCAGAAATCGATGACGTCACGGGCGAAGTGCGGCTCGATGATGGCGTCCAATATCAGGGCCTCCACACCACGGATCTCCCCAGCAAGGGTGAACGGGCTGCACAGGCTGCCATAGCACATCGTCTGCTCCATCATCTCCCTGCATATGATCCTGCGCGCCTCCATGCCCGCCACGAACCGTTTGTCCTTCTCGGGATTGGGGTATTCGATGGACCCGAGCGTCGACGGCCCGGCTATGATGTGCTTCCAGGTGGCTATTTCCCCCACCTCGG
>Ga0209269_1001642_pt1 | contig 11363 bp, 6 predicted proteins | sample MTBAKMMethaMetaG_FD_187455 | JGI IMG/M metagenome (GOLD analysis project Ga0209269, IMG submission 187455) | Enrichment culture microbial communities from Arthur Kill intertidal strait, New Jersey, USA, that are MTBE-degrading - MTBE-AKM (Arthur... | ecosystem: Environmental > Aquatic > Marine >... | reverse complement strand
CCGGCGATCGCCCCGATGATCGAGCGGGCGGCATGGATCGGGGGCGTGGACGGCGTCTCGAACACCACGGCCCCGCCCGGCATCCCGGTGGTCGGGACGATGCCGCATGCCTATGTGATGTGCCATGTCTCGCCCGAGGAGGCGTGGACTGCCTTTGACCGTCATATGCCGCCGGGCGTGCCGCGCCTGATGCTCTGCGACACGTTCGGCGACGAGAAGGAGGAGTGTCTGAAGGCGGCCGAGACCGGGGTGGCGACCGCCGTCCGCCTGGACACGCCGCGGTCGCGGCGGGGGGATATGCGCGCCATCCTCGAAGAGGTGCGCTGGGAACTCGACACCCACGGCCACGGCGACGTCGGGATCTTCCTTTCCGGCGGGATTACCGAGGAGGACATCTGTGCCTACCGGGATATCGTCACCGCCTTCGGCGTGGGCGGCGCTATCGCCAACGCTCCGGTGATCGATTTCTCTCTCGATATCGTGGAGATCGAAGGGCGGGCCTGCGCGAAGCGCGGCAAGTGGAGCGGAGTAAAGCAGGTGTGGGAGCACCCTGAGGGTTCCCATACGATCCTGCCCGTATCTGTACCAGGGCCTGCGGATGCGGCCCCGATGCTCGTCCCGCAGGTCAGGGCGGGGACAGTCGTCGGCGACACCGGCATGGAGGCGGCCCGGGCGCGTGTGCTCGCGCTCCTCTGACCGTACATGCCCTTTTTGACCCCTCCAAGGGGGAGGTGAACCCAATCCTTTTATTAGATGGAATTCAACATTGTAGGGTAGCAGCGGGCCGATAGATCAGGGGAAGATCGCTTCCTTGGCATGGAAGAGGCCGCGGGTTCAATTCCCGCTCGGTCCATCCCGTTGGGCAAAACCGTGAATAACACGGGCTCAATCCTGTTTTTAGCATTCAAGATTAAAGATTCAACAAATCGAGACGCATTCGTGACAGATTCATGCAAAAAATCATGCGCCTCATCGGAGAGCGTAAACGTGTACTTTCTCCTGCGCCGCTCGTAAACTGTTTTTTTCTTCATTTCCTCTTCGCACCTCTTTTCGTTTCTACTGTATGGACAGTTCTGGAACTGTCTGGACAGTTTCGGACCGCCCTAATGTCTCATCCGCCGCGCAGGGGATAAAGAGTGGGGGGCAAACAAGAGCAGCCGCCACACACAAATGTAAACGGTTATAGGGGGGAACCCCGATTCTCAATGTGGAGCAAATATGTCAGACGATGAGCCCTTCGTGGTGCGACGTGAGACTGTTCATATTGGCGATGAGGTATTCGACCTCGAAGACACGACGCACTTCGTGATAGATGGACAGGAATACATTTTACTCGGCGATCAATGGTACGAATTGAACGGCTCTGTTGTGGGCGATCCTCTAATTCTTCCCGAACCAGGTAATACCCCGGAGACGTATGAACCGCCACCACGATCAAAGGGATGGGGATCAACCATCGCCACCGTTTTAATCATTCTCTTCGTTATAGGGGCTGGACTGAAAGTAATGAAGGCGCTGGATCACGCCGACAACGCGATCAGCAACATCGAAGCAAATCCCTATATATCGTCTGTGGTTGCCGCGGGAACTGCAACCCCAAAGGCAACTCCTACACCTACACCTGCCGCATCATCTGGAGATACACAGGCTGCAAAAGTCGTTGAAGCGATGGACTACACAAACCCTACCACAAGGGATTACGCCCTCTCACTGATCGATAAAGATCACAGTGGAGAATACAATATCGCTCAGATATGTGATATGTGGGAGAAAATCAACAGTCGATGGACGTATGTAAACGATCCAAACGGCTTTAATTACTACTCTCCTGCAAGCAGAACGATCAAACTCGGGTTGAAAGGAGACTGTGATGATTTTGCGATCGTGGTGGCCTCATCGATCCTGGCAATAGGAGGTACTTCCCGCGTGATTCTGGCATCCAACAAGAATGAGGGAGGACACGCCTATGCGGAAGTTTGTATTGCATCAAGCAAGAGCAACCTTCAGGAAGCCGCAAATTACATCTGCAAGAGGTATCACTGCAAAAATATCGCATACAGAACATCAACCATAAACGGTCAAACGAAGTACTGGTTAAATCTTGACTGGAGTTCAAAACACCCTGGAGGACCATATTTTGAGAATGATGGTGAGACGATTGTGGTATATCAAAACAAATATTGGGAGCGACTGAACATCAAAAAATAATAATTTTAATAACGCTTTCCCGCTCTCTCTCTCTCTCTCTCTCTCTCTCTCTCGTACTTAGTACTGTACTAATAATAATAACACCGTAATACCTACAGCACTTTTTCCCCCTCGCCCTTCCGACAGATCTCCAGTGGAAATGCACCCATTCGGATAACGATTATCTGAGTCTCTTTGAGGAATTAGGGTACAAATACGAAAAATTGATCAAGAGCGCATCAAGAGGGGTGATCATTGATATGCTCAATACTCGTGTATCCGTCGGTGAGAATAATATTGTTAACGGCGTTAAGTGATCGCTTTTTATCAAAAAATGATTGGTAACACTGTTAAATGGGCGCTTTTCGATCACTTTTGATGACGGGGGCTGTAGCAACAACATCCTCCACATAATCCGGTGGGATGCCGTACAGCATCGACACCTCTTCGATGACCTGACGGCGCCCGCGGCGAAGGGATCTTCGATCTGCTGAACCTCCCTTCGTGGGCGGTCAGCCAGATCCGCGCCTGCATCGCACGCGAGAAGCGGCGCGGCTATACAGTTTCACCCGGCGCGGTGATCATTGATACGATCCACGCCTCAAAGGGTCTTGAGGCAGCCGTGGTGATCCTTCACACCGGGTATCTCAAGGGACGGATCGATGGGCTCACCGATCCTGATCGGATGGCAGAAGAGCGGCGGATCTATTTCACCGGAGCGACGCGGGCCGCCGATGCGCTCCTTCTGCTGGACTTCGGGGGTGCGCCGCCCTGTCCGTTTCTTGTGGGGGTGGGAGCATGACTGAATGGAGCAGCCTTCTTGAAGAGGCGTGTCGGTTCTATGAGAAGCACCTGACCGATGAGCACCGGGCGTTTCTCCTCTCCCGGTACGGTTTTCGGCCTGAGTTCGTGGAGGCCAGCCGGATCGGGTATGCACCGGCAGATGGTACGGCCCTCCTCCTTCATCTGATGGACCGGGGATTTGAAGGTGAGGAGATCGTCAGGTCTGGCCTGATCTTTCGCAGGGAGAAGAGCGGCGGGGCGATGACGGGCGATCTCTTCAGGGGGCGGATCGTCTTTCCCTACCTGACAGCAGACCTGACGCCCGCGTACTTCATCGCCCGCGCAACCGACGCCACACCGACGCACGGCGACGATATCCCGCCGAAGTATGTGAAGCAGATCGCCACACCTGACGGCCCGAAGGAGCCGATATTTGGCTATTGGTCGGTGATGGAGGGTGCGCCCCTGATCATCACCGAAGGGATCGCCGATGCCCTTGCAGCATTGCAGGACTGCCGATCGTGCATCTCCCCGGTGACAACGGCGTTCAAGCGGGAGAGGATCGATGAGGCGGTCGAATACGTAGGCGCGCCGGATCGGTCTGTATCATCAACGATAACGAGGAGAGCGGCGCCGGTCTGAAGGGTGCGGCGCGGACCGCCCTTGCACTTCTGAAGCACGGGATCATCCGCGTCTCTATTGGTAGCCTCCCGCGTCCTGAAGGCATGGCGAAGGTGGATCTGAACGACTATCTGAGGGGAGGCGGGGATCTCGATCCGATCCTGGCGGCGGCGATCCCGGCCGACGATCACCCGGCCGTGGAGGAGGAGCGGCGGCAGGAGTGGCAGGGGGCGGCGACGACTTACCGATCGGATCTCGCCCGGCAGAGGAGAGCAGGGAAGCCACAGAAGGACGATGATGAGATCGAGGAGTTGAAACGCCGTATGCCCTCACTCTCCGCGTACACCGGGATTGCACCGGGCAAGAGAGGACCGCACCCTGTGTATGGATCGACGCATGGCGATAACTTTGCCATATCCAGAGACGGCGAGACATGGACGTCTTTTCACGGGGGGAATGAAAAGGGGAAGTCCGGCAACATCTTCAAGTTGATCGCCCTTGAGCAGGGTTTCCTTGCCGATGAGGGATTGGCATTGAGGGGGGAGGCATTTGTTAAGACGATCGCGTATTGTCAAGAAATGTGGGGGGTGAAGGGAGGAAAAGCGTTGTGAGGATGGCTATACTCCTTCTTTTCTCCTGATATTCTCCCTATTCTCTTATTTTATGCTGAGATTCTCTTTCATTCTCTGGATAGAAATACCAGCAATCCACGCCATTAAGGAGGGATGAGATGAAAAGGCGCCATGTCGGAGGAAAAACAGTCAGCACTTTGTACGAACTCTGTTCTCCAGAGAAATAGGGAGAATTACAGGAGAATTCAGGAGAAAATGAAGGAGAAAAAGGAGAAAAATACTCAAATAAGTGTGGATTGGGCTTTCTCTCCTCCTTTTCTCTCCGTCTTCCCGGAGCGGATACGTTCAAGGAGAACTGATGCTGGTTCATAGTCTCGCCCCTCCTGCCGGGCGAGTTCTGCCTCTGTGGGTACGAGGCGGCCTGAGAATGCCTGGGTGAGGATGGACTGCCGCATCGTTTCGGTTTTTGCGCGTGTCGCGGCGACTTTGGCTTCAATCCTGTTGGCAAGGGCGAAGAGTGCATCGACGCGGCGGACGATTTCGTGTTGTTCGGGGAGGGGTGGCAATGGAAAGGCAATATCTCTGCAATTTTGAAGATTAATGTTCATTTGCCCAACGGTTTGCTTTACGTTTTTTAGAAGTCTGTTAATTGTCTGTGAGTTCAGTAAAAATAAACATAAATATCTATCACTCACAGATATCAACCTAAATACAGCAATGGCTTGATTAACATTCCATTCAGGAAATTCATTTGATACAATCGATACTTTGCCAAATGGGGGTCCTGTAATATTTAGCAGCACGTCTCCTGGAAAAACTTTCGAGTTCTTTCTTTCTGTCTCATGGATCGTCTTGCTTATAAAGAAGGGATTTTTAAAAAATTCTAAGGAGCCGTCAAACGTAAGATTATTAATTTTAATGAAGGGAATTTCACCGTCCTTTTGTGGAGCATCTTTATTAGGGGGGGTGGAACCTCGAAAAATTGGTCGGCATACCTGTTCCAAACGGATCCAACACCAAATATTGGGAATCGATGCTAAACAGTCAATTTCTTTTTCGTATAGACATACAGGTTCAACGTACTTTTTTCCATTTTGCTGAAGCAGTTCTTTTCTTGTGGATTGAATTTTCCTTAAATACTCGCGGGCATCGATATTGGAATGCTCAGCCCGCCAATCTTCCGTCAGCCTCCCCTCACACGCGGCGGCGAGCACCACCTGCCTGAACTGCTTGAGAATGCCCGGCACGTGTTCAAGGCGGGCATTCGCGGCGTCCAGCCGTGCAAACAGCGCCTCGATGGCGGCGACGATGCGGTGCTGTTCGGCGAGAGGGGGGAGCGGTACTGGATATTTGGATAATTTTTGAAAATTGATTCTGGGAAGTTGAACTCCTGAGGAATTGTTATTGGCGTAATCAACAAAATCTGGAGTGGATAATAACCACATCAAATAGTGATTATTGAGGTACGGATTTTTATTAAATACTAAAATATCAGTTGAGCAGACTCCCTCAAAATCAGGGACACATACTTTGTTTAAATATGGTCTTAATTTCCCGTAAAGGAGATCTCCCCTATGAAATACAGTCTTTGTACTTTTTACATCACCAGCCAATCCATTGCCGATAATTCTGCATTTATTAGACTCAATATGCTCTAATCCAACATATTTCAGATCAGGATTATTCAAAGGTTCAATTTTCTCCTTGGATGGAGAGATCACATCATCAAGAGAGACGAATGCCCACCCCTCCGGCACCTCACTCTCCTGTGGCATATCCATTTCCCATCATCTCAAGGATCGCGTTCAGTTCCTCCACCGCAGCCTCAAGTTCGTCGATGGCCTCCGCAGCCAGTTCTTCAGGGGCGGGGAGATCGTCACTGTCTGAGAGCGACTCATCCCGCAGCCATTTCAGCGAGTCGATATTATAGTTCCGTTCCTGGAGTTCGGTGATGTGGAAAGAGCGCCAGCGGTCCTCGGCACGCCGCGGCGATCTGCCGTTCGGGTCATCGCCATAGCAGCGCTCGAACTCCGCAAGGTGCTCCTTCGTGAAGGGGCGGTCCTTCTTGGTGATCTTCGGGATATTGGTGCGAGCGTCATACACCCAGGTGCGATCGGTCGGGATACCCTTCGTGAAGAAGATCACATTTGTCTTTGTGCCGGGGGAGTAGGGGGTGAACGTCCCATCGGGCAGGCGCAGGATCGTGTGAAGGTCGCAGTCCTCGCAGAGCACCTTGAAGATCTCCCCTGCCTTATCCTCGAAGAGCACGTTGTCAGGCACGACGACGGCCGCACGGCCGCCGGGCTTGAGGATCGTCTTCACATGCTGAATGAAATTGAGTTGCTTGTTGCTCGTCTCGATCACAAAATCTTCGCGGTGCGGTGATTGGTTCGCGCCTTTGGTGCCGAAGGGGGGATTGGTGAGCACCACATCGAACCGCAGGGAGTCGGGCGCCTCATAGATCGAATCGCCAAGTTTGATCTCTGGTTCGATGCCGTGCAGGTAGAGGTTCATCAGGGCCAGCCGCCGCGGGCGCTCTACAAGTTCCTGCCCGAAGTAAGTGCCTTTCTTGATGCGCCGTGCAAGATCTCGTTCAAGCGCGCCGCCGCCGGTCTGGACCTTCAGCCACTCATAGGCACAGACCAGAAAACCGCCTGTTCCGCAGGCGGGATCGGTGATGGTGAACTCGCGACGTCCGCGCGGATCAGGCTTCATGCACCGCACGATCGACTGGATGAGGATGCGCGGCGTGAAGTACTGCCCGGCGCCTTTCTTCCCCTCGCTTGCGGCCTTCTCAAGCAGCCCTTCAAATGCGGCAGCCTTCACATCGACGTCAAGCCCGGTCCACTCGGTCTCATTGATTGTGCCGATCAGTTTCTTGAGATTCACCGGGCTGTGGAAGCGGGAGAGCGCACCGGCAAAGATGTCGCCAAGCAGCCCTTCGGCCTTGCCAAGGGTGCGAAGCAGGTCGGTATAGGATTCGGTGAGATCGGTTCCAGACCGCTCCTTCAGTGTGCTCCAGTCGCAGCCTTCGGGGAGTGTAACGCCGCGCTCATCGGCCATCTTGAGAAAGAGCAGATAGGTGATCTGTTCAATGTAGTCACCATAATCGATCCCTTCATGCCTCAACGTATGGCAGAATCCCCAGAGTTTCTGTACGACGTCACTCATACCGCAATTGCCTCATTCAATTCCTGAAGAAGCCTTGAGAGCCGGTTATGAAAAACGCGGTTCGCCCTTCCCCATCCGCCATGATCGGCAAAGACGGGGATGGTTTCAAAGTCTTCCTCATTAATTGAGAGGTTCTGAATTAAATGAGCGCGGATTCGATCAAGCCATGCCTGTTGCTCGCCGGTAAAGGATTTTCCTTCTGTGATTCTCCGAAAAGCCCGATCAATCCGCTCCTCTGCGGTGAGCAGTTCCTCATCTTCGCGGGCGGCATGTTTCACCATCGAGATGATATCCACCAGGGCCTTGTGATAATGAACCTGGTGCGCCCGTTGCAGGTTCTCGACGGTAAACCTCTGCGGTGTCTCCGTAAGTTTCTGCTTCAGTTCGTCAAGCGCATCAGTACCCCACGCCTGCGGGCGGTCGAGAAGGATCTGTATGGCCTCGATCTTTTCGGGGTTCTCTCTGACAAACTGAGAAAAGAGAGTGAGATAATCTGCCGGTTTGTATTCGTGCCCTGCCGAATCGCGCACCACCCATGTTGAATGAACTTCGTCCTGGGTGTTGTAATCAATAATAAACGTCCTCGAAGCCCTTGGGTAATTTTTCAGAAGGTTCTGGAAATCAGGATCTCTCAGGGTTTCCATCATCCCGGTGAAGTCCTCGTCCAGCCTTCGGGGGAGAGAGATGGCAAATTTCTTCAGATCCCCTTTATCGACAAATTTCCTGAAGAGATCCCGCGCCTCGCCGGACATCTCCTTATCGATCCTGTTCAGGCGCTTGACGAGCACGCGGAGGTTGTAGGCGCGATCCCGGTTGTTCCAGATATCATCAATGATCTTCGTGATCGGCTTTCCCTCCCTCTGCGGAGGTTCAGCGGTGATGCCCGTCGCCTGCCTGAAGTACTCGATCAACGTCCCGCCGAAGCAGTCAAAGACGGTAAAATGTGATTTATCCGGGTAATGCTCGCCTTTCCGGGTGCCTCTCCCCATCATCTGCTCGAAGAGAATACGGGACTTCACCGGCCTGAGAAACACGATATATTCAAGATCCGGGATATCCACGCCGGTAGAAAGGAGATCGACGCTGACAACGATCCCTGGCAGTTTTCGGTTCCTGAACTCCCTGATCATCTGAAGGGGGCGATCGACCTTGCCCGTGATCTTCTGGACAAACGAATCTCCCCGCCCGAATACATCGCGGGCGGCATCAACCAGTTGATCCGCATGGGAGATGTGCGGGATGTCCTGAACAGCAAAGATCAGAGTCTTCGGGAAGCGTCCATAGCGCGCCTCGTGATCTTCGGCATATCGCCTGATCTCTTCGAGGATCTTCTTATTGGAGTCGATAGAAGTGATGCTTCGCTCTACCTGCTCTGAAGGGTATTCGCGTTCGTCCTCCAGGATATCAAGTGTCTTCTGTCCGCTTTCAGGATCGACAACATCGACGGCCTCACCTTCTTTGAGAAAGATCCCCTCCATCCGAACGCCTGATTCGATGGTGATGAGATCGTAATCGACAAGAAAGCCCTCCTGAACGGCCCGTTCATAGGGATACTCGTACACTTTGTGCCTGAAGTACGCCATCGTATGAGAGGCGGGCGTCGCGGTGAGCCCGATCTTTATGGCATCGAAGTGATCGAGGGTGTTACGCCACACCGATACTTCCTGTGCGGTATAACCGCGGTGGCATTCATCCGCAATGATAAGATCGAAAGCGTGGATGGGGATATCCATCTTTTTTGCATCCTCTTCTGTCTCCTCTGTGCAGGGGAATGCGGCAGCCCTGCCGAACAGGTTGATCGCCATCCGCTGGATGGTAGAGACATACACAAAGGCATGTCCGGGCTGAGGGTTCGTGAGATAGGAGTTCGGCAGCACCGTGATGTCAAAAGGATCATCGTCATCATCCAGATCGCCGCGCTGAAACTGCTGGGTATAAACCTCGTATGTCTTATCGAATTTCAATCCCTGCTCTGTCTCAAAAGAAGCGAATGCGCGCACCGCCTGCGCTGCGAGAGCGCGCCGATCAACCAGGAATAAGACGCGCTTTGCCACACCCGCTTTCATCAGGCGGTAGATGAGATTGACCATCGTGAACGTCTTGCCCGTGCCGGTCGCCATCGCAACCAGCATCGCCCGGTGCCTCCCGGCAATTGCCTCTCCGATTGTGTTGCAGGCATCACGCTGATAGGGGCGCATTCGGGGATTATTTGGCATGCTGGAGAACAGAGAGCATTCTGAGTCTATATCGGCCTGTAAACAATCCAGCAAAGCATCAGGAGAATGGAATCCAGCAACCTGCCGGGATCGGTTTAAGCGGTGCCGTACGTCGTGATACCAGATCACCTCTCCATTCGTGGAATAGAGAAAAGGAGCGCGAAGGCCGTCAAAATTGAATTGATTGTCCTTAAGCCCGCGCGCATATCGCTCTGCCTGTGGAAGGACATTTTGAGGGCCAAGAGTGACTTTTTTCGCTTCGACAATTCCAAAAATATCTCCGTTGATACAGAGGGCGTAGTCGGCAGGGCCGTTGTCGGTCGGGTACTCCTCAATTGCACACCGATCATATGCGCTGAGCGGTTTCCCGTGTGTATAGGGAACGACATCCCAGCCCGCCGCCCGTAACTTTGGATCGATCTTCTTTTTACGGGTCAGATATTCGTTGTCACTCATTTATACGGCACATCAGGGCAATAATCTGATAAAATTTGAATTTGATTGTTATTGCAGTCTGGTTTGACGATAAATTAACTTTGCGATATTATTTTTCTTTGGATATGCCCAATTTGGGGTTCTCGTATGGTGTCTTGAGTGCCTTCTGCCGGGCTGGGGGGCGGTCCTCCCTCCCTCCCTCAACCTTTCGGAATTTCCGAAGGGTTGCGAATTACCAATTTTAAGAAAAATAGTAGTGAGTTAGTTTTTCCTCAAATGGGCAATTTATCGAGGATTTTAACGTATGCCTGAGTGCCTCTTTTTACAAGGTTAAAGTAGTTCTTTGCCACTACAGATTTCGGTGTTCTGCCTTGTATGAAATCAATGATATTGGCGTCTATTTCCTCATCGGCAAACAGATTGGCTGAATACTTCCGGGTGCTTTTTGCGCTGAAAGTCTCATGTCGTAACTTCTCATAGATCGAGTCGATATGAGAGTACGGCAGTTTGTACGCTTTCAACTCCTCTACAAACGTCGCCGGGATAAAGAGGTTGTACACGTTCTTTGTACCGCTTGACGCCTCGGCCGCGTCGTAATACGCGACGCGCTCATCATACTTCGAGATGTGGAGATTCTCAGGTCTCCATGTGTCGATCACCTCTTTGCACTGTGTAGCGCGACCGCCGGAATAGATGAGGAACTTAAAGAACGTCTTAAGATCGTCGGGGCAATGCGCGTATGCCGCGGTAACTTCATCATCGGTATAGTCCTTCTTTACGTCTGGCTGGGATTGCTTCGCCGTCACCGGATCTAACCATCGATCTATGCTGTAGCCTAAAACCTCATCCATCTCTTTCATGTCGTGAAGATAGTTGAAGAAGTTTCGATATGCGCGGATGTGGTGATCTCCCATATCGGCGTACGCCTTCATCGCGTCGGCGGGCTTACTCATGGGGGGCAAACGCGAGAGCGCATTGATGTACCATACCGCTTTCTTCGGCGCGGCGGTCTTTTTCTTGTATTTGATCATGTAGTCGGCAAATTCGTTTTTGTAGGTCTGTTTACCTCCATCTAACCATGCTTGCATCTCCTGTACTGTCGGGGGCGGGGAATACTTCATCCAGAGATCGTTAATGGTCTCAGATTTCGCCTCGATTCCCTCATCTGGCTTTTTGCTTGGCTCTTTTGCCTGATCTTCTTGGTTTTTGCTTGGTTTTTCAATCAAGGTTTGTTCTGGATTTATTTCATGATTCCTTGGCATGGAAGAGGCCGCGGGTTCAATTCCCGCTCGGTCCACTCGTTTTTGCGAACATTTTTTTTCATGATCATTTTTCCGTACCGGCCGGTTTCCGTCTGTTCCGGGGTTCTGAAACAACG
>Ga0209269_1001639_pt1 | contig 11381 bp, 11 predicted proteins | sample MTBAKMMethaMetaG_FD_187455 | JGI IMG/M metagenome (GOLD analysis project Ga0209269, IMG submission 187455) | Enrichment culture microbial communities from Arthur Kill intertidal strait, New Jersey, USA, that are MTBE-degrading - MTBE-AKM (Arthur... | ecosystem: Environmental > Aquatic > Marine >... | reverse complement strand
ATCATGCCGCGCGGCGGAGTGACCCCGGGCACGCTGACCACGGACGAGTTCGGCAACTGCTTCCTGTCCATGGCCACCTCCGGCATCGACATGGACAAGATCTCGGCCCTGACCTCGGGCAGCGGCGGCTGCTTCATCAACACGGCGGGGATCAAGTAACATACGGCATACATTGAAATCCTGCCCCCTTAAGGGGGCAGGATCCGCCCCTTTAAGGGCGCGGATATCTACGCGAGCCGGGTATGTCAGGTGACTAGGGAGGTGGAACTCCTCCCGCCGACCTGGGAATTATGACGTCATGGCAAAAGTGAACCCATGGTTTGCTCAGGTGTGGTGCGCAAACTACGTAAGAATGAGAACAATGTACGATGAAACCTGCATTGCAGATGTTCTGTGGGATAATAAAAAAACTTGCTTATAGAAAGGAGTTATCTATGAGTTCAAAACAAGGAAATAATCGTTGGGATGCTGAAGCCGACGTTATCGTGGTTGGGTTCGGTGGGGCAGGTGCAAGCGCAGCGCTGGAAGCTAAACAGAATGGGGCTTCGGTGCTGGTACTGGAATGCTTTAATGGCGGCGGATCCACGGCTGCCAGTGGTGCCGTTGTCTATGCCGGGGGAGGCACCCCGTATCAGAAGGCGGCAGGATATGACGATACTCCGGAGGAGATGTTTAAATATCTGAAGAGTGAGATCGGTGATATTGTGAAGGACGAGACACTTCGCCGCTTCTGCGATGGATCCGTAGATATGATCAAGTGGCTGGAGGAACAGGGTGTTCCCTTTGAGGGATCCATGTGCCCATTCAAAACATCGTACCCCACGGACGATTACTATCTCTACTTTTCCGGAAGTGAAAATAATAACTTAAGTAAAGCAATTGCCAAACCGGCGCCGCGCGGTCACCGCGCCAAGGGCCCGGGCATATCCGGGCTCACCTTGTTCCATGCCCTGGAAAATTCCGTGCGGAAAAACGGTATCGATGTGCGTTGTCAGACCAAGGTTGAGAAGCTCGCCTTTGATAACGATGGAAAGGTGATCGGTGTAGAAGGCCTCTCTATTGCTCCGGGAACCAAAGCGGCGCAAGTTCACTCGGTGCTCTCCCTGATAAATTCCAAGCTGAATACCTATATGCCTCCCATGGGCAAGGTTGTCGACATGATCTGCACAGCCATTTTTAATGCCAATGCGAAACCATATCGCGCCAAGGCGCGCAAAGGCGTTATCCTGGCTGCCGGCGGTTTCATGTTCAACAAGGAGATGGTGAAAAAACACAATCCTATTTTCCTGCGCTGTCTGCCGCTGGGAACGTATGCCGACGACGGAACAGGCATAAAATTAGGCCAGAGTGCCGGCGGGGTCACGTCTCATATGGATAAAATGTCGGCCTGGCGCTTCTATGTACCACCAGAGGCCCTTATGCAGGGTGTATTGGTCAATAGACAGGGCCAGCGTCTATGCGGCGAGGATTTGTATGGCGCCAAACAAGGTGACTATATCGTAAACAACAATGGGGATGCATTCCTTGTGTTCGACGACAAAACCCACAAGGAAGCGGTAAGCCATCTTGGCGACCAGTTGGCCTTCTTCCAGAAAATTACCACAGGACCCATGTTGAAAATCAGCAGGAAGAAGGCCGATACGTTAGCCGAGCTGGCCTCTAAGATCGGCGTATCGCCCAAGGGCCTGGAAGACACCATATCCCACTATAACGACATTGCGCGCAAGGGTAAGCCGGATCCCATGGGCAAGTTTGAAAAGCGCTTTATTCCTCAGGATACGGCGCCATTTTATGCGATCGATTGTTCTCTTTCCGGGTTCACCCAAACGTTAACCAAGTTTGGCATACCAACCGCGGCCATGACGCTCGGAGGTCTGGTGGTAAACGAGGAAACCGGACAGGTGAAACGCGCGGACGGATCATCGATCGAGGGACTGTATGCCGCGGGACGCACCGCTATCGGGCTTTGTTCCAATGGATATTTCTGCAGCGGAACCTCGATTGCGGACTGCGTGTTCGCGGGACGGCGCGCCGGTCGGCATGCGGCAAACCTGAAATAAACGTAAAAGAGTGAAGGAAAGCGTATAACCATATACCCATCTTTGCATTGCCCTCTCTCCAACCTCCCCCCGGGCCATCCGGGGGGATTTTTTATGCAAGGAAGGCAGGCGGCAGAAAAAGGGTCGTGATAGGCCCTTTAATGCATGGAAGGGTGGGGTCGGTCACGCGCCTTACGGCGATCCCTGTGCGAGGGCGCACGTTCGGGGGGGCCATACGGGTTCGGGCTAGCAGGTCTTCTTGAGGCTCTCGACCAGTTCAGTGGTTTCCTGTGCCGACAGATCGCAGGTCATGGTGCCGCCGCCGGGGTGGGCCAAGGTCAGCCGGCATCCGCTTGAGGTCTTCTCAACCGTAAATTTTCTATTGGCCGGCATGCGCACGCTATCGGAGAGCCAGTCATCGGCCGTGAACTCGGCGATCTGGATCAGCACGCCGAAGGCATGCTTGGGGTGGATGAAAATTTCTTTCCACACCCCGCCGACATACTCGTTGTACCCGAAGTAGGGGATGCCGTTTTCCTCCAGGACCTTGCGGGCATGGTGAATATCCGGGGTCTGGAGCGTGATGTGGTGCACGCCGCCCTCGCGGTTTTTCAAGAAACCGTCTAAGAAGCTGCCCGTGCCGGTAGGCGAGATGAGTTCGAGGCGGCTTAAGTCGCCCAGGCTGTTGATCTGCCAGACGTAACGCATATGGTCGTCCTCGGCATAGCTGCCGGGGATGGCGCCCAGGATGCGAGTGAAAAATTTCAGGGCCTTGTCATAGTCCCTTACCGCGATCGAGACATGGTCGATTCTCTGGATCATACGCGTCAGAGGGTAAACGATGTAGATCCAATGGTCAATGATTTTCGTAGGTTCGTCTGAACATGGGTTCGCTGTGCACAAGCACGATTTTCTGTGCTATAGCTTTTGACTGCAACGGCACCACAATCAAGAGGAGGTTAGCCATGCCAACGGATCTCACCCTGCAGTGGGACAATCAGGCGGCCGATGAACTGGCCCGGGAATTCCGCTTCGTGATCACGGACATGATCTGCCGCTCCGGTTCGGGGCATATCGGCGGGGCCTTGAGCCTGGTCGACATCATGATCACCCTCTACTACCGCGTCATGCGCGTCAATCCTGAAGAACCGCGCTGGCTCGACCGTGACCGGCTCATACTCTCCAAGGGCCATGCCGGGCCCGTGCTCTACACGGCCCTGGCCTACCGCGGCTTCTTCCCCATGCAGTGGCTCACCACGCTCAACCAGGACGCTACGCGGCTACCCAGCCACGTGGACCAGATCCAGACCCCGGGTATCGACATCACGGCCGGGTCCTTGGGCCAGGGCCTGTCCTGCGCCTGCGGCATCGCCCTGGCCGGCAAGCTCAACAAGAAAGACTACCGCACCTTCTGCATCATCGGCGACGGCGAGAGCGACGAAGGCCAGGTCTGGGAAGCGGCCCTGTTCGCCGGGCACAGGAAGCTCGACAACCTGGTGGCCATCACGGACTACAACAAGATGCAGATCGACGGCACGACCGAAGAGATTATCAATCTTGAGCCTTTGGCCGACAAATGGCGGGCGTTCAACTGGGAGGTCTTCGAGATGAACGGCCATGACTGGGACGATATCAACGCCACCATCGCCAAGGCCATCGCGGTTAAGGGCAAGCCCAGCATGATCATCGCCCATACCATCAAGGGCAAGGGCAACTCCGCGGTGGAAAACACCGTGGGCAGCCACAACATCAAGATCGGCGACAAATCGGCCTATGCCAAGTACATGGACGCCCTGGGCTACACCTGCACATTGCCCTACGAGGACTAGAGGAGGCCACCAATGAACTATCATGAGATGGAAATGCGCGCCGTCTATGGCGCCACGCTGAACGAGCTGATCGAAGCCAACCCGCATGTGCTGTGTCTGGAAGCCGACCTGGGCAAGGCCTCGGGCACCATGCCCGCGGTCTCGGGCAAGCACCCCGAGCACTACATCGACATGGGTGTGGCCGAGGCCAATATGATCGGCCTGGCCGCCGGTCTGGCATCCGAAGGCAAGATCCCCTTCTGCGCCAGCTTCTCCTGCTTTGCCAGCCGCCGCGTCTACGACCAGATCTATATCAGCGTGGCCTATGCGAACAACAACGTCAAGATCGTGGGCACGGCGCCGGGCATCACCCAGGGGCCCAACGGCGGCACGCACATGGACTTCACCGACCTGTCCATCATGCGCACCATGCCCAACATGCACGTCTACGCCCCGGCCGATGTCTACGAGCTTAAGTCCGTCATGCAGTTCATGGCCGCCAACCAGCAGCCCACCTACATGCAGCTCATCCGCTCCAAGATGCCGCAGACCTTCGATGACACGTACACGTTCGACCCCAACAAGGCCGTGGTATTGAGAGACGGCGGCGATGTCACCTTGGTCACCACCGGCTACATGGTGCCGTTCACCTTGAAGGCCGCCGACGAGCTGGCCCAAAAAGGCATCAAGGCTGCGGTCTTGCATTACCCGTCGGTCAAGCCTTTCGACGCCGCGACCCTGATCGCCTCGGCCAAGCAGACCGGCGCCGTGGTCACCATCGAGAACCAGACCATCTTGGGCGGCTTGGGCAGCGCTGTGTGCGAGGTCCTGTCCGAAAACTGCCCGGTCAAGGTCAAACGCTTAGGCATACCGGACAAGTTCGGCGAGGTCTCTACCGAGAACTACATGTTCAACAAGCACGGCTTCGGCATCCCCCATATCGTGGCCGCGGCCGAAGGTTTGGCCAAGAAATAAGCCCCAGGCGTAAGAAGCTGATACGCAGACTCGCCCCCCTTGGGGGGCCAAACCCCTGTGGCGTAAGGTTTCTTCGGGAAGGGGAGGGGCGCCAGGGGGGTGTGCGATGCGCGGGGTAGGGCTGTGGTGTGGAATCTGCTCGACTCAGGCGGCAGTCCAATTCCGCAGATCTTTCGTATAATACGGAAGGAGAAATACATGATCAAGAAAATCGATCGACCAACCATCATAAAAGCTGCCGGCAACAAGCCCAAACAGATCGAAGAGTACATCGGGAAAGTGAACTCCGGCACCCAGGAGGTCAGCATCGCGCGCATGATCAGCCCGCAGGGGTGGGTCGAGCCTCGGCAGACGCCGGAGTTCGATGAATACACTGTGGTCTTGAAAGGGATACTCAAATTGAAGCTGGAAAATGGCGAGATCGAGGTCAAGGCCGGCGAGGCGGTCATGGTCGGCAGAAACGAGCCGGTTCAATACAGCACCCCCTATGAAGGAGGGGCCGAGTATATCGCCGTTTGCCTGCCGGCCTTTGCGCCGGAAATGGTGCACCGCGATTCATAAGACGGTATGATACCCGTCCTTTCATGAGCGAAGGCCGGCCCGGCATTGTCGCACAGCGAGTCGCGAATAAGCGCGCGGCGCATGTGCGCTTCTGATGATCCGAGAGTTTTCGATGATCCCGTGGCGCTCCGCCCCACCGGCAAAGAACATCTCCCGAGATTTGCCGGCTACTTTTTTGAGTGACGTAAAAATCTTATGAGATAAAAAACCGGCCACGGCAGGACCAGCAGACAGCTGAGCACCGAAAGGTGCCAACCCTGCGTTATGAATCCGCTCCCGAGCTCCGCCACCCTTTGCTCAGGCGCCGTAAGACCGCACACAAACAGACCGAACCAGATATAAAAGTACAGCAGGGCATGGAAATGGTATTTCACCAGGTACACAACCTTTTTCCAGAAGCCCTTTTGCGGCCAGTCAATGTTTTCGGTATTCGTCATGCTGCGCTCCCGTCGTTAAAGATTTAATAAGATCGTAAACGGCATCAGGATAATGATGATCATCATGAGGCCCCACAGAACCCAGGTTTTTTTCCATTCGCCCCAGGAGCGCTTGCTTTCCACCCATCGAAAGGAAAGGGAAAACGAGAACACGAGGATGAACCAGTCAATAAAATTGGTCAGTGGTATCCCCATGATGCGGGTCGGATATCTCAGGCCGTCGGGAAAAAACCCGCAGAAAAATCTAGAAACCGGATTGTCGGGGGTGACCATCCAGATGTGGTTGTCGAAATTGTAAGGATCGACCACCCCGGCGGTGATGGTATTGACCCCCTCCTGATACGGAATCCATACCCACCAGTTATAAATGGTCGCCAGCGGGTCTTCGATCAGGTCGATCATGACGCACAAGGATGCATCGATGGCCGCCAAGAGGAGGATGGTCTTCATGAACGACCCCTGAAAAAGCGCGAAGTCCTTCGGATCTTCGGTGAATCCGTCGACCTGATAGGTCCCCAGTGACCGTGGGCCATAGACCAGGCGGTTCGTAAACTCGATCACGATATAGACAATCGCCACCCAGGAAAGCGGGTTGAGCAGCGGTGTGGCGTAAACATAAAAATTGAAACCCGGATAGAGATAAGCGCCGCAGAGCACCCCGATGTTTTCGATCACGGCCGTAAGCATGAAGCCGGCCGAGAATTCTCGCAAGGTCCGTTTCCATCCGTGCACCCAGGCCGAATGCGCGAAACAAAGCAGGAAAAGCGATATGAGACTCACCTCGAATGAGGTCTTGAGAAACCGCGCCGGATCGATGCCCAGGAGATCAAAGAGTGCGGTTACCATCACGCCTCCTTCACATATTCAGGCCATACTTTTCTCTGCACCATGCGGATGGCATTGTTCGGACACACCTTGATGCACTGTCCGCAGCCGTAGCAGCGCTCGGAGGAAATCAGCTGGGATTCGTGCTTGCCGTTTTTACTGATTAAATGCCTTGCCTTGAAATGGCAGACGGATAGGCAGCGGCCGCTGCCGTCGCATTTTGAACCATCGGTGGCCGCAATCGTATCGCCGTGAATGATCACCCTTGATTTATACGCGATGGCCTCATTGGCCAGAAAAGGCGCGCATGTGGCCGATGAACAGTGACAGATCCCGCCGTCGCCGTCTTGTATCACGTAGACATTGGACACGAGCCCCATGTTCTGGCACCTGCGCTCGACTTCGAGAAGTTCCTGTTTTGATACCATGCGATAGGTTTTAAGCTTGCCGAACTTTTCACCGCAGGTTCCAATCTGAACATCGACGTCGATCGGGGTGTCCATGAACATGTCAAGCCTGTCGCCGGCGATGTCCCTGGCATCGGGTCCAAGCTCTTTGGCCGTGTCGAGCCGGCATGCGCAGGGGCCTACTGCGATCGGGAATTCCTCGGGCAGGTTCTCGATGTAATGATAGATCTCTTCTTCATTCATGACCTTTGTGACAACGGTTGCCGTGGCAAGGACATCGATGACGCGGTGAATCAAGGCAAGGGGCAATTTCTTTTCAGCCTCCAGAAATCTCAGGACCGCCTGCATTACCAGGGGCTCTCGGGGGGCATAGAACTCAATGAGTTTTTCCCTGCCCTTGCGGCTATGGATGCTTACCCGTACTTTATGTTCCTTTTTCCAAGGTTCCTTGTCTTTCATGCAGACCTCCTCAATCTGTAATGATGTATCGAAAATGTCAGAACAACGCCGGGGTCAATGCCTTCGAGCCGTGTAGTTTGGCGGAAACAAACAGCAAGGCCAGTTTAGGCGTAGAGATAGGGACAAGCGCAAGCGGATGCACCTTGGCAAGCTTGAACAACGCGGTGGCCGTCTGCGCCAGGTTGTTGCAGTCTTCGGAGAAGAATACATTCCTTTTCCCGAAGGCCTGTCTGAGCATTTCACCCACTTCCTTAATCGCGCAAGCACCTGCAACAAGCCCGCGTGAATAGCCCGCCTGCTTGAGGTGCATGGCAAGATCCTTATCAAAGCCTTTGCCCATGACGATAAAGAAGCCGCCTTTCCCCCCGTGATCGAGGAAGAGAACCTGCAGCATCGCCAAGGGATTGTTCTGGCATCCTTCCCTGCAAAGCATGGCGTTGCCTCGAACGATTTTCACGTCAGCCGGGAACTCCTGCAGCAGATCCGTGGGGAACTTCTCCTGATATTGGCTCATGTCTTTGCCAATGACGTTGATCTTGGTAAGGTCGCCCTCGCCCAGCCCCCGGTCATATGCGATTTTGAGATGTTCGATCTCATCGAGAGCCAAGCCGAACACCCTGGCTCCTACTACGTCGACGGCCAACGTGTCGCGGCCGCCGATCAGGATATTAAACCTCTTCACCAGCCTGTCTTCCAGGGCCGTCGGAGGGTAATGGCCGTAAATGGTCCCTTCGATACCGTCGATGATGGTAATATCGGGCCTGATATACTCGAAGACATCCACGATTTTCGAGTGCAGGTTATAATTATGGTCCTTGCCGCGGTCAGCGTGCTGCGGAAATCCCCACTGGTTTTTCATTCCGAGCGTTACTCCCGCCATGCTGTGGGTCTTGAGCTTGGGCAGGCTTATATAGGTGTAGCTGTCTCGATCTTCGATCAGCTTTACAACCGTTGACGGCAATCGGAATTCCTTGAGCACATATCCTTTTTCATCGATTGCAGCGGATGGCTTGCCCTTGAATTGAAAGGATTTGGTTTTTTCCTCATCCAGATAAATCGGGATGGCGCCGGTTCTCTTGATGACATCCTTAAAACCGTTAATGGCAAAGACAACGCGGGTCATATTGGCCTGCGTGGCATTTTCCATTACCGAGATCTTTGCCGCGCCGATCTTCCATAAGCGTTTGATGACTTCCTCTAAAACAGCCGGAGAAGTGTAGCAGTGTTTTTTGAAATCAATCCCATTCACCTTGATATAAACTTCTTTTGTTTTTTTTAAAATCGGCCCGGCTTTCTCCAGGGAGGTGAACATGTCGTCAACGGCCTTTGCGATCCCTTGATTGGTTTCGGTAATATATACGTCAGTCACACCATTCCTCCTTAGGCTGTTTTCCTGTTCCGCCGATGGTCATAGGTCACAGGTTCTCCGAGTATGACTTGGTTGTGATTACCGGTTTTGCTATCGGCCCTTTTTGCCTCAGATCAAAAACCCGTTTTCTCAAAGACTCGAAGATCTTGGGGAAGGTGGATTTGCTCAGCGCCTTTTCTATGAAACCGGGGACGGCCTTTCCCACTTCAACGGTGGTTGTATAGGTTACCAGTGAGCGCCCGTTTTCATATGGTTCAACACGGAAATAACCCTGCGTATCACGTATTGGCCCCTTGATATAAAACCAGTACGTCGTGTGGAATTTCTCATCAATAATATATGAGAGCTGGTAATCCATGGTCAGGAGGGCCACTTTTATGCGACAATCCACGAACAGCTTCCCGTCTTTCCAGCCCACTGGTTTGTAGAAGATCGTGTTGGGCATGAATTCGCCAAAGGAATTGAAATCGATGATAACATGCCACACATCCTCTACCGGCGCATCAACAACGGCTTGGCCGGTCGGTGCATATACCTTGGTATGAGGATTCTGCTCAATGCTGGTGACGATCTTGCCCGCATCGAGCTGTTGCTTTATCTTGGGATCAAGTGAAGCAGCACCCCAAGCGCTGCCCGCAAACAGGACGGTAATCAGCATCAATGAAATTGCCGGGTACTTCTTCCTACATGGGTTCATGCTGCTCTCCTTTAAAAAACATCAGTTCAGTGCGGTTATGAATGTCATCCGCAACAGCCGGATAAGATGCGCACAATTTCAGAAGGGATTTTCAGCCCTAGCTAGGAAGAGCACCTTCAACGAATGCCCTCCGGCTATTCCGGGTCAATCCATTCTACCCCTATCCACATGTGTTCATTCAGCCTGTTGTGACGCGTCCTGCCGACCGGAGCAGGTATCCTAGTTTTAGTCTATAGGATGCAAACGCTGTGGCAGGCTTACTCGACCCCCTGTCTAAATAGTATAGGTATGTCATACACCATGATAATGGGACGCGGACTGTTGGATTCTTCTTTCTCAGCTTTCCCAATTATCCGTGCCGTATGATGAGCTTATATTAACTCAATATTCGATGAAAGAAAAGAGATTTTAAACAATCAATGACTTATGAGACCCAAGGTGTTCCGTGGGGCGGTTGTTGAAACCGCGTGGTAAGCTCGGGACGGACCGAGGAAATGTGTTGATGCAATGATTGCAATCAAGAGAAAGGCGGTAGTTCTAGGGCTTGGAATCCTCTTTGGAGGCAGGTAAAGCAGCATTCTAAGTGGATGTATGACGGTCGTATACCTGATGGCGACGGATAGTATGCAGCCGGATAAGTTCATTCTGTCCGATCCGGAGAGTAACCTTGTGGCCCAATCAAGACCCAAGCGGCGTGGTCGAGCCGCACTACGATAGAGCTCCACGGAAAATGGATGTAAACAATGTGCGTCTCCGGATCGTCTGTTAGGGCAAAGAAAGGAGATCCTACGATGAAATTGAGAACGGCAAGACCATTTTTCGGCACTATGTTCATAAGGACCATGGGGTTGTTTCTGTGCTGCTTATCCTTAACACCGCCTGCGTTCGCGGCCGCACAGTGGAACGTGGGACTTTCCGGAGACAACGGCGGCATTCGTGGCTTCAACCTGTCCATCGGTGAATATTACCGGGTGCCGGAGCGTGAGGTTGTGGTTGTCCATGAACGGGGCATCTCTGAAGAGGAACTCCCGGTCGTATTCTTTATCGCCCAAAGGGCGCACGTCTATCCGGGAGCCGTGGCGAATCTGCGCCTGAGGGGCATGAGCTGGATGGATATCACCCTGCGCTTTGGTTTAAGCCCGGACATATACTACGTGCCGGTCGTTATCGGCCGAGACGGTCCTCCCTATGGGCATGCCTATGGCTATTACCATAAACACCCACGGGGCGGCTGGAAGAGGGGGGACCTGCGCGACCGGGACATCATCAACCAGGTAAACCTGAAATTCTTATCAGAGCATCACCGCTATGCCCCGGAAAAAATCATACGCTACAGATCCGAGGGACGGAGTTTTGCGACCATTGAACGTGACATACGCAGTCAAAGGCCATCGAACGATCACTACCAGAAACCGGGCGGCACTGACCGGAAGACATACCAGCCGAACGATTACAAACCGAATACCAAACGTCCCGATACGATCAGGCAGGAACGTTATCAACCGAACACGGCCAAACCGGATGGCAAACAGCAGAAAAAACACATCTGGAATGGCAACCAGCCTCCGAATAGATAAGGCCACTCTCGGCCGAAAGGATAGATAGATTGATAAAAAATGATACGGCCGTCCGCGGATATCCGTGGACGGCCGTCTTGTAAGGAATATTTTCTTATGTTAGCGCCAGTTGCCGTGCACGGCCGGTCGGCGGCGGGCGGTGACGCGGGCGGCGAAGCGTGCCGTGGTGGCGGCAAAGGCTAAGGTCCCGATGGCTATGAATACGGCTGTCATGACTTATGCCCTCC
>Ga0209269_1001636_pt1 | contig 11386 bp, 3 predicted proteins | sample MTBAKMMethaMetaG_FD_187455 | JGI IMG/M metagenome (GOLD analysis project Ga0209269, IMG submission 187455) | Enrichment culture microbial communities from Arthur Kill intertidal strait, New Jersey, USA, that are MTBE-degrading - MTBE-AKM (Arthur... | ecosystem: Environmental > Aquatic > Marine >... | reverse complement strand
TACTCCGGTGCCATGGACCCATGGGGTAGAGGACATCCTTCTGGGCTTCGAACCCAGGGACGCGGGTTCGATTCCCGCTGGGTCCGTTACGGCTGAAAAAAAGTTATTCAAGTCTTATTTTTGACGGTTGCCCGTTTCCAACAAGGATCGGAGAGGGTAGATCCGCCCGGTCGTCCGGCGTGTCAGGGGCGACGGCATCGACCCGCAGGGAGTAGAGGCCGGTCGGGAGGTCACGCACGTCAAGACATGCCTCCTGAACCCTTTTTCCGGCCGGAACCGGCGGCATCGTCAGGAACTGGACCCAGGTGTGCTCTTCGTCGTTCGAGTACGATAACCGCTGGGTCGCCTGAGCGCTCCCGGTATAGTTCAGGGCCCATGCCACTTCAAGGAAGGCGGTGACCGGGCCCGAACCCTCCCGATGGAGGTCGGCGACGTCGAGGATAGGGCCATTAAAACCGGTGTTGTTCAGGTCGGGAACGGCGGTGACGAAGGTGTCGGGCAGCGTCAGCGTGCTCGCCCCACCGTTGAAGGCGATCAGGGAGCCCGGTCCGAAAATATTGATGTTGCCCGCTTTTTTGACCGTCAGGGTGTATCTGGCGGTCCACACCTGGTTGAGACGGACCGTACCGATCTCGAAGTGGAGGGCGTGATCGTCCTCCCAGTCATCACGCTGGTCCAGGGTGTGCGGGGCGACGAAATCGTAGCGTGCCGCCGCGTTGCCGATCCAGTTCTCCACCGCCGTCGAAAAACCCTCGATATACTGGTAATCGAAGACGTCGGCGCCAGGGATGCGCTCGCCGTTCACCGAGATCTCCTGCATGGAGATGTCCATGACGGTTTCAACCCCGGCCTCGTCCCTCAGGTCACCGGCGATGCGGCTGTAGACCTCGGAGAGCGCGGCCGCATCGGGAGCGTGCTCGTGGAAGCCGCCGGTGGATTCGGCAAGGGCGGTCATGGTGTCGTAGGTGTTGTCGCCCTCAACGATCCCGTCGCCAAAGGAGATGCAGTAGATCCTGATCCCGCGGGAGCGGGCATAGGCCGAGAGGTCGTCTTCCGGGAGGGAGGAAAGACCGTATTCCGTGCCGTTGCAGTAGCCGTACCACCGGTAGTCCTCCTCCCGGTCTGAGGAGGTCACATAATACGTCGATGACGCATTCCCACGCCCCAGGGGGTCGCCGAAGTAGTTGTACGCCCCGTCAGACATCAGGACGACGGCCCGCACTGCGTCCGGGTCGATGTTCGGGCGGGCGATGAGTTCGTCTATGGCGCATTTCAATGCAAGCCTGGTCGGCGTATAGCCGGACGGCGAGAGGGCGTCGATGGTCGAGATGACTGCGACGTAGTCTGTCGAGAGCCCGACCCGAACGGGCGCGGAGCGTTCATAGTAAGGGACGAGCCCGATCCGGTCGGAGGAGGGGTTCATACGGGCGACGAAGGTGCGTGCAGCAGTTCGTGCAGCCGCCATCTTTGTGTCGGCCCCGGCGATCCGGTCCTTCATGCTCCCCGAGCAGTCGATGGCGAGGACGGCGTCGATCGGGTGGGGCTGGAGCCGCCAGCCGTCGCCCCGGAGCGTGACGTTCACGCTGACGGTCTCGTTCACCCCGACCGTTTCGGGCTCGACCGAGGCGGTGACCGAAAGGAAGGGGTAGTTCTTCCAGGTGAGCGGGATGGAGCGGACGACCCCGCCCCACCGCGCCTCGACGGTGCACGAGGCGGTGACGGTTGGGTCATACCCGGCCTCGTCGGGCCCGGGGAAGGCGCCGGGAGTGAAGAGGATGCTGGCGTAGCCGTCCCGGTCGGTGACGGCCGAGGCGGCATTGAGAGAGGCGCCCTGCCGGTCTCCCGGGATCGCAAAGGAAACGCTCTCACCGGCGACCGGGTTGCCCTTCTCGTCGATCACCTTCGCCCTGATGGTGGCGGTGATCGACGGGTTTGCGTCCAGGCTCGGCATCGTCTGCGGGTTTGCCGTGAGGAGCATATCTGAGGGGTCGAGGTGGATGAAGGCGACCGGGACGGTGACGGTCACCGAGGCGTTGTCCGCCGCCGTCGCCGTCACTTCAACCGCACCGGCGGAGTCTTTCGGCCCGTAGGAGATCGTCGCCGTTCCAAGGGAGTTCGTGCGGACCGTCGTCTCCTCGCCCGGAAGGGCGGCGATGTTCACCGACCGGTTTCCGGCCGGGTTGCCGTAGCGGTCTTTTACGGTATAGACGATGCGGTATATGCCCGTTCCGTCCGCCGGAATAGGAGAGGCCGGCGAGACCGAGGCCGAGATCGCGGCCGGGACACCGTCGGCGGTGCCGCGGATGGTGAGGTAGGCGTCGGCCACCGGGACGGGGAGGTCGACGTAGATGATGTTCTCCCCGGCGACGCAGTCGGCCCTGAAGAGCGCCGCCACCCATCCGCTCTCGTTGACGGAAAGGGAGACGTCGTCAGAGTAGCCGGCACCGTCCAGGACGCCGGCCGTGGTGCCGGGCGAACCGGTGACGAAGCGGACGGTCTCGGCCGTGCGGCGGGAGTCGACGGGGTTGCCGTATCGGTCGGTGAGCATCAGGAGGATGGAGGCGGTCGTGCCGGCCGTGATCTCGCCGGGGTAGCGGAGGACCGCGATCTTCTGTGGGGCGGCGTGATCGATCCGCTTTTCGCAGACGGCAGACGCCGTGACCGGGGCGTCGCCCTCATGCCACCGGGCAACCGCCGTTATGGCGGCGGTGCCGCCCGTCGTCCCCGCAGAGAACCTGGCCCGGGCGGTGCCGTCCCGCCCTGTTTTTGCGGTGAAGGGGGTGAGCGCCCCCATCGCCGGGTCGCAGGAAAATGTGATCTCTGCCCCATTCACCGGCGTGCTGGCATCGTCGGTGACCTGCACTGCGATCCACGAACTCTGCGGGCCGCCGGCAACGAGCCATTCTGTATCCGTGGTGATGGCGACCATCGGCGAACCTGCCGCCGCCTGAGTGCAGAGCAGCAGGAGCGCTGCAAAAATAATACCGTGACGTATCGCTGACATGTCCTCCCCCGAGGTGAGTCAGTGAATACGCGAACAATATATAAATATTTTGTATATTTATCTGATCGAATATACATTAAATTTCGTTTTTTGTAGGATTGAAAACGATAAAATCAGAGACAACTACAGAATTCCATTGAAAAAGATTGTCGAACAATCATATTTGCACAATACAGGCCGGCCGCAAGGAGGGCAAATGGCCACCGGAGAAAAAAGGGGAGGGGGAGGACCCTACTCAAGTTTGATCTTCGGGGTTTCTGCGGATCCCACCAGGATAGCACTATCGAGCTCGTCCATCGCATCAGGGGCGTCAGGGGCGGTGGCGCGGACCCGTATCCAGTAGTAGCCGGCAGGCAGCACCCTGACGTCCAGGCTCGCCGTCAGGGTGACATTGCCCGGAGCGACGGCCGTCAGGGTGGCAAACCGCGTCCAGGTGTGTTTATCGTCGGTGGAGTAGTAGAGGCGCTGGGTCACGGTCTCCTCGCCGGTGTAGTTCAGGTTCCAGACGAGCGGGAGGAAGTCGGTCACCTCGCCCGAGCCCTCCCGGGCGAGGTTTTCGACGGAGAGAACCGACGAATTGAGGCCGGTGTTGTTCAGGTCAGGAACGGCGGTGACGAAGGTGTCTGGCAGGGTGAGGCTCGAGGCCCCGCCGTTGAAGGTGATCAGGGAGCCCGGGCCGAAGATGTTGATGTTCCCCTCCTTGAGCACCTTGAGAGTGAAGCGAGTCGTCCAGGTCTGGTTGAGCCGGACGGTGCCGACGTTGAAGGCAAGGCTCTGACCGGCCGCCCATTCAGAGGTGTTGTCGTAGGTGTCGAGCGGCAGGATCTCGTGGCGGCCGGTTTCGTTGTCGATCCAGCTCCCGATCACCGTCGATTCGCCGGGGATGTGGACATACTCGAGGACCGGGTCTGCGGGGTCGTTGAAGACCGCAAGGCCGTTCACCAGGACGTTGTCGAACTGCAGGCCGACAGTGGTGTCGACGCCGGCCTCGGTCTTGAGTTCGCCGGCGATTTCGGTGTAAATGGAGTCGATGTTGGCTGCACTTGCGTCATAGTAGATGCCGCCGGTGGTTTCTGCCAGCTGCCTGAGCGTGGACCTGCCGCCGGAGGAGATGCTGTCGGAAAAACCGATGGAGTAGATGGTGATGTTGTGCCTGGCCGCATATGCGGCCATATCCTGATCATCGGAAGAGAGATCAGTATATTTGTAGTAACTGCTCGCGAGATTCCCGAAGTCGGTAGGACTTTTCGTCGTATACCCCCAACCCCGCGCCAGCGGGTCGCCATACCAGTTATAGTCGCCGTCGGAGAGGAGGATCACCGCCTGAACTGCAGAGTCCCGCCCATGATCGATGATCTCCTGGATCGATGTATAGAGGGCGTGGCGCATCGGCGTCCCGTGATCAGGAACGATCGTATCAAGCGTGGACCTTACAGAGGCGGCGTTCGAGGTCAGAGAGGCATCAACCGTTGCATAGTCGCTGTACGAGACCGGATAGACATAGACGTTGTCAATCTCCGAGGTCGATATCCCCGAGTTTGCGCCAGGCCGCGAGATGTAGCCATTTCTCCCGAACGAGACAACACCCAGCTGATCCCGCGTCGCCATCTGGTCCACGAAATCTTTCGCCGCCTCCCTCACCGAGTGCATCCGATCGGGTTCGTCGTAGAGCATACTCCCCGACCGGTCGATCACAAGCACCACGTCGATCGGGTCGGGCTGGAGCGCCCAGCCGTCGCCCCTGAGGGTGATGTTCACGCTGACGGTCTCGTTCACCTCGACGGTCTCGGGATCGACGGAGGTGGTGACCGAGAGGAAGGGGTAGTTCTTCCAGGCGAGCGGGATGGAGCGGGTGACCTCTCCCCAGGTGGCCACGACGGCGCATGTGGCGGTGGCGGTCTGGTTGTAGTCGTCACTGCCGGGAAGGGGGAAGGCGCCCGGGACGAACCTGACGACGGCGTAGCCGTCGCCGTCGGTGGTGGCGGTATTTTCCAGGAGGGCAGGAGCGGTGCAGACGTTCCCTTCGATATCGATGGCGTCGATCGAGAAGGCCACCGTCTCCCCTGAGACCGGATTGCCCCTCTCGTCCATGACCTTTGCCCGGATTTCCGAAACACACTCCGGGTTCGCGTCCAGGCTCGGCATCGTCTGTGGGTTTGCGGAGAGGAGCATCTCAACCGGGGCGGAGTTGGTGAACTGGACGGTCTGTGAGCAAGTGACGGCGGGGTCGTCATCAGAGGTGGCGGTGATCGTCACCGTGCCGATGGTGTCTTTCGGACCATAGGTGACCATGATCTGGCCGTCGGAGTTCGTGGTCAGGATCATCGGCTCTTCCTCGAGAAGAGACGTGACGACATGGATCGAACGGTTTCCAGCCGGATTGCCTGCGGCATCTTTGAGGGTGTAGAGGATGGAGAACTTGCTGACGCCGTCGGCCGGGACCCAGGGGTTCGGGGTGCCGGTCGGGCTGATCGTGCAGGAGATCGAGGCCGGGATCCCGTCGCCGATGCCGTAGACCGTGAAGTAGGTGTCGGCGACCGGCGCGGGGAGGTCGACATAGACGATGTTCTCCCCGACGAGAGGGGAGGTCTTCAGGACGGCGATGACGTTCCCTTCTTCGTCCACCGGCAGGACGCAGTCGTCGACATAGGCGGCCCCGTCCCAGATCCCGGCGGCGCCTCCGGGCGAACCGACGGTGAAGCGGACGGTCTCGGCCGTCCGGCGGGAGTCGATCGGGTTCCCATAGCGGTCCTGCATGGCGAGGACGATCGTGGTCACAGACCCGACCGAGACCTCGCTCGTATAGGTGCGGGACGCCAGTCGATACGGCGTATCGTGGTCGATCTGCTGAACGCAAGAGGCAGAGATGGTCACCGGGCCACCGTCACCCCCATAGGTAGCCGAGGCCGTGATCTCCGCGGCGCCGCTCGTCGTCGCCGCCGTGAACGTGGAGCGTGCGACGCCGCTCCCATCGGTGACCGCCAGGGCCCGGGAGAGACTGCCCATCGCAGGGTCGCAGGAGAACGTGACGCTGACCCCGCCGACCGGGGCGCCGCCGTTCGTGACCGTGGCCGTGACCGTCGTTCCGTCGGCGCCGTTTGCGATCAGCCAGTCTGTTCCGGTTGTAACCGTGAGATCATAGGGCTCCCCTGCCGCCGCCCCCGTGCAGATGAGCAGGAGGCAGATCAGGAAGAGCCCGGGACGCAGTGTTGCCATTTTTCCACCTCTCGTGGAGAGAATAGATTTTTTGGCAGTATTTAAAAATACTCATTTTTCAAACATTCTTTAAAAGGTCATTTTTTGTAAAATATAGATATTTTTTAGATTTTATCAGAATATACGATTCAAAAGAGTAAGGATAAATCAAAATCTATTTAAAATAGTATTAATTATAGTGGCAAGGCGCCTTCGGGGACGAGGGGAGACACCAGCGGGACGCGAAAAAAAGGGAGATCAGATCAGCTTCATCCTGATCTTTTTGCCGTCGTCGACCCTGACCGGCTGCTCGGTGGTCCGCCATGCTTCGGCGCCGCCGCTGATCGCCTCCCAGGCATGGATGCGGATCCGGTAATAGCCGTTCTTTTTGTCGGTGTCGAGTTCGGCATTATAATCCCCGGTGACATCCTCATCGACCGCCGGGACGGCAAAGTCATGCCAGAGGTTGTCCCAGACGATGTCGTCCGCGCTGTACTGGTACTGGGCCCGCTGCCTGACCAATTCAGGGCGCTCACCGGCATAGTCGAGCGTCCAGTCGACGGCGATGCTGAGGGTGTCGTTGTCGCCCACTGCGTCGAGCGCCGGGATGGAGAGGGTGCTCGTGCCGAAGACGTCGGCCGTCTCCTGGTCGACGACGGTGATGTAGACCGGCGGGAGGTCCTGCTCGTAGGTGGTGCCCGCTGCATTCGAGAAACGGATCTTTGATGCCCCATCGGTGAAGAGGCCGATAGTGCCGGTCTGAAGGAGGGCGAAGCGCAGGTTCGCCGTCCAGGTCTGGCCGTACTCCATTGTACCTATTGAGTAACTGGATTTTCCGTTGGCCCAGGCATCAGTTTCATCGCGGGGGATTGAGATTCCCCTCTGGTCGGTGATCTCTGTCGAGGTTCCAGGAACATACTGATACTGAAGGACTTCACCGCCCGATGTGGGCTCGCCATCAACAGTGACGCTCAGCAGGCTGGTGTCCATTGCGGTGTTGAAGGCAGTCGTCTTCAGGCCATTCATAATTATCTGGTAGAATGCACGGAGTTCGTCCTCGCAATCACTATCGGTGATTCTTATGTACGCCCCTCCGGTACCTTCTGCAAACTTTTTGAGTTTTTTATCCGTACCACTGTGACCATTTGTTAAATCAACAAGAACCACGTAGATTTTAACGTTAGCGTTTATGGCGTGTTCTTTTGCAGTATCTTCCCAATCCTCTTTATCTTTTCCCAGATTCCAATCGTCATCCAGAACTGCGATCACCGCCTTGTTTCTCGTAGAAGAAACACCATCTACAGTCAAACTCGATATCGCCATCTCAATTCCCTGAGCAAACTCTTTCCCACTCTTCTTTAAGGCACCATTTTTCCCCGAAAGATCAGGTTCAAAGCTGTCCACGATCTGACAGAAGATATCATAGGAAGAATTCAGCGAGAGATCCAGGGTCACGTCATCATCACTATACGAGATCAAACCAAGACGATCCATCCTTTCAGCCATGAGCGCTGCAAAACTCTTTGCTGATTTTTTGGCAATATCCATCTCTGTCTCAGGATTGCCCCCCACCATTGTCGGTGTGCGGCTGATGCACATCATCACATCGGCCGGGGCCGGGCTGAGCGCCCATCCATCGCCGGTGAGGGAAATGGTCACATCGGTTTCGTTGTCGAGCAGCACAACAGACGGCGAGGCAGAGACCGAGACCGAGAACGAGGGATAGTTACGCCAGGTGAGATCAACGCTCCGGGTGACGGTCGTCTCTCCAATTATCGCCGTCGCCGTCACCGTGCAGGTGCCGGTCGATGGATCTGCCGTCGAAAAAGAACCGGGAGTAAAGGTGGCAGTCGCCACACCCCCCGTCGTGGTGATCGAGAGTGCATCAAGAGAGGGGGAGGTGCCATCCGTTACCACATTCGTGAGCTCAAATGTTATATCCACCTCTTCATTGGGGGAATTGTCGCTCGCATCCGTGATGCTTGCGGTGATCGCGGCCGTAGAGAAGGGATCGACATCAAGGCTCTTCATATTCAGGGGCAAGGCTGTCAGAGCCATATTCACAGGGTCGGTTGATGTGAAGGAGAAGAGATTAGAGCGCGAGACCGAGGCGTTCTCCACCGCCGTTGCGGTAATGGTCACGTCCACCGGCACAGTCTTCGGGCCGTAGCGCACGAGTACGCTGCCGTACGAGTTTGTCTGGACTGTCATCGTCTCGCCGAGGCTGCTCGCGATCCTGAGCGGCGTTTCATCACAGATGTTGCCATACTCATCGTACAGTGTATAGGCGATCAGAACCGTGGATTCTCCATCGGCACGGCATGCGAGAGAAGTATAGGCAGACTCGATAGAGACCGGAGTACCATTCGCAACGCCCATTATCGTGAAGTATCTATCACCGATCACACCGGGCGGGCAGATCTGGACGATATTTTCCCCCGCAATGGTGCTGAGGCGGAGCGTCGCCGTCACCAGACCGTCAGGGCCGACCGGGAGCGAGACAGAGGCAGCACTCCGGTCACCGATTATGAAGGCCGCACCGTCACCCGGCGATCCGACCGAGAAGGTGACGTTCTCGATTATGTTGGCGTTATCGACCGGGTTGCCCCACAGGTCAGAGAGGACGAGCGCGATCTCGATCTCGCCCCCGACACTGCCCTCGTCCGGGCAGGAGAGGGACGAGATATTAATCGGTGTGCCGTGATCGATCAAAAGATCCTTAGAGGCGCTCACTTCTTCGCCAGACTCGTCGGTGAACACCGCCGTGATCGTCGCTGTCCCGCTCACGGTCCCGGCGGTGAAGGTCGCCGTCGCCCGCCCCTGCGCGTCGGTAGTCACGACAGAGGGGGCGAGTGTTCCAAGCGTGGATGAGAGGTTAACAACCCTCGAGGTTTCATCATTCACCTGCACCGTCACCGTCTCGCTCCCGCCCACGGTCAAAAAGGCCGTATCGGTGGAGAGGCTGATGGTGGGGAGACCTGATGCGGCCGCAACAAGAGCGAAGAGGGCGACGCCGACCAGGAGCATATTCTTGGTAGGTATATCCATGGCAGATCCCTGCGTAGCCAATAAGATGAACCCATATTATATAAATATACCCATTTTTTGAAAACAATAAAATATTATATAAATATAGAAAATTCCAATTTTTTATCGACCATACCAAAAACAACCACCAAATATGGTATAGAAATGGCCCAGAGATAAAGTCCTCAAAAACGTAGTTGGATTCTATCAGGAAGATGTCCGATAGAGCACACCTACATAAAGAGATTATAATAGTTTTATTTTATTTTGCGTGAGATTTCCGACACGGATCGGCTGAGTACGGGTGTCCAGTCCGCTCGCACCACCCGGTACATCTTCCTGGGCGTGCACCCGGATCTTATACCACCCGTTGACGCCCTCCACCAGAAGGTTCGATGAGTAAGTGCCGTTGACCGCTGCAGGACCGCACCGGATCGTGTCGAAGTGGTTCCAGACGCCGTCCCACCAGAGGTTGTCCGAACTGTACTGGTAGTAGGCGTTCTGGACCACCGATTCGTTGCCCGAATATCGCAGTTCCCATGTCGGGACAAGGAAGCTGACGCCGTCCCATGTTGCACTGACGATAGTGACGTTGACCACGCCCTGGTCGAGGGCAGTGACGTTCAGGTCCTTTACGGCGGTCACGAGCGTCCTGGGGAGGCGGAGTTCGCTCTGGCCCTCGGTGCCGTTGAACCTGATGATCGAGTTCGGGCCGAAGATGTCGATGTTCCCCTCCTCGGTGATCTTCAGGCAGAAGGTCGTCTCCCATGCTTGGTTGAGGTAGATGTCGCCGACGTCGTTGACGTCAAAGGAAACCTCGTCGTCGGCCCAGTCGTTCGTCTGATCGCGCCAGCGGGGGTACGATGAGAGGGTCGTCCCGTTCGTCTGCCAGTACTTGGTGATCCAGGTAGATGCGCCGTTGATGGGCTGGTACTCAAAGACGTCATAAGAAACCGAAACGTTGTTCACCTCGACGTTCTTGAAGACGAGGGACATCGTGGTGTTGACGCCAGCCGCCTCCTGGAGTTTGAGGGCGATGTCGTCGTAGATCAGGCTGAGATCGTCGCCGGCCGTCGCGCTGTAGAATTTCCCGTCGGTCTGGTCGGCATAACGCTGAAGTTCATCGTGGTTCGGCTCGTTGCCGAGGGCGATTGTGAAGATCTTGATGCCATTATCTTTTGCGTAATCGATCACACTGCCATAACTGCCGAGATACGAGAAACTCGCTGCATCTCGTCCACCCTCGGGATTGCCGCCGGTGTTCCACTCGCCATCGGTCAGGAGAACGATCGCCTTCACCGGTTCGTCGCCGGTCGTTCTGGGGTTCTCCAGGATCATCCGCACCGCCCGGTACAGTCCCTCGCGCATCGGCGTCCCGCCGCAAGGGAGCCAGTGCTCGATCGTCGTGTTGACGTTCCGATAGTCCCGGGTCAGTTCGAGATCCCGGGTGGCATCGTCACTATAATACTGGGGGTTGTGATAGTGGGTGGCGATGTAGGCGCTGTCATCGCGGGAATCATAATCCCATTGCCACCATTCCCAGGTATAATAAGACTTTTCTTCCCATGTGTAGTCATTTCCTGCCCAGTATTTGTAGGAATAAGAATCAAGATCTGCAGAACCTTTCTGACCAAACGATACCAGCCCGATCCTGTCCTTAAACGACTGCATCTGGGAGACGAATGTCTTCGCCGCAGCCATCGCGTGCACCATCCGGTCGTCGACCGACTCCCGGGAGATCCACTCGGAATCGTACTTATCATAGCCCGATACTTCCGTCGTATTGAGAAGCATACTCCCCGACCGATCGGTGCAGAGCACCACATCGATCGGGCGGGAGTGGAGCGCCCATCCGTCGCCGATCAATTGCACGGTCACGTTCACCGTGTCGTTCACCGCCACCGTCGGGGGCTCGACCCGGGTCTTCACGCTGAGATAGGGATAGTTCCTGAACGAGACCGTGATATCCCGCGTCTGATCCTTCCACGATGCCCTGACCGTCGCCTCCCCCACCGAGAGGTTGCTGTAGCGCGGGTTCGAGATATCGGTCGTGAAGGCACCCGGGAGGAAGTCCACCGTCGCAAAACCGGTGTTGTCGGTGGAGGCGACGATAGGGGTGCCGCCGCGTTCCGCGGTCCGGCTGCCATTCGTGATCGCCGG
>Ga0209269_1001634_pt1 | contig 11389 bp, 11 predicted proteins | sample MTBAKMMethaMetaG_FD_187455 | JGI IMG/M metagenome (GOLD analysis project Ga0209269, IMG submission 187455) | Enrichment culture microbial communities from Arthur Kill intertidal strait, New Jersey, USA, that are MTBE-degrading - MTBE-AKM (Arthur... | ecosystem: Environmental > Aquatic > Marine >... | reverse complement strand
TCATGATTGCTTCTGGAGCTGGGGGAGGTGATATTGAGCAGGTAGCACAGAAGACACCTGAAAAAATTTTTACAATTCCGATCGACCCATTGATTGGGATTACCGAGTTCAAGATCCGTGAGTTAATCACTGGAATTGAATTACCCCAAAGGCATTGGAAAGATTTTATTCAAATTGCGAATAGTTTATGGAAATTGTTTGTGGATTATGACGCAACCTTAGCCGAGATCAATCCTTTGGTGATCTCGAAAGATGAACGATTGGTCGCGTTGGACGGCAAAATGATCTTGGATGATAACGCACACTTTCGCCATCCCGAGTTTTCTGAACTCCGTGATCCCGACTACGAAAATGCAGCGGCACGCGAAGCACATAAATATGGACTTGCTTATGTGAAATTGGATGGAAATATTGGATGTATGGTCAATGGTGCAGGCCTGGCTATGGCTACCATGGATATTGTCCAATATTTTGGAGGGCAGCCAGCTAATTTTCTGGATATTGGCGGAGGGGCAAGTGCGGAAAAGGTGAACGCCGCTTTCCGAATATTGATGGCCGATCCAGATGTACAGGCTGTCTTGGTGAACATATTTGGGGGAATTACCCGCTGTGATGAAGTTGCGAAAGGAATCTTAAGCGCGATTGATGAATTAAAACCCACCGTACCGATTGTTGTGCGCCTGGTAGGGACAAACGCAGGAGAGGGATTGGAAATATTAAAAGCCGCCAGGATGATAACGGCAGAAACCCTCGTGGAATCGGTGCAGAAAACGTTGGAAGTCGTTCAAGGAGGCTGGAGTGGGAATTTTAATTAATCGCAATACCCGTGTTTTGGTGCAGGGAATCACCGGTTATCAGGGAAGTTTTCATTCCCAGAAGATGATCGAGTATGGCACGAATGTTGTCGCGGGAGTAACACCCGGGCGGGGTGGAGATTGGGTTCTGGATGGTAAAGTTCCAGTATTTGAATCGGTACGCGTAGCAAAAGAAGCCACTGGGGCAGATTCAAGCGTGATTTTCGTACCTGCCAGGTTCGCTACCGATGCGATTCTTGAGGCGGTAGATGCAGAAATCGGCTTGATTGTTTGTATTACTGATGGATTACCCACTCAAGACATGTTGAAAGTAACCCAATACATAAAGAATAAAGAATGCCGATTGATTGGCCCAAATTGTCCAGGAATATTGACATCAGGAGAATCAAAATTGGGGATTATTCCCGGAAATATTTCCTTACCGGGGAATGTGGGTGTGGTTTCTCGCTCGGGCACTTTGACTTATGAGGTTCTTTACTCATTAAAGCGACACGGAATTGGAGTAAGTACGTGTGTTGGAATTGGGGGTGATGGAATTCTGGGGACTGGATTTGTTGATGTTTTGGAATTATTCGAGGCCGATCCCCATACGGATCAAATCGTTCTAATTGGAGAAATCGGGGGCAACGAAGAAGAATTGGCGGCGGAATTTATCGGTAGTCAATTAACAAAACCGGTTGTTGCATTCATTGCTGGAAAATCAGCTCCCCCTGATAAAAGGATGGGACATGCTGGAGCGATTATTGAAGGTGAGCATGGTTTAGCGGCCGGAAAGATTCTCACACTGGAAAACGCAGGTGTAAAAGTGGTGGATCATCCAGAAGAAATCCCCTTATTTATAAAGCGTTAGATTCCAAAAAAGCGCGGCAATTGGGTATGCCGCGCTTTTTTGATGGTTTCTTTTGAATACTAGGCTTTGGATTTGTCAATAAATTCAACTGCGTCTTTTACGGTTTTAATCTTGCGGGCATCTTCATCTGAGATGTTGATGTCAAATTTTTCGCAAAAACCATCGATCAAGAAGAATTGATCCATTGAATCAGCTTTTAAGTCTTCAATGAAGCGGGTTTCCATATCAACTGCCGAGCCGTCAATTTTCATAACATCAATAATTACTTCTTTTACTGCATCAAACGTGTCGCCCATATTTTCCTCCTAACATAATTACGCCTAGCGTTTTTGATTTTAATTCCAGTCAAAATTCTGTCAAGTGCCAGTTTTATCAAAATGTTTTTCTCATCAAGATTAAATTATACCCACCTTTTCTGTTTTTCAGTCAAATGGATTTAAGTTTGGTATACTGGTTAAACTCATTTAAGGAAATACAGAATTAAATTTGAGGTGTTATGGAAGATTATTCAATTTTGGCAAATCGAAAATCTGATCATATTCGGATTAATTTGGCCGAAGATGTTTCTTCAACACTTACCAATGGTTTTGAGCTTTTCAGTTTTGAACATTGTGCTTTACCAGAGTTCGATCTAAAGGATGTGCATCTGAAGCAGGAATTATTTGGCAGGACTGTTGAATTGCCTTTCTTGATCTCATCCATGACTGGTGGGACTTCCGAAGCTGAAAAAATCAATATGCAATTAGCTGAAGTTGCCCAATCAGCCAGATTAGCCATGGGAGTAGGGTCCCAACGAGTGGCTTTAAAGGATGATGAGGCTTCGGAAACATTTCAAGTAAGAAAAGTTGCCCCCGATATCCTCTTGTTTGCCAATATTGGCGCTGTTCAATTGAATTATGGCTTTACCACTGATGAGTGCGTGCGCACGGCGGAAATGATTGAAGCTGATGCACTCTACCTCCATCTCAATCCATTACAAGAGGCATTACAACCAGAGGGTGATACCAATTTCTCCGGGTTATTAAGAAAGATCGAAATGGTTTGCAGGGTAATGCCCATCCCCGTTTTGGTCAAAGAGGTAGGATGGGGAATTTCTGCCACTGTCGCCCGTAAGCTGGCTGATGCCGGTGTGGCTGGAATAGATGTGGCTGGCGCTGGTGGGACATCCTGGTCGGAAGTAGAAAAACACCGGATGACAGACCCGGTAAGGGCCAAAGTGGCTGGCGCTTTTCGCGGTTGGGGAATCCCTACCGCGCAATCCTTGCAGCAGGTAAAAGAAGCTGCTCCGAAGTTGATCCTGATTTCCTCTGGAGGTATCCGATCGGGGACTGATATAGCAAAGAGTATTGCGCTTGGAGCTATCTTGGGAGGATTAGCCGGCCCATTCTTAAAGGCGATCGTAAATTCTCCGTTATCCGCAATGCAATTGGTTGAGGAACTTTCTCTTGAATTACGTGTTTGTATGTTTGCAGCAGGCGCAAAAGATATTGAAAGCCTTCAGAAAACAAAATTGATTCAAAGAAGGTAGTTTATGAATTTAGATCAATATTTTCAAATGTATTTACCAGAAATCGAATTGGAATTGAAAAATGCGGTTTATGGTTTTGTTCCGGATCAATTTTCTGAATTTAGAAAGATGTTGACCTATCATATGGGTTGGGAAGGTGAGGGTGCCGGCAGTAAAGCGCAAGGGAAAAGGCTCCGCCCAATCTTGGTTTTGTTAAGTTGCGAAGCCTGTGGGGGTGACTGGCGATCCGCATTACCTGCAGCGGCTGCGGTTGAATTGTTACATAATTTTTCTCTTATTCACGATGATGTTGAAGATCAAAGCGATACCAGAAGAGGAAGACTTACAGTATGGGCCAAATGGGGGGAAGCACACGCAATTAATGCAGGAGATTTGTTATTCTCAGTTGCGAACGCAGAAATGATCAGCCTCTCCAAATTATGTGGCAGTAAAATGGCTGTTAGCGCAATGGAACTATTTCAAGAAACCTGTATTCATTTGACCGCCGGCCAATACCTGGACATGTCCTATGAAAAAACAAATTCAATCACGATGGCTGATTATTGGCCAATGATTGAAGGAAAAACTGCCGCGTTGATCTCCTGTTGCGCTCAATTGGGTGCGATTAGTGCCGGCGCATCTGAATCTGTGAGACAAAAATTGGGTGAATTTGCAAAGTTTCTTGGTTTGGCCTTTCAAGTACAGGACGATTGGCTGGGGATTTGGGGGGATCCAACTGTAACTGGAAAGTCGGCAGCCAGTGATCTGATTACCGGCAAGAAAACAATTCCGGTATTATATGGTCTACAACACAGCAGCGAGTTCCAAAAACGGTGGGATGAGGGGCCCATTACGGAAGAAGAAGCGGGATCTGTGGCCCAAGTTTTGAAGGAAGCCGGTGCAGATCAGTTCACCATGTTTGAGTCAAACCGCCTTACCGATATTTCTATGCAGGCATTAAGACAAACTGAGCTTAATAATGATGCTTTTCGGGCAATTGAGGAATTAGCCCTGATGTTGGTTGGGAGGAAATCATAGGAAGGTGACCCTTAATCGAACAGGATTTGGCTCTCCAAATCCTGTTTTTCATTTTGGATTAATTTGATTGAGAGAGTATAATTCGCTTTATTATTTTTTTTCAGCCATTTTTATTATCCTTGGGCTGAACCACACTCATCTGTTATTGCATTTTATGCGGAGGATTTCATATGGATATTTTTGAAAAGTGTTTTAATTACACCACCGTAAAGGAGGCCATTAAGGAGGGATTTTATCCTTTCTTTATCCCTCTGACTGAAAATGAGGGTACAGAGGTAGAATACCGCGGCCATCGCTTGATCATGTGTGGATCGAATAACTATTTGGGCTTAACCACTCACCCAAAAGTTCGTGAGGCTGCCATTGAGGCGATCAAACGTTTCGGGACCAGTTGTACCGGTTCAAGGTTTCTGAATGGTACTTTGGAACTTCATGAACAACTTGAGGGAGAGCTTGCAGAGTGGGTCGGAAAAGAAGCTGCATTAACTTTTTCAACTGGAATGCAAGTCAACCTGGGCACTGTTAGTGCGCTGGTAGGGCGAGATGACATCGTGATTCTTGATAAAGATGATCATGCCAGTATTGTAGACGGAGCCCGGTTAGGATATGGGAAAATTCAAAGATACCGTCACAACGATATGGAACACCTTGAGTGTGTTTTAAAAGCTTTACCAGAAGAAGCAGGGAAATTGATTGTTGTTGACGGTCTCTTCTCGATGGAAGGCGATCTGGCACCATTAGACGAACTGGTGGTGGTCGCAAAAAATTACGGCGCGCGATTGATGGTTGATGACGCGCATGGCATGGGGGTAACCGGTGGGGGACATGGGACCGCTGCTCATTTTGGGGTTACCGATCAAGTTGATTTGATCATGTCTACCTTTAGTAAATCCTTTGCTTCATTGGGCGGATTCATTGCCGGCGAAGCAGATGTAGTAGATTACATCAAGCATCACGCGCGCGCTTTGATATTCAGCGCCAGCGTCCCACCCTCAAATGCCGCAGCCGCATTGGCAGCTTTACGGGTCATGAAAGAAGAACCTGAGCGGGCTGCCCGGGTGAATGCAAACGCAGAAAAAATCCGCAAAGGACTCAATGAATTAGGGTTTAATACAGGCCGGTCAGTTACGCCGGTTGTTCCAGTGATTATTGGAGATGATCAACTCACTTTTCTGACCTGGAAAACTTTGTTCGATGAAGGGGTATTCGTTAATCCGGTAATTTCGCCCGCGGTTTCTCCCGGACATCAATTATTGCGCACCAGCTATATGGCGACCCACACAGACGAGCAGTTAGATAAAGTCTTGGAAATTTTTGAAAAAGTGGGCAAAAAGGTTGGTTTGATTTAGTAAGAATAATGTTCATTTTCTTAGGCGGCGCGATGTTTATCTCGGGCCGCTTTTTTTTATTATGCAGATTGAGGTGGATCGGGTAAAATCTTTGTTGGCAGATGTCTAAAGACAGGATGGAAATTACCGTGAAAAAAATTATTGTTTTATTTGATATGGATAATGTACTGCTGACCCCAGGTGGGTATCGGATGGCGTATCGAGACGCGATGCGTTTCCGCTTGAGCAAAGGCAATATTTGTGATCAGATTCCGCTTAATGGATTACCAGAAGTGTTTGAATCTGTGGGTGTAACCAATGAATGGGATATGATGGCAATTACATTGGCTATTTTGGTTGATCAAGTCTTTGCAAAAGCAGGAATTCCAAAAGCAATAACCGATGTTGCTGATTGTATTCAATGGATCTCAGAGCAATCTTTTGCTGTTGATGCTATTGATTTTCGTCAAGAAATTCTTGAGATTGTGCCATTTGCCTCGCCCGGTGAGCCGGTTTCATTGTCTTTATATAAAGCCAGTATTAATGGACCTACTAATTCGATATTCCCCAATCTAAAGAATTTGAATACCCTGTCAAAGGAAATATTGACACACACAGCAGATGTTTTTCAATCCATCCTGACGAGGACCTTCCAGAATCTCATTCTTGGAAGTGAGCAGTTCGAAAAGGCATATAATTTAAAAGCAGAAATTCAATGTGATTCCTATCTGGAAAAATTCGATCAAACTAATTTATCCCAGAACGATTTGGATTGGATAGAAGTGCAGGCGAAACGTGGCAAGATCTATCCGATTCTTTTTACTGCCCGCCCCAGCCTTCCTCCTAAAGGAATAAGAAATCTTGATCGATTTTATTCCCCAGAAGCAGAAGCTGGTGCGCGGGTTGTCGGTCTTCAAACTTTACCTTTAATTGGTATGGGCAGAGTCGATTACATGGCGAACAAAAATGGTAGAAAATTAGAAGAAATGTTAAAGCCTAATTCATTCCATGCGGTCGCATCGATATTCGCTGCAAATTTTCAGGATGAAATGAAGTCGCTTGAGGCTGCCTACCAGCTTTGCTTCAATAATGAAATCACGTTCTTTGAAGAACAGAATCTTCAAAATGCGGAAGTTCACGTGTTTGAAGATTCACCAGGCGGCGTTCGATCCGTCATAAATGCTATAGAAAAATTGAATTCCTTTGACCAGCAAATTGATTTGAGAATTTGGGGAATTGCCGATCATGCGGATAAGGTTTCTGCACTGGAAAAATTAGGAGCCAATGTTTTTTCAGATCTTGATTCCGCGTTACTTGTTTTTCAGAAAAGCATAGGTGACTAATGGGGATGATTGATCATTTTGGAATGATCGCGCCTTTCTACAACAAAATCTTCTCAAGAAAAGAAAAGCCGATGTGCCTTGATTTTCTGCCAGAGGAATTTGAGGGGTTGGTGATGGACCTTGGTGGGGGATCAGGGCGCATTTCTACCTGGCTTGAATCCAATTCCACAAAAATTATCTTGGCGGATGTCTCCTTAAAAATGCTCTCTCATGCAAGGCGCTTTGACGGGTTGTTTTCAGTTTGTTGTGAATCTGAACAGTTATGCTTTGCGCCAGCCCGTCTTGATGCTGTTTTGATGGTCGATGCGTTTCATCATGTGTCAGACCAAAGGAGAACGCTTGAGGAGATTTGGAGGGTGCTCAAACCAGGTGGGAGATTGATTATTGAGGAACCAGATATTCGGACCTGGCAAGTAAAACTGATTGCTTTGATGGAAAAGATATTAATCATGAGAAGTCATTTTGAATCTCCATTTAACATCTCCAGAATGCTGCTCGAATTAGGGGCTGAGGTGGAGATTCATTATGATAAAAATAAAACCACCGCATTTGTTGTTGCAATAAAAAACCGGTGAGGTATCCAATACCTCACCGGTTACTTTTTACCACATGCCCCATTCTGGTTCGGATCCCTCTTCCATCATGGAATAGTCCCACATTTCATCCCCTAATTGAATCGTTGTTGGGCGATTTGCAACCACCTCAGTTTTTGCGCGGACATTCTCAATTAAAGAAGGTCCGTATGGGCAAAATGGAGTCGTCAAGATCATTGTAATCCGGGCAATTTTTTCAGTGACCTGTATGTCTCTTACAAGTCCGAGTTGAATCATGTTCATTCCAATTTCAGGATCCATGATTTCTCTTAAGGCTTCTTTGATCTCCGCAGACAACTCAGGGTGAGTGCTTTCGCATTGCCATACCGGGCGGTTAGGGGTTAAAGATTCTTCACTCATTCTTGTTTCCCTCGCTTATATTGATCATTTCTTCGCTAATGATATAAGTGCAAGCTTTATCACCATTAAGAACACATTTTACTTTTTCAGTCGGAACCTGCAGAATGGAAGAAATTAGGGTTTGATCCATAGCACAAATTTCGGGATGGTTTTGACTGACATGGTAATAGGGACATGTCACCTCTGTGATGTGGTATGTTTTGCCTTTTTTCTCCCAATCTACAGAAAACCCTTCCTGCTGCAATAATTCCTTCACCAAATCCAAACGATCTTCAAGAGGTAGTTTTTCCCCTTTCTGAACGTGTGTCTCGGCAATTTCTTTCGCCATCTCACTAAAAATGTTTTCAACCGTTTTTTCTGGCAAAGATTCCTTTAATTGATCCAGCAAGCGATTGGTAAAGCGAAAATAACTGGTTGGGAATTGTTCCAGCCCTTTCTCAGTTAAGAAATATACCAGCCGGGGGCGACCTACACCGTGTCTTTCCTCTTCATAAGTTACAAAGCCGTCCGCCTGAAGGCTGGATAGATGATGTCGAACGGATATGGAATTAATCCCAACTGCGTCCGCTAATTCGTTTATGCTTGAACGAGGATTCTTTAATAATTTTTGAAGGATGCGATCCCTTGTAGTTTTCATCTCGACCTTACCAGCAAACTAAGCTAATACAAATGTCACTGAGACAGTATAGCATGATAAAAATAAATTTGTCAATATATAATATTTATATATTAAAAATTCAATTCGCCTTATTATCCAATCAATACTCAGTCATAACTAGCCCGATAAGTCGCCAAATCCGGGAAAAATGGGCAATAAATCAACAAATTATGCGTGAATTTTATAATATATTATTTATCGGAATTTATTAGATATTTATAAATAATATTGACCTTGCTTTTTGAGTATGCTATAATCCACTCGAAAATAAGATCTATACGGTAAACATACCGATAATTTAAGGAGCAATATCCATGGCGGATTTAGAGATTCGTAACTTGCATGTCAGTATCGATGAAACAGAAATTTTGAAGGGTTTAAATTTGGAGATCAATAAAGGCGAAATCCATGCCATTATGGGACCCAATGGAACTGGAAAATCAACCCTGGCATACACTTTGATGGGACACCCGGCTTATACCGTCACTGATGGGGAAATCATTTTCAAGGGGCAAAGCTTATTGGATCTGGAAGCCGATGAGCGCTCGCGATTGGGTATGTTCCTGGCATTTCAATATCCGGTGGCTATCCCAGGAGTGACATTGGCGAATTTCCTCCGTTCCGCGATTAATGCTCGGAGAAAAGGGATTAACCCTGAAGACAAAGGCATGCCCGTACCAGAATTTCGCAAATTTTTGAAAACAAAAATGGATCTACTCAAGATGGATCATGCATTTGCCGGCCGGTATTTGAATGATGGCTTCTCTGGCGGCGAGAAGAAGCGCGCCGAAATATTACAAATGGCATCTTTGCAGCCTGAGATCGCGATTTTGGATGAAACGGATTCGGGTTTGGATATAGATGCCTTGCGTATCGTTTCTGAAGGTGTAAACGCATTACGCGGTCCCGAGATGGGCGTATTAGTGATCACCCACTATCAGAGAATTTTGAATTACATTCAGCCAGATTATGTTCATATCATGTTGGGCGGCCAAATTGTGGAGTCGGGTGGGGCAGAATTGGCGTTGCATTTAGAGCAGCATGGCTATGAATTGGTGCGTGAAAAATACGCCGGTTAGCCGAAAAAATCCCAGCCCGAGAGGAGGCCGATTATGGGTGCCAAGGAACAAGTAGATTTTTTAGGAAATCTTGAACAATATCAATATGGTTTTCGAGATCCGGAAACCTATGTTTATAAATCTCGCAAAGGGTTAGACCGTGAAGTGGTAGAACAGATTTCGGCTCAAAAAGGTGAGCCGGAATGGATGCTCAATTTTCGCCTGCGAGCTTTAGATCATTTTAAGAGCCGGCCGATGCCAAACTGGGGTCCAGATCTTTCCAAATTAAACCTGGACGATATTTACTATTATGTGCGTCCGGCAGAAATGGAAAGTAAATCCTGGGATGATGTACCGGAGACTATTAAAAACACATTTGATAAATTAGGAATTCCTGAAGCTGAACAACGCTTTTTAGCGGGTGTTGGCGCGCAATATGAATCAGAAATGGTTTATCACAACATTCAGGAAAAGCTCAAGCAACAGGGAGTGATTTTTGTCAGTATTGAAGACGGACTGAGAAATCATGAAGAATTGTTCCGCGAATATTTCGGTAAGATTATTCCGATCGAGGATAATAAATTCGCGGCATTGAATAGCGCGGTCTGGTCTGGCGGATCTTTTGTATATATCCCCAAAGGGCTCAAAGTAGAAATGCCCCTGCAGGCCTATTTCCGTTTGAATGTAGCCAATATTGGTCAATTTGAGCGAACTTTGATTATTGCAGATGAGGGCGCGCAGGTTCATTATGTGGAAGGTTGTACGGCGCCACAATATACCACCGACTCATTCCATAGTGGAGTGATCGAAATTGTGGTAAAGAAAAATGCCCGCGTGCGTTATTCAACGATTCAAAACTGGTCGACGAATGTTTATAATCTTGTGACGCAGCGTTCCATGGTGTATGAGGGTGGCACGATGGAATGGGTTGACGCGAACCTGGGCTCTAAAGTCACAATGAAGTATCCTTCCTGTTATTTGATGGGGGAAGGAGCGCATGGTGAAATTCTGTCGATGGCGTTCGCTGGAAAAGGTCAAATCCAGGATGCTGGTGGAAAAATGGTGCATTTTGCGCCCAATACCAGCAGCAAAATTACCTCCAAATCTATAAGCAAATCCGGTGGCAGAGCTTCTTACCGGGGTCTATTGAAGGTCCATCCGGACGCAAACAATGTTAAGTCCAATGTGGTTTGTGACGCATTGATTATGGATCCGGAGTCACAAACAGATACTTACCCGTACATTGAGATTGAAGAAGAAAATGTTTCGATTGGACATGAAGCTTCAGTGTCAAAAGTGGGCGAAGAGCAATTGTTTTATCTGATGAGCCGCGGTTTGTCTGAAGAAGAAGCACAAACGATGGTGGTAAGTGGGTTCATTGAACCATTGGTGAAAGAATTGCCGATGGAATACGCAGTAGAAATGAACCGCCTCATCCAGTTGCAAATGGAAGGTTCGGTAGGTTAATCTACCTGGTGGAAAAACCATACAATACAAAAGCAGGGAATCATGAGTGATCAAGTTAAAGTAATATCCCGCTCACGAAGGCGAGAGGAAAAGACTCAGGCATGGCGATTTACCGAGCGTGATGTTCGCAAGGTGGATTATGGACAAGTGGATGACTACCGTAGAGAAGCATGGAATATCTTTACTCAGCTTGAAATGCCCAGCCGAACCGATGAAGCCTGGCGGCGAACCGATATTCGTGGTCTGGAAATAACCCGTTTTTCTCTTCCCGTTTCTGACCTTTATACAAATCTAGAACCAGTTCCAGCAGCGTTATTGGAATCGGTGACAGGCGAGTCTCATGGAGGACAGGTATTGCTGTTTCCTGGCGCT
>Ga0209269_1001633_pt1 | contig 11390 bp, 9 predicted proteins | sample MTBAKMMethaMetaG_FD_187455 | JGI IMG/M metagenome (GOLD analysis project Ga0209269, IMG submission 187455) | Enrichment culture microbial communities from Arthur Kill intertidal strait, New Jersey, USA, that are MTBE-degrading - MTBE-AKM (Arthur... | ecosystem: Environmental > Aquatic > Marine >... | reverse complement strand
ATACGCGCCGAATCCCCAAACGAACAATAAGGCTAGGACAATTACCCATTTCATTTGGAGATAATAATACCACAGGTAGAGGAATGAAACAACTAAGATTCTGTAGAACCCGACTGAGAATTCTACTCAATCCTGGTTGTCATTGCGAGAAGTGTAGCGACGAAGCAATCTCTGTCTATTCGTTTGGGATTGCTTCGCGGTGCTCGCAATGACAGCAACAACTAATATTGAGTAAAACACGACTGAGAATTAGCTACAGTGGCAGGAGTGGCAGTAATACCCCGCGAGGGTGGGACCAGGGTGGGAAGGTAATCTGCGTGGGATGCGGGGAGGGTTAAACTCAGTCAAATTTTTTCCCACTCCCAAACCACCCCTGACTATTTCTTCCCGCCCGGCCCACCCAGAGTCATCCGGGATTATCCGCCAATCCCTCCCCCACCATTGTCGAGTGGCAGAAAAGACCTCAACACGGGGGGTGAGGGGCTGGAAAAAAGGGTGGCCAACACGAGCCGCGAGGGTGGGAAAGAATAACATCCGCAGGCGGGGGGGAGGAGACTTTCATAAACCGCGAGGGCGGGAAAAGAAATCTCAGGAGGAAGCGGGGCGGTTACTGCGCTTTTATCCAGATGATACAAAGAGTAACGCTCAGCAGTATCCCCCCGGCAACAAGCCCCCACCACAGGGTCAGACCCAGACCGCCGCTCTTTGAATCGCCGGAAGCCGAGTTGCCTGTGGGGTTGATTACGGCCTTGACCGAAGATACCACAAGTTCCTGTCCCGCTTCGTTATTGGTCTCGTCTATCTCCGCGATTTCCTGCCCCAGGTCCACTACCACCCGGAAATCATAATTGCCCTCCTCGGCAATCCAGGTCACGCTCTTCATGGTGCTCGCCCCGGCATTAATCACCGGTATTTCGCTGTAGCCCTTCAAAATGCCCCCGATGTAGTAGGCGAAGCGGGAAGCGCTCGATTTCCCGCTGCCCTTGTTTTGCAGGGTCACCGTGAATGTCACCATGTCCCCGACCAGGGGCTTCTCCGGGACCACGGTCAATTTGTCTATGGTCAAATCAGGTACGATGGTGGAAAATTCCACGGACTTCTCATTATTGTTCTCGTTGCTTTCCACCACCGCGTTATTCATGTCAGCCACAACCCTCAGAGTGTGAGACCCGGTATCAGCCTTCCAGGTAAAGGTCTTGGTAGCGATGCCTCCCGGCTCTATCGGGTCGAAGATGGCGGAACTAACGTAGACACCGTCGCTGGCACAGTCTATTTGAAATCCGCCGGACCTGCCGCTGCCCCGGTTTTCAATCCCGATTATGAAAGTAACCTCATTTCTGTCACCGGGATTCGCCAGTTTCCAGTCTATGGATGAGACTACCAGGTCGGGGACCGAAGGCTCCAGGGTGAAGGATTTCTCGTTGTTCGATTCGTCCCCCTCGGAAATTTCATCGATGGCATCCGCGATTATCCTTATCTCCGGCGCAGTGGCCGAGGAAGTCCAGGTAAAGGTCCTTATTTCATTCGCCGCGGCATCAAGCGCCGGGACATCAATATAGCCCCCCAGTACATCATCGACGTAAAAGGCGATTTTGGACGGTCCCGCCCTTCCGCTGCCGCGGTTCTGTACCGTGGCCATGAAGGTCACCTCATCCCCGGACTGCGGGTTTTCCGGTGTCCATGACACGTCGGTAATCAGCAGGTCCGCGGGAGGAAGGTTGCGCGTTTTAACGTTGTTAATCTCAACAAGCTCCGCGAGGTGATTATTGGCATCGGCTATCACCCTGATGGAGTGAACGCCGCCCTCCGCCGTCCAGGCAAAGGTCCTCGTTACCGTGGCGCCGGCATTGATTCCCTGGATGTCATGATAGCCGCGGTCTACGCCGTCGATGAAGTAGCTGACGTGAGAATACTCCGCTCTGCCGGTCCCGTCATTCTTGATGATAATGGTAACGGTCACCTGCTCTCCCGGAGAGAAGGTCTCCGGGGAAAGTCTGATATCCTGTACAATCAGGTCGGGAGCGGCCGGAGCAAAAGAAAATGACTTCTCATTGTTCGTCTCATCATTCTCGGCAAGCTGAAAACTGGAGTCCGCCACCGCCTTTATCTGGTGCAAACCCGCGACTACAGTCCAGGGAAAAGTCACGTTGGCCGAAGCCCCGGACTCCTGGGCGTTGACATATACCGAGGACAGGAATTCACCGTCGATATAGAGGGCCGCGTGGGAACCGCTGGCCCGCCCGCTGCTGGCATTTTTCACCGTGACGATAAACTCTACGGTATCCCCTGCCAGGGGCGCCTCCGGCGACCACGTCACGTTCTGGATAATCATGTCCGGAGCAATGGGCACGAATTCAACGGACTTGTCATTGTTAGACTCATTGCTCTCCGCCACATTTTCCGAAGAATCCGCAACCACCCTTACTATCCGGATTCCCGCTTCCGCTCTCCAGGCAAAGGTCCTGGAAACGGTAGCCCCCGCTTCAATCTCAGAGACGGCCAGATAGCCGCTGGTGCCGCCTTGAATATAATACACGACATGGGTTGCTTCAGCCCGGCCGCTTCCCCGGTTCTCCACGGCGACAGTGAAGGTAACGCTGTCACCCACGGAAGGAGTCAACGGCGACCAGGTGAGGGATTTGATGACCAGGTCAGGCGCCAGCGGCGCGAAGGTTATTATCTTCTCGTTGTTGGTTTCATCACTCTCCACCAGCCAGGAGTTGGAATCAGCCATGGCCTTAACGCTGTGCGAACCGGCCTGCGCTTTCCAGGTGAAGGTTACATCATAATCTGCGCCGGAGCCCAGCGGATTGACTGATTTCGAGCCGATTGACTCCCCGTCGATATAAAAATCGACGTATGAGTAGTCCGCCCGGCCCTCACCCTGGTTCTTCACGCCGACGGTAAAGGTGACATTATCGCCCTTGGAAGGTTTCTCCGGCGTCCAGGAAATAGTCTCGACGATAAGGTCAGGGTCCAGCGTGGCGAAGTTCAGCATGTTTTCGTTATTTGTCTCATCGCTTTCTTTGACAAAGCCCTCATTATCGGCAACCGCCCTGATCTGGTGCGCCCCCGGTTGCGCCGTCCAGGTAAAGATCTTGGTAACCGTCGCGCCCGCGTCCAGCGCGGGAACGTCAAGCTCACCCCGGCTCGCCCCGTCGATATACAGCATCACGCTGTTGAAACGGGCGCTGCTGCTGCCGCGGTTCTTGACCACCACGTTAATTTTGACCGAATCGTCCTTGGAGGGCTCCAGCGGGTCCAGGTTGATGGCCTGCACAATAAGGTCAGGGGCCAGAGGAGAGAAGCTGAATACTTTCGTGTTGTTGTTTTCGTTGCTTTCCGCCAACTCGTTGTTCGCATCCGCCACAGCCTTCACTTCAAAAGTCCCGATTTCCGCCGTCCAGGTAAAAGGCTCGGTCATGGTGTAGCCGGCCGCCAGCGATGATACGGAAACCTGTCCCAGTAAAGCGTCATCCAGATAGACCTTGATGCGGAAGGGACCGGCGGGGCCATCTCCCTGGTTTTTAACCATCACGTTAAACGTGACACGGTCCCCTGCTGAGGGATACTCCGGGATGCTGGTTATGCTCATAACGGTAAGGTCAGGGGATGGGGGCGCGCCTTCGCTAAGGCGCGGAGTTTCCCCCGGCACCTCGAGACCTGAGGCCGCCGCGGTCACATAAAAAGGCGCGGGCATTCCGGAGACCGGCAGAAACGCCAGTAAAAAGCACATGACTGGCAGCATACGGCTGGCCGGTTTTATTAATTTAGTTCGCATCTTACTTGCCGGATGTGGCTATTATTCCTTTATCGTTGAATTCAAGCGGGCGGGCACACTCTTCCCCGACTGTAGCATGCCATCTTTCACCGGGAAATACAATCCCAAAAAGAGACTAAGGGATGTAGCCAATTAGTACCGGGTACTTACGGAATGACCCCTGCCGAAGCGCACGGCTATTTTCTGCCCCGCACCAGCCCCACCGCCAGCTGAATAACGCACGTCAATGCGAGGACGGCGGTCGCGGATGTGATTTTCCTGTGAAGCATAATCTTTTGAGATTAAACCGTCCGGGGTACGGATTCTGTCAAAACAAGCCGTTTCTCTTCAAGCTCAGGAAGTTTCCGTCCCCGACGATAACGTGGTCCAGAACCTCTATGCCCATGATTTCCCCCGCTTCGACCAGTCTCCGGGTCAGCTTCTCGTCCTCTTCAGATGGCGTAGTATCGCCGGAGGGGTGATTATGGACGAATATCACCGAAGATGCGCTGGCGGAAATCGCCTCTTTGAAGACTTCCCTCGGGTGAACGATGCTCCCGTCCAGGCTACCCACGGAAATCTCAGCGGCCTTGATAAGACGGTTCCTCGTATCCACGAGCAGCGCCAGGAAATATTCTTTCTTCTTGCCCTTTAGCTGGCCACGCACCGCGGCAAACACATCCTCCGGTGTCTTAATGACCTGTTTTTCCGTCCGGTCATAGCAACCCTCGGAACGGCTGGCCAGTTCAAAGACCGCTTTGAGCTGGGCCGCCTTGGCCAGGCCGATGCCCCTCACCTGCGCGAGTTCCTCGACCGTGGCATTTGCGATTCCCGCCAGGTTCCCGAATCTGCCCAGCAGACGCTGGGCGGTGACCATCACTGACTCTCCTGATATGCCCCGGCCCAGTACCAGGGCCAGGACCTCCTGCGTTGACAGGGCCGCTATTCCCAGACGCTGCATCCTTTCCCGGGGACGCTCCGCCGGAGGAAGGTCACGGATAGTCATTGAGGAAAACTGTTCCCTGCTCGTTTTTTCCATGGTCATAGTCTAGCACCCGCGGGTAAAGTCAGCAAGGTGTAACTTCAGGGTGTTAACCACTAGTCAACTTAAGGGTAGCTGCGCGTCAAAGCTGGTGCAGACCAGTTTCCCGCAGCTAACGGCAATCCGTATCATAAGGAAAGAAAGAACCAGCTTGTTACGTAAAAATAATAAAGCAAAGGAGCGGTTCATGAGCTGCAGGATTAGCACCAGAGCATGCCGGCGCTGCGGCGGAGACCTTTCTCTGGAAAGGGACCAGTACGGCACTTACATCGAATGTATCCAGTGCGGGGCCAACTGGAACGTGCCTGATATGAAGTCTCTGCATTCCAGGCAGAAAGCCTCGCTCGCGGAAAGGAAGCTGGCCGCGGTAAGATAACCCGGCGCGGCAAGAACCTCCAGCCGACCCTAAGTACTCGGCGAGCTCGAGACCAGGCTGCGAAGGTGGTCCTGCCAGCGCTTATTGAGCGCGTCCATATCCATGCCATATACCTCGACCAGGGCCTTGTCATAGCTCCTGCCTTCCCGGTAAGTTTCCAGGAGGGTGAATATCCTGTCATTACCGTAGTTGTCCGCGAGGTACTTTACAATACTGTAGCTTTCGGCGTAAGCCAGCGCCGATTTGTCCGCATAGGCGGAAAACGGGCTGGAGATGCTCCTCAGAGAGAGCAGGTTCCCGCCGGATATCGCCTGGTAGAGGATAGAGACAAAGGCATCATCAAGGTCGCCCTCCCCGTACATCGCCAGCCCTTCATCCAGCCACACCGGAAGGTTCCCGTAAGGGCTGAAGGTAATCTGGTGAATTACCTGGTGGGTCAGCTCATGGGCGATAGCTCTCTTCCCCCAGGTCAGGTCACCCGGGGCGATGCCGATGGCGATGGCGCTGTACCGGGTGAAGGCGACGCCGCCGGTCCACTCCTGGGGAAATATCATGGAACCCCGTAAATCATTGGAACTGCCGTAAATGTATATCCTGATCTGCTGCTGGGGTCTGGCCCCGGCATAGTCTTCGATGCGTGCCAGCGCTTGCTGGGTGGCGCTCATCAGTTCACCGGCGAAAGCGCTGTCTCCACGGTACCAGAAAAGCGTTATCATTCCCTGGCTTAAGTGCCGCCACTCGTACCGCGTATCCTCGAAATCGAAGACCTGCTTATTGGTGGCCCGGGTCGCTCCGGCAGCATCGGTCACCGTCCACCAGTAGGTTACCCGGGAGCCGGGCGGGAGTCCGCCGGTACGCCGCATGTCCCAGTCCCATTGCGCGGTTACCTGTGGCCCCGGCACGAACTCGACGTAAGCTTCGCTGGTGACCTCCGCGATGCTCATGTGCTCAACCTGGTAGTGGAGACGGATGTCCGTGATGCTGACGTTACTCCTTGCCGAAACGTGGAAAGAGATGCTTGCGGGAAAGTCCGTCTGCACCGAGCTTTCCAGGACCTGCACCGCGCCGGGCGTCTGTGCCACCGCCGCGCCCGGCATGAGCAAAACGAGCAACATGGTGAATAAAAATAATTTCTTAATCATTTTCCTGCCCCGACAACGACCTGAGATAGGCCATAATAAAATCGTCAATCTCGCCATCCAGTACCGCTTCCGCATTACCGACCTGGTAATTGGTACGGTGGTCTTTCACCATTTTATACGGATGAAGCACGTAGCTCCTGATCTGGCTCCCCCACCCGGCATCCACCCTTTCCCCCTTCATCCTGGCCCTCTCTTCCTCCTTCTTTTTCAGTTCCATCTCCAGCAGCCGCGAACGCAGTATCCGCATGGCGATGTCCTTATTCTGGTGCTGGGAGCGCTCATTCTGGGAAGTTACCACAATGCCGGTGGGCAGGTGGGTGATGCGGACCGCGCTGCTCGTCTTCTGCATGTGCTGACCGCCCGGTCCGCTGGAGCGGAAGGTATCCACCTTAAGCTCCGAAGAGTCGATTTTCACGTCGACTTCTTCCCGGGCTTCAGGTATGACCTCAACCAGCGCGAAAGAAGTATGGCGGGCATGGTCGGCATCGTATGGTGAAAGCCTCACCAGGCGGTGTACGCCATGCTCTGACTTGAGGTACCCCATGGCATATTCGCCGTCTACCTGAATCACGGCGCTCTTTATCCCGGCCTCGTCCCCGGGGGATACGTCCAGGATATCCGTCTTATATTCGTTTCGCTCCGCCCAGCGCAGGTACATCCTCATCAGCATCTCCGCCCAGTCCTGCGATTCGGTACCCCCCGCCCCGGCATGTACCGCCAGTATCGCGTTACGGGAATCATACTCGCCGCTGAACGCTTTCTGGAACTCCAACTCTTCGAGCCGCCGGCTTACCTTTTGGACCTCTTCGGCCACTTCCGCCTGCAATTCCGCATCCTCTTCAGCCAGCTCAATCAATTCCCCGAGGTCGGCCACCCGCTTTTCCAGTCCACGCCACCTTTCAACAGTTCGCTTCAATTCCGAAAGCCGGCGCATCGCATCCTGGGCGCTTTCCGGTTCCTGCCAGAACTCGGGATGAGACGATTGCTTCTCAAGCTGGTTTATCTCCTCTTCTTTCCCGGGAACGTCAAAGATGCACCAGTGCCATCGAGATTCTCTCGCGGAGTTCTGCCAGCTTGTCCTCAATTTCCTGCAACGAAAGCTCCTTTTATCAGAAAGATTAGCCTGCCGCTATTTGTAGCCGTGATTGTTTCAGATTACCGCCGGCAGCCAGGTGTGCTTGACGCGCCGGTTCCGGTCCCCGGTAGCCCCGGCAGGAAGCCAGTGTCCAGCGCATGGCCCTGTCCAGGCTGACCTTGTGGCCGATGGAAACATAAATCGGCCTGACGCCGGTCCGGGTGCGCAGGGACACCCCGATGACCTCGCCATCATGGGTGAGGTTGGCATAACTTCCCCTCACTTCCTCCGGTTCATCGTGTGACCCGCAAAGCCGGGACTTGGCACACCCGATGGTGGGGATATCCAGAAGGACCCCGAGGTGTGATGCCAGCCCAAAACGGCGCGGGTGCGATATCCCCTGCCCGTCTACCATGAGCAGGTCAGGGGCAGTCTGCAGCAGCTCACATGCCGCCAGAACCAGCGGGGCTTCGCGAAAGGTGAGATACCCGGGCACATAAGGGAAATCCAGACGACCGCTCAGCACCCTCGCTTCAACAAGAGCGAGCCCGGGGAAATCCAGGACGACGGCTGCGGCGGTCGCCGTGCCCGCCGCCCGGTTAACTGAAATATCAACACCCGCGATAAGCCGGGGGACATCCAGAACATCCTCCCGGGACACCATGCCCGCCAGTCTCTCCTGAACAGCCCTGGCTTCCGGGATGGTAAGCCGCCAGTCATGCAGCGCGTTCGCCATCATACTTCGATTATAACGACAATTTTCCGGGGTTTGCAAACGTGGTCAGACGGCCTGGCCGGCAGCGCCGCGCCCTAATTACCAGCCCTGTTCTATTCATCCCGCTTTTTTCCGGAGCGATGGCAGTTTACATGTCTGCATTAATGCTCGGATATTTCAGAAATCGCTTGACACAGGCTAAAAGACTGATTTATATTCTTCGGAGAAGCGGTGATGCCGTGACTGTTCGAAACGGGAGGAACCGGTAAACTCTTTATCAGAAACAGGCACCGACGTTTCCCTGTTAGTCCTCGAAAGCGGGTGGGAGGCCGGTCCAACACCGCGATTATAAGTAAATGCTGCACCCGCGGGGGCTACAATTTTTAGTAAGGAGATACCGCAACATGCCGAACAGGAGAGCACTCGTCCTGGTGAAAGTTAATCCGCCCCGGAAAGAGCAGGAATGGAATGAATGGTATAACACCACGCACATGCCCGACCGTTTCAAGATTCCCGGGTATCTTTTCGGGCGCCGCTTTATCAACCGCTCGAAGAAAGCGGATATATTCACCAGGGGTGAGCCAAAATATCTCGCTTTATATGACATAGCAAGCTCTGACGTCATGAAGAGCGAGGGATTCAAGAAATTAAAAGAGAAAGAAAATGCGTTGCCCCGCGACAGCTTTGAAGTTTTCACCAACGAAAATCCGGTTTTGAGGTGGGGCGTTTACGACCAGGTGTACCCGGAAAATAATGATTACCAGCCGCCCTCATCCAGGTATCTGCTGCTGATAGAGCACGAATTACCCCGCCAGTATGAGGAGGAATACCACGCTTTCTATAATACGGAGCACCTCCCGGCGATAACCAGAGTCCCCGGGTTCCGTACGGCACGGCGCTTCGTTCTTTCCGGTGAATTTTCGCCCATCCCCGACGAGAAACAGGTAAGGCGGTACATCACAATATATGACATCGAAAAAGATGACTTCTTCCAGACGCCGGAATTCGCGGAATTCAGCAAGTCCCCCTGGACAAGCCGCATGCAGGGCAAATACCAGCAGCGCATTATGCTCCTGTACGAGCTCTTTTACTCGCAACAAGCCCCGCACTCATAACCAGCCGGCACCCGGTGGTCAATCCTGATTCGCTTGCGTATCACCGGAACATTCTTCCCGGCAAAAAGAACATAAACTGTTCCCAATTCAGGAAGATACCCTTAATTGACCCGCTGTACAAAAATCCCCTACAATCAGAACATCAGGCGGAAATAAACATGAAGGCACCACGCGCTTTCGGGGAGGGTTACTTTGATCAGGTTAAACAGGCATAAAGGATTGGGGAGGGACCTGCGCCAGGACGATACTCCGGCGGAAATGGAGATACCTACCTGGCAACTGGCCAAAGAAGCGGCCAAAGAGGGCAACCCGGATGAGGCCCTTCGCTGGATAGACTACGGTGTCTTAGAGGACAGGACCCTCTTTGATGCGCTCGCGCAGATGTCCTTTATGGCAATGATATATATGGGGCAAAACCTGGGGCAGGATGCTCTGGACAGGTTCTTTGGCCAGCGTGACCTGCCCTGGGCCAATCTGGAAGGGGAAGACCTCAAGAAAGGCCTCTCAGCACCCGCATCGGCCCTGGCGAAAGAAGCTGCGCGGTCCGGCAGTCCCGGGGAAGCTTCGCGCTGGATTGATTTCCTTGCCATGCAGGACAGGGTGGTCCATGACGCCATCGCCAGGATGACCGACAAGGTACTGACGTATATGGCGGAAAGTTACGGTGAGGAACAGGTCGAGAAGTTCTGGCGCTGGCACTATCAAAACGGAGTGAAGGAAATGATGACGGCCTTCCCGACCGCGAAGGAGCTCTTCGTCAGGCAGGCGGAGTTCGGGAGGTCCCACCAGTCAGATTACAGCCTCAGCGAGGAACCGGACAGGTACGTCAGGGTTAACCGGATATGCGGTTCGGGGGGCAGGCTGCGCAGGATGGGAAGCGTCGGCGTAACCAAAAAGCCCTATCCGTGGTCCTGGGGCAAAGAGGGCATCCCTTATTACTGTGTGCACTGCACCTTCGCCTATGAAATCATCCCCATCGAGTTGCAGGGTTGTCCCACCAGGATTACGGAGATTACATCCAGCCCGGAGGAACCCTGTATTCACTATTACTATAAAAACCCGGAATCTATCCCTGAAGAGTACTTCACCCGGCTGGGAAAAATAAAGCCGCAGAAATAATAATTGCCTGAAATTCGGGCGGCCTGTTTATTGAAGCTACCGGAAGAGAGTTCGATTTAATCTTCAGCCTTAGCGGATGATATTAACCGCCTCCGGCTTTATGGCATTGAGAGCGTCTTCGTAAATGTAATTGTTGAAATTTGGGACCTGTTTCTCAGTTGTTAGGTTATTGGCTATCATCCAGCGTGCTTCATCTTCCATCGCCGCAATGAGAGATTGGTCTAACGAGAGACCGAACCTATGGTCTTGCCAAATGCTTTCGATGTACGAATCTTCAAGTTGCAGTCTCTTCACCATGATCCCCCGGTCTTTACGCCCCGCAAGATAAAAGAACTGATATTTGTCAATGCTGGTGATTATCTTAAAATCGGATTTTCCCAATGCGTTTTCAACAGCAACGAACTCGCCAGAATGCGAAACATCGACTTCCCCATTCAACAGCCCTTCCATCGCAGCGGGACCAGTGGAGTAGTCCCGTATGGTTACGTTCAGGCCATTCTTGCCGAAGAAACCCTGTTCTTCCGCTACATAAACCAACAAATGCGCTTCAATCGGCATTTTCCCGATAATGATTGATTCCGCCGGACCTGAATTTTCTCTGGGGGCACAAGATGAACCGGCGAATATAAACAGAATAACAACCAGGAAAGAAAGAACTAAGGCAAATCCGGGCAATATTTTGAAACGTCTAACCATACGCAAAGATTATAGCACAGGGAGGGTGACAGGTGTTCACCCACTTCAAATGAAACTAGAACCTTTGTCGAAATAAGTATACAGTCCCAGTCCCTTCTCCCTCGATGGGAGAAGGTTGGGATGAGGGTGAAATCGAAGCTACTCCTTTCACCTTAATCCTCTCCCTCAAGGGAGAGGAAATATTTATAGCTAATTATGCAACCAAGTACTAGTGTCCTGTCTCAATAATAACTTGAATAACCTAGCTGGATTTGGTATCATGGGTTATCTCACGAAAGGAGTAAGCCCATGATCACCGGCCGTCCTAAGAAACCGATTATACTGTCTAATGAGGAACGTGAACAGTTGAA
>Ga0209269_1001632_pt1 | contig 11394 bp, 13 predicted proteins | sample MTBAKMMethaMetaG_FD_187455 | JGI IMG/M metagenome (GOLD analysis project Ga0209269, IMG submission 187455) | Enrichment culture microbial communities from Arthur Kill intertidal strait, New Jersey, USA, that are MTBE-degrading - MTBE-AKM (Arthur... | ecosystem: Environmental > Aquatic > Marine >... | reverse complement strand
TGAAACAATAGTTAAAATGAATAAACTACGAAAAGATATATTATACCATCAATCCCTTGGAGGAGATCCCGAATTTAGTTCATTTTTTTCGGGAACCGTTTTAAAAAAGTCTATTGAGATTCTTGAAGAGAAATTATTTGAAATTAAAAAAAGAATTGAAATCCTTAATTCTCAAAAATTTGATTCAACAACAATAAATGAACCAGGAAATCTTCCAAAAAAACGAAAAAGTATTCCCGCACCTGTAAAATTAGCTCTCTGGAAAAAATTTTTTGGTGATAATATGAAAGGACAATGCTATGTTTGTGGAACAGAAATTGAATATACTAACTTTGAAGCATCTCATAACATTCCCGAACGTGATGGAGGATCGGTAACTGTTGATAATCTACGCCCTTGCTGTAAAACCTGTAATAGATCGATGGGAACTATTCCTGCAGATGATTTTAAAAAGAAATATTTCCCAGATGTGGATACAAATTGAATGTGGTTTCGCTTAATATTGCGATTTAATCCAAACAATAATTATTGTCCTGTAGAGGCGGAGGTCATAGAAACGGATTGGATAAACACTATTAAATGTTTCTAAAATATTCTATAATTTTGAGATAAATGACTGTTCGAGAAGCAAGAATTGAGGAAGCAATTTATCAAGAAAGATTAGATACAATTCCGGAATCAATTTTGGATATTGCTCTTAAAAAACCAGATTTAAAAGATTTTTTGGACGAGATAGTTAAAATAGGTTCTGATTTAACTCATTCAAAATCTTGTTCAATATTTCTATTAGAAGAAGGAAAATATCGGAAGGGAAGAGGAAGAAGGAGCAAAATTAATGTTAATGATGGTAAAATATTGCGAATTTATGCTGCATCTGGCGATGTAGGCGAAAAACTACTGGAAAATAATGCATCTTATTATATTCCTTATAGAATCCCGTTTAAAGATCCAGGGCATGGTAAAAAATTAGTTCTAGATATTTTTAGAAAATGCCCAGAATTTAAAAAAAATAAAATTAACGAAATATTAGATCAATCTCGGAAAAGTGGCATAACTCTTAAACAGATCCTGGATGACCATGGTGTTAATCAAGACCAGTTCATCGATAAAATAGAAAATGGTGAATTACCTATGGGGATTACTGCTTGGGCTCTTAAAATGGGACAGGCGACCGGCACCAAATTATACCTTGACAAAATAATGAATCACCCCGAATGGCGAGGATCTTATGAGGGAGCCCATGAAATATGCACATCGGTTATCGAAATACCCTTAATATCTGAGAGTAGAATTCTTGGATTAATTAAAATTGAAAATCATAAAGACAGTGATTCGGTTACTGAGTTCCGAAAACTCAGCTCTGCTAATATCTTTAGATTCACGGAGAAACATGAAAAAATATTAAATATTCTATCTGGATGTGTCGTTCAATCAATTCAAAATGTGATATTTAGGGAAACTGAAACTTATAAAACCATATTTGGAACACAAATTTTAAGAGAAATAAAAAAGTTAGATCCGGGAAATGATGATACTAATATCGCGATTCATAAAAATATTGTAGAATTTTATGATGATAAATTAAAAATTGATATAAATGATATAAGCGGAATTGAAAAAATTTATAAAAATACTTCTCAATTAATTAAAAAAATATCATCTGATATTGATTTAGAAGAAACTAATAAATTTATCATTGATATAGGACCTGTATATGAGCCTGTTTTAGCCACTGTTGGAAATATTAGGGACCATTTTATTCACCAATTTCAAGTATTTCTTTTAGGGTATTATTTGATTAATACCAATGAAAAATTAAAAGCAGATTGTGAAAAAAAATTTAGTTTTGATCAAATTCTAAAAATTTGGTATACATCATCGATTTTCCATGATTATGGATATTCTATTAGTGTAATTGAAAAATGGTTGAATAATTACTTCGAAAATGTCAAGATACCACGAAATTTTTCTATGGATTGGAATAAATTATTCAATTATTTTGAAGAAGAAAAGTTTTTATTAACGGATTTTATTTCCGATCGAAGTTCAAGACCGAAAAATGAAATTGTAAATAAAATTAAAGATGATTTCTTAAATGAACAACACGACCACGGTGTTATTTTTAGTCTAATATTTTTAAAAATCTTACAAAATAGTAAATTAACAAAAGAACAGTTATTGGAAGGAGCATGTGCAATATCACTTCACAGTTCTCCAATAAAGGGCTTAATTATTAACCAGTTTCCTATTGCTTTCTTATTATACTTCTGCGATAACAGTCAAGAATGGGGGCGTCCCAAATTGAAAACATGGGATATTGGAGAATCTGCAAAATTAAAAGAAATTCAAATAAGAAACGAGGAAACTGAAATTAAATTGGTATACGCAAAAGCTCCACAAAGTAAACAGGTGGAAATTCAAAGTATTATAGAGGGAATAAATGATAAATGGAAATTCTCAAGGGGAAATTCTTATAAATTTTTTACTAGCTTTTATGTTGATGGGGAAAAAGAGAGTTTTGCTACTTTAAAATTTTCAAGTAATTGATAAATTAATACAATCCCAATATTTCATATAAACATCATACACATGTTCCGGCAACGGATGTTTATAATGAGCCCAATCCACCCCAGATACTCCATGGGTAAGAATATACGCCCGATTTGATTGATCCCATTGAATGATATCTCCATATTGTGCAGCAAATTTTCGGAGATCTCCTAATACGAAATGACCAGGAGCTTTCTTCATCGGGATCTTCTGACGTTTCATCCACATCCAAATACTATTGTGTTCGAAAAATCGGTCCTCATTTTGTTTTCCATTGCATAGCTCCGATAACAAGTTCACCAAGATAGGATGAATTGGAACATAATGTTCCATCCTGATTTTATCCTGTGATGAGAGAACTCGGATACAAGGTGTCTCCTGCTCTAATGCCTCTCTTACTTGTCCCACGGTTAATTTTGACATGGTAGCCATCGAGCGTTGTCCGGTGTAAGCTCCAAATAATACAAAAGCAGTGTATTGATTTGCTCGAATTCGATCCAACTCACCGTTTTTCTCGTAACTATTGACAAAATTCAAGATATTTTGAATGTCCTGAAAAGTCACGATTCGGCTTGTAATGGGCTTGCGCGCTTTCAGAACCTTTGGTCTTTCAAGAAACATATCAAAATGTCTGAATCTCAAATCCATATGCAATTTTGAGAGATATTTCAAAAAAGCGATTCCAAAGGACAGGGTTTTTGCATGTGAGCTGTCAGAAACGTACTTACTCAATACCGTATCTCTGAAATTGTCCAATGTCAACTTTGATATCTTTCCAAGAGTGCACTTCCAGAATTCGAATGAAGAACGTCGAATCCAATCCCCAGAACGGAATGCTAAACCTTGTATCCTTCTATTGGTATAAGCGTCCAACTCGTCGAAAGTATACGATAATTCAAGAGTCGAAAGACTATTTTCAGCAGGAGGGACGTCGCCTTGAATCGGGAATATACCACGAAGTGGCTCAGATCCAATTTTCAAGGGCTCCATAGAGCCCTTTTGGAAGTTGACATGGCGGAGGTCAGGAGTTCGAATCTCCTCGAGCCCATCACTGTTTTTCAGGAGATTTTTCAGTTCGGAGAGTTCTGCTTCGAGTTTGGAGAAGCGGGCGGGTATGTCGGATTGGGAGGGTTGTTTAAACTCCGAATCTGCAAATTTTATGAAAAAACGCTCGAGTGAAGGCTATGCTTTTTCTGAAACAGATGAAAGGTCTTTAAACACTACGATACGGAAATGGAATCCCTACGTAATTTTCGACATCAAGTCGGTGCTTACTGTTGATCAGGTTATTGTAAATATCAAACAGGTAGCAGCGGCGGCAAAAAAGTAAATAGACTTATAGATCTCCCATTTTTCAATCATTAAAATGCTACAAACAAAAAAATAAACATAATCCTTGTCTATGCATACAAAGATGGAGGGGGTTCCGATGAAAACATTGATTATCTATACCTCAATTCATCACCAGAATACTGAAAAGGTGGCAAAGGTGATAGCAGAAGAGCTGGAGGCAGACCTTGTCCCCGTGGATCAGGCGCAATCTCGCCCCCTCGCGGAGTATGACCTGATCGGATTTGGATCAGGGATTTATTTCATGAAACATCACAAGACGCTCCTCCAGTTTGCGGAGACACTGCCGGCAGTCATTGGAAGACGCGCTTTTATATTCTCTACTAGTGGAGAGGGGGGGATAAGGAAACATTACGCTCTGAAGGAAAAGCTGGTGTATCGAGGGTTCTCCATCGTGGGTGAATTCTCTTGTAAGGGATGGGACACCTTTGGTCTCATGAAACTTATCGGGGGGATTAATAAGGGTAGACCTAATGCTGAAGATTTGGAAAAAGCAAGGGTATTTGCACGGGGATTAAAAAATCAGATTTAGACAACACTGATACAATGGATAGTCTTTGGTAGTTAGGAGAACATTCCTCCAATATTTCATATAAATCTCGTGCACAAATTCCGGCAATGGATGCTCATAATGAGCCCAATCTACCCCCGATACACCATGTGTGAGAATATATGCTCGATTTGATTGATCCCATTGAATGACATCCCCATAGCCGATGGACGAGCGCATTGAATTTACCGACGAGACACCACCGATGGTTCAATCACCTTCTTTGAGAAACTGATGCACTACGAGTCAGGAATGGTCAGGTAGGATCCCGGATGGGAAACCGGGAAGAAACCCGGTTCTTTTTTTGGTAACTTAAATCCAGGACCGATCCCGATCCTGTTCTGTTCGGTGATCAGCAGGTATCGGGAGAACATTTCTGGCCATCCCGGGGAGTTCCTGATCCGGGGAAAAGGTATAGAAAGGTTCCTTCCTAATGCATCAGCATGGGGCGGATTCTCGAGGACCCCACACTCCACAACCGTACGATGGTGTTCATGGACCGGACCGATGCCGGAGTGAAACTTGCGGCATTTATACGGGAGCACCTTAAGCTTGATACACCTGTGGTCTGCGCCATCCCGGCCGGCGGCATACCGGTCGGGCTGGAGCTGGCGCGGGCGTTTGGGACCGGCCTCATTCCCGCCGTAGTCCGGAAACTGAAGATACCCTGGAACCCGGAGGCAGGTTTCGGGGCCATGACCTGGGACGGGCGGATCTTCCTGAACCAGCCGCTGGCCAGCCAGCTCCGGCTGTCCCGCGAAGAGATAAAGGTGGCAGAAGAGCAGACGCGGGAGGTCATCAGGCAGCGGATGGAGCTCTTTGCCGGGGGACAGCCACCCCCTTCCTTCCGGGACCGGACCGTCCTCCTGACCGATGACGGCCTTGCCTCAGGCTACACCATGCTGGCGGCGATCGAAGCAGTCCTCTCGGATGAGCCTGAGCGGATCGTGGTTGCGGTGCCGACCGGATCGAGGGGTGCAGTCTCTCTCGTTTCAGGCAAATCGGAGACGGTCATCTGCCTGAACATGAAGGACCGGTATCCCTTCGCCGTTGCAGATGCTTACCGCCACTGGCACGATCTCCCCGACGATGAAGTACTGGAGTATCTCAGCCTCGCTGATGAGATCCGGGGCAGGTAGAGCAGGCGCGCCAGGATCCCTCCCGCGGCTGCTGAGGACGAAAGCACCGGATACTTTTTTTTCCGGGGTGACAATATCCATACCAGAACAACGTTTCCACGGAACAACCGGGGAATATCCCGGGCCGAACTTTTTGGACTACCTCCCGGAGAGGATGCCGGTTGCCGGCGCCGGATACATCAGGAGGCGGGGATGATCTTTGAGGACCAGAAGAACGGGTACACGATAGAGCTGCCGGAAGGATGGCAGGAGCGGAAGGGACGATTCAGTACGCTCTCCCACCACAGTATCCTCTTCGGTCTCATCGGGGACAAGCACTACTTTGAGTCTGCTGACGGGCGCTCACGGCTCACCGTATCTGCCGGGGCAAACATCTGGCCAAGCCTCCTCATCAGGAAGGCGGCGATGTGTGATTTCCTGGTGTTCAATGTCTTCCTTGAGCTCACAGAGACCGACCTTAACGAGATCGAGGGATTCTGCCTGGGAGGAGAAGAGAATACGGTATACTACTGGTACGAGAGCCCCCACGGTAGCGGCCGGTTCATCTCGGCGGTCCGTGAGGGCCGGGAATACACGCTGCGAACCTCGGTACTCAGGGATGATGAACCCCTGGAGAAGGAAACTGAGATCGAGGGGATCATCACCTCGTTCCGCTTCCTTGATTCAGGAAGGGCAGAGTGAGTATCCGGGAATGGAACCCTTCCCGGATGCCCTCATTTTTTCAGAATTTTAACCAGTACCGTGAGCACGGCGATTGCCAGGAATGCGACCCCGGTCCACCAGAGGTTGAAGGTCAGGAAGAAAACGACGGCTGCGACAAGCGCCGCCGGGACGAGCATCCAGATCAGCCTCACGATGAACAGGATAATCGCGATACCGATGATCACCAGGGCAAGGAACCCGAGGAGTGAGATGATATCCATAGGAGACCTCTCTATTCCCGTCTCTCCGGCAATATATAAGGGTTCGCTGGAGCAGATCAGGATTCACGACCGGGCTCCAGCGCCTGAAAGAGGAGAAGAACCGGGAGACTGCGGGGAAACCGGCGACCGTCTGCCTCTGCCTTCACTGTCATACCGAAGTCATGATGGGTGAATCGTGGAAGAAACAGGAGTGAACCGCCATCTCCTGTACAGGAGATGCGCCCGCAGCAGGGGGTCCTCCACTCTGAAGAAGGATCATCCCTTCTCCCATCCAACAGAGAGCACCACCCGCGGAGGCGGATGACGGGTGCCGGGGTGCATACTTTCAAGAGCCTGTATAGACATGAAGTTTGTGTCGTGACTTTCCGCCCCCCTGTATCTGACGAGTCCGTGCTCAAGCGCTGGATGGCGCTCGAGATGGGAAAGATCAATGACGGAGTCGTTGCCCGGCGCAGGCGCCTCTCCGAGCTTCTTTCCGAGGAATACCCGTCATCGGTGACCAGGAACGGATCGGAATTCGCCTTCGACCGTGAAGTGATCAGGATACTGGGAGAAAGACTCCCCCCGGAGCTTCATCACCGGCTGAAACTGCCGGTAATCTTCTTCTTTGACTCTGCTGTTCCGGACAGCTGTCTGCTCACCGATGAAGTCGCGCTCGAAGCATTCCAGATCCTCGGAGAACTTTCCCAGTTCCGGGAATTTACCGGAGGGAAGCTCTGGGTGGGCCGCGCCATCGTCTACGCGATCATTCGGAAGTACCCGACAGCAATCCAGATCATGATGGGGTGAGGGGAGCCGGTTCAGGTGCTCTGTTCCGGATCCGCTCCACATGTCTTCCATGGTCAGTAAGCCGGAAGCCTGACCAGAGATCTCACGTGCCCGAAATGGCAACCCCCGACACTCAACGTATCATTGCGCTGGGGACATCAGCCTGCCTGGATCCCGGTGTATGGTCAGCCTGGCGGAACGGTTACCGGGCACAATGATCTTCTAGCTTCCGATGTATGGCAACAATTTTAAGCGGTGAATTTACTATTACTCTATATCAAAAAAATTCGGCCGAAGATTTTCTGATTCAGGTAATCTTCACTGCCATGAATGCAGGTAATCTGGGGGCGTATTTGAGGCGGAGATAATGCACGATCAGGAAATTTTCATACGTTCAGTAATGTTGATTAATAAACGGAATAAAAAACGGGCATGTAATCATGGCAGTCGACCACTATTCGCGAATTATGGGGGACATCCAGGCACTTTTCCGCTCGCGCCTCCAGATACAGATTCTTCTCTCCCTTGCTGACGGGAACAAGACCCTGGCCCAGCTCCGGGAAATCACCGGGAGTTCTTCCCAGGCTCTCATACCAAAGATTCGGAAGCTGGAGACGAGTAACTATATCGCCATAACCGAATACGAATACCACCTCACCCCGGTAGGGAAGATACTGACCATGAAGATACAGGATATCATCCTCTTCAAGTCAGTCACCCGGAAGCACAAGGATTTCTGGGACAACCACCGGGTTGATGCGATTCCGGAACCGTTCCTGCACGATCTCGGGGAACTCTACGAATCCGAAATCGTTTCTGACACGAACGTGGATATCTTCAATGTATACTTCAACTTCCTCAAGGCACTGAACGAGGCTGAGCGGGTCTGTATCCTCTCCCCCATCTCGAGCCCGGCCCACACTGAAGCGGTAGCCAAACGGGCGATGGAAGGGGCGACGATCGAGCTCCTCGTGGGAAAGGAGCTGGCTGAGCAGTTCTCCCGCCCGCCATACGTGGAAAAGATCGCGGAAGTTGCTGGAACAGCGAAGGGGAAAATCTACATCCTGGACCCTATGCCGAAACTGGGACTGACCGTGACCGATAAGGTCATCTCTCTCGGCCTCTATAAGCCCGACGGGATTACATATGATTCCACCACTGATCTCTTCTCAAAAGACGTACGGGCGATCGGATGGGGTCAGCGGCTCTTCGAGTACTACCGGGACCAATCCGTCGAATTAAAATTATAAGATACAGCTAATATTCGCCCAATTTCTTCTTATTTATCGATTTAAGAATGGTATTGCCGGGCAAACTAATATATCTCTGTACATCAGACTGCTTTGAAATACACTACCCGGTTCTGAGGCGAAAAGAGGCGGACTGAATAGTAGGATCATTAATCGATCCGATGAATATTCACCAGTTGGTTTAACTTTAACCATGGGAATGTATGTTTATTCTACTCATGAAGACTAATTTATGTTTGAGCACGGATACTCGACCTGTCGGTTTGAGTGGAATCCCGTCATTCTAATCGATTACCTTGTGTACAGTTCGCTATACCTCGCATTTGCCGCCGGTTCGATGGCATTTATCTCCAGTGTTCTCCACGAAGTCCTGTTCAACCCCATCGTTTTCGTCCTCGGAATGCTGATCACCTACTCTGTATACAACCTGAACAGGAAGACCGATGAGAGCGAGGACGCCATCAACCACTCAAAACGGTATGAGTTCACCAAGAAGTATGAAAAGTTCCTCTTTTCCACGGCGATCGGTGCCTACGTCCTCGCCCTCGTCATCTCTTGGATCTACGGTCCGGCCGTGGTCCTGATCTCTGCGATCCCCCTGATCAGCGGCCTGATCTACAGCACCCCGATCTTTCCCCGGAAATTTCCCTATCGCCGCCTGAAAGAGATCCCAGTGGCAAAGAGTCTCCTTGTCGCAGTCGCCTGGGCCCTGCCTCCTGCCCTGCTCCCGGTCTATATTGCCGGGGCCCTCCCGGGAATGATTACCCTCGCCGTCATCCTCTTCTTCTTCTCCCTGGTCTTCATCAATACCGTTCTCTTTGACATGAGGGATGTTGAAGGAGATCGGATCACCGGGGTCAGGACCATTCCGGTCTGCATTGGAATACCCAATACGACGCGGCTTTTGACGCTGGTGAACGTTATTTTCGGGGCTTCGGTGGTGTTCCTGCTCTGGGGGGATATCCCGCTGATGTACCTGGTGCTGATCATTGCCGGGATTTTTTATGCCCAATGGTATATCCGCAACTACCAGCAGATCAGCCAGAGCAATCTGCTCTGCGACCTGATTGCAGACGGCCAGTTCATCGCGCTGGGCCTGTTCATGGTCTTCATCGTGGCAGTTTCAGCGGCCTTCACCTTGCCCCCTATCCCCATGGTATGATAAAACACGAAAACTGCGGCCCGTGGTGTCACGGAAAATATCTATAATTTCCCCCGATTCAATCCATGTTCATGAAAGCGGTCTGGATATTAACAATAATAATATGTGTTCTTTTATTCTCCGTCTCTGTCGAAACAGCAGCCGATGATGATTGCGGGTGCGGTGATGATTCTGGGTGGGGAGAACCCGGGTCGAATGACGGCAGATGGGATACCGGCTGGTCTCAAGATTCTGGAGATACCACCGACGGGACGGACAGCTCATGCGATACCGGCACAGATTCCGGAAGCACCAGTGATGCCGATAAGGGAACCGACAGCGGGTATGGAAACGATGATACTAGCACTGCCGATGATTCCGGGAGCGAGGGGGATTCCGGAAGCAGCAGTCTCTCTTCTTCCAGTGGAGGTTTAGTTGAAGAAGCTATACTCCGGCGGATGAAGGGAGACGATCTGTTCGAAAATGGGCTCTACAGCGAATCGCTCGAGGCCTATGAGAAAGCCATCAGCTACGATCCCTACGCCCTGAAGTCATGGATCGGCAAAGGTCAGGTTCTCCTTGCCTTGGCCCGGCCTGCCGGAGCAGCGGATGCGTTCGAGCGGGCAATCCACCTTGACCCCGGAAACGCCGCGACCTACGTTCAGCTCGGGGATGCCCTGGCAGCAGGAGGAGAGTATGTGCAGGCCGTGGAGAATTATCTCAAGGCTCTGGCCATGAACCCGAACCTCCCGGGTGTGGAGGAGAAAATCGCTGACACAGAGGCGGCCGTGGTTAAGGCGGGGCAGACGGAAGAGGCCACACCGGTGATCACCACTCCTCCCGAAGTTGAGGTAACATCGATGGAAACGGTCACCCTTCCAGGAGAAGACCGGCACCGGGACCATGGCCGTACCCGCCACCCATCAGGCCGGAATTCCTGGTTTCCCCAGTGGCATTCTTGCGCTCCTGATCTGCGTGGCATTCCTGGCATTCCGGAAAAAGTAACATACCTTTTCGAATGAGGGCGAGAGATGCACAACCTCCTTATTACCGGCGTCCCTGGGGTGGGCAAAACAACGTTCATCATCCGGCTTTCCGAAGCCCTGAAGGAGCTGCATCCGACCGGGTTCATCACTCAGGAGATCCGGGAATCCGGAACCAGGGTCGGATTCGAGATTATCGGCTTTGACGGGAGCAGACGCCTCCTTTCCCATGTCGATATCAGGAGCCGGTACCGCGTGGGAAAGTATGGTGTGGATATTGAGGGATTCGAGGAGTACCTGGCATCGCTCGATCTCGAAGGAACGGGGAAATATCCGGTCATCGTTGATGAGATCGGGAAGATGGAGTGCTATTCTCCCCTCTTCAGGGATATGATCACCAGGCTCCTTGAGAGCGACCGTCTCTTCATTGCTACCATTGCAAAGAAAGGCACACCGTTTATAGAATCGGTAAAAAAGCGGCAGGATATAATCCTGTTTGAGATTACCCGTGAGAACCGGGACCTGCTGCGCGAGCCGGTTCTCGAGATGATCCGTTCTTCTTCTGAGTAATCCCTTCTCAGGTCGCTTTTGGTGTCGGAATAACTATCAGCGGAGTGGTCGTGGGAAGGGGCGGGGTGGTCATCGTTGTCGGAGCCAGGGTCCCGGGTGATGGCTGGGGCATCGTGGGACTCGGAGTCACCGTCGGGGTGCCGGTAGTGGGTACCACGGGTGGCGAGACC
>Ga0209269_1001629_pt1 | contig 11407 bp, 11 predicted proteins | sample MTBAKMMethaMetaG_FD_187455 | JGI IMG/M metagenome (GOLD analysis project Ga0209269, IMG submission 187455) | Enrichment culture microbial communities from Arthur Kill intertidal strait, New Jersey, USA, that are MTBE-degrading - MTBE-AKM (Arthur... | ecosystem: Environmental > Aquatic > Marine >... | reverse complement strand
AAAAGGCGGACGCCATCATCGTGGCCTCGCCCATATACTTCTCCGGGATGAGCGCGCAGACCAAGGCGGCGGTGGACCGCTGCCAGGCGCTTTGGGCCCGCCGGCAGGTGCTGAAGATCCCTCGCCGCCCTGGGAAGGGGGCGATCATTCTCTGCGCCGCCCAACCGCAGGCCAAGTTCGAGAACGCCGTCTCGGAGCTGAAGGCCTTCCTGATCGGCATCGGCGTGCAGCCGACCGAAACGCTGACCTTCCCCGGTCTGGAGGGCAAGGGCTCGGTATCTTCCGACCTGGAGGCGATGGCCTCCGCCCGGGCTCTGGGCCGGGAGATCGTCTCTCACAAGTGACCGTTATTATCCATGGTCCGGACGCTTCTCCTCATCCACAGGAACATGCCTATGGCCAGGGCGCCTGCCGCCATCACGCTTATTATAGGTACTACATCGTTGTCCCAGACCGCTCCAGCTATGGCGAAGCCATTGAAGATCGCGTGCAGCAGCACCGCCGCCAGGTAGTACTGTATCGAACTGACCCTGATGCCCCTGGAGCCGTAGATCCATTTGCGGGCGATCCCGTATCCTAGCACGGCGGTGGCGGAGGCGTGCAGCAGGGTGGACATGACCGCCCTGGCCAGGGCGGTGGTGAGGAACACGTCGAACCCGGAGAGCATGGCCGAGCTGTTGTAGAACACGTTCTCCATGGCCGCGAACCCAAGTCCGGCCGCCGCGCCGTATATCAGCCCGTCCTCCAGCTCCGTGATCCTGTTCCTTATGGCCAGGACCCCCCAGCCCTTGGTCCATTCCTCCACCAAGGGGGCGATCACCACGGCCAGGAGTATTATCTCCAGAGTGGTGTTGTCGAAATCATAGCTCCAGAACTCTTCAGAGAACAACGTGCCCGGGGCATACAGAAGCTCGACGGCCACGCCCTCGATCAGCACCGCGGCGACTATGGAGACGATCATGCCGAAAAGGAACACCGAAAGGACGTGCCTCCACCGTTCCCGGTTGTACATCTCCGAGTTACGCACCCATATCAGGTAGATCAACGACGGCACGATGGCTGCCAGAATTACTACGGCCAACTCCCAGTGTTCCATTGGACACCTTTGGCTGTTAAGTCATCTATGGCCATATCAATATGCCGATGGGTTCACGCGTCGATCCCCATGCCACGAGGGCTTTCCCGCGGCACCGGCGTGGGCAGCGGCCGCTCATCGTCCACTTCCTCATCGGAGCTGATCAGGTCCCTCAGCACCGGGGTGAACGGGTCCAAAAGCCCGCCCATGGCGCCCATATTACGCAGATGGGGAAGGTCGTTCTCGCGCACACCTCCTCCGTAGAGCACACCTATCTCCCGGGAAAGGGCGTCCTCCGCCAACCGCACATCGAAACCGTCCTTGGAGCCCAGCCGCCGAAGGTCGAGCACCGCCGCCTTTTCGAAGCCCAAGTTATACAGCATGTCCAGGGACCCCGTGAGCGAGGGCGGTCCGAAGCGCTCGGTCGCCCAGCGTACCTTCCCGTCGTAGTAGAGCAGGGGAACGCTCATATCAGAAAGTTCGATGATCTCTTCCAGCAGCTCGCGTGAACGGCAGGTCAAACTTCCGATCATGACGTTCTGCGAACCAAGGGTGAAGGCATCGAAGATGTCCTGCACGTCCCGCACCCCCATCTCCAGCCATACGGAGTACTTGCGTTTCATGAGGGCCTTCAAGGCATCGAAGTTGGGCCGGGCGCGCTGCATGCCGGCCAGGTCCATGAACAGGACGTCCTCCGCCCCGTACCTCTTGGAGCCCGCGGCCTTCCAGTATTTGGAGAAGGGAACGCCTCCGGGGAGCACCTCCCAGCCTTCATTCCAGGCGACCTCGACCACCTTCGCCACCTGAGCTATCGGAACGTCCAGCAGAGGCAGGGAGAAAAGCGACCAGGTGTCCACCGGAATGATCGGGATGTGCAGGAAACCCTTCCCTTCATCCTCTTCGGTCTTGGTGGCGAAATCCTCCCTCTCCTCCTCTCCGTTGAAGCCCAGGGGGACCAGCTCCTTACCGCAGTCCAGGCAGACGTACGTACCGTCCTTGTTGTCCATCCCGGCCATCGGGCCGCCTATGAGCACCTTGGGCACCACGCGACGGGAACCGCAGTACTGGCAACCCACCACCTCTTCGGTCATATCATTCTTCCGGGAAAAGGAACTGCGCCATCTGATCGAGCGTCTCCTTCGCGTAGTAGTTGCCTTCCAGGTCCACACGGTTCTTCATGCCGGGGGAGATGAGGGTCTTGACCTCATCGAACCCCAGGTCCAGCCTCAGCAGTTTGTCGTACCGGCCGTGCATGTAGCCGTAGACCATGTGGCCGTCCACCAACCCACAGGTGAAAAGTGCGGCGGCCTTCTTGCCTGGAGAGATGCGCTTCTTGGCCATCAGATAGTAGAGGCGGTCCACGAAGCACTTGGTCATGCCGGTCTCCATTCCCATGTAGATCGGCGAACCGATGACCAGTACATCGCACGATTCGATGAGGGCGTAGGCCTCGGTCATGTCGTCGTCTTTTACACAATGGTCCTCGGTGTCGCAGCGATAGCACCCGTCGCAGTCCTGCACATCCTTGTCCACTATCTCGAAGTACGTTACCTCGGCCCCCCGCTCCTTGGCCTTCTTGGCCAAGATCTTGAGCATGGTGCCCGTGTTCCCCTCCGGACGGGGGGACCCGTTTACGAATACGAAGTTCATGGTTCTCCCGGTGGTTGATGGCCGATTATGGACATAATCCTTACCTCAGTCCTCGTAGCTGATGCCCCTCCCGGGCCTCATCACCAGGGCGAGCAGCAGGCCGACGAAGGCGAAGGCCGCCCCCACCAGCCAGCTCATGACGTATCCCTCCTCGGTGGTCAGCTCGATCAGGAACGGCCCCATCTGCACTGCCACCGCGTAGCTGGCCATGACCGCCGTGGCCAGGACCGGACCGATGGAACCGCCGATGATGCGGAAGAGGGTGTTCATTCCCGAGGCCACTCCGAAGTCCTTCTTGGGAGCGGCCATACCTACCACGTTGATGAAGGAGACCATCCCCATCCCCATGCCCACGCCCAACACGGCCATGGACGCCCATATCATCCAATCCTGGTCGTGCCATACGATGAGCATGGCCATGCCGGCCACGAAAATGGCCATTCCGGCAGAGAGGACCTTGTCCGCCCCGTACCGCTTGGACCAGGCCCCGGCGGCCGGGGCGAAGAACAGCTGGCTGAGGGCCATGGGGAACATGTACAGGCCGATGGTGAAGGTGTTCTGGATGTTGAAGCCCCCCAGGTTCTCCGGGGAGCGCAGGAAGAAGGGCAGGGTCTGCGTGAGCAGGAACATGGCCACCCCGAAGAACAGGGCCACCAGGTTGGCACCGAGAATGCCGCGGTTGGTGAGCAGGTCCATGTGTATGATGGGCTCGGAGGTCCTCCTCTCCCACCATATGAACCCTACAAAGCTGACAAGGGACGCGGCCACCAGGGCCAATGTCTTGATGTCGAGGAAGCCCCACTCGTCCCCCTGGGTCAACGCCAGGAGCAGGAAGAGGACCCCCAAGCCCAATAACCCGGCGCCAGCCAGGTCCAGGCCGCCCTCGCACTTCCTGGAGTCGTCCTCGATGGTCTTCCAGGCCACCAGCACCATCCCGGCCATAAGAGGGGTGACGATGTAATAACAGTCCCTCCACGAGAAGGTCTCCACGATGTAACCCCCTCCCAACAGTCCAATGGAAACGCCCACCGAGAACATGGCGCTTATGACCCCCAGGGCAATGGGGATCAAACGAGCGGGGAAGGTGTCCCGGACGATGCCGAAGGCCAGGGCGAACATGCCCATTCCAATGCCCTGCACCGCGCGGAAGGCTATCAACGAAGGTATGGACCAGGCGAAACCGCATCCGGCCAGGCCAAGCAGGTAGAAGCCCAGGGCCACTAACATGATGCGCTTCTTTCCGTACATGTCCCCCAGCCTTCCCAGGAGCGGAGTGGCCACCGCGCCTACCAGCATGTAGGCGGCCAGCACCCACGAGATCCAGGAAGCGTCGTTTGGAAATTCCTGCGCGATTATCGGAAGGGCCGGGACGAGCATGATCTCCACGAACATGACCATCATGGCCATCAAGGCCATGTCCACCAAGATCAGACCCTTGCCTCTAATGTCGAAGCCCCCGTCCCTAACGTCAGTATCGCATTGGCTCATCGGTAAACCCCGAATGGGCAGCCTAACCGCTATTCATTTATAACTCTTTCCAAATAGAATTTTTCGATAATTCGGGAGCTCTATCTGGGTGTATACGATCCTTAAATACTGACAACTATGATAGCAAATCTTATAGGAATCATATATAAAAATAAATAATTCCTGCAGGACTCAAAATACTTACTGGGGCCGTAATTTTCATATACAATATAAATTTAAAATCCTATTAATAAAATATGCTGGCATCAACGCATCCATGAGGAAGCACCCTTTAATTTATCCATGTGCAGGTCTATGTACCCAACATGCAGAAGGTTATGGTGATCGGGGCCTCCGGTCTTCTCGGGCAGTACGTGATGGCCGAAGCCCAGGGGCTTGGTTGGGCGGCATCGGGCACCTACAACAGCTCCCGCCCTCAAGGAGAAGGCTCCATGCTGCAGCTGGACATAACCGAACCGGAGGCGGTCACAGACGCCCTGTCCTCCGAGGGCCCTGACCTGGCGGTCCTGTGCTCGGCACTCACCAATGTGGACCAGTGCGAGAGGGAGCCGAACCTGGCCTATCGGGTGAACATGGAGGGAGCGCTGAACGTGGCCTCGGCCTGCCGTTCCAATGGGATCAAGATGGTCTACATATCCACGGACTACGTGTTCAACGGACTGAAGGGAGGACGCTACCATGAGTTCGAAACCCCAGACCCCTCAGGGGTTTACGCCCGAAGCAAGCTGGAAGGGGAGAGGGTGACCTTGGACGCGGACAAGAGAAACCTGGTGTGCCGGGTGTCCGTCATCTATGGCTGGAACAGGGTCGGTGCAAAGAACAACTTCGTTACCTGGATCATAGACTCCCTGAGGAACGGGAGGCCGGTCCGGCTGTACCACGATCAGTTCGTGTCCCCCACCTACGCCCCTTCCGCCGCGCGCGCCATTCTGGAGCTGGCCGCCAAGGGTGCCAGGGGAGTGTACCATACCAGTGGGCCGGACTGCCTCAGCCGACAGCAGATAGGGGTGGCGGTGGCGGAGGCCTTCGGTCTAGACCAGGGACTGATAACCGCGGTCAGCACGGAGGAGATGCCGTTGCTCGCTCCACGACCTCCTCGTTCCTGTCTGTCCGTGGACAAGGCCGAGGCGGAGCTGGACCGTCCCATGACCGATATGAGGCAAGGTCTAGAACTGATGAGAAAGGAGATCTCGTGAAAAATATTAAACGTCCTCTATGCGGGCCAGGCACTCCTGGACCTTGTTGGAGGCCGGCCCCTCGCCGGACTCCTCCTCGAGCAGTTGGTAGTAGACCAACGCCAAGCGGTAGTTGCCCATCTCGAAGTGCTGCTCGGCCTTGAGGGCTGCGGTGCTCTCGGCCTTCTCCCGGTCCAACGGTCTCAGGAAGTTGAAGATCTCGATCTCCACCTCCAGGTCCTGGTGGAAGGTCTCCTGCAGGAAAGTCAGCACCTTGACCAGCTCGGGGAAGCGCCACTGTCTCATGAGGCGCTTGCGCGCCTCGTACATTATGTTCAGTATGCGCCGGCGGTTGAGCCCCAGACCCAGGTTGTCCAGGAATATGTCCGCGTAGTTGTCGATGATGTAGAGGGCCTGCTCCTCGACGCTCAATCCGTCAAAATCGACCTTAGCGGACATTTTCAGACCTTCAGCGGTAGACGTCAGATGAACGCCTGGAAGACCATGGTTCTTCCGCTGTTTGAACGTTTCCATGGTAATGGCCGCGGTGCTCCCTGCGCAACCCTCATATCCGAGGACCTACAATCTTCAGGCAGGTGGATCGAATGAAAAAGACCGTGGAAAATCTGGCCAAGGCCTTCATCGGTGAGAGCCAAGCACGCAACCGTTACACTTTCTACGCCAAGGTCGCCAAGACCGAGGGGTATGAGCAGATATCCGGCATATTCCTGGAGACCGCCGAGCAGGAACGGTCACATGCCAGCAGTCTCTGGAAGATGCTGCAGAACATCAAGGGGCAGGAATGCCTGGACTTCGAGGCCCTGCACCTGGAGGCGGAGTTCCCGGCCGTCCATGGCAGTACCGTTGACAACCTGAAAGCTGCCATAGCCGGCGAGCATTTCGAGACGGCCAGCATGTACCCTGGGTTCGCAGACATAGCAGATGAGGAAGGCTACACGTACGAGGCCAACCGGCTGAGGGCCATCGGCCGGGCGGAGAAGCATCACGAGACGCGCTACCAGAAGCTACTGGCCATGGTGGAGTCGAAAACGGTCTTCAAGGAGAAGGAGAAGGTGAAATGGGTGTGCCGGGAGTGCGGGTACGAGCACGAGGGCGTGGAGCCTCCGGAGAAGTGCCCTTCCTGCGAGCACCCCCGGTCCTTCTTCCAGCGGCGCTGCGTGGACCTCTGAGCGCTGCATCCCCGAACCTTCGGTAGTACGAAGGTTTTGGGGAAATCTATTTAACAAAAGACCATGACTTTTGACAATCTGAAACTATGGCACTGGAGGAGCAATAGATGAGCAAAGGTTCTCAAAGAGTGGGCGTGTACATCTGCAGTTGCGGCGGGAACATCGACAACAGTCTGGACATACAGGCCCTGCATCAGGCTGCCAACAACATGAAGAACGTGGTCAACGTCTCCGAGATGGAGTTCGCCTGTTCCCCCGAGAGCAGGAAGAAGATGGCCGATGCGGTGAAGAGGCACCGGATGGACCGGGTGCTGATCGCCGCCTGCTCCCCCAAGCTTTACCTAAAGGAGTTCCAGGAGACGGTGGAGGAGGCGGACCGTCAGGGCTGCATGGTGGAGATGTGCAACATCCGCGAGCAATGCGCCTGGATACACTCGACCGACCGCCAGGCCGCCACCGCCAAGGCCCTGGACATGCTGCGCATGTCCTATGATCGCCTGATGTTACAGTCCTCCACGGAGAAGTCCAACGTCTCCCAGGTGAACAAGATGCGCTGCACAGGGTGCGGCATCTGTGAATCGGTGTGCAACTTCAACGCCATACACGTGGCCCCGGACAAGGAGTACGGAGGCGCGCGAAAGGCCACGGTGAACATCAACGCCTGCGAGGGTTGCGGCGCCTGCGTGGCCGCCTGCCCGACGGCCGCTCTGGACCAGACCTGCTTCTCCAACGCACAGATAATCTCCCAGATCGAGACGTTCCTTAGGGACACAACGATGGGCTTCCCCAGGATCGTGGTGTTCTCTTGCAACTGGTGCTCCTACACCGCCGCGGACACGGCCGGACTGAAGCGCATGGCCATGGACCCGCACTTCGCCGTCATCCGTACCATGTGCTCCGCCCGGGTGGACCCGGAGTGGGTGCTGAAGGCGCTGTCCAAGGGCGCCGATGGAGTACTGGTCCTGGCCGGTCATCCCGGCCGCTGCCATTACGAGATCGGGAACCTGCGTACGCGCAAGAGGATGACCCTCCTGCACAGCTACCTGGAACAGATGGGCTTCGACCCCGACCGCTTCCAAATATCCTACGTAGACTCAGAGGAGGTGACGGGGTACGTCGACGAGGTCAATGGGTATATCGAGAAGGTCAAGAAGCTGGGCCCCAACCCGGTCGACCCCCACACCAAGGTATCCCCTAAGCGTCTGGAGATGCCATGGCTGGACATCAAGCCTCCTAAGATGTGGAACGAGGGACTGGACCTCTAACCAGGGCGCTCCAACAGCTCCCTTATCTTTCTTAGCTCCTCCAGCATCAGCTCTTCCGTTCCCTGTGGACGGGCCGGTGCTCCCGCACCCTTCACCTTGCGCACGTTCTCCATTATCAGCGTGCGCAATCTCTCGTGGTCCTTGACCCCCATGATGCTTATCTCAGACTTTCCGGCCTGTTGCGCGGAATAGCCAGCGGTCTGCACGTGCAGCCCGTATATGCCGAACAGCCTCATGATCGGGCCTTGGGCGATGTCCACATTGGTTATCTTGGTGTAGGGGACGATGCTGGTCTTGCGGAATAGCACTCCCCTCGACCATACCACCTCGTCATCGGTGATACCGTAGATCAGTCGGCCGTAGTACAGGGTGATCCAGACCAACAAGGACAGCAATGCCCCCAGCAGGAAGAGCGCCGTTCCCAACAGGACGTACTGAGCCTCCTCCCAGGGGTTGAAGGTCACGACCGGGACCAGCCAAGGCAGGGTCATGACCGCCAATATGAGCAGGCCCATTACCAGGTAATAGGGCTTCAGCGCCGGGTCCGCGGTGAACTCCTTGTTCAGGTCGAACTTGTGTTCCATGGAACAACTACCCGTCTCAGACTAAAAATATTGATGGTCTAGGCGACCGGAAATGTCCATCACGCGGCCTGACGGTCCAACTCTCAATTTCGCCGAAGGCGAGACATCATGGGATCAGATCACCGACCCTTGGCCAGTTCCTCCTTCACCCTGAACCTCACGATCTCCGCGACCAGGTCGTAGGGTATGGGGCGGTCGAGGAGAAAGCGGACCGTGCCCTTGCTGGTGCTGAACGGCCTCAGCCGCTCGGAGAAGGCCTCTATGGCCGATGGGGTGGGGTAGAGGCCGATGTGGTCGCTGTATGCCGCAAAATGTACCAGAGCGCCTCTAAGGCGGAAGGTGGGCATGCCGTAGCTGATGACCTCCTCGGCCTCGGGCGCCTCCCTCCGTACGATGCGCCTCAGCTCTTCCAGCTTCTCGCGCACATCTGGGGGGAACCCTTCGATGTAACGGTCCACGCTCCGGTTCCGTTCGATAGTCATCGCCCTCCTCGAAACGGTGAACGATGTACGCATCACCTTATCATTCCGATGGAAAAAAAGGGAAAACGGGAAAGGGTTTACTCGGTCTTCCCGTGGGCCTTGCGCATGAAGTTCTCCACGTCCCCCACGTCCTTGGTCAGCAGGCTGACCACCACCCCCACGATGATGGCCGCGGGGAGGCTGTACAGCGCCGGATTGACCAGCACCGGCAGTCCCAGCACGCTGTCCACGTTGGTGAGCTTGGCTACGACGAACACCACCGAGACCAGGAGCCCTGCGACCATGGTCGCCAGTGCCCCCTCCCTGGTGTACCGCTTCCACCAGATGCTCATGAAGAGCACCGGGAAGAATATGCTGGCCGCCATGCCGAAGGCCAGTGTCACCAGGAAGGACACGTTCTGATTGGCCATTCCCAGGCTGATGCCCACGGCCATGGTACCCATGGCCACTATCGACAGCTTGGCCACCAGCACCTCCCGCCGGTCCGACGCGTTCTTGTTGATGACCTCCTTGTAGAAGTCGTGACTGACGGTCGTTCCGATGGTTATGAGCAGCCCGGCCACCGTGCTCAGGATGGCGCAGAACGCTCCGCCTATGGCCACACCCAGCATGATCTCTCCGCCGGTATGTTCGGCCAGCAGCGGCACGGCCATGTTCTGGGCGATAGAGGACTGTCCTCCCAGGAAGTACCCCATCAGGTCCGGGTACAGAATGTACATGGCCCCAAGTCCCACGAACACGGTCATGATGTAGAAGGAGCCGATCATCAGCAGCACTCCTATGGTGGAGGTGCGGGCGTCCTTCGGTCGCCTGACGGTGTAGTACCTGGTCAGCACGTGTGGCAGTCCTGCCGTACCGAACACCAGACCGGCCGCTAAGGCCATGGTGTTCATCCAATTGGGGGCGAACGTCCCTGGCGTCAGGGCGGTGTTCTCTCCGGTAAGCTTTCCTGTCACGAACGAGATGGCCTGGTCCGGTGTCAGTGTGGTGAAGTCAGGCACGCTGGGGTCATTGGCCAGCAGCCCGGAGGCCAGTTGGGGCGGGATCATCTTGTCCGCCTGCGAGAGCACCTCTCCGGGATTGAAGCCGAAGGTGGCGCCCAGCATGAGGATCATGATGATGAACATGGCCCCCCACAGCACCAGACCTTGGATGATCTGGTTGTAGGTGGTCGCGCGCATTCCGCCCGTGGTGACGTACGCTATCACCAGCACCCCGATTATCAGCACCGAGAAGGTGAAGTTCCAGCCCATCAGCAGCTGCAGCAGCGCGCCCGCTCCCACTATCTGCGGAACGACGTAGAAGGTGGATATGACCACCGCCCCCATCATTCCCCCTAAGCGCAGGGACTTACTGCCTTTGAAACGGGTGGTAAGTATCTCCGAGGTGGTATACTTGCCAACCTTCCTTAACGGCACGGCCAGCAGGGCCAGCAGCACGATGTAGCCGCCGAAGTAGCCCAGGCCGTCCCAGGTCTTGTCGATACCGAAGATGGCTATGGCCCCGGCCACTCCCAGGAAGGAGGCTGCGCTGAGGTAGTCACCCGTCAGCGCTAACGCGTTCTGTAACCAACTGATGTTCTGTCCGGCCACATAGAACTCCGAGGAGGTCCTGGCCGAACGACGAGTGTACACCGCCACTCCCAGTGACAGGGCTATAAGCCCTATCACCAGTATCATTGACACTGCGCTGGTCATGCCTTACCCTCCGCGGTGGTCGCCATGCGGTGGAACACTATTGCCGTCACCCAACCGATGGGGAACAGCAGCAGCACCCATACGACGGTCACATTGGCGTCGCCCAGTACCTTGGTGGTGGCGGTGTCCAGGGAAAGGGAGTTGAGGGCTACCAGACCGAAGTAGGGCACCAGGAAGGCCATGAGGGTGCCCACGGCGATGCCCAGCTTGCGCCGGATGTGCAGCTCCTCCAGGGGGATCTGGGGAATCTCCTCCACCAGTTCCTCCTCGACCTCCCTGATCTTGGCCAGAGCTATCTCCAGTATGTCCGCTATGTAGGCGTCATCGTACCCCCTGGTCATGATCACGGGGTAGGGGGAGTGCTTCATGACCCCCTCGGCCACCGAGCCCAGGGCGATCTTCTCCCACCCGCTGCGACCCGCGTGGCCCAGCACGATGAAGGCGGGCTTGATCTGCCTGGCATAATCCAGTATGGCACCTACGACAGGTCCCCCCAGGTAGGTCTTGAGGGTGGCTGGCACGGAGTTGCGGGAGGCCCATTCCATGGCCACCTCGCCTCCCTTGGCGTGGATGCCCATCAGTTCCTCCTCCGCCACCATGTCCCCCTTGATCTCTAGGGGCATGCTCATGAGCTCCTCCTTGATGCACACGACATGCAAGGAGGCCCCGGTGGACTTGGCCAGCTCCACCGCCTTCTTGGTGGCTGTGAGCGCCGGCTTGGAGCCGTCGGTGGCCAGCAGGATGATGTTCCCGTCACCGTTGTTTCGACCGTTAGCGAGGTTCAGGATCTTCTCCAGCATC
>Ga0209269_1001626_pt1 | contig 11430 bp, 12 predicted proteins | sample MTBAKMMethaMetaG_FD_187455 | JGI IMG/M metagenome (GOLD analysis project Ga0209269, IMG submission 187455) | Enrichment culture microbial communities from Arthur Kill intertidal strait, New Jersey, USA, that are MTBE-degrading - MTBE-AKM (Arthur... | ecosystem: Environmental > Aquatic > Marine >... | reverse complement strand
AGGCCTCCTTCTGCAGCATGGTGATGACCATCTCCCCCTTCTGTCCCGGTTCCAGCACTTCCCCGGTTTCCGGGTCGATGATCTCCAACAGCGCCAGGTCGCTCCAGAAGTGTATACCGTTCTGTTCTGCGCACTCCATGAACAACGGTCCCGACAGCTCGCTGGCCCCGAAGCAGTTGATCCCCTTCACGCCCATGGTCTCGTAGATTCGGTCCCGCATGCGGTCGCTCCACGGCTCTCCGCCCAGCAGTCCGTAGCGGAGCTTGGTGTCCTTGCGAATGTCTATGCCCCGCTTCTGCGCCACCTCCCCCAGGTACATGAGGTAGGAGGGGGTGGCGGCCATGGCCGTCACGCCCAGGTCGCATATCAGATCGATCTGGCGATCGGTGTTGCCCGTGGAGGCCGGGATGACAGTGGCTCCGATCTTCTCGGTGGCGTAATGGAATCCCAGACCGCCGGAGAACAGCCCGTACGTGTTGGCCACCTGGATCACGTCCTTCTTCCCCAATCCGAAGGAGGTCATCGCTCTTGCCAACGATTCCGACCAGTTCTCCAGGTCGTTGCGGGTGTACCCGACGATGGTGGGCTTGCCGGTGGTCCCGGAGGAAGCATGATATCGTACAAGGTCGCCACGGTCGGTCATCATAAGCTTGTTGGGGTACCCGTCCCGCAGGTCCTTCTTGGTCATGAAAGGCAGCTTGCGCACGTCCTGAAGCGTTCTGATGTCGTCAGGCCTTACTCCGCCCGCCCGCATCTTCTCGTGATAGAAGGGCGAGTTCTCCCACATCCTGCGGGTCTGTATCTTCAAAAGCTTGAGCTGGAGAGCTTCCAGCTGGGCCCGGTTCATCATCTCGATATGGGGGTTCCAAGCGTCCAAATTGCTACCTCCGATGAGGCGATCGTCAGAGAACGTCCTAAACCGACCTATGCCCCGACGATGCGTGTACGGTGATAACACGCATCATATATATTCTCTCCAAGCACTTCATCGCCCGGTGCCAAGGCCTATGAACACCGACCTGAACCTTTCGATAAGCGCTTCTTGTGCCGTGTCCTGAATCTCATTGAAGGGGTCCTGCCAGAGCCAAAGTACCCAGATGGTGCTGGCCGTCAGCCCTCCCAGCATATCCACATAGCAGTCGGACAGGGTGTCTATCAGCGAGTATTGCATGCGCGTACCTGCCAGAAGGTCTCCCGCGAACTCGGCCATCTCCCAGACCACACCCATCAGTATGGAGAATATCAGTATCATGATGGGGTAGCCCCATCGGGGCACCTTGATGTTCACCGAATGCAGGTCGAACAGGAAAAGGCCGATGGCCGCCAGCATGCCCACCAGGGAGGAGGAGACAAGGTGCGTGAGCTCGTCCCACCACCAGGTATCGTCGTAATGCCCTTGCATCAGTCCGAAGATGTGTAGCCCCACGGCCATCATGGTCCAGACCTGAACGAAGACAGGCAGTTTGATCAAGGCGGTCCTTTCCAGAATGTAAGGAACGGCAACGATGGCCGCCCCCATGGCCGCGGCCGTACCGGGATAGTGCAGTCCCCTGGACATCACCAGTGCTCCCATGGCCAGCACCAGTGCTTCGGATATCGCGAGGACGATCGCGGTCTCCCTCCTCACCTTCATGGCCTCGCCCCTTCTTCTGGACCGACCTTCAGCAGGTCCTCGTAGTCCATCTTTCGCATGTCCCTCTTGAAGAGCGCCCCGGACACGACACCGAAGATCAGCACGCTGATCAAGGACCACATCAGGTCGGCGTTCGATACCTCCTCGCCTTCCATCAGTCCATATGAGGCAGAAAGGAAGGTGAAGAGCGAGGCCAGGGAGATGGCCGCCACGGTGGAGAACCCCAGAACGAAGCGATAGTTCATGTGGAAATCGGTGCGCTTCGCTATTATCAGTACCAGAAAGAGGCACAGCAGCAGGGTGGCCATCATGGAGATCAAGGTGTCCAGCAGCATCATCGGAAGACCGTCCCATTGACCGAGCAGGTACTGGAGGATGTACACGGTGAAGGGGAACACCATGAACACCGTCAGCGGGCGCTGCAGGGCCGGCTCCTCCGGTTGGTCGAAAAGGGGCCATCGGCCGAGTATTGCCGTTATCATGCCGACCTCGATCATCAACCAATAGATGTCCCTGGTCTGCGCGCTCACTATCAGGGCCGCGGATAGAGTAATGTAGAACCAGGCCCGGAACCCACTCCTCCACATGATGACGGGGTCAATGGCCTTCCATCCTCAAATCCATTGTCCTCGGATCAACCGAACCGCCCGCCCGTGACCGTCTTGGCAATGTCCATGCGGGAAATCATACGCGTGGCAGGCCAGGCCGCAAGAAGGCCCAGGAGGAAGGTCATGCCCACGATCACCCCATATCCGTACCAGTCCTGAACGTATAGAATCGTGCGATACATGGGGAAGAAGGCCCGGAAGGTCTCCACCATCCCCTCCATCACTCCATATAGCAATGGTGCCGCCAGCACAGAGCCCAGGCTCACCATGAGCAGCACCTCCAGATACACACTGCGGCCCACCTCCTTGCGGCGATATCCCAGTGCGCGCAGCTGACCGTACTCCACCCTGCGTTCCAGCACGCTGACGTAGACGATGTTGGAGATGGCGATGGCCGATATCAGCACGGAGATGAACCCGAATATGTACAATATCTCATTGAAGCTGGACATGAGGTCCAGCATTCCCGATTCCAGGTTACCCCTCTCCTGCACCTCCGCAACTAGAGGCGATTCAAGAAGCTGGGACCTTACGTTCTGGAGCTCTCCCTCCTGCACCTCTATGTACATCCCGGTATAGACCTGGCCCAGGGAAAGCGATTCGGCCACGGAGCGGTCGATGAACACGCCTCCTATGCCGTCGTAGGTCACGCCGGTAACCGTCACCGCAGCCTCTCCCATCGGGGTGATCAGCCGCAGCTCGTCCCCCGCACCTACTGACGTCTCCTTGTTGAAAGAATAGGATACCAGGGCCTCGTCGATGGCCGTAGGTTCACTACCCTGGCTGAGCGAGAAGCGATGCAGGTCCTGCCCCCAATCCATTCCGATGGCCACCGTGCTGCCGTTCCCCCCGTCCTCCCAGTCCACGGTCAGTCGGGCCACAGGGACCAGCTCAACCATCCCAGGACCGCCCAACGATTCGGCGGTGGTACGGTCCACTGGATAGGCCAGGTCGGCCATCAGGTCCCATCTTTCTCCCTCTTCTATGGTGGACACGATGGAGTTCTGGAAGCTGGCCACCATAAGGAAGGCCATGCTGCCCATGACGATGGAGAAGGCCACTGCCATGACCAGCAGGGTGGTCCTGCCCTTCTGTCTGACCATCTTGCGGACCGCGTAAAGAAGCATGTAGTTGGCCTTGCGGGGCTTGGGCACCCTGCCCTTCGCTTTGGTCCTTCTCCCTACCAGCCCTGTGCCTTTGATGGCCTGCTCCGGCTCCAATCGGACCGTTCCCCAGACCGCTATGACGCTGGCCACCAGGGCCGTGAGGGGCCCGAAGAGCGCTCCAACAATGAAGAAGGAAGGTTCCAACACGACCGTGGCCGAGCTGGCGTTGAGCGTCATCTGCACGTAGTAATCGGAAAAGGCCTGGCCTATGGGCAGGCTGATCGCCACACCGATGAGGGAGCTCACGCCACCCACGATCAAGGCCAGATATACATACGACAGGAGGACGCTCCTCCTGCTGTATCCCAAGGCCCTCAATATCCCGATCTCCCGGCGCTGCTCCTGCACCATCCTGACGAACGAGGAATATACCACGAAGAAGGCCACGATGAGTATCAACCCAGCGATGACCCCGGTCATGGAGTCCCCTTGACTGAGGTCCTCCTCGATCAGGGCATAGCCGTAGATGTCCTCCTGATGCAGGACGAAGAGCACGTTCTCCTCGCTCATCTCCTCCAAAATTCCAACATCCGTCTGTTCGTCCTCGGTCAGGAAGACGAACTCGTTGACAGTGCCCGAGGGAAGACCGAAGGCCTCCTGCAACCAAGGCAGCGGCAGATAGACCACCGCCATGTTCCCCGGCACGGGGTTGATGGACTGGGGATTTATGGGGAGCCAGATGAATTCTGGAGAGTACACCAGTCCCACTACTGTCAGCTCGGTCCACCCGCTCTCGGTCAACAACGATATTGGATCTCCCAGGGCGATACCGGCCTTGTCCGCCGACCCCTTTTCCAATACCACCTCCCCCGGTCCGTCGAACCATCCCCCCTCCTTGAACTCCAAGGTGTCCACATCGGGAGGCGCGGACGGGTCCAATCCTATAAGGGTGGCGGCCAGTTCCCGATCCGCCTGGACCCTGGAGGCCAGGTTAAGCCGCCCCTCGGCCGCCTCCACCCCTGGCACGGATCGCAGGTCATCAACCAGCTGGTCTGAAGTGAAGGTGGTGCGGACCACCAGGTCGCTCAGGTTAAGTATCTCAACCCGCTGGTCCAAAGATTCCTGGGCAGAGGGGACCATGGTCCCTATGCCCACGTACATGGAGACCGCCAGAAGGATGAGCAGGCTGGCTCCGATGGCTCGGTACCTAATGCGCACCAGCTCCCGGTTCATCTTGCGGAACAGGTACCGGTTCATGCCTCCGCCCCCGGTCCGGCGGTCCTTTCGACCTTACCGGAACGCAGGTAGAGCGTCCTGTCAGCGAAATCCGCCGCCTCGGCCCAATGGGTGACCGCTATGACCGTGGTCCCTGTCTGCTTGTTGAGATCCCGCAACAAGGCCCACACGGTCTCACCGGTCTCCGCGTCCAGGTTCCCGGTCGGTTCATCGGCGATGAGCAGCTCGGGTTCGCAGGCCAAAGCCCTGGCCACCGAGACCCGTTGCTGCTCTCCTCCCGATAACTGATCTGGGAACTTCCCCTCCATGCCCTCCAGGCCCACCATCTTGAGATACTGCAAGGAACGAGACCTCAGTTCCTGGGGGTCCTTGATCTTGAGGGCCAGTCCTATCTCGATGTTCTCCAGCACGGTGAGGGTGGGGAAGAGGTTGAAGAACTGGAACACGAAACCAATCGACTGCGCCCGGAACTTAGTGGCCTCTTCGTCCCCCATCCCAGCGATGTCGCGGCCCGACACGCGAACCTCCCCCGAGGTCGGTCCTACCAGTCCGGATATGATGTTTAAAAGGGTGGTCTTGCCCGACCCGCTGGGCCCCAGGACCACCACGAAGCTTCCCTTATCAATGGACAGACTGATGCCGTTGACCGCCTTCACTGACCGATCGCCGTTGCGATACTCCTTCACCACGTCCTTCAACACCACGATCCGGTCCATGATGCCCATAATAATGAATTACGGTCATTAATAAAGGTCACTCGATGGGAGTGGACCTAGGATTTCTTACGAGGGTATCTTCCGGCCAGGTATCGGTCCCTGAGCTCCGCGTAGCTAAGCGCGCTCTTCTCCGCCTTCTCCCTTATGCTCATGTCATTATGCCTGACCACCTTTCCAGGCACCCCCATGACCACCGAGCGCGGCGGTATCTCGGTCATGCTGGTCACCAGGGCGTTGGCCCCGATTATGCACTCATCCCCTATGATCGCCCCGTCCAAAATGGTGGAGTTGATGCCTATGATGCATCGGTCTCCCACGGTCGCTCCGTTGATGACCGCACCGTGCCCTATCGTGACCATCCTGCCTATGACCGATGGGAAGTCGTGGCTGGTGTGTATGACGGCGCTCTCCTGCACGTTGGTGTCGGCGCCCACATGGATACGATTGGCGTCACCGCGCAGTACTGCCGTGGGCCATATGGAAACTCCTTCCTCCATCTCCACGTTCCCGATGACCACCGCCGCAGCGTCGATGTAGACCTTGCGCTCAGGCATGCCTTATGATATGAAATGGATGGAAAAATAAGTTGGCCTTACTTCTCGGCCGGCTTTGCCGCCGGGCGGCGCGCCGAGACCCTCTTGGGGAAGTACTTCAGCAGGATGACGTCCCCAATGGCCTGAATCCAGCGGAAGGGTACGTTCACCGCCTTGGAGTCCTCCACCAGCAGGGGGTTGGACTCGCTGACGAAGAGTCCGTCGACCTTGCGGTCCTCCACGTCGATGACCAAGTTGTTCACGTTGCCCAGGAACACCCCGTTGGGCGTGTAAACCTGCATCCCTATGAGCTCAGAAGCCTCCTCTAACATCGGCACACCCTCTGTCAGATATCGCCATCCCCTATTAAAAAGATTATCAGCGGGCCTGCCCAGGCGCCCCCCTGGAAATATGAAGTGAAAGCGAGGCCCGGAACTGGTGCGAAAGGACTAAAATTCGTTAACCAGGAAGGATTGTATAAAAGATTAAATACTGTTGAACATCAATACGGTTTTGTAACAACAATGCACAACCGCGACGTGAGGTCTCCTGATGTCTGATGACGAGCTTGCCGAGATCAGGAGGCGTAAGTTACAAGCATTGATGGGTCAACATACTGATAAAGGAGTGAAGAAATTGTCCGGAGTAACCGAGGTCAAAGACAGCACTTTCGAGGAATTCATAAAGAGCGCGCCGTTGGTCATTATTGACTGCTGGGCCCCATGGTGCGGTCCGTGCCGCATGCTTGCTCCGATAGTAGAGCAGCTGGCCGAGGAGTTCGAGGGTAAGATAAAGTTCGGCAAGATGAACACTGACGAGAACGAGAGCACTCCCATGAAGTTCAACATCACCGCCATTCCCACCATGCTGGTGTTCAAGAACGGTGTCCAGGCCGATCGCATCGTTGGCGCGGGTAACAAGGACTTCATGAGGCAGAAGTTCTCCAAGTACCTCTGAGCCAACTGCAAGCTCTTTCCACCAAACCGTTTAATCCTTCCATTTTGATTAAGCAGGGATGACGCTCGAGTACGATGTTGCTATAATCGGGGCCGGTCCGGCCGGACTTCAGGCCGCCATTCACGCCGCCCGGAAGAAGGTCAAGGTATGCGTTCTCGGGAAGGTCTCCAACAGCGCTCTGGTAAGAGCGGAGATAGAGAACTACTTCGGCGTAGCCCCCGCAAAGGGAAAGGACATGCTGGAGCTCTCGGCCAAGGCCGCCGCGGGGTTCGGAGCTACGCTCATGGAGGAGGACCTCCTCACGATCGAGATGATAGGATCCGGGTTCAAGCTGAAGACCGAGTCCTTGAAAGAGTTGACGGTCAAGGCTCTGGTGCTGGCCCCCGGGATCTCCCGCAAGAAGCTCAACGTGGAAGGGGAGAAGGAGTTTCACGGTCTAGGGGTCAGCTATTGCGCCACCTGCGACTGCAACTTCTTCAAGAAGAAGACAGTGGCGGTCCTGGGGGATGCCAGCATGGCCGCCTCGGCCGCCCTGCTGCTCAGGGAGTATGCCTCCAAGGTCTACTGGGTGGCCAAGGAGTTCAAGGCCTCCTCGGAGCTCATGGAAAAGGTGAGGGTGACGGACATAGAGACGGTGCAGGCATGGCCCACCAGGATCCACGGTGATCAGGTGGTCAAGGGGATGACCCTGGACAACGGTCTCGATCTGGTCCTGGACGGCGTGTTCATCGAGATGGGGGCGAAGGGCGTGGCCGACCTCGCGATGGAGGTCAACATCTTCCCGGACGAGAACGGATACATAGCCGTTGACCGCAGCTGCGCCACCGATACCCCCGGGGTCTATGCCTGCGGGGACGTTACCGGGCTGCCCTGGCAGCTGGCGAAGGCGGTGGGCGAGGGCTGCGTGGCCGGCCTGTCCGTCGCCAGCTACGTCCGTAAAGAGAAGGAGTGAACGTCATGAGCATGGTGGAGGAGCTGATGTCCGGTATCCTTCGCAGCGAGGAGGGCTTCCGGGAGGCGCTGCGGCACATACTGGAGGAGGAGCTGAAGATATCGGTGCCTGAGTTCTGTGAGAGGACGGGACTGTCTCCCAGCACCATCTATAAGATACTGCAGGAGCGGCGGGAGCCGAACCTGCGGACCGTCCGGGCGGTCATCAAGGGCGTACGGAAGCTGGACACCAACCCTGGCGGGGAGTTCATAGCCGTCATCGCCTCCCGCCCGGTCCTCAATAAGATCGAGGAGAGGATGATGAAGGTGGGCGAGCGCAACGTGAGGGTGAAGGAGTACCCCGCGGGCACGATGGAGGACGCCATCATCGCCGCGGTGAAGGCCGAAAGGGATGGGGCACTGGCCCTGGTATGCGCGCCTATCGTGGCGCCGACGGTGGAACAGATCGTAAGAATACCGGTATCCGTGGTCGTTCCCAAGGACAGCATGGTACGGGCCATCGAGGTGGCCACGTCAAAGGTGCTCTGATCAATCCAACTTAACCATCTTCTCTAACTTGGCCAGTATCTCCTTTCTCAAGTTGGCGAATTCCATCGAGGCCCGGTCTCTGGGCCTTTCCCAGGGTATCTTGTATATTTCAGTGATATGGCTGGGCCTTTCGCTCATGACAATTATACGATCAGCCAGGAAGACCGCTTCGTCCACCGAGTGGGTGATGAAGATGACTGTCTTCTTCGTCTCCTTCCAAATCCGAAGGAGCTCCTTCTGCATGAGGTTCCTTGTCTGAGCGTCCAAGGCACCGAACGGCTCGTCCATCAGGAGTATGTCCGGTTCATTGGCCAACGCCCTGGCGATGCCCACCCTCTGCTTCATCCCTCCCGATAGCTCGTGGGGGTGGGCGTTCTCGAAACCTTCCAGGCCCACTAGGTCGATGAGCTTCTGCGACGTCTCACGCCTGGTCTTGGCAGGAATATTGCGCAGCTCCATGCCGAACTCGATGTTCTTCCTGACAGTTCTCCAAGGGAAGAGGGCGAACTCCTGGAAGACCATCCCGCGGTCCGAGCCCGGACCCTTGATGCTCTTCCCGTCCAGAACTATCTTGCCACTTGTCAACGTATCCAATCCGGCTATGATCCTGAGGATGGTCGTCTTTCCGCATCCAGAGGGACCCAGAAGGCAGATGAACTCCCCCTTCTGTACCTCCAGGCTGAAGTTCTCTATGGCCACCAGCTCGCCCTCCTCAAGGGGAAATGACTTTCTGAGGTTCTCTATGGTGAGCATCATTTCAATCCCATCCTCCTGGAGACCCTTCTCTCCACCCATCCGCTGAGCTCGGTGGTGGACAGGCCTAGGATGGCGAACACGATGAGGCCGGCGAACACCTGGTCAAACCGATTGACCTCCGTCTTGAACTGAACGTACTGCCCGACTCCGCCGCCCACCGCACCCAGGAACTCCGCCGCCACCACGCACATCCAGCCTATGCCCAGTCCTATACGGATCCCGGTCATGATGTATGGGACGGTGGACGGGATTATCACCTTGATGAACATGTCCCTTCTTCTGGCCCCGAGCGTCTTGGCCGCGTCCATCAGTATGGGCTGAATGCTTCTGACCCCGAAGATGATGTTAGACAGGAGCGGGAAGAACACCCCGATGAAGATGACTATTATTGGGCCGACTATGCCGCCAAGGGCGATAATCAGCAAAGGGGCCCAGGCGATAGGCGCGATGGGTCGGAACACCTCGACCACTGGCTTGCTGAAGCTCTCGAACGTCTTGGAGAACCCCATCATCAGACCCAAGGGTACGGCTAGTACGAAGGCGAGTAAAAAGCCCCAGGCCACGCGGATCGAACTGGTGATGATATTGTCCCACATAGTACGGCCAGTGGTGATGTCCGGGTTCCCGAACGAGTCTATAAAGGCCTCGAAGACGATATCCGGCGTCGGAAGGAAAGCGGTGTCGATCAATAGGGAAAGCTCCCACCATACCCCTATGAAGATCGCCAATGAGATGAACGTGATCAACACGGTCTTGACGAATTGGATCCTCCGATCCGTTTTCAGACTGACATCGGTCGGTTTGAGGAATGCGATGACCTTCTTCCATATCTTACCCATATCAACCAATGCCTTCCTCTCCTACGATGTGCTCTCAGATAAAGGTGAAAAAATTAAAAGGTTTGGGGGGCATTCTCACAACGCCTTTATGGTGAACCCATTCGAGGTGAAGTAATCCAGGAACATCAGGTGTTGAATCGATGACACTCCCGGCGTGGCTATCACCTTGCCATTGAAGTCGTCCAGAGTGGTTATCCCTTCCCCAACGAATATAGCCGAACCCACCATGTTGACTTGGGCGATCACGGTTATGTCCACCTCGCCGTTCAGGTGGTTCAATATCGCGGGAGGGCTTCCCAGATATCCGACGTCCACATACCCGGCTGCGAAGGCATTCATGACCGCACCACCGTTAGCGTACGGGCCTCCCTCGGAGGTGACGGTGGACACTCCGTAGACCTCATAGAGGTCCTTGCCCTCTCCCCAGAGGGTGTCATTGTTGGCCACGACCCTGGCGAACTGGTGAAGGTCCCCTACCAGGTACCCCAACCGGACCGGGTCGTCGGCGTTGAGTATAGTTGCGCTAGGTTCAATGTCCGCGGCCTCCTCAAGCAAGGAGGAGTCGAAGTATTGATCAACGAAATCATCAACACTATCATATCCCTGGGCGGCAAGGGCGGATTCCTGGATCAGGTCCAGCTCCATGTACTTCTCGGTGATGACCTTCATCCAATCCTCGAAGGCCTCGGTTATGTTGTATGTGAACACGATGTGGGAAACAGAACCGTTGACGACCTCTGTGGACCGCTGTGAGAACTCCGCTCCCATCTCGAGCAGTTTTGTGTAGTTCTCGCTGTCAGGGTTCGCGATCGCGTCAATGATCCATTCGGTGGCCACGATGTGAGCCTTCAGCGTCCTCAGGACCAGGTTCCTATTCTCCGCCAGGAAGTCATTGTCCACCGCGACCACGCAGCAGGGATGGTCAGGCCAGATCTCGTCAGACCATTTGTATATGGTCGCCGATCCGCTCAGTAGAGCGTCGGATGCGAACGGTTCCCAAGTGATCGCCCCGTCTATCTGCTCTGCTATCAGCGCCTCCTTCTGAAGGTTGGGGGCGATAGCGGTCCAATAGACCACCCTTTCGTCCTCGTCCCCTCCCATCATGGTAACGGCCAAAGCACCCACCACTACGATGGCGACGACGATGATCGCGATTATCGCTATCTTTTTATTCATGATAGATCCGCCTTTTCGATTAAAAAATGGGGCATGATATAAATCATTTTTGCACAATGAGGTAAAATTAATCCCTTTTGTACAATATTCCTATCATATTGGCCAACTGTACCCTGTTAAGGATCTGCCCGTTCCCTGGCATTATAGTTATTAATTAAGGCCATTCATTAAATAATCATTAATAGCTCGCATATCTTTCAGGTGAACACGATATTATGTTCGAGCTGAACGTCGTGAGCAACACCCCTCTCACTCCGGTGGAGAACCTCAAGGACGCCTCTCTGCAGTTCCTCAAGCAGATCGGCTACATATCCAAGGGCTATGACCCAAAGACGGACGTGGACAACATCCAGGAGAGCATACCCTACAGGCTCTTCACCGAATGCTTCCT
>Ga0209269_1001625_pt1 | contig 11433 bp, 11 predicted proteins | sample MTBAKMMethaMetaG_FD_187455 | JGI IMG/M metagenome (GOLD analysis project Ga0209269, IMG submission 187455) | Enrichment culture microbial communities from Arthur Kill intertidal strait, New Jersey, USA, that are MTBE-degrading - MTBE-AKM (Arthur... | ecosystem: Environmental > Aquatic > Marine >... | reverse complement strand
CCGGAAGCTGGTGCGGCGGATGCTCGTCCCGAAGAAGGGGAGGAGCCCGGCAAAGATTATCAGGAGCCTCCAGGAGGCCGGGATCAACGATGTTGCCGGGCTCGCGGGTGCCGACCCCGCCCTCCTGGAGAAGCTCGGTATCACCGAGAAGGAGGCCGATTCCCTGCTAAGAGAGGCAAAGACGGTGGAGAGCGAGCGCTTCCTCCGGAACGCCGGGATCCCGGCCGCGAGCATGAAGAAGTACTTCGCCGCCGGGATCTTCTCCCCTGAAGACTTCCTCTCCGGCCACCCTGTCTGGCTCTCCGCGGTGGTCGGGCTCTCCCTCGATACCGTCCAGCGCCACGTGGAGATGGTGGCGCAGGCGAAGGGAGCGACCCCTCCCGTGAAGTACACCAAAACCCAGGTCAGCCGGGGCAGGGACGAACTCCTCTCTATCCCCGGGCTCACGGAACCCCTGCTCGGGCAGCTGCAGAAGGCGGGGATTATCGATGGCACTCTTCTCCGTGCCGCGGATGCCGCAACCATTGCCGCACACACCGGGATCCCGGAAGGAAAGATTAAAGTCTGGCAGGCAGTGCTGCGGGAAAGGGAAAAGAAGACTCGCGACGATATCATAGTGATCTGAGTATCATAGTGATCTGAGGACAGGACGATGCACACCAAGTGGAAGAACTGGGTCCACGTGACCAAACTCGATCCCGACAAGGCCCTTCCCCCCGGGGTCATCAGCGAGATTGCCGCCAGCGGGACCGATGCCCTGATGCTCTCGGGCACCCTCAACGTGACTCTCGAGAACCTGGAGATGCTCCGCAGGGAAGTCGCTGCCTCCGGCCTCCCCCTGGTCATGGAACCGGCCGGCCCCGAAGCGGTCCTGGAAGACGGTGTTGACCTGCTCTTCGTGCCGAGCGTCCTCAACTCCGCCGACGTGCAGTGGATCGTCGGGAAGCACCGGGACTGGATCCTCCACAACACCGTAAACTGGGAGAAGGTGATCGCCGAGGCCTACATCGTCCTCAATCCTGATTCGGCGGTCGGGAAAGTAACCCGGTCAGCGTGCAACCTCTCTCCTGCGGAAGTCGCCTCCTATGCCACGGTTGCCGACCGCTACTTCAGGTTCCCCATCGTGTACATCGAATATTCCGGCATGTACGGGGACCCTGAGGTGGTAAAGGCGGCATGTGAGGCCGTCGAGTCGGCAGTCCTGTACTACGGCGGCGGCATCACTTCTGCCGATCAGGCGGCGGAGATGGCGAAGTATGCCGATACCATTGTCGTCGGCAACGCCGTCTACGACCGGTGTATCGATGTCCTGAAAGAGACGGTGAAAGCGGTCCAGTAGGCACCGATGCCCGAGATCGATATCGTCCTGGTTGCTCCCCTGTACGAAGGCAATGTCGGATTTACCGCCCGGGTGATGAAGAACTTCGGGTTCACCCGGCTGGTGCTCACCGACCCCTGCACTCTCGGCATGGAGGCGCAGACCCGGGCGTCACACGCAAAGGACGTGCTCGATTCTGCCGAAGTGCTCTCCCTCGATGACGTGTTCTCACGAAGCGACCTGGTCATCGCCACCACCGGTGAGGTGAGCAAGTCCATCTGCACCCCTATGCGGATGCCCTACTTCCAGCCCTCCGAGATCCGGGAGCTGCTTGCCGATATCGACGGCCGGATCTCCATCCTCTTCGGCCGGGAGAACTGGGGGCTGAACAACGAGGAGATCCTCATGAGCGATATCATCTGCACCATTCCCACGGCAAAGGAGTATCCCATCCTCAACCTCTCCCACGCCGTCGGGATCATCTGCTACGAACTCTCCCACCTCCCGCGGGGCGACTACATTCTCGCCTCCCGGGAGGAGATGGATCACCTCTACGCCCACATCGATGCCTACCTGGACAGGATCCACCATCCGTCCTTCAAGCGGAAACCCACCCTGCTCCTGATCCGGCGGGTGCTCGGGAGGGCAAAGCTCACCGCACGGGAGGCAAGCACGCTGCACGGCCTGATGCGGCGGTCCGAGTGGCACATCAATCCGGAGGAGTTCGTCCGGGAGAAGGGAGAGGAACATGAGGAAGATCAGTAGATCATACCCCCTGTATACCGGAAGATTGAGTTTTGTCTCCCCACGCTGTTCATTTTTAAACCAATCGTGCCCTTTTTCTGCCTGATACTACCGTAGTATGCAAGAACGCCACATCTCAATTGCCCGGTCGCCGGTCCATCCTTCCAGCGTGCTGGAAAATCCGACGTCCTCACCCAGGGAAAATAAAATTCCACAACGTCTTCCGGAAGGGATCCTCTTTTAATACCATCAGGGTCTATCCCCCGGATATGAAGAGTGGACAAACCGTCTCACTGAAATCAAAGGAAGAGATAAAGGCACTCCTCGAAGACTATCTCCCGGCGGTCGGAGTGGACATTCTCAAACGGTTCGACGAGGACGAGACCTGGGGGTTCTGGGTGAAATTCGGCGAATTTCCCCTCCTCATCGAAAACCCAAAAGATACCCCATACGTCGTGGTCGCCTTCCAGATTACTCTCTCTGACGAAGCCGTGATCCGGAAGCTGAATGAATTCTACGAGAAGCAGGACCATGCGTTTCTCTTTGAGCTGACCCGGATCTTCACCACCCCCCACTCAGGATTCATCCGGATCATCGAGAGCGGCAGGGTCATCGGGTTCACCGTCCTCAAGAACATCTACCCGTTCCACCCTGGTTTCACCATCAAAGACCTGGACTCGGCACTGCAGAACATAGTAGGGGCCGGAGATGTAGGTATCGCATTCCTCCAGTCCGTGATGGGAAAGGTGTCCGTCGATCATACGCCGCCGCGTCCGGCAACCGAGCCCGGACCCATGTACGAATGAACGGTGATCCGGGACCGATGCCCATTTTTTAACAGAGGCGATGGTGATGCCCGTGAATTAACCGTCCGGGCATTGTGGGCATACACAACAATAAAGAACTGCACTACCGAACAACTGCCCATGAGATATCTCCCTCTCGGTCTCCTCACCGGAGCCCTCATCCTGTTGCTTATCTTCAGCGGGTGTATAACCGAGCCCGCCCAGCCTCCGGTAACCCAGCCACCGGTCACAACCGTCCAGCCGACGGTTACCCCGCTTGCCACCGCCCCTCCCCAGGCCACCCTCAGCGGGGTCACCTGGTACCTCATCTCGATGCATTCCGGCGGGGCCGCAGGAAACGTCCTCCCCGGCACCGAGATCACCGCCTTCTTCGATGGGACCGGGACCGTGAGCGGTTCTGCCGGGTGCAACCAGTATACCGCTTCCTATTCGGGCGCCCTGAACAACCTTGCCATCGGGACTCCGGCCACGACCAAAATGAACTGCCCCTCCCCGCCGGGAACCATGAGCCAGGAGAGCCTCTACCTCACCACCCTCCAGGGAGCCTCAACCTTCCGGATTGAGGGCGATATCCTGACCATCATGGACAGCAACGGGAAAGCAACCCTGGCCTATTCCCGGATTCCCCCCGGTCAGCTGACCCCGGCACCGCTGACCGGCACAACCTGGTACCTGAACTCGTTTGTCGATGCCAAAGGCAACATCTGGACCCCGGGGCCCATGTTCCCCATCTCCCTGCAGCTCGCTGATGACGGGAAGCTCAACGGGAATGCCGGGTGCAATAACTACTTCGGCTCCTACACCCTGTCCGGGAGCACCATTTCCATCGGCACGCTTGGAACGACCGTCATGTTCTGCGGTGAGCCGGGGGTCATGGACCTCGAGACGACCTACCTTGCCGTGCTTCCCCAGATGAACCTGTACACGGTTTCCGGCAACGAGCTCACCCTCTCAGATGGATCGGGGAAGATCACCATGATCTACGATACGACGCCGTGAAGGAAGAGTGAGTCCTTTTCCCCCTCGTTTTTACCCATCCTTCCTCGGATTCCTCTTGGAGGTACCGCCCTTCCGGTAATCTCGGGAGGGCGCAGGGAGCTTCCAGGTAAGTTGAGACATCAGCGAATATCAGGGGATGTCCTTTGGAAGGGGAGCGGACCGGATGGAGGGTTCTCGTCTTTGGAAGTGACCTTTCTCTCAGTGAAACGGCAGATTTTTTCCCACATGGGAAAAAATTTTCCGGCAGGTTTAACCGTCCTTCTCCAAATAGGAAATGCTCTGAGGGTGATCGCATGAAAACCATTTCCTTACAGAAGTTGCTGGCGTTCAGTCTGGTTTTCATTTTTATTATAGGACCAGCAACAGCGGGCGTATTCGACCAGCTTGAGGGCCGGATTCAGGAAAAAACTTATTCGAGGGAATCCGTGAAATTATCAAGCTTTAAAAGCAGTTCACACTATTCTCTGCTGGAGCCAAAATTTACGAAATACGGTCTCGATGAATTAGCTGAATATATAATAACACCAAAATCTGACATCGTAACGGTCAATCTTTTTGAGAAGGATCTCTGGCAGGTTCTCCCTGCGACGGGTCCACATTGTTCTTCCTGCGGATTCAACAATGCAACAAGATCGTTTGGTTCAATTTTCATGGAAGAGTATGAAATGCCGTCAGCCAAGTTTTATTTTGGAGGATCGGGAGGCGGCGGTGCCCCTGGGGGCGGCGGTTGTTGCGGTTAATACTGGATTGATCGATTCATTTTGATTTTTTTTCTCGGCTCCTATACCCTGAGCGGGAGCACCATTTCCATCGGCACGCTTGGAACAACGGTCATGTTCTGTGGTGAGCCGGGGTCATGAACCTCGAGACAACTTACCTTGCCGTGCTCCCCCGGATGACCTTGTACCATGTGTCTGGCAACGAGCTCACCCTCCCGGACGGAACAGGTAAGATTACCGTGATCTACGATACAACGCCGTGAGATGGATGTGGTAATCGGAATGGACCGTGGAGGAGGTAAACATGGCGATTGCGCCCTTTGACCGTCCATCTCCGATCACATCCGCGATCTGATATTCGGTCAACGGAGCGATTCCAATTTTTTAAGCGGCACCAGCGTTCACAAAAACCTGTCCAGAGGGGGAGATGCTTCCCCATGTACCCGCAGATGGGGTGATATGTTAACCATCAGACCCGGAAACAACATATACGGTAATATGCCTTACCTCGTTAATTTCGGGTCTGTCATTAACATATATTGAAAGATCAAAAGTTCTCGTCTCAGTCGCAACGTATTCATAACTCACTGTCCTCGATCCAAACGCAACAGTAATTTCTTCAGATACAGGATTACCGCCTTCATAAATACCTAATGTGGCATTCCGGCCCATCACGGGATAACCACTAAAATCATGATACCCCGTTGCGGAAATTTGAATGTCAAACATACCTCTTGTTACCCTGATTTCCATCCATGGTTGTTTTTCGACAATTATTTTCTGGGTATACCCATACGTGGAATTTGAGATGGTCACACTAATGGCATTGATGTATACGTTGTCGGGCGGAGGTGGAGGGGGAACCCGGATGTTGAGGTTGGTCACCTCACCGGGACGAAACGGGTAGGTAGACTGCCACGGGCCGCTGGTACTGACATCATAGACTTCCGCCTGTACCCCATCAGCATAGAACGTAAGAGGAGCACCATCCTCGCTGCTCCCCTGCACTACCAGGTTTTGAGTTGTTTCATCGGCAGAACCATAGGAGCCATCCGTCTGCGTTGCCGCGGGGTTTTGTGCACTGTTTGAGCGGACACCGGGTCCTACCACCGATATACGTGTATATTCTGGAGCAGGTTCACCATCGATGGTCACAGTACCATAGAAGACGTGCGAGAATTGGGGTGAACAGTCCGGCCCGACTGCAATAGTGACTGTGGCGGTGTTGGAATCCCAATTTCCATCATGAGCTCTGAAGCTGAACGAGTCAACACCGGTGTAGTTTGCATCAGGAGTATAAACAACCGTATTTCCGGTTACTGTCCCCAGTGTTCCGTAAAAAGGACCTGAACTGATACTATAGGTCATCGTATCGCCGTCAGGATCTGTTGCATGAAGGGTAATATCCACGGGGGTGTTCTCGTTAACCGTCACATTGCTGTCATAAACGACTGGAGGGAAACCAGAGGGAACTGGGCTGTTTTCACCTGATGTTCCATCATATTCGTCCACATCCCAAAAGTCATCGTTTCCTAACCATTTGCAATAATCATACCATATGTGGGCTTCGCATTGTGATGAAAAATTACCACAATCAGGATCTTCACCTGAACAATTGCACACGATGAATGCTGATGACGGAAGAATCATTATCGCCAGTGCTATCTGGGCAATTATTATAAGTTTCAAATACTCCGTCATGATTATCGTTGCGAAATAAACAGTTCTTATATAAAAATTGCGTTGATTATAAAGGTTACCAATATTTTAATAATGGAGAAGAAATGCTCGTATTCGCGCTGCACCAGCGATTCTCAGCTCTGGCCACGAATGCCTCTTCCATTCTTTCTGCGAAAATATGACCTTGAAGATTCTCAGGGGTGATGTTCACCAGCTGAGCATACGGAAGGCATGGAGCAGTAATTTCATAAAATCCGGTCTGAGGAGTTAACTAAAAATTACAGGTGTATTGTCCTCTCACCCTCCTCATTCAGACACCCTCATTACCTCTCCCTCCCCATAGCTCCCCAGAATGATCCTCGTTGACTGGCAGATCCTGGACCGCATCACCCGGGGGTTCATCGCTGTTGAGCCCTTTGACCCGGCGCTCGTGCAGCCCAACTCGCTCGATATCCGGCTGGGCAACCACTTCGTCTGGTACGAGGAGAGCGCCGACGTAATCGACCCCTACCGGCAGGACACCATCGCCAGCGGGACGCGGGAGTGCACTGGCGACTCGATTGTACTTGCTCCCGGGCAGTTCATGCTGGCCGAGACCCTGGAAGTGATCGGCCTGCCGGACAACATCGTGGCGAGCATCGAGGGCAAGAGCAGCATCGCCCGGCTGGGGGTGGAGCTCCACCAGACCGGGGGGTGGATCGATGCCGGGTTCCGGGGCTCGATCACCCTCGAGATGTGCAACGTCAATGCCCGGCCGGTCAGGATGTACGCCGGGATGCCCATCGGCCAGCTGGTCTTCTACACCACCGAGCGGGCGGCAGAGCCCTACGACCGGAAGGCAGGGGCCAAGTACATGGGCCAGCGGCAGGCAACCCTCTCCCGCTACCACGAGAATCCCCGTGCCTGAAGGGTTATACCCAATGAAAAAGAGACAGAGTAAGGACAACGGTTGTAACTCTGGAGATGAAGCATGCGGCTCCTTCTGATACATACGGATTTTATCGAATACGAGGCGAAAAAGCGGACCAGCATGGCCGAGGAGACGGACCAGCTCAAAGACTCCCAGGAAGAGGCGCTGGCCGTCTTTTCCGCCGTCGAGGCGGTTGACGAGGACGACCTGCCCGGCGTGGTAGAGCAGGCGCTCTCCGAGATTGGGATCGTCGCCGACAAGCTCTCGGTCGAAAACATCGTGATCTACCCCTACGCCCACCTGTCGAGCGACCTCTCCCGGCCGGATGCCGCAGTCTGGGCGCTCAAGGCCATGGAAGAGGGACTCCGGGAGATGGGCTTTGCGGTAAAGCGGGCACCCTTCGGCTGGTACAAGTCCTTCAAGATGTCCTGCAAGGGCCACCCCCTCTCCGAGCTCTCGAAGACCATCGTTCCCTCCGAAGAGGGAGCGAAGAAGGAGAAGAAGGAGATCACCCATGAATTCTTCGTCCTCACCCCGGACGGTGCACGACACGATGCACGAGAGTTCCTGGATGATTCCCCCTTCGGCTGCCTGCTGAAGAAGGAGCTCGGCGAGGCGACTCCCGCTGGCGGAGAACCTCTCCACGTCGACCTGATGCGGTCAAAGGAGCTCGTGGACTACGAGCCGGTGAGCGACGTCGGCCACCTCCGCTGGCTGCCGAAGGGCAAGCTCATCCGCGACCTCCTCGCCGACTACGTGCTCGGGCTGGTGCTCCCCTACGGGGCGACACCGGTGGAGACCCCGGTGATGTACGACCTTGGCGACCAGGCTATCTTCGAGCACGCCGACAAGTTTGGAGAACGCCAGTACCGGTTCAAGAGCGGGAACCGGAACATGATGCTCAGGTTCGCCGCCTGCTTCGGCATGTTCTCCATCATGCGGGACATGCACATCTCCCCAAACACCCTCCCCATGAAGATGTACGAGCTCTCCACCTACTCCTTCCGGCACGAGCAGAAGGGTGAGGTGATCGGCCTCAAGCGCCTCCGGGCCTTCACCATGCCTGACATGCACAGCCTCTGCACCGACATGCCCGAGGCCCTCACCTGCTTTGAGGAGCAGCTGGCCATGGGCTGGAAGACCGGGAAAGACTTCGGCACGAAACTCGTTGGGGTCTTCCGCTGCACCCGGGATTTCTGGGACGAGTATGCAGAATGGGTGAAGAAGATCGTGGCCGACTCCGGCGTCCCGATGCTGATCGAGATTCTCTCTGACCGGGTCCACTACTGGGTGGCCAAGGTCGATCTCGCGGCCATCGACGGGCAGGGCCGGCCTATCGAGAACCCGACGGTCCAGATTGACGTGGAATCGTCGAAACGCTTCGACATCAAGTACCATCTCGACGGCGAGGAGGTTTTCCCCCCCATCCTCCACTGCTCTCCCACCGGAAGCGTTGAGCGGGTCATCTGCGCCATTCTCGAGAACACCGCACACCAGGAGGTCCCCCACCTCCCGACCTGGCTCTCCCCGGTCCAGGTCAGGGTCATCCCGGTTGCCGAACGCCACCTTCCTGCCGCCGAAGCGGTGGCTGACCGCATCCGCGGCGCATCCATCCGGGCAGACGTTGACGACCGTGACGAGAGTGTCGGAAAGAAGGTCCGCGATGCCGGGATGGAATGGGTGCCGTTCGTGGTGGTCATCGGCGATGCCGAGAAGAACTCCGGCACCCTCACCGTAACTGTCCGGTCGAAGTCGAAGCCCAACAAGCCCCACAAGGAGACCATGACCGAGGACGTCCTGATCGAGGAGATCCAGGACGAGACCAGGGGCATGCCCTTCCGGCCGCTCTACACCCCGGCGAAACTCTCGAAGAAGGCCCGGTACATTTAAGGGCATCCCGGGCCGACAATCACCTGATGAAAGAAGCATCTCCACCGCCCCCTTTTTCCTGCTCGCACTGCGGTGAGGTATCCGATACCTTCTCAAACGTCTGCCCGGCTTGCGGCCGGCCATATTTCAGGGATTACATCGATGTGCGGAAGCACCCCCGGGATCCTAACCTGACCGGGACATTTGCCTACCAGCGGTTCTGGGCCCGGGTGTTCCTGGCGCTTATCGTGCTGGCAGCGATCCTCACCATCCTGATGATACTCCTCTTCTGAAATACCGGCCTCCGGAGCTGCCTAAGGTTTTATGCGCCGGACGACTCCGGTGAACGGTGTGCAGTTGTTTTCATCCGTGATATGACAGGATGAAAGAAAAGGATTTAACCACCCCAGACAGACTTTGCCGTCCTCTTCGATCAGCCTTCAGGGATGGCATTCTGGGAGCCAGGAGAACCGGGGTTGGGAGCCGGGAAGGGCGAGTTGTCCTTAAGCCTGACGTTCGCCGCCTTCAGACCTTCAATGCTGCGCTGAAGGCAGTCTGATACGATCTCGTTTCGCATCTCGGGGAACGGTGTCCACAGGAAGATCAGGTACTCAACTCCCTCCTGGGTGGCCTTTACCATTCTTACAGCGGGGAACATCTGCTCCGGCGGCGGCTCGACCGTTACCTTCGTGTCCACATGCTGTATCCCGACTGGCAGTTTCACCATTCTCTCTACGGCCCTCTTCGCCTGGGGGAAGACATAGGGGCTGTCCCTGGCCACCTCGACAAGCACTTGTTTGACCCTCTCGGAGTCTTCCTGATACGGCAGGGTGATCTGCACCTGCACCTCCAGGTACCCGCTCTCGGAGAAGTTGAGGAGCTTGTGCATGAAGATGTAGGAGTTAGGGACGAAGTATACCTTTCCCCCGCTCTCCCGTATTTTCACCATCTGCAACGATATGTCCAGCACCTCGGCCGGTCCGGTCTGATAGGGCCGGTCGCCTATTTCCACCCACTGCCCTATCTGAAGGCGGCCATCGATGGCTATCAGGAGGCCGGCCACGAAGTTCTGAATGACGTTCTGCATGCCGAAGGTCAGGGCGAAGGTCAGGGCGCCTATTACTAGGGCCACCAGAGTTTCGCTCACTCCGAAGATGACCAGTCCTCCTATCAGGACGAAGATTACAACCGTCAGCCATTGCACAACCCTTCCCAGACTTTTACCCCTCGTTATGCCAGCGAAGGGCTTGGTGAACCTGATCGTTATACGGGATAAAACGAAGCCCAGGATGAAGCCAAAACCTATCAGAAGCAACCCTAAGATTAACCTGTCAATCGTCATGATCGTCTCTTCTCCGTCATACCTGATCTGAAAGGGATTACGTAGATGCGCGGCTCAAATCCGCCTCTCTCACCTGTTGATGTGCACCACTTTCGCCGGAGGGAACCCATTGAACCAGGTGGACGAGGCGATGGAGTAGGCACCGATGTTCTCGGAATAGACCAGGTCGCCGATCTCGAGCTCCGGGAGCTCGGCACTCATGGTGATGGTGTCGAAGGCATCGCAGGTCGGCCCGAAAACGGCGGAAATATAGGTCTCTCCTTCTTTAAAAGCACGCACAGGGTATACGCAGTGATCGAAGATCTGTCCTGAGTAGGTGTGGTAGATCCCGTCGTTGATGTAGTAGGAGGGCTTCCCGTCGCGGAAGGCCTTCCCGATCACCCTGGAGACGAGCGTGCAGGAGTTGGCCACAAGGAACCGGCCCGGTTCGGCGAGGATCTGCATATCCGGTTCGAACAGCCGCCTCAATTCGGCATCCAGTTTCCTGGTCAGCATCCGCAGGGACAGGACCCCGGGGTGGTACTTCACCGGGAAACCGCCGCCGATATCGAGGATCTTGATCTTTTTGCCCGCCCGGGTCTCGGCCTCGGTAAGCACGCTTGCCGCGAGGTTCAGGGCCTGGACATAGTTGTCGAAGTTGGTGCACTGGCTGCCGACGTGGAAACTCAGCCCTTCCACTTCGAGGCCCATATCGAACGCAGCAATGATCAGGTCAACCGCCTCCCCGGGATCGGCCCCGAACTTTGATGAGAGCTCGACCATCGACCCGGTATTGGGGACCCGGAGCCGCAGCACCAGGCCGGCATGCGGGGCATGCTGCCGGATCTTTTTCAGCTCGTCGATGTTATCAAAGGTGACCAGGGGCTTGTACTGGTCGAGGGCCTGGAGGGTTTCAATGGGCTTGATGGTGTTTGCGTAAATGATCTTGTCCCAGATCCAGTCCTGCCGTTCCTGATCAGGCATATCCCTGATATTCTCATAGACGATCATGAATTCCGGCATGGATGCGACATCGAAACTGCAGCCGATATCAAAGAGCGTCTTCA
>Ga0209269_1001623_pt1 | contig 11446 bp, 9 predicted proteins | sample MTBAKMMethaMetaG_FD_187455 | JGI IMG/M metagenome (GOLD analysis project Ga0209269, IMG submission 187455) | Enrichment culture microbial communities from Arthur Kill intertidal strait, New Jersey, USA, that are MTBE-degrading - MTBE-AKM (Arthur... | ecosystem: Environmental > Aquatic > Marine >... | reverse complement strand
GCAAACGTTTGACCAGCACCTCACGCCTTTAGGAATAGACCTGATCCCTTGCGCCACCAATTTGCATTATTTTACCTCCGGCTTACTCAATTGGGGCATTGCCCATGGCGCGGCCATCATCGCCTGCGGGTTGGCTCTCGATGGCCTGATTGCCAACCTGGTGGTGCCGTCTACCTATTCGCTGAGCAATTTAATCCCCTGGGGATCTTCTCCGATGATCGATTATTTACTGTCCACCGAAACCACCAGAATCATTCATCATGGGGTTACTCAGTCTCGGATGGAAAAAGTCGCCGCGATCGCGGATTGGGAACCCGCCCAGAACTTCTTGCGGGTGTGTGTGGATGAAAACGATCGCTACGCGGTGAATAACTGTTCAAAATGCGAGAAGTGCTTGCGTACCATGTCCATGCTGGAAATTAGCGGCGCATTAGCGTCTTTCAAGACCTTCAAGCAGCCTTTCAGCAAGCGCGATATCTACCGCTGGACGCCGCATTATGAGTTTGGAGATGTGTGGGTCAAATCCACCATCCATTTCGCCTGCCAGCAGAAAAAAATGCAATATGTATTCCCCCTGTGGGTAGCGCACTGGAAAGCAAAGCTGCTCCTTTTTGTGCGTTCATGCGTCCCGCGCTGGTTATTCAACTGGCTGCGCAAGAAAAAATTCCCTTATCAGAAAGATCCGTTTAATCCAGATTTTTTACCCCCCGGTTTCTAGATTCTCTGTTCCCGTCTCAAGAATCAGCCGTGCGTTTTCCAGCGCGCGCTGTTTCATTTCCTGCAGTTCCTCTAAAGGAAATGGTTCTCCCCACAGGCTCGCGCAGACCTGCCGCACCTGGATAGCGTTCAATTGAGTCAGCTCAAAGCACTGGTCAACCCGCCCGCTTTCGTGATAATAGGCGCGCACTTTCGCGTCCCAGCCCAGCCCTACTGTTGAAATACCAATGGCATTGGCGAGGATGGCGGCATGCAGGCGGGCGGCAACCACCAGGGAATAGCCGCTGAGGCTGACCAACAATTGCCGTGGCGAAGCCGGTCCGGGCGCGAGGCTCACCTGATGCAAGCCCAGTTGTTTGGTACCCGCCCATAATTGCTCCGCGAATGCCCAGTCGGCCGGGTTGCCAGTGGTGAAAAGTTCCATCGGGTGACCGAGCGCGGCCAATTCACAAACCAGATCCAGCCACAGGCGCTTCCAATCCGCCGCGGAAAATCGGTCCGCGCGCGCCAGACGCTGGTTGGCTTCTTCGCGGCTGATCACCCCCACCCCCAAACTGTTGCCGCGCGGGCCAAAAGGCAGCGCGTACACTTCAGCCGCCCAAACCGCCGGGTCGCGGGTCACCTGGGATGGTAAGCCGGGGAAAAGCCGTGAAAGACGCTGCAGCGAGAGTTGATCGCGCAGGGTAATGGTGCGCGCGTTCCGCAGTGCGGCGCGCAGCAAGTTGCCGCCCAGCGTTGACCAATCCGACCCAACCCCGCAGGCACAGAAATGCAGCGGAATGTCCGCGGCGGTCGCCGCTGACGCCAGGCTATCAATCTTCAGCGGAAAGTTGAGCGCGTCATCCATCAGCAGCTGCCCGCCGCCAATCACCAGCAGGTCTGCGTTTTGCAGGCTTTGCTGCCAGCGCACGGTTTGCCCGCGCAGTCTTCTTCCCAGCTGGGCGCCAAGGTTCATCATCGCCAGTGGCAACGTGGCTCCACCGGGCGTGATCCGGCGGGTAATGCTTTGTTTGAAGCCGGCCGTGCGCTGCGAGCCGCTCTCTGACCGCCCGCTCAGGTCAATGGAGCGCACTTCCAGGGCGGGATTTTGCTGTTTGAATAAATAGGTGAGACAATCGTGAATGGCGCGGTCGCCCACGTTGGCACTGAAGATTTCCCCGGCGAGCGCGATACGATGGATAGTCATAATCCTCTCACGCGCGGAGCACCGCTTGGTAAATCGCGTTTAATTGTTCGCCGTAATCGGCCAGGCTGTAGAGGCTGGCATTGGCCAGGCTTTTTTCCACCATTTTCTGGTAGAAAGTGTTGTCCGCCTGCAGTTCTTCCACCTTGCGCGCCAGCATGGCAATATCGCCATTGGGCACCAGCACGCTAGAGCCGTCGCCGTGGATCTCCTGGGCGGCCTCACTGTCGAATACCACCACCGGCACCCCACAGGCCTGCGCTTCGATCTGCACCAGGCCGAACGCCTCGCGCGCGGAAGGAATGATCAACAGATCGATCTGGTGATAAAAAGTCTCCATATTCTGAACATAGCCCAGCAACACCACCCGTTCCTGCAGGCCGTTTTGCTCAATTTCGCTGGCGATCTTGGCCGCGTCCGCCCCGCTACCGGCGATGAGAAAATGGGTTTTGGGTAGCATCTCAGCCAGTTGCAGCACCACCCGCCAGCCCTTGTATTCCACCAACCGCCCGGCGAACCCGACTCGCAAGCGGGCTGAGGTTGTTTTTGCGTTCGGTTGTGGCGGGGAAAAACGGCTCAGGTCGACAAAATTGCGCAGCAGGTGAATCTGCTGCGGGGCCACCCCACAGGCGGCGATTTGATCATATATGAAACGCGAAACGGCGATGAAAGAACCATAGCGGCTTAACCAGCGCACCAAGATGGGGTAATACCAGCGGGTGAGATGGATTGAGTCGTGTTCGTGGAAGATCAGGCGCGGAGCGGCGCGCCGGCCAAGGACTATGCGCGTCCACAATCCAAAGAACCAGGCATAGTGCAGGTGGCAGTGGATGATGGAAATTTCTTCCTGCGCGATCATCCGCGGGACTTTGAGTAGATTTATTAGTTGGCTGAAGAGGTTGGCGCGCGGTTTTAGCAGATAGCGGCTTTCCGCGATCGCGAATTGCATCGCGTCGCTGCCTTTTTTACGCAGGGGCAGCAAGCGTGCCTGTGGAAAAACATCCAGAATCCCTTCCACGATGCGCTGCGCGCCCCCTAAGCTAAAGTGGTCGATGATATGAAGCGGCTTCAAACGGCGTCCTGTTTTGAGAAAATATTCAATGGTTAAATTATAATCGATCGCCGCTCACGGATGGCGTCTGTCGCGGTTATTGTGGCTTTTTCTGGTAACAGGTGAAGTAATTCCAATCCTTGCAAAAATCAGCGAAGCCCGCCGAACCAGCCAACTTGGCCGCAGCCAGGTCTGGCGCCTGGTACCACGAGCACAGTTGCACGCGTGAATCCTCCCCGGCGTAATCGACCGCGCCAATGAATTGCCAGGTATATTCCACCTGGCTGGTTTCGCCGGTATCTGCCTGGGTGGAATCCTTCACCTCCACCCAGTTGCCCGAGAACCAGTCATCCTGATCCAGCCAGCCGCTGGCGTTGGTTTTAGTTTTGGCGCTGTAATATACGTCTTTCTGTTGGACATCGGTGATCTTGCCGTCATCGTAGGTGATGGCAGGCACACGCATATGCGCGCTATATTCGTAGCGCAGGTCATAAATCACATCGTTGCGATTGTCTCCGCGCTCGAGGTCAATCAGAAAGATCAGATCGTCGCCGGCCAGGCTGGCCTGCAAACCCGGCTCTGCGGGCATGCCCAGAGTGGTGTAAAAAGTTTGCCCGTGCACTTCCTGGCAGGTATAAACACCCTCGTAAGCTCTGGCGTCGGCCAGTTTGCTGGCCGGGTCCACCACCCCTTCATTGTACAGCATGCGCTGGACGATACCACTCAAGGTACAGGCCAGCGAGAGCGCGCCAGTCAGCGCGATCCTCACCAGCCAAAATTTTCGCCTGACAGAAATAAAATTCATCTGGCACCTCGCTGATTTTCTAACCCGCTGGAGGATGAATCCATTATCGCACGCCTGAACGGCTGCAAACAATCCTCAAAAAATGCCGCCTATCTCGCGCACCGCTGAGACGGGGTCATTTTATAGATCCCGCTTCCCATCCCCCAGCGCATTTTACATCGTCAGGCGGTTTTGAAAACATTCTACCTGGCGACAAACCCTTTGTGCCGCATGAATAGCCAAAATGCCAGCAGTCCCAGCGGGCCCAATAATCCCACCAGCGGCAGCCAGAGCAGTTTCTTTTTCCAGGGTACCGCCCGCAGTCTGATCAGCAGCCAGACAAGCACCACCAGCGACAGCAGGGTGACCATGCCCCACACCGGCAGCACACGGTTGGTCAGCAGCATGAACGTCCAGAGCGGCCAGCCATATTCTTTGGCAATGCTCATTAAAAGCTCAAATCGGATGGCTCCCTGATTGGCAGCCGAATTGGTCATGATCACCGCTCCCTGACCAGTTTCGGGGTAGAACCACAGCAGCGCGGTGGAGCCCCAGGTGCCGCCGGTATGCTCGGCGAAAAAGCTCTTCCCCTGGCCGCCCAGATCAAAACCCAGACCATAGGAATGAATAAAGCCCTGATCGGGTATTTCAATTTGCGGGGTGAGCATCTCGACCGCCAGAGGCTGAGACAGCAAAAGATCAGAGTCGCCCTGATAGGTGCGCATGATCTCGATGGCGAAACGCGCCAGGTCAGAAGGTGTGGTCCACAAACCGCCCGCCGCCCGAATGGGAAAATGGTGCCGCTTTTCAGCAAAAGGCTCGCCGCTGACGTAATGCTCGCTGACCGCTCGCGAACGCAGACGCGCCGGCAGCGGCTGCTCAAAGGTGCTGGAGGTCATCTCCAGTGGCGTCAGCACGGTCTCTTGCATCAACACCGCGAAGTCACGTTGGGCAGCCTCCTCGATCAGCAGTTCGACCACCCCATAGCCGAAGTTGGAATATTCGTAAGCCGAGCCCGGCACGCGGGTGACGCGGGTGGGATCGCCCTGCTCGTCGGGAGTTTGCCCTTCCAGTAGCTGTGGAATGGTTACGCCCGGCGCTTCGCCTTCGGCGGCCATCCACCAGTTGAACTCAGGGTCGCTGCTGGAGCGCATGGCGTACCCGTCGGTGAGACCGGAGCTGTGACTGAGCAGACGCCGCAAGGAGACCTTTTCGTTGGAGGTATATTCGTTCTCCGGTACCTGCCAGGCGGTGAGCTGCTCATTGACGTCGCGGTCCAGGTCCAACTGCCCGCCTGCGACCAGCATCAGCGCCGCCGCCGCGGAAACCGGTTTGGCGATGGAACCGGCATGGAACAGGCTGTTGGGGGTTACGGGCTGGTCTCCGCCAGCTTCGAACACCCCGTAGCCGCGCGCCCATTCCAGCTGGTAGTTCTCAATCACAGCCACGCTCAAGCCCGGCAGGCCATAGTGTTGCATGCGTTCCGCCAGGCTGGCAGGGTTGCCCCATTGGAATTGGTCGCCCTCGCCGAGGGGAATCAGCCCATTTTCGACCCGCACGATGCGCGCCTGAATCGGGTCAGCCGAGCCGCTTATCAGCCCCGGTGCGTTTTTCGCTTGCGCGCAAGCCGCCAGCAGCAGGCTGGCGATCAGGAATACATTAAGATGCTTGTTCATTAGATCTGCTCATTTCTAAAGCGAAATGGGTTGCGCATGTTCCCGCGCGCTGGCCAGCGCCAGCAAAGCCACGCTGATGGCGTTGTGCACGGCTTGCTGGAAATGAGGATCGAAGGTGTTTTCGCGGCGGTTGGCGATTACCGGGCATATCGACGCGCCCCAGTGCCCCAGCCCACCCAAAAAGTGCAGCAAAAAGCTGGATTCCATCTCCATATTTTCCACCCGCTGCCCGTCTATCCGCGGATTGTAATCAGACAGGATCCGGTCCAGGTTCGGCAGGCTGGGTTGCAGGCGCGCTGTGTCGCGGCCTTGCGGGGCGAAGAACCCGGCGCAAGAGGCCGTCAGGCCGGGCTTGGCCGTCACCCGCAGATCACGGGCGGCCTGCAGCAGAGCCGCGACCAGGGTCGGTTCGGCGCGGGAAACGTAGGGGTGAATGCGGGTGTAGAAGCGCGAAGCGCGGCTCATCGCGTGGCGCAGAATATAGGTGAGGTCTTCCTCGATGCGCCACGCGGATTCATCCGGGCAGGGAGCTTCGTAATACAGGCCGGTATTGTCCAGCCCGATGGCGTAGGTGGTGACGATGGGGGTGCCCAGACGGGTTCCGGCCTGCAGCGCGCCGGAAGTACCCACACGGATGACATGCAGGCGCGGAAATTCAGCTTTGCGCGTACGGGTGGCAAAGTCGATCTCTGTCAGCGCAACCAGTTCATTGATCACAATCTCCAGCGAGGGCGTGCCGATCCCCGAGGTGGTGACGGTGGTTTTAAGCGGGGAAATAATGGTGGCCGGCTGGCCGCTGATCTCGGCAATGCCGGTAATGGTGACCAGTCCGCGGTGCGCGTGCTCCACTTCCCGCTCGCGCAGGAAGGTCGAGCCGATAAAGTCAGCCCGTCCGGGATCGCCAACAAGGATCACATCCGGGGCGATTTGCCCGGGTTTGAGCTGCAGGTGATAGACGCGCCCCTGTTCGTCGATAGGCAAGTCGGCCGCCGAAAAGGGACCGGCAGCCACAATCGACGTGACCGGAAGCCCGCCTTGAAAATCTCGTTGGTCAGTCATGGCGTAGACCTCCTCGATTCAGACGGATATGAAGCTTTAATCAGAGCAGATGGGAAGCTTGCGAACGCGATGCTGGCAGGGGCTGCTCACCGGCGGGGGGAAAAGGCAAGAAGAAAAGCGCGTTCGCCGTGAATAAAGATTGTTGATTCCATTATAGAACTTTCGGGTGCTGCGGGCAAAACAGAACGGCTACCCCACCCGGCAGACCATCTCGAACTGGTTGACGGTGTTCTCGAAACCCAGAGCGATCAGGTCCCGGTCGAGCGCGGAACCGGCTTCCACATTAAGGAATACCAGCCGCTCGCTGAGAGTATGGGCGCGCAGACGCGCCAGCATGCCCGCCACCTCGTCCGTGGAACGGCGCGAAGGGTCGACACCCAGCTGCATCACATCCCCGCGCTGCCGGTGGACGATTCCGTAGGCGCGCACCTCACCGCCCTCACCAACCAGCTCAAGGTGATATTGGCCGGGGTTATTGTGGTAGGACTCCAGCGCGTTCTGCCAGGAAGGGGCGAAAGATAGGTAAGCAGGCAGATCCAGCGCGCGCAGATCCTCCGCGCTACCCGTGGATGGAGGGAATTGCGCCGCCTGGGGCGCATCAAAGGACTTCTGGTAACAGTTGAACTTGCGCGAGATTTCAAACCCGTTGCGCCGGTAGAGCTTTTGCGCGGCGGTGTTGTGCTCTAAAACTTCCAGCACAAAGGCGCTCGCCCCCCAACCCGGCAGTCGCCCCAGCAAATCTTTGAGCAGGCGGTCTCCCAGACCCTGCTGCTGGTAGGCGCGCGTCACCCCGGTAGCCACATCGTAGACCGCCCGCTCGCCCGCCAGCTCGCGCGCGCCCAGCAGAATGAACCCGGCCAGGGTTTCACCGGCAAATGCGCCTAGCGACCAGGCCGCGCAGAAACTGCGCGTGGTGAGCATCTCGGCCAGCTTTTCGACCGGCATGTCGATGGGCACTTCGTACTCGGAGAACGCGTCCACAAACGCGCGGTGGATGGTGTCCAGGGGGGTGTTTTCGAGGGTGTGGTGGGTGAGGGTGGGCATGGGGGACTCGCTTATTGATGTTAATTTCTGATGTGTATTTGGCAAATAGAACTTGAATAAATAACTTCAATGAATAGTTGTTTATAGTTTTGATAACAATTTCGGTTTTGTCATTGAAACGATATGATCAATAAACCAAGTTAGACTTAAACACTCAAATGCAATCCGCGAGAAAAAGTGTTGACTTACACGTAGAAATTCAAATCCGGAGTCATGTTTTGGTTTGTTGTTCTTAATCTCGAAAAAACAACCAGCATCATCTAGAAACGAAATAGTATAACCTTTTCTTTGGAATAATTTCGATACCATCTTCTTATCTACTATTATGGATATAAATAGATTTCCGGAGTAGTACTTAAATAAAGACAAGGGATCATGAATTAGCAAGGTTGTTGGTAAGTACCCTTGAGACTTATATGCATCCATATTTAATAGGTAGACAATTGGTGAATCTATTTGGCTTGAGACTTGCACAACTTTACTGTTTTGGTAGTTGTTAATAAATTCAACTATGTAAGTAAGCCCCTGTTCCGGATTAATTACTGTATATCCTGTTCTTTTTGCACTTTCTATAGATTCGTTTAACAATCCTATATAATTTTTTTCCTTTTTATTCAACGATATTCTGCGTATTAACTGCCCAGGTTTGTAAAGGTCTTCAACTTGGTCATTTATTAAATATGAATTTAATCTTTGAAGTCTCTCTATTTGCCGATAATCTCTTTTGTATCTCCGCTTGCCTGATTTTACTTCAATCATTTTAAAATATTCAGGAAAAACTACTGTAATATCACCATATCTAAGGCTGTTTGTTAAGTCGTTAAAAATACAAATATATCCATTTTTGAATAAATCTCGAAATATTGATCTCTCAAGCCTAGTTCCTTTCTTTTTTGAAATAAATCCAGGTTCTTGTTTATAGACCATGGGCTTTATATCCCATTTAGATATAAATATATATGCGAGAGCATCACCCACTGACTTAAAAATGAATAATACATTTTTGTATTCATCAATTTGTGATAATCTTTTTTCTATCTTTAGCTTAAGAATTTTCACTTCACTTTTTGGTTTGTGATATCGTAATTCCCCTTTTAATTCAAAGACAATTAGCTTTGATTTTCTAATTTTTCCCTCAATAATTGTAATTTTTCGCAATAAAGACTCTTGGATCTCAAAGCATAATTCTGCTTTATTCCATGGGTCAGATCTAATCTCTTGGATTTTATAGAATAAATTAACCAGAGTTCTTTTGTAGTAACCAATCATTATTCGATATAGTAAACACGTAGATTTTGAATAGTTCGCCAATTTTTTGAAATTCTCGGGTCACTTTAATCCAGCAAAATTCTTTGAAACTCTTCCAAAGTAAGCATGCATTTCGAATGCATACCGTAACCAGCAAAACTGGCGACAAAGAACCTTAAATCAAATCTGTCTGATTGACTATAGGTTTTTATATCTGGAGTATTCAGTATGTTTTTTAACTTTATGCTGCGCGGGTTGTGATTGGCCAGGATAAAAATTACTTCAGGTTTTTCATTGCCATTAATGCTGATGACAGAGCCGCTAGAATTCTGATTAAACTTCATCAAACCCAGTGAATAAAGCTGGTTAAATTGTTTTTCCATGACTGCTAATAATTCCCCATAGCGGATTTCATCTGCGATAAATTCATCTATATCCATAAGGTGTTTTAATAAACCAGCACTACCATCTAGTGCGTTATCCCCATATTTCATTTCCACAAATGCCGCGCGGCAGGTGTTTCCCTTTTTCCGCTCTCCTGCCAGCCAGCGAAGAGCCAGTAAATCAAACCGCGCGCTGTTGCCACTATCAGAGAACTCAATATCCGAGATGAAGTACTCACTTTCGTTTGAGATGGTTGAATAATTGTTTTCCCGAGCGACTAGTTGTTGAAATTCTCTTTCCGTTTTTCCTTTTTCAGCCAGAAAAACATCCAAAATGTACTTTCGCTGCAGGAAAGAATTCACCCATATTTCTGAATCATCTTGGCTAGCTATGAAGGTTGGGCAATCAGGAATGAGCAAACCGATTTTGTTGTAATTCTCATCAAAAAATGTCTGAAAATCACTGCCGCGCTCTTGGATCCTCAGAATATTTCCACCACGATAATAAATATTGATATATCCGTCCCGAATAGCCAGCATCAGCGTATGGTCTTGCCTGACTCGTTGCATAATTGGATGAAGAACACCTTGAGTTTGATTCAACGCATTAAAGAATTGGTCGGATAACGCTCTCATAATACCCCCACACTCCCTTAATTATACCCATTCCCCTCTTGCGCACAACTCACTGCCTTGTCGCGCTCCACACCCCGCTGCAAGTCTCGTCGCCAAAAGAGCCATTGAGCCGCTCGCCTTGCAGCGTACCGAACCACGGGTTGCCAGGGAACTGAATCTCGAGGTTGTCGCCGTTCAGGCTCCAGGTGCCATTGACCGTGTCGCTGGAGAACTGGCTGGAGATCTGCGCCAGCACGCGGCCGTCGGGCTTGAATTCCAGGATCACCGTCCACAGCGGGTTTTCGTCGCACAACCACTGCGCTTCGCCCGCCCAAAAACCGGTCAGGCGCTGCGTGTCGGCGCTGGTGGGGGTGGCTTCGGGTGTGGCGGGGGCACTCTCGGTGGGCAGTGTGGTGGGCGCGATGGTCTCAACGGGGGCGGCTTCGGTCGGCTCCACCCACACGGCCGTGGCGTTGGGGATCTCACCGGTGAAACAGGCGACCTGGGTCAGGGCAATCAGCAGCAGAATGGCCAGCAGGGTCAGCGGGGAAAGTTTGGCGGCGCTCATCATATTCTCCTTTTTTGGGGGTTGGCGGGGTCCAAACCGGGCGGCGCGGGCGGCGATAATTAATTATAGCCATGCTTTTGGCTCGCGCAACGCGCGATTTTTCAGGCAGCATCAGCCCAACCCATGACCAGGCAGAAATTGGGCGCATCCTGGGGGTTCGCTTTTTGTTATACTGAAATCAAAGCTGAGGTTGTCAATTCCCCTCAGCGGGGGAGGATTATGGTTACCCCAAACCCGGCCGGACCTGTGGCGCTGACCTGCCCGCAGTGCAACGGCAATTTACCCCTCACCACCAGCGAAATGATGCTTTGCCCCTATTGCGGCTCCAGCCTGATTTTAAGCCGCGCGCAATCCAGCCCGCCCGGCGACCCGAAATCGCCCGGCAGCCCACCCGCGCCCAACGCGGACACGCTGGTGCACGGTCTGCGGCTGAAACCGCTCACCTATACCGACGAGCAGGGCACCGGCTTGCCGGTCTTCCGCATGCTGATGCCATCCGGCTGGCAGTTCCAGGGCGGCTGCCACTGGCAGCTGGATAACCCCGGCATGCCGGCGGTGGTTAACTTCCAGATCTGGAATCCGCAAGGGGCAGAGGCCTTTGAGGTGCTGCCCAACCTGAACTTCATCTGGAACAGCAATCCTTTGGGGCGGGCGTTTACCCCACCCGGATCGCGCTATTTTGGGGCCGAAATGCGCCCGCCGGTGGACATCAACGAGGCTTTCCGTGCCTATATTCTGCCGCGCTTTCGCGGCTTCACCCAGGGCTTGCAGATCGAGAATATCACCCCGCTACCGGAGCTGCCGCGCCTGGTCAAGTCGGACGCGCCCATCACCCCCGGCGGTTCGGCGGAGGGCGGCAAGGCGCGCGTGCGCTACAGCTTGCGGGATCACACTTTTGAGGAAGAATTGTACGCGGTGGTGGAGGTGTTCCGCACCCAGGCTGGTGGAATGTTCGCCGCCGGGGAACTGGACATCTGGTTCATTGACTACCTGTTCAGCTTCCGCGCCGCGCAGGGAAAGCTGGACGCCACCGCCGACCTCTTCACGGTGATGATCCAATCCTTCCAGCTCAATCCGGACTGGTACGCGGCCTTCAAGACGGTGGTGCAGCACATGGC